>CAAGKR010023207.1_pt1 | contig 11142 bp, 5 predicted proteins | sample 2556971 | NCBI WGS metagenome assembly CAAGKR01 (sample SAMEA5207829, study PRJEB30636) | soil metagenome | biome: forest; feature: boreal; material: soil | place: USA | collected 2011-09 | depth 1 m
ACCTATGCGGGTTCGACTGAAACGGGTTAAATCCTTTGTCCGGAAGATTTTACCCGCAACTCATTCATTCCAATAGATCAGAAATTTCAGCATCTCCTAAACCTATGATTCCAATATATCGACCCCAGGGGGGGAGGGTCCCCCGAATTTCCCCCGATCCTCATTCATAAGTTCGCTCGCCCTCCGAAACCGGCGATTCCGGAGAGCAGCTTGGCCAGTAAGGCCGAATTGGTACTTTGGTCTGTTACCGGGACAATGGTTGGTTTGGCGGGAGGATGGACGACATCTAACCCGGGGTCGCCCTGCAGTCCGACTCGAGCCAGGAGAACGGAAAACCTGGGATCCGAGCGCAGTAGGTCAAAGGCCGAGCCGACCTTCAGGTAGATCAACAGCCCGTCGCGTGCATCCACTGCTTTGTCGAGCCAATCGAATGCGTCATCAATCTTCCCCAAGCCGGCATACACGAATGCCAGGGCGACCGGAGGCACGTAGCCGTGCGCTGAAGCGGCCAGCAATTCATCAAGTATCTTGACCGCATCTTCATTTTTGCCCGCCAACGCGGTCACTTGTCCAAGAAATCCTGACCATAAATACCGCGAGCCCGCTATTGCCAACGTTTGCTTGAATTCCGCAATCGAATCTTCGAATTTACCTTTTCTCCCTAACGTAAGCCCGAGAACGAGACGAGCGAGCGGAAACTTTTCGCTACCCATAGCCACGGTCTCGCGAAGCTGCTCGATTGCCTCCTCGTTCTGGCATGAAGCATAAAGTACTAACCCGAGACTAAAGTGCATCATCGGCGAAAGTGGACTGAGTTGCCGCGCCGTTTTCGCTTCCGTAAAGGCGTCATCAAAGCGCTGCTGCACGGCGAGGTAAATCGAATACCAGCAATGCGCTCCGGAATATCCGTGATCGATTTCTATAGCTCGCTTGAATTCTTTTTCCGCTCCCTCCCAGTCCCAATCAAAACGAAACTTCACCATGGCCAACGACATATGTGCCTCGGCATTCGTCTCGTCGATGGCCAAAGCCCGGAGCGCGGCCGCCTTAGCCTTAGGCATGATTGCGGAAGGTGCGGTCAGGCCGTATTCACCGGCGCCCATAAGCACGTAGCAGTGCGCCAGGCCCGCATAGGTCAGCGCCGATTGCGGATCAATCTCGATAGCACGCGTGTAGTAGTCCACAGCTTTCCGAAAATCCTCATGTGTCAACTGATTGTTCCAAAAATAGCGGCCCCTCAAATACAGGTCATAGGCTCGAGGATTCACCGACACCGACGAAGTGGAACTGGGGCTCCTAAAGCTTGAATGAGATGCCGAGGGACCCGACGACGAATCCGTTGTTGAACTGAGTTTGGCGCGTATCTCTCCGGCGATGGCGGCGGCCACTTGCGCTTGCAGACTCAGGATGTCCCGCAGATCGCGGTCGTAGCTTTCAGCCCATAGATGGTGATCGGTGCGGGCTTCGATCAACTCCGCCGTTATTCGCACACGGTCACCGTCGCGGCGCACCGAACCTTCGACCACGGCATCCACGCTCAATTCGCGCGCAATCTGAGGAAGTGTCTTCGGAGCCCGCTTGTACTGCATGATCGAGGTGCGTGAAATAACACGAAGTCCGCTGGTTTTCGCCAGGGCAGTGATCAGCGACTCCGTCATGCCATCCGCAAAATATTCCTGATCGGGAGACCCCGAAAGATTCTCTAATGGCAACACCGCAACCGAACGGATCGGAGGAGGCTGCGGAGTGCCGCGCCGGCTCAAAGGGTGGCCATCACCGGCTTCTATTGCCTCCAGCGCAGCGCGTATTTCGCCGGCATGCCCATAACGCTGGCTCATCTCCTTGCGCAAGCAGCGGAGGGTGATCTTAGAGAGCGACCCCGGCACACTTTCAGGCAACGGCAAAGGGGCACTATGCAAAATAGCTGAGCCCAACTCGATGATGGTCGCGCCCTTGAATGGCATTTGACCGCACGCCATTTCGTAAAGAAGAACACCGAAGCTCCATATATCGCTACGGGTGTCGCTGGGCCAGCGCTTCAGAATTTCAGGAGCCCAGTAGGGCGGGGTTCCAACGATGGCATCTGAACTGTCTTTCGTATCCGGATCTTGAAGCGCAAGGGGAACCTCGCTGCGGCGGTGTATTTTCGAGAGGCCGAAATCGAGGAGCTTGATGCATCCCTCTCGATTGACCATCACGTTACCGCTCTTGAGATCACGGTGAATTACATGGTGTTCGTGCGCGTGAGAAACCGCGTCGGCGATCTGAATGCCGTATTCGACTACGACATCGAAAGGCAGGCCGACATTGGCGGGGATGGCATTGGTCAGAACCTGGCCCTCCACAAATTCCATGACGATGGCAGCTTGTCCCGCCTCTTCTATTACATCTTTAATCCTGCAAATGTTGTTGTGATTCAGAGATGAAGCGATTCGAGCTTCGGTATATAGCTGGCGCAGGGCGGACGCGTCTGGAATCGTTCCTTCACTAACGAGTTTGATCGCAACCACGCAGGCGAGTGTCGGATCCCACGCCCGATAAACCACACCCATCCCACTAACCGCGACCAGTTCTTGCAGTTGGTAACGGCCAAAGGTTCTACCCGGCAGGGATGCATCGCCAGACAATGCGGAGAATGGTAGGCCGACTCACTACTCAAGTCAAACGAATACCGGACGCGGATTGTTCCAGATTGGGTATCAACGTGCCTTTCCAATATATCGACCCCCGGGGGAGGGGTGGGCAGATGCTTCAGCATCCCGACATCCGCCAAGCCAGGCACAGTTGCCGCCGGTCCGCGACAAGACCCGCGATAAAATGAACCGGACGAGGTATCCATGCCGCAGATGACGCCGCAAGCTTCCGAAGTAGTTGAGAAGGCACTTTCTCTTTCTGAGCAAGAGCGTGGGCTGCTTATTGATCGCCTGATCGCCAGCCTTGACGATGGCGTCGCCGATGAAGGCGTCGAACAAGCATGGGCATACGAGATCAAAGTGCGGGTGGACGAAATTCGTTCCGGAAAAGTGAAAGCGATTCCGGGCGAAGAAGTCCGGCGGCGTCTCGCGGCGCGGTTGCTGCATGGCGGAGAGTAAGTCTTACCGTTTCACCCGGAAGCCTTGCAAGAACTTGAGGCAGCCGACGACTGGTACTTGCAACGCAGTCTCGATGCCAGTGCCGCATTCATCGGCTCTGCTTTAGACGCTTTCGATAAGATTTCTCAAGCCCCTCATCGCTGGCCGAAGTATCTTCACGGAACTCGGCGGCTTGTTCTCGACCGTTTTCCTTTCTCAATTGTTTAGTTGCGAGGACTGTCGGCGGCAAAGCCTTTTTCGCTTCGAGAATTGCGGCTTTTTCGATAACATGATCGCCTTATGGCTCAATACTTGAGAGTGAGGTCGTCCCTCTCGATCTCGGTACTTTTCTTCGCCGCTGTGTTGCTGCTACAAGCGTGTGGAGGCTCTGGTTCGTCGTCATCCGGTGGAGGTGGCGGTGGAGGCGGAAGTGCTCCTGCCGCGCCGACCGGGCTGACGGCGACGCCTGGAAACCAGCAGGTAAGCCTTTCATGGACTGCGAGTGCTGGAGCTACAAGCTACCACGTGAAGCGCGGCGCGGCGACTGGCGGTCCATACACTCAAGTCGCGGCGCCGACAACGAACAGCTACATCGACACTGCACTGACCAACGGAACCGCATACTATTACGTCGTGTCAGCTGTGAATACTGTGGGAGAGAGCGGGAATTCGAGTGAAGTGGCAGGTACACCCGCACCGCCATCGACAACGGTTCAGCTAACGGTGGACGTGTTGAACAACCGGCACGCGATCAGTCCTTACATTTACGGAGAGGCCTATCCCAAGGACGCCGCCACCATCACAGACAGCGGCATGAGTGTGGTGCGGTGGGGAGGCAATGGGACGTCCACGTATAACTGGCTGACACAAACGTACAACGCTGACAATGACTACTATTTTGAAGACTTCGGCACCTCGGAAATAGGAGATGGCGACTCGGCGCAATTCATTAAAGATGTACAGAAGGCAGGCAGCAACCCGCTCATGACGATGGTGATGCTGCCGTGGGTGGCGAAAACCGCGGAAAACAATAATGGGCATTGGAGCTTCTCGATCGCCAAGTATGGCGCGCAATGCAAGGCGGACCCCTTCAATGCCGATGCCGGAAACGGCCAGAAACCGGACTGCAAGACGAACATGACGGGGAACGATCCGAACGACGCCTATTTTCCGCTGTTGGATCAACCCGGTGTCGGTGATCCGGCAGGAAGCGTGTACCGCAATCAGTGGGCGGCGGCGCTGGCGGCGGCGTTTGGCACGGCTCCGCACTTCTACGACATGGACAACGAGATCGATATCTGGAGCGGAACCCACAGTGACATTCATCCTGCCGCAACTACTTTCCAGGAGCTGCGAGATACGTATTTGAAGGAATCGCGCGCTCTCAAGGGCTGGGACCCGCTGGCGATCCGGCTCGGTCCGGTGAGTTGCTGCTGGTATTACTACTGGAGATCGGCGACTGGAAGCAGCGATACGTCCGGCCACGGCGGCGTGGATTTTCTGCCCTGGTGGCTGAACGAAGTTGCGTGGTCAGACGCTGCAAATAACACGAGGTCGCTGGACATGTTTGACATCCACGCGTATCCGGACGGGCCGGACACTACGAGCTTTACGCTGGCGCAGAAACAGGCGCTGGCGGTGCGGATTTACCGCGACTGGTGGGATCCAACCTACACCAGCGAGGCGTCCTATATTGCCGCCGGGGGCTTCAGCAATGAACCGCTGGATGCGAAGCCATTCCGCATTCCGCGCATGAGGGCAATCTTGAATTCAACTTATCCCGGAACGCACTTCAGCATTACGGAATGGAGCGCAGCCTTCGCGGGCGAACCGGACTTCTCCACGGCGCTGGGGGACGTAGATGCATACGGACTTCTGGGGCGCGAACGGGTGTACCTGGCCACGCGTTGGGGCGGGCCAGATCCCGCGAATCCGAACTACCTGGCGATGAAACTGTTTACGAACTACGACGGGGCGCATCATGGCTTTGGCACAACGTCGGTTTCGGCGACGCACAATGCCGATCCCAATCTGTTTAGCTCCTATGCGGCGCTCGATTCCACGGGCAAGACGCTGACTTTGATGGTGGTGAATAAGGATCCGGCGAATGCGGCGCAAGTGCAGTTCGCGCTGAATGGATTTACTCCGGCCTCGGTGGTGAGTTATACGCTGGCGGCTACAGCACCTACGGCTATCAAAGCATCATCCTCGGCGGGGTGGTCGTCCACGATGACTTTTGCGCCTTATACGGCAACGTTGCTGGTTATCACTGGGATGACGGCGACCCCTCCCGCGACCGAGTGGGATTTGAATCCGGACACAATTATGGTGGCGGCGGGCGGGACGGTCACGCTCCAGCCCAGCATTACGAGCGGGACGGCGAGTGTAACGCTGAACTCGCAAACTTCAGATTCCGGCATCACCATCGCGCTCACTCAACCAGCCGTGACCACGAGTCAAAAGGGAACGGTCACGATTACTGCGGGGAATACTCCGGGTTTTTACCATTTCACCGTCAGCGGCACTGACGGAGTAGCGACGCAAACTCAGGGCGGATGGATTGTCGTAGGAAAACCTGCGGCGACCCTCACCAAGACGGGGGACAATCAGACTGGCGGCAGTCTGACGGTGACGGCTACTATTGTTCCGGGAGCGTCGGGCGGGACCGCGTCGGGAGCCAGCATTTTCTTTACCACGGACGCCGGTTCTCTCTCTCAGCGGATTGTGACCACGGATTCTTCAGGCAATGCCAGCGTGGTGCTCGCGCTGGCGCCAGGCACGGGAACAGCGCACGTGACCGCCGAGGGACCGTACGGGTTGGGACATCCTATGGTGACTTTTACGGAGACATCCAACTGACGCTAGCGGCGGAGTTGTATGACGATGGGACCGTTAGCGCCTTGACAGCATCCGTTGGCCTCACTACCATTCTATCTTCTTCGACCGACCGATCAGTCGGCATTCCGTAGTCCTTTAATCCAGAGCATATAGGAGAAACCGTGGCTACAGTTTTCTATGAACGTGACGCAAATCCGGAAGCCCTTAAGGGTAAGACTATTACGATCCTGGGGTATGGAAGCCAGGGACATGCCCAGGCGCTGAACCTGCGCGACAGCGGATACAAGGTGATTGTTGGTGTCGATCCGCAGCGTCCGACCGCGCAGCAAGCCAAGGCAGATGGCATGGAGGTATTGCCTGCGGCGGAGGCTGCGAAACGCGGCGACTGGATTCAGGTGCTTACTCCGGACGAAACACAAGGGGAATTCTACGAGTCGGCAATTAAGCCGGCACTAACCGCTGGAAAGATACTGGGCGTCTCGCACGGCTTTAGCATCCACTTCAAGACCATCGTCCCTCCCAAAGATGTGGACGTTGTGATGATCGCGCCAAAGAGCCCGGGCCATCTAGTTCGGCGCGTTTACACCGAGGGGCGTGGGGTTCCGTCGTTGCTTGCGATTCAACAGGATGCCAGCGGGCGGGCGCGTGAATATGGCCTTTGCTACGCCTATGGAATCGGATCGACGCGCGCAGGGGTGTTGCAGACTACGTTTAAAGAAGAAACGGAAAGCGATCTGTTCGGCGAGCAGGCAGTTCTGTGCGGAGGATTGACTTCGCTGATGAAAAAAGGATTCGAGACGCTTGTGGAAGCGGGATACGCGCCGGAGATTGCTTATTTCGAATGCATCCACGAAGTGAAGTTGATTGTGGATCTTATCTATGAGGGCGGACTGGCGAAAATGCGGCACTCGATCTCGAACACCGCCGAGTATGGCGATTTGACTCGTGGCAACCGGGTCGTGGGAGATGACACGCGAGCTGCCATGAAAAAAGTCTTGAAGGAAATTCAGGATGGAACGTTCGCCCGCGAGTGGATCGAAGAAAACAAAAAGGGCGGGAAGAATTTTGCGGCTTTGCGGGAGAGCGAAAAGAAGCATCCGGTGGAGGAAGTTGGGGCGAAGCTTCGCGGGATGATGTCGTGGCTTCCGAAGGTCGGGCCGAAGACTTCTGAAGGCCCAGAGAAATCAAAGCAGGTTGTGAACGCCTAGGGTTTCAACTTTACGACATTGTCATTCCGAGCAGATTTGGCTGTGAGGAATCTGCTCTACCTACGCCGAGGAAAGCAGATTTCTCGCTGCGCTTCGAAATGACAAATATTTTAATAAATAAATGGACCTCAAGCATCGCAGCCGCGGTATCACTGATGGGCACAATCAATCCGGCGCGCGGGCCATGTTCAAGGCCATCGGGTTCACGGATAGCGATCTGCGGCGTCCGCTCATTGGCGTTGCCAACACGTGGATCGAGACCATGCCCTGCAACTTTCATCTGCGCCGATTGTCGGCGAAGGTGAAAGACGGGGTGCGCGCCGCCGGTGGCACGCCCATGGAGTTCAACACTATCGCCATCAGCGACGGCGAAACCATGGGAACCGAGGGAATGCGGGCATCGCTGGTCAGCCGCGAAATTATTGCCGATTCGATTGAGCTGGTTTGCCGCGGGCAAATGTTCGACGCCGTCGTCTGCGTGGTGGGATGCGATAAGACAATTCCCGCGGCGGCCATGGCGCTGGCGAGGCTGAATATTCCAGGGATGATTCTCTATGGGGGCACAATTGCCCCTGGGTCGTTCCGTGGAAAAGATGTAACCATTCAGGATGTTTTCGAGGCTGTTGGGGCGAACGCGGCGGGAAAAATGAGTGACGCCGATTTGCACGAACTGGAAAACGTGGCTTGTCCAGGCGCTGGCGCATGTGGCGGACAATATACGGCCAACACGATGTCCACCGTAATGGAAATGATTGGGCTCTCGCCGATGGGCTTTAACAGTGTTCCTGCGATGGATCCCAAGAAGGACGAAATTTCATTCCGCTGCGGTGAAGTTGTGATGAATGCCTTGAAGAACGGGATTCTGCCCAAAGACATTCTTACGCCTGCCGCATTCGAGAACGCGATTGCTGGTGTAGCTGCGAGCGGTGGATCGACGAATTCAGTGCTGCATTTGCTGGCGATTGCCCGCGAGGCGGGAGTCCCTTTAGAAATTGATCACTTCCAAACCGTGAGTGAACGCACTCCGTTGCTTGCCGATTTGAAACCCTCCGGACGCTTCGTCGCTGCGGATATGCACCGTGCCGGGGGTATCCGGCTTTTGACGCGACGGCTTCTTCGCGGCGGACACCTGGATGGCACCGCGAAAACTGTGACCGGACTAAGCCTGAAGGCTGAAAGCGAGAGCGCCATTGAAACTCCGGGGCAGGAAGTAATCGCGCCGCTGGATAAGCCGCTAAAGAAAACTGGCGGCCTGGTGATTCTGCGCGGGAATCTTGCTCCGGAGGGTTGTGTCGCCAAGATCAGCGGGCACGAGCGCCTCAGTCAGCGCGGGCCGGCGCGGGTCTTCGATTCGGAAGAAGAGGCGATGGCGGCGGTAACATCAAAGCAAATTCGCGCGGGCGATGTGGTCGTGATCCGCAATGAAGGACCCAAGGGCGGTCCAGGGATGCGCGAGATGTTGGCCGTGACCGGCGCTATCGTCGGCGAAGGGCTCGGCGATTCAGTGGCACTGTTAACCGATGGGCGTTTCAGCGGCGCGACTCATGGCTTGATGATGGGCCACGTTTCTCCCGAAGCAGCCTTGGGAGGCCCGATCGCCGCAGTGCGTGAAGGGGACATCATCAATATCGATGTGAATAAACGTGTGCTGGAAGTCGAGATTAGCGATGAAGTCCTTCAGCAACGACTGACCGAATGGAAGCCGCCGAAACCTCGTTACGAGACTGGAGTATTCGCGAAATATGCCGCTCTGGTATCCTCGGCGTCGCAAGGCGCAGTTACCATGCAAAAGTGGTAGGACCTCACTTTAGATATCTCTCCCGCCTTGTGCAAACATTTTCACGAGACCCTCGCCGCGATCTAATCGATTTCCAGCCAACCAACTAAGGTTAAAGCCTCATCCTACAGGCGTTTTGTAGGAGTATCTCGCTTCATGGTATTTCGTGTACGCAATGTCTTTTTCGCGATCGCGCTTCCAGCGTTGATGTTCCTCGCTGGCTGCGGAGGGGGAAGCACGACTTCTCTAGTGAGTCCTCCGCCAACGACATTTCAGTTGGCCGTCACCGGGCCGGCAGCAGGCACCGGAACGGTGACCAGCAGCCCAGTGGGCATAAATTGCCCGTCGACGTGCACGGCCACATTCGCGCAGAACACGCAAGTGACGCTCACGGAAACTCCTGCCACAGGTTATATTTTTGCGGGTTGGAGCGGCGCATGCAGCGGAACGACGGCGTGCACGATAGGGATTAGCGCGGCATCATCGGTCACGGCCACTTTCACACAGTCTGCGATGCCGCAACTCACCGTCACGGTTTCGGCAGGGGGAACAGTGATTAGCAATCCGGCCGGCATCAATTGCCCTTCGACGTGCACCGCAACGTTCGCTCAAAACACGATGGTCACGCTCACAGCATCTCCTGCCGCGGGCTATACGTTCACCGGCTGGAGCGGAGCTTGCAGTGGGTCAAGTGCGTGTACGATCACAACAGGTACCGCCACCGCCGTCACAGCGACTTTTGCTCAAACACAAACGCCGCAGCTTACTGTCACTGTGACTGTATCTGGCACTGGAACGGTTACCAGCAGTCCCGCCGGGATTAATTGTCCGTCCACATGCTCGGCAACGTTCTCACAAAATGCTTCTGTAACTCTTACGGAAACTCCGGCGGCTGGTTATGTATTCACGGGCTGGGGAGGGGCGTGCGCGAGCAGCGCCACGAGCTGCATGGTGATGGTTTCCGGGGCGACGAGCGTTAGCGCATCTTTTAATCTGACGGCAGCAGCGCTGCTTACAGTCACTGTATCCGGACAGGGCAATGTGACAAGCAGTCCCGCTGGTATTGCGTGTCCCGGAACGTGTTCAGCAGGCTTTCCACAAAACTCCGTGGTGACGCTTACCGCTTCGGCTGGCAGCGGAGACGCTCTAGGGTCCTGGGCAGGTTCGTGCAGCGGCAAGACGAATCCCTGCGCGTTTACGATCACTTCCGCAAGCTCCGTCACCGCCGCGTTTACGCCGCTGGGCACGATAACCGTCTCACTCATTGGCGCGGGGTCTGGAACCGTCGTGAGTAGTCCCGGAGGGATCAATTGTCCCGGCACTTGCAGCGCCAGCTTCGCGAACAATACGCAAGTCACTCTGACGGAGACCGCCGATTCGAAGAGTTCATTTGCAGCATGGACTGGAGCCTGCGCCGCGAACACGACCTGTTCTGTGTTGGTGACCAATTCGACATCCGATGCCGTAACGGCGGCTTTCGGACTGACGCTACAGAGCGCGATCAATCACATTATTTTTCTCGCGCAGGAGAATCGTTCCCTGGATCACTACTTCGGCGCCATGCGGCAGTATTGGGCAGCGAACGGATACCCTGACCAGCAATTCGACGGATTGCCGCAATTCAATCCGGTGTCTGGCATCCTTCCGCTGCAAGGTCCGGCCGCTACCAATCCGGGCTGCAATCCTGCCGATCCTTTTACCTCGCCCGCCAACACTTCTCCGGATTGCGTGTGGGACCCAACTCATCCGGTTACTTCATTCCATCTTCAAACCATGTGCGTGGAGAATCCAAGCCCGTCATGGAATGAAAGTCATGTGGACTGGAATTTCAATGACCCTACGGATGCGACTATGAACCCAACTCTGGACGGGTTTGTTTGGACGACGGCCCACGATTCGCGTGCTCCGGTGGGGAACGGTACGATTCCGCAGTTTATGGATACAAACGGCGTGAGAGCCATGGGCTACTACGATGGCAACGACCTGAACTACTACTACTTCATGGCCTCGAACTTTGCCACGTCAGATCAGTGGTTCTCTCCGGTGATGAGCAGAACGAATCCGAACCGGGAGTATCTGATTGCCGGAACTTCCTACGGATTCGCGTATCCGAATGGAACCGATCCGGCCGATAACATGCAAATTCCATCGCCTTTAATTTTCGAGGAGCTGCAAAACGCGGGAATAACCTGGAAGATTTACATCTACCCCGATCCGAATCCAGCTACCTACGGCACACTCAGTTGCG
>CAAGKR010051669.1_pt1 | contig 11138 bp, 13 predicted proteins | sample 2556971 | NCBI WGS metagenome assembly CAAGKR01 (sample SAMEA5207829, study PRJEB30636) | soil metagenome | biome: forest; feature: boreal; material: soil | place: USA | collected 2011-09 | depth 1 m
CCGGTCGGCAAAATGTCACTAAGCATGACGAGAGCTTCTTCGTCCGCACCCCGCGGGAAGTGGTAGAGGCTGCCATCGGCTTGTGGAATGCGCACGTACTCGGCTTGGGCGCCGTCAATGGTGTAACCCAGAATCCAGCCGCCGTGCCGGCAGTGCGAGTACATGCCGCGCTTGCAGAAATCGCACTTCAGGCAGGCCGTGACGCAGGAGACAATGACCTTGTCTCCCACGTGAAACTCCGTGACGCCGGTCCCGACTTGCTCGACGATTCCAACGCCTTCGTGGCCGAGAATGCGGCCGTCGGTCACCGCAGGGAGATCGCCCTTAAGAATGTGCAGATCGGTCCCGCAAATCGTGGAAGTGGTGATGCGCAGGATCGCGTCGCCGGGGTGCTGGACGACTGGCCGCGGCTTGTCCTCCCAGGCAAACTTGCCCGGGCCGTGATAGACCAGCGCTTTCATGGTCGTTCCGGTGCGCGGACTCGCAGTGGTTGCAGTCGCTGGATCGAGTTCAAGGGTTGGCATGAGCGATTCCTTTTCTGTAGTTCTTGTCGCGATTCAACCGTAGCAACTCCCGCCGCGCTCCTTCTGAGCAAGAGTGCACATTCTCGCCCGCACAATCGGGTGAGGGTACATGGATCACAACGAGTCAATCCGCAAATTTGAACGTCGGATGGAAAAAGAAGCCGACCAGGCCCACGAAGCGGCAATCGAACTTGAGGCTTTGGTCACGGTATTGCCCAGTGAGAAGTCACGGCAACTCGCGCACCTGCAAATCAAGGCGAGTCACAAACTGTCTAAAGTGTTTCGCGAGCTGGCGCTGCAGGTCAAAGAGAGCTAGGGCTTGACGTTCGCGTTTGCTTGGAAGGGAATCATGGGTAGGACTCAAAATCCGACATCCCGCTGCATAAGACTCGCCAGCCACCTCTGTCACACCGCGGGGCGACCCCTGGCTCCGACCGTGCCCGAAAGCCATCGCTGGCCGATCCCCCGGCTACGGGCCAGGAACTGACTCCCGGAGATCGGGTGGAGGGTTTGGGCAATTTCGGGAAGCCGACAGGGAACTGGGCACAGTTGAGCGGACCAACGAAGAGGACGCGGTCGTCAAGTGGGATGAATAACGGCCGAGTGAGGCTCCGTCAACCGTGGTTCAAGAAGGTGTAGCCGAAGACAAAAGCCAGCCCTATTCCGCGCGATCTCTCTGCCGCGTTGCCTTCACCCCCGAAAGAATCCCGACTCCTAAGAGCACGATCGCGCCTACGGCAATCCAATGCGCCGGCATGTGCATCAAGTGCGCGCCGTAAATCAATCCGACGATCAAGATGGCAAACCCAATCGCGTAGAGTCCAAAAGACATAGCATCTCCTTGTCGCGTTGCAGCCTATACATTCGCTCAGCGCTTTCGGCAACGCTGTGCAGAATCGCTCACTCGGGCGTGGAAACGGCACTAACGTTCCAGAGTGGTCTGACGATCTTGTATCCCAGTACGCGTGTCGCGGGAACCGGTTGCTGATCTACAAGGCGAGCAATTGTGACCAGCTTTCAGAAGCCCAAAGTCAGATACTGGGACTTCGCCAAGTTCCTACGGTAGGAGAGCCTGGGGACAAATGTAGTTCTGTGGAGGCTAGGAATGCATCTGAATCTGACGGACCCGAAGTTGATTGCGCTGGTCGCAGTGGTGATTCTGATCATCGCCGGGCTGGCTTGGTTGAGCCTGCGAAAACGCAGGGCTACGACGGCAAATCTGAGGCAGCGGTTTGGCACCGAGTACGAGCGGGTAGTCCTGGAACATGGGTCAGAACGAAAAGCAGAAGCCAAATTGTCGGACCGCGAAAAGCGAGTTGAAACATTCCACCTTCGGCCTCTGGATGCCGTGGAACACGACCGCTTCGCGAAGGAGTGGGTGGGGGTGCAATCCCGCTTTGTCGATTCCCCAAAGGGGGCGGTCGCCGAAGCAGATGATCTTGTGTCCTCTTTGATGAAGGCGCGTGGCTATCCGGTATCTGATTTCGATCAACGCGCGAACGACATTTCCGTAGACCATCCGCGAGTGGTGGAGAACTACCGCTTGGCGCATGCGATTGCCTTGCGGGTTGGCAAAGATCAGGCCACGACCGAGGACCTGAGGACGGCGATGCTTCACTACCGCTCTCTATTTGACGAACTGATGCAAGCGCCGGTGGTGGAACGAAAAGAGGTCGCGTGATGGCTGAAGTCGAGGCGGCGGAAACTCACACCGCGGAACTCACGAAGGCGGAACAGAAAAAAAAAGACGCCGAGCTTACGCCTGCCGAACTTCTAGCCTTCGGTATTCTTCCTCCGGAGCCCGATAAACTAAAGCTGGTGAAAAGCCAGGAACCGGGAACGCCGGGTGAAACGGCCGCAATCTCAAAGGACAAGGACTAACGACAAAGACTAAGGACTCTAAAGATAAAAGCGATTCCCAAGACTAGGAATTCGGAACTTTCGATTCAAGTTGGAAAAGGAGAACAAATCATGACCACAAGCGAGCAGAGCAAGTGCGCCCACGTCCCCTGCCGGTGCGCGGCGCCAACTGGCGACAAATACTGCGGCCAGGCCTGTAAGGATGCGGGATCCGCGGATGTAGAGATTGCGTGCCAGTGCGACCACGGATCGTGTCCGCTGACGGTCTGAAAGGGGTAACCCGAGATCGTCGGACGGAATCTTACGTTGACCTTGGGGCGCCGGTTGTTTCAAACTGATCATGAAGAGTTTCGAGATGAGAATGGGCCGAACCATACTGTTGCTCCTGCTGCTGGCGGTCGCAGCCGTCGTGGCCTTTGCTTTTCCGGCCCGAGCGCAATCGTCGGACGGCTCTCGCGATTCCTCCAGCGCTGCGGTCTTGCCGTCATCGCCCGACGCGACCCGTCAAGCGGACTTGACCTACGTCCGGCCGACCCAGAAAACGAAACTCCACAACTATGTCTTTGACGCCTTCGGTCCTTATCCCATCGTAGGCGCCGGTTTTGCCGCCGGAATTAATCAGGCGTATCACACTCCGCCCGAGTGGGAAGAAGGCGCGGAGGGCTATGGCAAGCGCATGGGATCGGATTTTGCGATTGCCGCGGTCAGCACAACCACGCGCTATGCACTTGCCCAGGCCTTTCACGAAGACACGTTGTATTACCGCTGCGAATGCAAGGGATTTGTGCCTCGGCTGAGCCACGCCTTGCTTTCAACTTTCACCGCCCGCCGCGGCGACGATGGCCATCGCGTCTTTTCTTTTCCCTCCCTGGTCGCTCCCTACGCTGGCACTATGACCGCGGTCTACGGATGGTATCCAGACCGCTACAACGCCGAGGACGCTTTTCGAATGGGCAACTACAGCCTGCTGGGCTACGCCGGCGGAAACGTCGCTCTGGAGTTTCTCTACAGCGGACCGCACTCGTTGCTTTCTCGAATGCATCTTAACAACGGTCACGGAGCCCCGCCGCCAGCATCGGCGCCATGAACCGCCGCTGCTGAGCAGAACCTTTTAAAAGAAGAGAGGAGCCAATAATGAAGCCAAGCACGGAAGACAAAGCCAAAGGCAAGATCCACGAGGTGAAGGGAACAGCTAAAGAGCAGATTGGAAAAGCCACCAACAACGCTGATTTGGAAGGGTCAGGGAAAGCAGAAAAAAATGCCGGCAAAGCTCAAAAATGGATCGGCAAGGTTGAAAAAGCGGTCGGCGAATAACAGACGCAGCACCACCAGCTCACAAAATACCAAGGAGAAAATTATGTCGCAATCCGTATTGGAAAGAACCGCTGAACAGGTCACCGATTCCGCTCGCCAGGCTTCGCGCGCCAGCCGCGTGGTAGCCGATGCCATCGAGGATGGCGTAGCCGTGGCGCGTCGCGCCGCAAGAGAAGGCGGCGACGCTGCCGAGGAATTCCTGAATGACACAACTCAACGCGTCCAGCGGCATCCGGTGCTGACCGTTGCCACCACGTTTGCGGTGGGGTTGGCTGCGGGGACCGTGATTGGCTGGATGATGAAAAGAAGGTAGATCCGTCAGAAGGTGATCTTGTAAGAAAAAGGAATAGTTAAAAGGACGATCCGTCTGAAAGAAACTGATACTCCCTCGGGCTAACCGCGGAAAGGGCGCTGCCCCCGGGAGCGCCCTGGAACCTACTTCAGCCGGCCCGTCCTGGCGCGTCAGTTCGCCAAGCTCTGCTCGAAGGCGGATTAACCCGCGCCGCTTCGGCGGGATGAGTTGAGCCCTTATGCGGGCGTCGGAGCCCCGCTGGCGAAATCCCGTGGCCGCCGAGGGATCTACTGTTGGACCGTGGTGCCCGGGATCGGAATTGAACCGATACGCTCCTTTCGGAGCCCGGGATTTTAAGTCCCGTGCGTCTGCCAGTTTCGCCACCCGGGCAGTGCCAGCTATCTAACGCATCATACAAGACTTGGTTTCTGAGGCCACGCCGGCGCCGCAACTCGGCGGTATTGAAAGCGGCGCCTCATTAAGGCGTCTTGGGGATATCCCAGCGCTTCGGGATACCTTCGGTTTATACTCTGACCGCGAAGCAGGTGCGGTCACGCCGCAAGGATTCCTTCCCATGAAGATTGTCGACGCCAAAGTGATCGTCTGTTGTCCGGGACGAAATTTTGTCACCCTCAAGCTGACCACCGAGGACGGCATCACTGGCCTCGGGGACGCAACCCTGAATGGCCGGGAACTCTCGGTGGCGAGCTATCTCAGCGATCACATTCTGCCGCTGCTGATCGGCCGAGACGCACGCCGTATTGAGGACATTTGGCAGTACCTGTACAAAGGCGCCTACTGGCGTCGCGGTCCGGTGACCATGAGCGCCATCGCCGCCGTGGACACCGCACTCTGGGACATCAAAGCCAAGAGCATGAACGCGCCCTTGTATCAGCTACTGGGCGGCGCCTCGCGCGACGGAGTAATGGTGTACGGGCATGCCAGCGGCGCCGATGTTGAAAAGACAGTCGAAGCTTTTGCGCACTTCCTAAAGCTGGGATACAAAGCGGTGCGGGCGCAGTCCGGAGTTCCCGGCCTGAGCACCACCTACGGCATTGGCCGCGGAGGGATGGCTTACGAGCCTGCAGAAAAAGATGCGCCGCCGGAAAATCAATGGTCCACGGAACACTACCTGCGTTTTGTCCCGCAGCTATTTACTAGGCTACGCAATGAGTTCGGCGCTGAAATTCATCTATTACATGATGCCCATCACCGCCTGACTCCGATCGAAGCTGGCCGCCTCGGAAAAGAACTCGAACCCTTCCATCTTTTCTGGCTGGAGGATCCGACTCCGGCAGAATTGCAGGAAAGCTTCCGCCTCATCCGTCAGCACACAACGACTCCGCTGGCGGTTGGGGAAGTGTTTAACAGTATTTTCGATTGCCAGCAGTTGATTCAGGAACAGCTGATTGATTTCATCCGCACCACGGTGGTCCACGCCGGAGGCATCACGCACCTGAAGAAAATCGCCAGTCTCGCGGAGATGTATCAAGTCCGCACCGGTTCGCATGGCGCGACCGACTTGAGCCCGGTGTGTATGGGCGCCGCGCTGCACTTCGATCTCAGCGTGCACAATTTCGGCATTCAGGAATACATGCCCCACACCCCGGAAACTGATCGCGTCTTCCCCCACGCCTACACTTTCAAAGACGGCTTCACGCATCCGGGAGACGCGCCCGGGATCGGCGTCGACATTGACGAAGCGCTGGCGGCGAAGTATCCCTACCAGCGGGCGTATCTCCCCATCAATCGCAAGCTGGATGGGACCATGCATGGCTGGTGAGTGGGGGCCGGGATTTGAGATTCTGGGCCCGTTGAAGGGAATTATGGCTTACTTTAAGGGTGTGGTTCCCACGACCGCCGCGCTGTTTCTGGCGGTTCTCATTCCGATGTTCCGGACCACATTCCGCGGCATCGGCTCAGAGAAGGGAACCGGATCAGCCGCGGTTGCAGCTGGGATGATGGGAAGCATCTTTTCACCTTGGTTTTGGATTCTCTCGGTATTGTTCTCGGTGTTCCTCTACTTTTCAGCGCGCTTCGAGAATACCGCGCTGAGGATTTTGCTGTTCTGGATTCCCACGATTACCGTGTCGGTCGTCGTATTCGGGTTTTGGGCATTGCTTGAACTTCTCATTCTCCGATTCGGGAGAGGATAAGCTTAAGGAACTCCCAATCCCAAGAACTCCCGCGCATTCTCAAAACAAATATTCCGAACCATATTTCCGACAAGAGCCTCGTCGTTCGGCAGCTCCCCATTTTCCATCTGCGACCCCAGCAGATTACACAGCACGCGCCGAAAATATTCATGCCGCGGAAACGACATAAATGATCGCGAGTCCGTCACCATACCGACAAAGCGGGACAGCAGCCCCGTATTTGACAGCGCCTTAAGCTGCCACTCCATCGCTTCTTTCTGATCCAGAAACCACCAGCCGCTGCCCAATTGAATTTTCCCGGCGACCTCTCCATCCTGAAAACATCCCGCCGCGGTTGCGAAGATGTAGTTGTCGGCAGGATTCAAGTTGTACAAAATCATTTTCGGCAGGGCGTGTTCCTGTTCGAGTAAATCCAAATACGCGCACAGCGCCTTCGCCTGCGGCCAGTCTCCGATGCAGTCAAACCCCGTGTCCGGGCCTAGTTCGCGCAACCGGCGCGTGTTCACCGACCGCAGCGCTCCCAGATGCAGTTGCTTCGTCCACCCCTTCTCCGCATCCAGTCGCCCAAACAAAAGCATTAAGAAAGACGCGAACTGCTCGTGCTCGTCCCCGCTCGCCGCCTTGCCCGCGCGCGCCTTGTCGAAAATCGCCTCCGCCTGCTTCTCGGAACAAGTCGACGCGAAGCAATGCGCCAGGCCATGATCGGACAGCCTTCCGCCACGCGCATGGAAATGATCGTGCCGTTGTTTGAGTGCGTCCACAAAAGCCGGCAACGACGCTATATTCACATTGCTGGCTTCTTCCAGCCGTTGCACCCATGCATTGAACTTCTCCGGTGCGTCCACCTGCAGCGCCTTGTCAGGACGAAACGTCGGATAAATCCGGAGGTCCTGGGCCGAAGAATTCACTGCCTTGTGATGCGCCAAGTCATCGCACGGGTCATCGGTAGTACACGCCACCCGCACTCGAAACTTCTTCAAAATCCCCCGTGTGGTGAGATCAGCGGCCAGCAGAGAATTCGCCCGTTCCCAAACTGCTTTCGCACTCTGCTCATTTAGCGATTCGTCTATCCCGAAATATCGCTGCAACTCCAAATGAGTCCAGTGATACAGAGGATTGCAAAGCGTAGAAGGAACGGTCCGCGCCCAGGCTAGAAACTTTTCGTAAGACGCAGCGTCGCCGGTGCAATAGCGTTCGGCGACGCCATTCGCCCGCATGGCGCGCCACTTGTAGTGATCGCCTTCGAGCCAAATCTCGGTCAGATCATGGAAGCGCCGGTCGTTCACGATCTCGGCGGCGGGCAGATGGGAATGAAAATCCAGAATGGGTTCGTTTTCCGCGTAGCCGTGGTAGAGCCTCTGAGCGGCCTGCGAATGCAGCAAAAAATCCTCGTGAACGAAACTCAAGTAGCGCTCCAAATTCCGAATCGTGTGTCCGATGATTCTGCCACAGGTTAGCGAAGTTCGGTGAAAGCCACGTCAATGAAAACCTGCTGCAGTCATCGAAGTCGAAGAATAACGATTATTTGACTTCCACGGCAACTTAAAGATAATGGGTGCTGCCAGATTTCGTGGGTTTGGTTTTCGAAGCAAAAACGTTTTAGAAGCGCACAGCAACGTCTAGCAGGGCAAACACGGAAAGCAATTTCGCAACTCCGCAGGCTGGGAAAATTCTTGTGCCTTCGGGTGCCGGCCCGCCAGGAAGAGCGTTGTTCGTGCCGCATAAATTCGCGTCTCCTAATTTAGAGAGGACACTTCATGAGCGCAGTGGATCTATACCGGCCAAGACCTGAACACAAATTCTCCTTTGGACTATGGACGCTGGGCAATCGCGGCCGCGATCCGTTTGGAGACGCCGTCCGCGCAACTTTTCCTCCAACGGAAATTGTCGCCACTCTTGGCGAAATCGGCGCCTGGGGCGTCAACCTGCACGACAACGACCTGGTGCCCATCGACGCCACGGCGACCGAGCGCGATAAGATCGTCCGCGATTTTAAGAAGGCCTGCGTCGACAGCGGCGTCGTGGTCCCCATGGCGACCGTCAACCTGTTCTACCACCCGATTTTTCGCGACGGCGCATTTACTTCGAACGACCCCGAAGTGCGCGCCTACGCGGTGCAAAAAACCCTTCGGGCAATGGATTTGGGCGCGGAGCTGGGAGCAAAGATCTTTGTTTTGTGGGGCGGGCGCGAAGGCGCGGAAACCGATGCCTGCCGCCGCCCGGATGACGCCGTCAAACGCCTGCGCGAAGCGGTCAATTATCTTTGCGAATACAATCTGGCACGCGGTTACGGATTCACCTTCGCTCTCGAAGCCAAGCCCAACGAGCCGCGCGCGGATATCTACATGTCCACCACCGGCCACTATCTCGGCTTCATTCCAACTCTCGATCGCCCGGAAATGGTGGGCGTCAACCCCGAAGTCGCCCACGAAACTATTGCCGGATTGAACTTCGTGCATGGCGTGGCGCAAGCCTGGGAGGCGGGCAAGCTCTTCCACATTGATCTGAACGATCAGATGCCTGGCCGCTTCGATCAGGACCTGCGCTTCGGTTCAGCAAACATCAAGTCCGCATTCTGGTTGGTCAAGTTCCTGGAAGATGTGGGATACAAGGGGCCGCGTCACTTCGATGCGCACGCGTATCGCACCGAAGACTACGAAGGCGTGAAAGATTTCGCCCGAGGCTGCATGAGAACGTACCTGATCTTGAAAGACAAAGCCGCGCAATGGAATGCGAACCCGGAGATTCAGGCTATCCTTCGTGATTTGAGCAAAGCGGCGCCGGGATGTCCGCCGGTAGGGAAGTATTCACCGTCCGGTGCGACGGCATTATTGGGACACACATTCAACAAAGATAGGATTCTTGAGAAGCGCTTGCCTTACGAACGACTGGACCAGCTTACGATTGATATTCTTACAGGCACCCAGGGCTAAGCTTCAGGCGGTAATGAATTTGTAAGAAAGTGTTTTTTCATGGGACTTCCTTCACTTGACTTGAAGTCGAAAGTAGCGGTGGTCATCGGCGGCACGTCTGGTATCGGCCTGACGCTGGCCAAGGGCCTCGCCAAGGCTGGCGCGGATGTGGTCGCAACCGGGCGCCGCGCGGACCTGGTGCGTTCCGCCGCGGATGAGATTCGCGCGCTGGGACGGAAGTCGCTCGCAGTTCCCTCCGACGTGACCGATCGCGCAAGTATCGAAGCCCTGCTCGCGGCCGTGGAGAAGGAATTTGGCAAAGTGGACATTCTGCTGAACTCGGCCGGCATCACGCGCCGCACCCCTACAGTCGACGTCAGCGAAGACGAGTGGAGCCGGATCATGGAAACCAACCTGACCGGGACGCTGCGCACCTGTCAGATTTTCGGACGCAAGATGATCGAACGAAAATATGGCCGCATCATCAACATTGCGTCGGTCGCGTCCGGCCGCGGATTTTTCGAAGTTGCAGCTTATGCAGCCAGCAAGTCCGGCGTCGTGTCGTTGACCCAGACTCTGGCGATGGAGTGGGCGCAGCACGGAGTCTGCGTGAATGCCATCGCGCCCGGAGTTTTCCGAACGGATCTGAACAAAGGTCTGCTCGACGGCACCGCTCGCGGGCAGGAATTCATCACGCGCACGCCCATGCGCCGCTTCGGCGATCTTCCGGAGCTAGTTGGCGCGGCCGTATTCCTGGCTTCCGATTCCGCCAGTTTTGTCAACGGGCATGTGCTGGCTGTGGATGGCGGATTCCTGGCCAGCGGCGTTACACAGTAATTTGCACCCCTTGATTCGCGGCTTGGACTGAGAACCTCAAATGGCCCGAACGGACTCCGATCCCGCGATGACTGCATCAGCGGAACCCAGCGGCATCATGAATCAGGTCGGCCGCTTCCGCTGGGTAATCTGTACTCTCCTGCTCTTCGGCGTCACCAAGAACTACATGGACCGGCAGGTGATCGGGGTCCTGAAGACCACGCTGCAACACGACCTGGGCTGGAGCGAGATTGACTATGGCAACATGGTTACGGTTTTTCAAGGAGCCTACGCTCTCGGGCTGTTGCTCGTCGGACGTTTGATCGACCGCCTCGGAACCCGCGTCGGATATGCCCTCGCAATGGTTTTGTGGAGCCTGGCCTCTATGGCGCAAGGCATGATGAGTTCGCTGGCCGGTTTCGGCGCCGCGCGCTTCGCGCTCGGCTTCGGCGAATCCGGAGTCTTTCCCGCCAGCCTGAAAGCCACCGCTGAGTGGTTCCCGAAAAAAGAGCGCGCGTTCGCGACAGGAATTTTCAACGCCGGGAGCAACCTCGGTGCCATCCTCACGCCGCTACTTGTTCCGTGGATCACAGTTCACTGGGGCTGGCGCTGGGCTTTCTTTTCAATTGGCGCAGTCGGTTTCCTCTGGCTAGCGCTCTGGCTACTGATCTACCGCAAGCCCGAAGACCACCCCAGTTGCTCCGCCGCCGAACTCGCCTACATTCGCAGCGACCCCGCAGAATCGCCGGCCAGAATCAGTTGGCTCAAACTCGCCGCCTATCGCCAAACTTGGGCTTTCTCACTGGGCAAATTCATCATCGATCCCATCTGGTGGTTCTTCTTGTTTTGGATTCCCGACTTCCTGCAGCGCAAGCACGGACTGAGCCTGCTGCAGATCGGCTTGCCCATCGTCGTAATTTATTTGATGGCCGACGGCGGCAGCATCGCCGGAGGCTGGTTCTCGTCTTTCCTGATCCATCGCGGAAAAACCGTGAACACTGCCCGTAAGTCTGCCATGCTGGTTTGCGCGGTCAGCGTCGTCCCCATCGTTTTCGCGCCGCACATCGCGTCCAAGTGGTTAGCTGTCTTGCTCCTTGGACTCGCGGCTGCTTCGCATCAGGGTTTTTCATGTAATTTGTTAACCATGCCTTCCGATCTTTTTCCCGTGCGCGCCGTAGCATCTGTCGCCGGAATAGGGGGCATGGCAGGCGCCATCGGAGGGATGTTGATCGCCAAGCTTGTCGGCTATCTTCTGCAAACGACG
>CAAGKR010260345.1_pt1 | contig 11137 bp, 8 predicted proteins | sample 2556971 | NCBI WGS metagenome assembly CAAGKR01 (sample SAMEA5207829, study PRJEB30636) | soil metagenome | biome: forest; feature: boreal; material: soil | place: USA | collected 2011-09 | depth 1 m
GCCCCCGCCTCTTCCAGATTGCTAATCCCTGTTCTGATATAAATTAAATCCGCGTGCATCAGCTCGATCAGGGTGCGCCGGAGTAAAAAGTTGAATCGCACAAAAGCTAGCATCGCCGAAGGCTCGTAAAACATTCCACCGGCGGTTTCTTTTACCCGGCGCCCCTGTTCGATGAAATTTGTCTTCAGAATTTCGCGTAGACCTCTGAACGTGCGCAGGGTCTGGATCATCTTTTCCAGCGGCTCGCACCACGGCAATGGTGTGGTATCCACTTCACCGAATACCGGCTTCATCACCTGCGCCACGTCTACGAGCTCAATCTGTTTATGGAATATCTTGGGCGGCGCGCAGAGCGCGAAGTATTGCACTAGAAGAAAATCAATCTTGTCCCGGTCCGTGATGGATTTGCCGTTCTTTTTCAAATGCCGCATGATCAGCGCGCGCAAGCCGCTCTCGCTCGCGTTCAGCGTGGTCATCTGCAGCAAGTGGCGCAGTTGGTGCACCATCACCTGCTGGTCCATGGCGTTCAGCCAGGTCTGTACCTGGGTGAACAGTTCCAGGTCCGCTTTTTCCGGTAATACCCGCTTGTTCTGGGCGAACGGAATTTCGATCTGTAAATGCTTTGCCAGCGCGATATAGATCGGGAAGACCGAGCGGTTCTCCTCCCATTCTGCATCGCGAGACTTATCTTGCCTAGGTGGAGCGGGTAGATTCAGGGTTGTTATCAGTTTATTCACGGCTGCATCATCCAGTCGCAGGAGCCTTCCAAAAACCGCACGGCCACTGCTTTGCGTCCATCCTTGTACTGCAGGGCGATCACCGCGGCTTCGGCGCTCCGTCCCTTTTTTTCAAGAACTAACTGCACGCGTTCATCAAATTCCCACGGCAAGGTAGCCATAAACACGGCGTATTGCTGCCCACCAAATTCCAGCACCGTCGTTTCCTGCAACCTCGCTCGGCCCGGAACCAGAGATTGCACTCGCGCGAGAACATGAATTGTTGGAAGTGCCGGGAATAATCTTGCCAATTCCTCCACGCAGCCCTGTTCCTCGATAACCAGTGGCATTCACTCTTCCTTTCCCGGGTGCCGCCTCGGGACGTTCGCCAGAACCGCAGTGGGAACAGAGACACATCCTCCAGGGAGCGGACGCGCAATCTCCCAAACAGGAAATTGCACGCTTAGCGCCAAAAAAATTGGCTATTCGGTGTTAGTGATGTTACAGAAAGAAAGAGGCTTAAAAAGTTCCCTATGGGCTGCTATCGAAGCAAATCTCACTCTGAAACGATTCGTCTCACTCGCCGTTGCGACTCCGCCAAACTTGGGCGTGGCTTGAGATTCCGGGTGTGCGCATTGTATCTTCCGGGCTTCCAATTCCCAATCATACCGTGGAGGGCGGCTTTACGCCGCCTTCTTGTCCTCAAAAAAAATCGAAGCTTACCCTTCCACCGTCGAAGCGGCTAGCACTTTTTCCTCCGACGCTGTTCCACCTCGCAACGCGATGTTATATCTCTTCAGCTTCCGATAGAGGGTAGCCCGGCTAATCCCCAGCATTTTTCCTGCGAGCGCTTTATCGCCATTGGCCTGCTCGAATACTCGCAGAATCGTCATTCTCTCCATCTCCGCAAGCGCCGTAGTCGAAAGGGAATTCGCGTCCTGCGCCGCTACGTTCGGATTGAATGGCTGTTCTACCCGTATCGATGGCGGGAGATCCTGCACGTCGATTACTTGCTGGTCGCCCAGCGTCAACGCCCTGGCAACACAGTTTTCCAGCTCTCGCACGTTGCCGGGCCAGTCGTATTGCAACAGGCTCTTCATCGCTCCGGGAGTTACTTGCACGTGAGCTGTCGGCGCGTAGCGATTCAAAAAGTAATGGACCAGCACCGGAATATCCGAGCGGCGCTCCCGTAGCGGCGGCAGGTGCACCGTCACCACGTTCAGCCGGAAATACAAATCCTTGCGAAAAGTCCCGTCCCGGTAAGCCGCCTCCAGGTCGCGGTTCGTTGCCGCGATCACCCGCACATCAATGTTAACTTTTTCGTTGCTGCCAACCGGCCGCACTTCCTTCTCTTGCAGTACGCGCAGCAGTTTCGCCTGCATTTCCAGAGGAATTTCGCCAATTTCGTCAAGGAAAATGCTGCCGCCGTTGGCAGACGCAAAAAGTCCGGCTTTCGATCTGGTCGCTCCCGTAAACGCTCCCTTTTCGTAACCGAACAATTCGCTTTCCATCAGTGTAGGGACCAGCGATCCACAGTCCACGGCGACGAACGGCGTCTGCGCCATCGCGCCGCGAAAATGAATCGCGCGCGCCACCAATTCCTTACCCGTGCCGCTCTCTCCCGATATCAGCACCGGCGTCCGAGTATCCTTCAAACGCGAAATCATCCTCAGCACATCCTGTATCCCCACAGAGCTGCCGATGATCCCATCTAGATTCTCGTCTGCGCTCACTCTCTCCCGCAGAAAAGCATTTTCATTTACCAGGCGTACTTTCTCCGCCATGCGCTGCAACAGCAGTCGCAACTTTTCCACCCGGAATGGCTTTTCGAGGTAATCGTACGCACCAAGTTTCATCGCATCCACGGCGGATTCGATGGAGCCGTGTCCGGTCATGATGGCAATTTCCGTGCGTGGCAGCGTGCTGCGAATTTTCTTCAGCAGCTCACCGCCCGATTGGTTCGGCAGCTTCAAATCCGTAAGCACCAGGTCCGGTGGATCGGTTTCCAGTCGGGTCAACGCCGCCTCCGCGCTTTCCGCTTCGTTGCATGCAAACCCCAGCGAAGTGCCAATGGTCGTGCACAGTCGCCGGATGCTTTGCTCGTCATCCACCACTAGAAGTTTAATTTTCGTTTCGTCGGTCATGGTTTTCCGAAGGTTTTCTCCACAATGGAAATCAATTGCTGCACTCGAAAGGGTTTTTCAATAAAAGGAGTAGCGCTGTTTCTCAGCAGAAATTGCGTCTCGCTGTTCGCGGTGTCGCCGCTGATCAAGATGATCCGCGCCGCCAGCTCCGGCCGGTTCTTCTGAATCCAATGGTGCACATCCGCGCCGTTGACCGTCCCCGGCATGCGTATGTCGGATATGACTCCGCCATATTGCGCGCTTCCCAACTGCTCCAAGCCTTCCGCGCCCGAAGAAACCTGCACCACGCCATATCCCCGCCGTTCCAGCGCGGAGCGCACAAACGCGCGCACCGAAGCTTCGTCCTCAATCAACAGGATCGGGAACGCAATGCGAGTATCGACGGAAGCACTCACCGCTTCGCCTCTCGCGCCGCCGCAGCCGCCAGTGCGGATTCCGAAGTCAGCGGCAGTCGCACTACGAAGGTGCTTCCGTTCTCTTCCGTATTATTCCAGCACAACACCTCGCCGCCATGCGCCCTTACAATCCCATAACAGATACTTAGACCGAGGCCGGTTCCTTTTCCCACTTGTTTGGTGGTAAAAAAGGGATCGAAGATTCGTTCCGGCTCGGTTACGCCGATTCCGTTGTCAATAAACGCGACCTCCACGGAATCTTGGGTGCGTCGCGTCCGGATGCGGATTTTTCCGTGATTCCCGGATTCCTGAATTGCGTCATACGCGTTGTTCAGTATATTCAGAAACACCTGCTGCAGTTGCTGCGCATCGCCAAGCGTTGGCGCAATGCCCTCGTCGAACTCTTCCACCACTTCCACTCCATGGCTCGAAAAGTCGTAACTGCGCAATTTTATGGTCTGTCGCAAGATCCCGTTCACATGTACCGCTTCGCGCTGGGCAGGGCGCTGTCTAGCGAAGCTCAACAAATCCTGCACGATTTCTTTCGTTCGCTGCGTTTCCTGTAGAATAATCTTCAAATCCTCTCGCGCTGCCACCGGCATTTCCGGATTCTCCAGCAATAAATCTGTGAAGCCCAATATTGCCGCCAACGGGTTGTTCACTTCATGCGCCACGCCGGACACCAATTGTCCGATCGTTGCCATTTTCTCCGAATGCGAAAGCTTCGCCTGCAACAGCGCCGCGTCCGTGATGTCCGTCATCACCACCACCACGCTGTTCACCTGCTTCGATTCATCGCGCATGGGGCTGAGGCTGATCGAAAAATGCCCCATCGATCCATCGCTTCGCCGCACACGCAATTCCAAGTTTTCCACCTGCTGCCCCAGCGCGGTCGTCTGCAACGCCGCTTCGAAATCGAGCCGCTGTGATGCTTCCACCCAGTTTTCCATGCGGTGCCCGATCAACTCTTCTTCCTTGTAGCCGGCTTCGTAGCATCGCCGGTTCACATAGCTGATCAGTCCCGCAGTGTCCAGGACTAGAATCATGCTCTGCGTAGTGTTCAGAATTTTCTGGTTAAAGTCTCGCTCGCGTTGCAATTGCGACTGGAACATTTTCTGCTCCGTCACATCCAGCATCAGTCCGCGGGTCTGCACTACACGGCCCTGCGCGTCCCGCACCGCGCTTATGTTTTGCATGGTGTGCAACAGGCTGCCGTCTTTTCGTCGCAGCGTCTCTTCGTAATTGCGCAGAGCGCCCCGCTCGGTGATCGCGCGAACAAAGCGTTCCTTAGCCGCGGGCGTCGGATAAAGATGCGGGCTGACATCCGCCCGAAGCAATTCTTCTCGTGAGTCATACCCCAGCATCCGCACCATCGCGTCGTTTACGTCCAAAAACTGCCCATCCGGCGTTGCAAAAAATAATCCTTCTTGAATGCTGTCGAACAACTCTCGATAACGCCGTTCCGCTTCCCGGCGATCCGTTATGTCTTTCAAGACGTGGATCGTCCGCGTTTCTTCTTCCACTGCGCCAGGCGTCCGTGAAGTGGACACAAGAAACGTGCGCCCTTCAGCGGTCGCGATATATTCTTCGCGCGACTGTTTTGGGTTATGGCAGAACGGGCAAGGCAGCGCGCTTCCGGTTTCTGCGATGCGTCGCAGGCTGCTCATTGGTTCGCCGACCAGCGCGGCCGGCGGTCTTCCCAGGTGTGTCGCCAGCGTCCGGTTCGTGCGAACAATCCTCCAGCTTTGATCGTGCACCACGATGTAATCGCTGATCGCGTCGATATCTTCAACCCATTGCTTCTTCGAACGCTCCAGTTGCGAAAATCGCCGCACCTTTTCCATCGACAGCGCGGCATGGCTGGCCAGCGCCATCAGCAGCTTTTCCTGCGCGGGAGAAAACTGCAATTCGTCCCGAATCAGGCAGAGCGTTCCCATTAGCTCGCCGTCGCTGGCATAAATAGGGAAGAACGCGCATTGCGACTGACCCTCGGGCACGGGCGACACTTCCAGCCCTGCTCGCTTGCAGGAAATATTCTGCAACAACCAGTCCCAGGTGGCCTGGTTCGCGGGAAATTCGCGCGCCGGAGAATACAGTTCCACGCGGTTGCCGATGATTTCGCCGACCCCACCCCACTGCGCGTCCATCATTTCCGCCGCTCGGGAAGCAAACCCCGCCAGAAACGCCGGCAACTCGCGCGAGTTTGCCGCCGCTACCGCGAGGTCCATCAATTCCTCGGAGTAGTCGGACTCCCCCTGGCCGGAGATTTTCCGGGCACGCGTTGCAGCCCTCCGACGCGAAGTTATTGTTTTTCGTCCACGCATACGTTAAACAGCTCTAACTTCGTCTCAACTTAAGAAACCACACATTCATAAGCTTCTGAGCCATCTCAATCTGAGTCAATCCTAGATCAGGAGGGTGCTGCGCACTCGTTAACGTGAGGGCGAATGTCTTGAGGCGATAGTCTCAGTGTGAGAAGTCAGCGGTTTTCCACCTGCTCCATGAGACTGAAACACTCGCAACCAATCCCGCTGCTCTCCCTCCGCGGCAGCCACATCCTCATTAGAATTAATCACTTATAAGCTCCCGATGCAACTTCCGGCAATCTTTTTGGCAATCACTCTTCGTGGCATCCCACTTGCCATCTCTTCGTTGGAGCAATTCCATTCTCGAGGAGGACCGAAGTGGGGACCTGCATTACATGGAGACGCAGATTTTTCGCTGGCGTTGCGCTTTTTGTGCTGGCGGGATCATTGGCTAGTGCGCAGCAGGCGTCGGAAGAGGGTAGGCGCAAGGCCAAGAACAGAGTAAACCCCGCCTACCCGGACCTTGCACGCCGAATGAACATTTCGGGCAAAGTAAAAATCGAGGTAGTCATTGCCCCAGACGGCCACGTAAAGAGCTCTCGCGCTGTGGGGGGACATCCCGTTTTGGTTCAGCCGTGCGTAGAAGCACTCAAGGACTGGCGCTTTGACACCGGGCCGGAAGATACCACCCAAGTAATTGAGTTCAGTTTCAAGGATCAGTGAACTGAAGTTTCGGCAGAGTCTGCAGTGAATGGAATGTGCTTTTGGTAGTGGAGGAAGTGACGCAATGTCGATCGGAAAACAACTTTATCGGAGCTTCGGAGCGATCCTCGCGGTTCTCGCGGTTCTCCTGATCGTGGACCTGGCTACTGTTTGGAAGGCCCACAACGCTAGCGCGGAATCTTCGAGCACGCTAGAAAGCGTGCGTACCGCAGAGTCCGTGCGCTTTCAGATCATGCTGAACCGCCTGAACCTCAACAACTTTCTACTCAGTGGTGACCCGCGCGACGAGGAAAAGGTTAACCATGGTTTCGTCGAACTTGGCGATCTCGTCAAGCGCGGTCAGGTACAGACCAACAACGAATTCCTCCGCACCGCTTTGATTCAAGTGGAGAGCACCGAAGCAAGCTGGGCGGACAATTTTGCCAAGCCCCTTCTGGCCAAACGTCACCAGGTCGATTCCGGTGATGCCACCGTTTCCGATCTCCAGATTTTCTACCTGCAGAAAGATCCTTCCTCCTGGCTGACCAAGTCTTCCACCGTTCTCGACCAGGCCAATACCGATATGAGCAGGGCGCTCAACGATTCTCAGCAGGCAGCTTCACGCGCCAGCACCTATAGCTTTCTCATCATCGTGGTCGGCACCATCGGCGCCATGATTTTTATCGGTGTCAACGCCGTGCGCACCGCAAAGTCCATCACCGAACCCCTGCAACATCTTATCGCCGTCTCACGCGAAATCGGCGATTCCGGCGACCTGGATCAGAACATCGATATCCACCGTAACGACGAGATTGGCGCTCTCGCCACCACCTTCAATAACTTGGTTGCGTACCTGAAAGAAATGGCCAGCGTTTCCATGGCCGTAGCCGAAGGCGACCTGACCATCGAAATTACCCCGCGTTCCAAGCGCGATACCCTCGGCAACGCATTCCAGCGCATGTCCCAGGGGCTCAGGGAGATCGTTCAGTCTACGCGCGATGGCGCTTCGCAGGTTTCTGCTGGTTCCAATCAGGTGGCGGGTGCCGCGGATGAGTCCGCCAAGGTCAGCGTGCAGGCCTCTTCCGCGATTGAAGAAGTTACCAGCACCATGCACGAGATGAGCGTGAACGTTCAAAACGTCGTGAAGAACACCCAGGTCCAGGCGTCCAGCGTTGCGGAAACCTCCGCTTCCATCGACCAGATGGTTACTTCCATCCAGCGCGTCGCAGACACTGCCAAGGTGCTCCTCGACATTGCGAACCGTTCCCGTGAAGAAGTGGTTACCGGTATCGCCACGATGGAGAAGACCACTGATGGCTTGAACCGCACCAACCGCTCCATTCAGTCTTCGGCCGAAATCATCAATATTCTCGGCCATCGCGCCGACGACATCGGCAAGATCATCGAAGTCATTGACGACCTCGCGGAACAAACCAATTTGTTGGCGCTCAACGCAGCCATCGAAGCCGCACGCGCCGGCGAGCATGGGCTCGGGTTCGCAGTCGTCGCGGATGAAGTTCGCAAACTCGCGGAAAAATCCACGCAATCCACCAAGGAAATTGCCGACCTTATTTCCAGCATTCAGCGTGAGGCGCGCCAGGCCGTCGAAAACATGGAGCAAAGCACGCGCATCGTCGAAGAGGGCTTGAGCTTCGGAAACGATCTCGGCACTGCGCTTCACAAGATCTCCGACGTGGTTACCGAGGTTTACAAATTCTCACAGGAAATCGGCGCGGCTACCAACGAACAATCCGTTGGCTCCTCGCAGATCGCGAAAGCCACCAACCGTCTCACGGAAATTACTCAGGAAATCAGCTCCGCCGTTGAGGAACAGGCTTCAGGCGCACAAGCTGTTGTTCGCGCCATGGACAAGATGCGCGAACTCGTCCAGCAATCGGCTTCCAGTTCCACAGAGCTTTCCGCCGCGGCCGAACAGATGCTCAAACTCTCCAGGAATCTGTTGGACAACATGGACCAGTTCGTCCTCGACCGCGCCAATCAGGTCAAGCATCGCCGTGGCTCCGCCGACTCTCGCCGTCCATCCGCGAATACCGCGAATGAATTCGAATATGCCGAAGCGGGCCGGTCCTGAGCGCAGTGCGATACATGGAGAAAGACCAGCAACTCGTCGGTTTTCGCATCGGCAACGAGACGTACGGTGTACGTATCGGCTCCGTCCGCGAGATCGTTCGTGTTCCGGAAATTACTTCCGTACCCAACGCCCCGGAAACCATCGAAGGGGTCATTAACCTTCGGGGAAAAATTATTCCGGTGATGGACCTTCGCAAGCGCTTCGGGGAGAAGGAAGTTCGCAGCGATAAACGCAACCGCATTCTTGTCGTGGAGTTGGGAACCAAACTTCTCGGCTTGATCGTAAGCTCCGCCTCCGAGGTGCTTAAAATTCCTCCTTCGGAAATCGAAGCGCCGGGAACCGTTTTCGCGGAGGGTGAATCCAGCTACGTCACCGGAGTCGGAAAACTCAAGGGACGTCTGATCATCATCGTGGATATTGAGCGTCTCTTGCGTCAGCCGGATTTCAAAAAGCTCGAGGAGGCCGCGGAGCCTGTCGCGATGTCAAGCTGACTTTCCAGTCGATCGGAAAGTTCTACTCGAGTCCGGGCTGCACGCACGCCGTATGGGAACGATCACCGCGCAAGTTCAGCTCACCGAAGCGGAACTAAAACTCCTGCAGACGCTCGTCTATCAGGAATGTGGCATGTTTTTTGACGAGCGCCGTTCGCATTTCCTCAAGGACCGCCTGCAGCGCCGCCTTAAAGCCGTTCAACTCGATTCTTTCTACAGCTACTACCGTTTGCTTACCAGCCGTGAGGGAAAAGCCGAACTCGCACAATTGCTTGAAAACTTGACCGTCAATGAAACGAGTTTCTTTCGTAATCGTCCTCAACTCGATTTGCTTCAAAAAAATGTTCTCGAAGATATCCTCCGTCACAAGCAGGAACGCCGGGACTGGAGTTTGCGTGTCTGGAGCGCCGGTTGCTCCGCCGGACAGGAGCCTTACTCCGTCGCTATTTTGATTTGCGATGCGCTCGCTTACTACTACCTCCGTAATCCCCTGCCGTTCGATATGCCCACGCCCAAGCCCCTGATTCCTCCTCCGTGGAAAGTCGAAATTGTCGCGTCCGACATCAGTTACGCCAGCTTGCGTACCGGCCAGGAAGGCCTGTACACCGAAGTTCAGATGGAACCGGTCGAGTACACCACCCGCCTTCGCTACTTCGAAAAAACCAGCGAGAAATACGCCGTCAAGAAACAGCTGAAGGATCTGGTTCAATTCGACTTCCATAACTTGAAGACGGAATTCTTGCCGCGCCGCAACGACATCATCCTTTGTCGCAACGTCATGATTTATTTTGACGAAGCGGAACAGAAGCGCCTCGTCGAAAAGTTCTGGCACTGCTTGAATCCCGGTGGCTACTTGTTCGTCGGGCACGCCGAGAGTCTCTTCGGCCTCACTCAGAAATTCAAAATGATTCACGAGAATAACGGCACCGCGTACAAACGGCTTGAGGTGAACTCTTGAGTTTCCTCTCCGATGACCGCAATTCCGAGCTGCGCGCTCTTTTTTTTGAAACCGCCGCGGAACTCCTGCAGGCCATCAATGACGCCGGCTTGCAGCTCGAAAAGCACCCTGGTGACGAAGAACTCCTTCGCGGTGTGCGGCGCGCCATTCACACCCTGAAAGGTGATTCAGCGGCTTGTGGATGTCAAAAACTCAGCGAAATCGCGCACGAGCTCGAAGATGTTCTCTCCCTTCAAATTGGTCAGACGCAGGGTGCCCGGCTCGCGGAAGTTATCCTCGCTGCTGTCGACACGTTTGAAAGTATGCTGATGGCGTACCAGCGCCGGCTTGAGCCGCCCTCTCCGACGCCGCTACGAACTCTCATTCACTCTCTGCTTCAGTCTCCGGGCACCCAGGCTTCGACCGGCGATTCCATTGCCGCCGCTGTTCCCGCTCTCTTCGCTTGGAGCGAATACGAACACTTGATGATTTCCGAGGCGCTCCTCAGCGGCGGCAATGTTTATAACCTGGCATTGCGCATCAACCCCGACAGCCCCATGCGCGCGGCTGCCTTCCAACTTGTCCGCAACGTTTTGCACACGTGCGGTACTGTGATTGCTCTCCGGCCGGAAGACAATCTCGCCGCCGCGAATGTGGAGATCGTCGAGGCTGCGCTTTCCAGCGATCATGTAATTGACTATGTCTCGCACCGTTGCCGCATTCCTTCGGTCGTTTCGGAAGTGCGAATCGAGAATGCCGCCCAGGCCGAAAATGTCCAACACGAACTTTTGGGCGATATTCTGGAGGCCCAGGCAGCCGAGTTCGCGGCTCATCCCGAATCTCTGCAGTCCGAAGGTGCTAAGGCTCTCCCCGGTTCTTCCGCCGTTTCCACGGTCGCGGAAAGTACCATTCGTGTCGACGCTTCCCGCATCGACGCGGTCATGAATCTTGTCGGTGAGCTCATCATCGGCAAGTCCATGCTCAATCGCACCTTGACCGAATTCGACGTAAAACACGCTCGCGATCCCATCCGTGCAAAATTGGCGGAGGCCCTCGCTTTTCAATCGCGCGTTCTGGACGAACTCCACAAATGCGTTCTTAAGATTCGCATGGTGCCCGTCGAACAATTATTTCGCCGTCTTCCCCGCGTCGTGCGCGATGTCGCTAAACTCTGTGGCAAAGACATCGCCCTGGAAGTTGCGGGCGAAAATACCGACCTCGATAAGAGCATCCTCGACGCTCTCGCTGAGCCGCTGACCCATCTGGTTCGCAATGCTGTCGACCACGGCATTGAACCGGCCGACGAGCGCTTGAGCACCGGTAAGCCAGCGCGCGGCACTGTTTATCTGAACGC
>CAAGKR010480685.1_pt1 | contig 11137 bp, 8 predicted proteins | sample 2556971 | NCBI WGS metagenome assembly CAAGKR01 (sample SAMEA5207829, study PRJEB30636) | soil metagenome | biome: forest; feature: boreal; material: soil | place: USA | collected 2011-09 | depth 1 m
TATTCGGCAGGGAATTGCTTGCCGTCATAAAAAGTAAATTGCAGCGACGCATTGTGGGCCTGAAGCAGCACGTCCGGAGTAATAACTTTATCCTTCAATTCAGGATGCTTGCCCTTATGACGCGGGTCCTGATGTCCGCCCATATACCACCAGGGCCAGCCGTAGAAACCACCATCCTGCACGTGCGTGATGTAATCGGGAACGAGGTTATCGCCAAGCGCGTCACGCTCGTTGACCGAGCACCATAACTCTCCGGTTGAGGGATTGATGGCGAGTCCTCCGCCGGCATTTCTAATGCCGTATGCATAGATGCGCATGCCGGAGCCGTCAGGATTGAATTCCAGGATGTCGGCGCGATTCTTTTCGGCGGGACTGGTGTCCGGGTCGTTCACGTTCGAGGCGGAGCCGACGGCGACAAACATTTTCTTGCCATCCGGGGTGAACTGAACCGAGCGGGTTGTGTGGCCTCCGCCGCCGGGCAAGTCGGCGATGTGTTCTGCTTCGCCGCGCGCCTTCAAGTCGCCATTCTGGTAAGGGAAACGCACCACGGAAGCGGTGTTTCCAACGTAGAGCCATTGCGGATTCGGTCCCGGAGGATAAAAGGCGATGCCATACACTCCATGCAGTCCTGTGGCAAAGACTTCGGTCTGTTGCGGCTTACTGTCGGCAGTGATTCCTCGGAAAACCAGAATTTTCCCCGGGTTCATCTCGGCGACGAAATAATCTCCATTGGGCGCGGTGGTGATCAGGCGCGGATTGTCCAGATCGGTGGTGTATTGCTCGACCTTGAAGCCGGCCGGAGCTTTAGGCCAGGCGTCTTGAGGACGTGGAACAAGATCGGGGCCGTTATTCGATGATTGCGTGGCGAAGGGTTCCGGCAAATCCTGGACGGTAATCTTGCGGAAAGTTCCGGGCTGCTCGAAACGGTAATCTGTAAACGGCGCCTGTGGCGGGGCCGCCTGAGTCTTATCGGCAATGACGGGCTCGGCGGGAACCAAAATTTGAGCTTGCGGCGTCTTTGGGAGTGCCTTCAGAAAACTTACAATCTGCCAGCGTTGCGGCTTTGGAATGGCCTTCCAGGACGGCATTCCGTTGTTTATGTCCCCTTTTGTGATGAACCAGAACACTTCGCCGTCGCTAGCGGATTGAGTGGGCCCGTCGGCAAGAGCCGGAATGTTTCCCGTGCCCTGAGCTTTCACGCCATGACACTTGGCGCAAGTTTGGGAATAGAGTCTGGCGCCGGCTTCGACAGCATGGGGCTGTCCGGCAGAAGGATTCGTCATCTTTTTTACGGACGCCGGGGCGTTGTGAAAAGAGGCTTCCTGGGCTTGGGAAAATGAAATGGTGAATGAAACTAGAAACGTTATCGCGATCGAAAACAGCAACTTTTGTGTGGTTAGCTTCACAATTCATCCTCCAGAAAGAAATCCGAACCCCGCCACGAAACCGCGGAGCATTGATTACCCAACCGCGCGAATATCACTCCATTGGCAGGCCGACGTAGTTTTCCGCCAACGATTGCGAGGCTGCACGGGAGCTGGTCACGTAATCCAATTCAGCCAACTGCCTCCGCCGATCGAAGGGACTATCGCCATGCGAGCGGTGCAACATTGATGTCATCCACCAGGAAAAACGCTGCACCTTCCATACGCGGCGAAGACAGGTTTCCGAATACTTGTCCAACAGATCGTGCCGCCGGGTACGGTAGAAGTCTACAATGGCAGCCGCCAGGACGCGAACATCGGCAACCGCCAGGTTCAGCCCCTTGGCGCCCGTGGGAGGAACGATGTGGGCGGCGTCTCCAGCAAGAAAGAGCCTGCCGTACTGCATGGGTTCGGCCACGAAACTTCGCATTCCGGTAATGCCTTTCTGGGTAATTTCACCTCGATTGAGTTGCCAGCCGTCGGCGGTTTTAAATCTGGCTTGAAGCTCGGTCCAAATTCTATCGTCAGGCCAATTCGCAAGATCCTCTTCCGGATCGCATTGTAGATAGAGACGGGTGATCTGCGGAGAGCGCATGCTGTGCAGGGCGAATCCACGCTGGTGATGGCAGTAGATGAGTTCTTCGGAAGGAGGCGGCGCTTGGGCGAGAATCCCCAGCCATGCAAAGGGGTAAACACGCTCATACAGAGTCAACGCCGCCGCGATCGCAGGGCGGCAAATGCCGTGAAAGCCGTCACAGCCGGCGATGAAATCGCAGTGAAGTTGTTCGGCGCTTCCATTATGGCGGAATTGAATGGCGGGATTCGAAGATTCAAAATCAAGTACGGTTACGTCTTCAACCTCAAAGATCACCTGACCTCCCGCCTGCAATCGGGCGTTGGTCAGGTCCTTTACCACTTCGTTTTGTGCGTAAATCGTGACCGCCAAGCCGCCCGCGAGATCCTCAAAGTCGATGCGATGTCTGCGGCCGCCAAAACGCAATTCGATTCCGTGGTGGACAAGGCCCTGCCGCTTCATTCTTTCTCCGACGCCGATCTCGTTCAGCAGATCGACCGTGTTTTGCTCGAGCACCCCGGCGCGCACCCTCTCCTCGACATACTTTCGGCTGCGGCTTTCGAGCACTACAGAATCGATGCCATGGAGATAAAGCAGTTGAGAAAGGACGAGTCCGGCGGGTCCGGCTCCCACGATGCCGACTTGGGTTCTCATGGTCATTTCGACTCACACACATTAACATCTCAAGTGTCTGTAAAATAATGTGCGACCGCCTCTAAGCCGGACCTCGCTACTTAGAGAGAATTTCAAGGCATGTTCATTAGTCGCAAGCAATTCCGCGTGGAGTGGGGAGATTGCGATCCCGCGGACATTGTGTTTTATCCGCAATACCTCAAATGGTTCGACGCATGCACTTCCAGTTTGTTCGAGAATGCCGGATTGCCACTGCGCGCATTATTCAAGGAGCACGAAATCATCGGGATTCCGATCGTGGATTTGAAAGTGAAGTTTATTGTTCCATCAGGGTTCGGAGACGAGTTGCTGGCTGAGTCAAAAATATTGGAATGGCGGAGAAGTAGTTTTGTGATCCAGCATCGATTGTTGAAGGGCGAAGTTCTGGCAGTGGAAGGAGTCGAAACACGCGTGTGGACGGGGATTGATCTGGATAATCCGCAGCGTATGAAGTCACGGCCTATTCCTAAGCAGATTGTCGAGAAGTTTTCCAAATGAGCCTTTTCCGCCTGCCACATGCTAATCGTGGTTGTGACTTTGTTACGGTGGTTACACTGCCGGGTTTCGGATATTAAGTTAGGATTTTAATCGCGTGCAAAATAAATCAATTCTGGTAACGGGCGGCGCGGGGTTCATTGGTTCGAACTTTATATTGCAGTGGCTCGCGCGGGAGCGAGACTCGGTTGTCAATCTGGATAAGCTTACCTACGCCGGGAATCCGGGGAATCTCAAAAAGATTAAGGATGACGCTCGTTACCGGTTTATCCAGGGCGATATTTGCGATCGGAAGCTGGTATTCGATTTGCTGAAGCAGTGGCAGCCCGCAGTCATTGTGCATTTTGCGGCGGAAAGCCATGTGGATCGCTCGATTCATGGACCGGACGATTTTGTGCGCACCAACGTCAACGGGACTTTCAGCTTGCTTGAGGAAGCGCGAGCTTACTGGGCGCAACTAGCGGAAGAACAGAAAGCCGCGTTTCGATTTTTGCATGTTTCAACCGACGAAGTTTATGGATCGCTCGGTTCCAATGATCCGGGTTTCAGTGAAACTACGGCTTACGCTCCGAACAGTCCCTACTCTGCGTCCAAGGCGGCTTCTGACCATTTGGTTCGCGCCTATCACCACACGTACGGCTTGCCCACGCTCACGACGAATTGCTCAAATAATTATGGACCTTACCAATTTCCAGAGAAGTTAATTCCACTAACTATTTTGCATGCATTACAAGGCAAACCGATTCCGGTCTATGGCGATGGCAAAAATGTTCGCGATTGGCTTTACGTCGAGGACCATTGTGAAGCCATCCGAACAGTCATTGCAAAAGGGAAAGTTGGCGAGACCTATAACATCGGCGGCAACAACGAGAAGCAAAATCTGGAAATCGTACGAGCGATTTGCAATATTCTGGACGAACTGAGGCCGAACGATCCAACCGTGCCCCACGAAAAACTACTGACATATGTTCAGGATCGTCCCGGTCACGACCGCCGTTACGCGATTGACGCGCGCAAGATCGCAGCGGAGATCGGCTGGCGGCCCAAAGAAACATTCGAGAGCGGCATCCGCAAGACCATTGAGTGGTACCTGGACAACGACGCGTGGATTCAGGACGTTACCAGCGGCAGTTACCGGCAATGGATGGCGAAACAATACTCCGTCTGAGATGCTATCGTTAGATATTCCCAAGTTCATGTCTACGGCAAATTCCATAAAGTCTTCTCATCACAAAGGCATCATTCTCGCTGGTGGTTCGGGCACGCGGCTGTATCCGGTGACCCACGCGGTTTGCAAGAGCCTGCTGCCGATCTTCGATAAGCCGATGATTTACTACCCGCTTTCCACGTTGATGCTGGCGGGTATCCGGGACATTTTAATAATCTCGACGCCGGATGACTTGCCCAGGTTTCAGCAGCTTCTAGGGGAAGGTTCGCGTTTCGGAGTCAATTTTGAATACGTCGCGCAACCTCGCCCTGAGGGAATTGCGCAGGCGTTCCTGGTCGGCGAGTCGTTTATTGGCTCATCAAGTTGTGCCTTGATATTGGGCGACAACATTTTCTACGGCCACGATCTGGCAACGAGTCTCATGGACGCCGGAAGCACGATGACTGGGGCGCGAATATTTGCATATCCAGTGAATGATCCCGAGCGCTATGGGGTGGTCGAGTTTGACGCATCGGGGAAGGCACTGAGTCTTGAAGAAAAGCCAGCGGCACCGAAATCCCGGTATGCCGTGACTGGACTTTATTTTTATGACAATCAGGTTGTCGGCATCGCCAAGGCGCTGAAACCTTCCGCACGGGGAGAACTGGAAATCACCGACGTCAACAAGGAGTACATGCGGCGGCAGCAGCTTGAAGTGGTGGTGATGGGCAGGGGGATGGCTTGGCTCGATACTGGAACCCACGAGGCCATGCTTGAAGCGTCCCACTTCATCGAGACCATCGAGACCCGGCAGGGTTTGATGGTTTCCTGCCCGGAAGAAATAGCCTTTCGTTATGGATACATCACAGCCGCTCAGCTTGAGGCCACCGCCGCGCCCATGAAGAACAACCGGTACGGCGCGTACCTGCTGCAACTTCTCAACGAGAAAGTATTTTGATTCGGTGAAGAATAACCGAAACAGTATTTTTCCACAAAGCCCCGGGGAGGATCGATGAAGGTTTCGGAAACTTCGCTTCCTGGCGTAATCCTGATAGAAGCGAGAGTCTTCACCGATTCACGCGGTTTTTTTCTTGAGACCTATAACGAAAAGAAGATGGCCGAGTTAGGAATCGGTGAACGTTTCGTTCAGGATAATCATTCTTGCTCGTCGAAAAATGTGCTTCGCGGTTTGCATTACCAGATACAACATCCGCAGGGAAAACTGGTACGCGTGGTTTCTGGCGAGATTTTCGACGTTGCGGTTGATCTAAGGAGGAGTTCGCCCACTTTCGGCAATTGGTACGGCGCCGTTCTGTCCGGCGACAATAATCATATGTTATGGATACCGCCGGGCCTGGCTCACGGCTTTCGGGTGCTGTCCAGCACGGCGCACGTTTTGTATAAGACTACAGATTTTTATCATCCTGAATTTGAGCGGACATTAGCCTGGAATGACGCCGAACTGAATATTGCATGGCAGTCAAAAGAACAGCCCATAATTTCTGCAAAGGACGCGCTTGGGCTCTCTTTTAAACTGGCGGAGAAGTTCGAATAATAATCTTCGAATAATAATCACGTCTGGCAGAAGACGAAGAATTATTCAAGTGCCCCTGTGTTGTTGGACGAAGCGCAGGCAATCTTCGTTTTGGTGAAAGTTGAAACTGCGAATACGGCACTGCGCGAATCGCGTAACGACCGCCCCTGCATACTGATCTCCAAGTTGCAAATCTTTGAAATACCATCGCCGAGGATGGCCCTCTTCCTCAATCGTCCCATCCCCTTGTAACGGATCTACTCCTGCATAAAACTTGCCTAGCCCTGCAGCTAGACCATCGCCTGTAGCCTTGATATAAGCTTCCTTGCGCGTCCAGCACGCAAAAAAGCCGGCGGCTTGCTGGGAGGGATTCAATCTCGTTAATTCCTCGGCTTCACGAGCAGAAAAAAATCTAGTACTAATTTGCTGCCAATCCCGCACTTCCTTTATTGACTCAATATCGACGCCCAAGTCGTCGCCGGCGACGGCATAGACAGCCCGGCCACCGGAATGGCCGAGATTGAAGTGCACATTGGGATGGTCCTGCAAATGCGGCTTGCCTTTTGTGCCATAACGGAAGACAAGGCTTTCCGGCCGATCTGAAACGTAACAAGAAAGGATTGCCCTTAGAATTCCCCGGCCAGCGACGAACAAGTCCTGATGCTCCGCGGCATGAAAACGAAGCGCCCGTTCCAATTCGTCTGAAGAAAGGGTCTGCTTCAGTTGATCGATTATTTCCCGGCTGGCTTGTATTGGCGCGGACCAGATATCAACACGATTGGGGGCGAGACGGAATTCATCCGGCGAAAGGGAAGATGCGCCCATTATTGTGGAATCGTTCACGCCTTAGTTCCGAATGTTTTGGTTCCCAAGCACGTGCAAGTGAGGATCCTCTCGCAGTTTACCGCGATCCGGTTGGAAGATTCGACAAGCTGGATGGCAGGTGTTTCGGTGATCAGGGGATAACGACTGCAACCTGGTTCGAGAACGTGCTCTGCTTTCCGTTGGAAGCGACCGCCGTCGTAACGTAATAGTACGTGTGTCCCTCCTGCACGGTGGAATCCAGATAGGAAGGGTTGCTGTCAGGAACCGAATTAATCTGCGTGTATTGGCCTCCCGATGAGTCCGCCCGGAAAATGTTATAGCGAACCACGCCGGAGTTGCCGGGATTCCATGACAGGTTCACCCGGTGTTGCGTTTTCGGCACCGCATTCCCTAACAATGCCTGCTGAGTGCTCAATTCCATTGTGCCGTGGAATAAAAGGGCTGCCGCCGTGGATCCACTCGATTGTGGAGAGAAAGTTACCTGGTAGGGCCTACTCTGCCCAGCCGGGATGGTTAAGGGGAACGACAATCCGCTCAATGCGAACTCAGTTGAAGTGAGGCCCGCGGAGTAAATCGTAACGTCGGACCGGCCAGCCTGGAGTGTTCCTGAAAGCGTTGCACTCGTGCCAGCGGTTACGTTGCCGAAATTCAGTTGGTCCGGCGATAAACCCAGTTGACTCGAATCCAGGCCTTCTCCCCCAATAGGAATCACCAGGTTGATACCCCTCGCATTCACCATGATGCTTCCCGCGGCTGCGCCACTCCAGCGCGGCGCAAATAAGGCACTGAACGTCACGCTTTCACCGGGCGCAAGCATCATCGGCAAATTTAGCCCGGCGACGCCAAATTGGTCTCCGGAAACCAGTACTCGCGAAACAGTCTGCCATGCCCGGCCTGGGTTGGCCAGCGTTACCGCAAGGCGCGCTCCCGATCCAACCTGCACACTCCCAAAACTTAATTGTCCAGGATTCGAGGCCAACTCCTCGCGAACCAGCTCGCCGTCAGCGTGAAGGACTAAAGGGCCGTTACGATTTGTCGTGAACGTGAAATCGGTATCCAACTTGCCGTTACGGGTGGGAATGAACACAACTGCAAGGCCGACGCTCTGCCCTGGACTGATTTTCATGGGCAGCTTCAGTCCGCGGACTCTGAAACTTGGATTGCTCCCCCGCACATTCCAGATCCCGATTGCGGAACGCCCAGAATTTATCAGCACAACTTGCTGCATGTAGGTCTGTCCCACTACCACATCGACAAAATGCAGGACACTGGGCTTAAAGGTTGCAATCTCCGGCCGCATACCAAGCCTCGGTCGAAAGCCAGCGTCATTGACAGGGGCAGCCAAAGCTGCGCGGGAGGCGAACATCAGCACCAAAAGGGCAAAGATGCCCAACAAATATTTAGTGGGACACAGGGGAGGACGCGCATCCATGGCGCGTAGTGTCAAGGATCATGATCGATTGGGGAAGGTCTCACTAGTACATCCCCAGAGCTCTACCTGTTGAAAACTCTTGTCCGTGGCGGGTTGTGGGGGACCGGGACCCAGGAATCTTCCCCAACTAGCCTCCGGAACCCCCTTTTCCCTTCGAATTCCAGCCAATTGCGCCTATGGGATGACCGCCTGGACTTCGTTGGAGTGCGTGCTTTCAGCGCCAGCGCTGTCGAGGGCGGTGGTCACGTAGAAATATGTCTGGCCAGAGGTTACAGCTCCGTCTCCGTAGGTGGTCGCGAGTGAGGAGGCCGAATTCAATTTGGCATACGGTCCGCCGGTTTGGGTGCCGCGGTAAACGTTGTATCCGGTCACATTGGCGGTTTCAGCGGACCACGAGAGGGATACGCTATGTTGAGGTGGTGGCGATCCTGAGCCGGTAAAAGACTCCACCGCATTGGAAGCTGTGCCGCTAAAAGCGACGCCACCCGAGGCCGTACCGCTGGTCTGCGGCGCGAATGTCACGGTAAAGGAAGAGCTCTGGCCTGCGGGTATCGTGACCGGCAATTGAATGCCGCTCAACGAAAACTCCGACCCACTCAACGAAGCCGAGGATACTGTAACGCTTGACCCACTGGCAGTGATCGTCGCGGTCAACTGTTGATTTTTTCCGACTGGCACAGTGCCAAAATTGAGAGCTGCGGGAGAAAGCGTCAGTTGTCCGGGCGCGTTCGAAGATCCTGACAAAGCCAGATTTAGAGTTGAATTCGAAGCGTTCGATAAGACCGAAATGTTCCCCTTGGCGCTGCCGGCGGATTGAGGAATGAATGTGGCGGAGAAAGTGGCGCTTTCTCCCGGAGTAAGTGTCATCGGTACAGGTAGCCCGCTGACACTGAAACCGGCGCCGCTGGCTGTAGCCTGTGTAATGGTGACCGGAGCTGCGCCGGAGTTGGTAAGTGTTGCCGGCAGATTCTGAGTATTCCCGATCTGCACGTTTCCAAAACTGACACTCGAAGACGCGGGGGTAAGGTGGCTGGCAGCAGCCGTTCCTGAAACCGGGATTACGAGCGAGATTTTGCCAGCTGTTGTCGTAGCGTATCGATAGTCTCCCCGTTCGCCAGGGGTCCACCAGCGGAGCAGGCTGCTAAGGTTTATGCTTCCGCTCGCAATACCGCTCGAGCCGGACGGCAAGTAAACACTGAAGGCCGCGCTCTGGCCAGGTCCAAGTAATGTTGGCAAAGCAAGTCCCGATAGCGCGAAACCACTGCCTGTAGTCGTCGCCGCCTGGAGGACGACATTTGTGGCGCCAGTGTTTGTAACCGTTTCCGTGATGCGTTGCGTCGCGCCCCCGGCGCCGAAGTTGATGCTCGGAGGGTTTGCGCTCAATTGTCCCGGGATTACCGCGGTTCCGTACAAGGGTACGGTGAAGGCAGGGGTGTTGCCATCGAGAGAGATTAGAAGCGACCCAGAGTCACTCCCAGCGGCGGCTGGCGAAAAAATTATAACAATGGGAACTCGCTGACCGGGAGCGATGGTCAAAGGGAAACTTGCATTGCTAATCTGAAAATCAGTTCCGTCAATGGAGGCTTGTGCAATGCTGATCGCGGCAGTCGTAGGATTCCAAATGTTCTCGGTGACCTGGGTTGCGCTACCAATTACCACGGACCCGAAATTCATCGTAGATCTGCTGAGGACGAGGTTGGAAGATGCCGAGGTAGCTGCGTGCGAAGCAGCGGACAACAAGCCAAGCGTTAAAGCTAAAACCAGACCGCTCCAGGTACGGAGTTCTTTCACGGGAGCCTCTTGCGGGCCGCATTCCACGTACATGCGACGGGGGATTTACATCCACTGCCTGCGTTCCTGTGTAGCCGGAAACATCAAACAGCACGGTCAGTTTCCGTCTTTGTGGTTGTACGGGCTAGGTCTCCGAAGGCCGAGAAGTGGCTAGCAGAGAGGCATGGAAGGCATTGGCCGATGGCCTTGAGCCTTTCGTGTGGCTCGCGCTCAAAGGGTCGAGAGGCCGCTGAACTAGCGGGTGAACCAAGGCGGCTGGTTGAAAGAATTACGAGGTTACTCGGAGATTACTGTGGCTGTGATTAGGTCCCGGCTTTGACTGCGACCCTTGCCGACGCTGCATCTGATTCAGAAATTGAATCAAGGTTGCTCTCGGAAGCTAACCACTCCACTAATCGTTTCCGCGATAGTGCGGGCATGTCTAGAAAGCGGATTCCGACGCCACCGAGAGTATCTTGCCAAACGATTTCAGCCTTGGCTTTCAACAATTCGTTTGAGTCGGGAAGCATGCATTCAAAACCCAAACGGGCCGAAGCCGGCAATGGGCTTTCGGACCGTATGGCGGCTCCAGAGTCGCTTAAGTCCTCAACCGAGACCGGCCGGTTGACGACCTTTCCGTAACTTAGTTTTGCTTCGAGCTCAACTCGCACGCGTTTGAAACCGCCGCGTCTCTCCTGCGCCATCAAATTGCGAACAGCCCGCAATCCATGCCGGACGCGCTCGAGCGAAAGAGGCTTGTATAGGACAATTTGAGTCCCCCCCTGGAAAGCGCCGCCTACCGCATTTGGACCCCCGGCCAGGATGATACGCACCGATTTCCGGCAAGTAGGAAGTTCCCGGGCGGCCTCGAGCAAAACAGTTGCGCCATCGATTTCGTCGTCGGCGACAATGGCGTCAAATTTCTTTGCCTCAAGTTTGCGCGTTGCCGCTTGATGATCGGCACAGATCTCGACATCCACTCCCAGGTCCTTGAAGACACGGGTTACGGTGCGAATAATCGTCTCTTCACTACAAAGTAGCAGCGCAACCAGCATATAAGCGATGCTAGAAACATTGGAGTTTGCGGGCAAGTTACTGAAGTTCGAGGGAGGTCTGTCGGGGAGAGAGAATGACAGATCTAGGAAAGCGAAATCCAGGATCGAGATTGCGCTGACTTCTCCACTGCGTCCAGAACCTTTTGCACGAGCAATCCATCTTCGAAGTCCGGATGAAATGCTTCCTTGCGCGAAAGAGAAGTTAGGAA
>CAAGKR010497607.1_pt1 | contig 11137 bp, 11 predicted proteins | sample 2556971 | NCBI WGS metagenome assembly CAAGKR01 (sample SAMEA5207829, study PRJEB30636) | soil metagenome | biome: forest; feature: boreal; material: soil | place: USA | collected 2011-09 | depth 1 m
AAAACGTGACACCGTAAACGCGCTGTAATCGGCGGCTCCTACGGAGGATTCCCCGCGATTCGAGCGGGTCCTCGGCGGAATAGGCGAGGCCGACGGGCGGTTGTTGTAAGCGAACCCACAGGAGGAATCTCAAGTGCCAAAGGCCAAAGCTGTCTGGAACGGCGTGACGCTCGCCGAGAGCGAAAAGACCATCATCGTCGAAGGCAACCATTACTTCCCGCCGGACGCGGTTAAGAGTGAGGCCTTCCAGCCAAGCGCCACGCATACGACGTGCCCATGGAAGGGCGAAGCGAGCTACTACACCGTGGTCGCGGACGGAAAGACCAACGCCGACGCAGCCTGGTTCTATCCAGAACCCAAGCCGGCGGCGAGCGAGATCAAGGACTACGTCGCCTTCTGGAAAGGCGTGACGGTCGAAAGCTAGCCGCGTTACGCTTCCGGCATGCCCGGTGACAGGCCCACGGTCGTCTTCTTCCCCGAGGGGGCCTACGGTCCGACGAACAACTGCGTCGGCATCGGCGCTGAGCTGCTGCGGCGCGGGGCTCGCGTCGTCTTTGTCATCGAGGAGTCGTTCAGGGGAACGCTGGCGGCGAAGGGGTTCGAAGAAGCCCTGATGCGCCTGAAACCGGCGCCGGACGTGCCGGAACAGCCGGGCCAGTTCTGGAAGGATTTCATCCACGACACGGCGCCGGAATTCCAAAAGAGCACCCTTGCGCAGATCGAGACGTTAACCAGGCCGATCTGGGCAGAGCTGATCGACGGCTCGATGTACGTCAACCGTCGGCTGGAGGAGATCTTCAGCGCGCTCCGCCCGGATGTGATCGTGCAGGACAACGTGGTCGCGTTCGGCGCCGTTCTGACCTCAGGTGTCCCCTGGGTGCGGATCGTCTCGTGCAATCCGCTGGAGATGAGGGATCCAGCGCTACCCCCCGCGCTGTCCGGCCTCCCCGCTGGCGACCGCGGCGACTGGGACCGGTTTCAGCGTGCCTACCGGGACGCCCACCAGCCGCTGCACCAGGAGTTCAGCGCCTTCCTGAGTGATGCCGGGGCGCCCCGGCTGCCCGATGGCGATTTCATGTATGAGTCGCCCTTTCTCAACCTCTACAACTATCCGGATGCGCTGGACTATCCCCGGTCTCGACCGCTGAACGAGACCTGGCAGCGGCTCGAGTCGTGCGTCCGCTCGACCGACGATCCGTTTCAGATACTCGAGATCCCCGGCGACGGCAAGCTGATCTACCTCAGTCTCGGAAGCCTAGGCTCTGCCGACGTGGGACTGATGACCCGCCTGATCGCCATGCTGGCCACTACGGACCATCGGATCATCGTGAGCATGGGGCCGCAGCACCAGGAGCTGCGGCTGGCGGGCAACATGTGGGGCGCCGAGTTCTTGCCGCAGACATCGATCCTGCCGCTGGTCGACCTCGTCATCACCCACGGGGGCAACAACACGGTCACCGAGAGCCTCTACTTCGGCAAGCCGATGGTCGTCCTGCCACTCTTCTGGGACCAGCCGGACAACGCTCAACGGGTTTCGGAAATGGGCTTCGGCGTCCGACTGGACCCGTACCGCTGCACCGCAAATGAGCTGCTTGCATCGGTCAAGCGGCTTCTGGGTGACCCCGCACTCCGCGCGCGCCTGCGCCAACTCTCGGCTCGATTGCAGGGCGCGCCCGGCACCCGCCGTGCCGCTGACCTCATCGAGGAGCTGGCAAAGCGCCCACTCCCACTCGCCACACGACCATGACCCCGCTCACCCCCACCTATCGCGAGGAACCCTACTGGTGGCGCGAGGCGCCTCCGTTGAGCCTTCCCAAAGTGGAGGTCCCAACGGAGGTCGACGTGGTCGTGGTCGGGGGCGGGTACACCGGCATGATGGCGGCGATCCGCCTCGCCTGGCGTGGCCGGGCGGTCGCGGTCCTGGAAAAGGACGCATTCGGATCGGGCGCGAGCGGCCGGAACGGCGGCATGGTCCACCCCGGGTTCAAAGTCGACCCGGCAACCCTGGTCAGCCGCTGGGGCGACCAGGGCCGGCAGCTCTACCGGGCAACCCTCGGGGCCTTCGCGCTGGTGGAGGAGACCATCGCGCGCCATGCCATCCCGTGCGACTACGAGCGGACCGGACACCTCCACCTCGCCTACCGTCCGGGCGACGTCGAGCACCTGGAGGCCGAGGCGCGGCTGCTCACCGAGGAGTTCGGGCTGGCGGCGCGTATCGTGCCGTGCGACGAGCTCGCCGCAGAGATCGGGTCGAGCGCGTACTACGGCGGGCTGCTCTTCGAGCGCAGCGGCGGCCTGCACCCGGCGAAATACCTGGCGGGTCTCATCCGGGTGGCGCGAGACGCGGGCGCGCACCTCTACGATCACCTGCCGGCGACGAGCATCGAGGGGACCGCGCGCGGCTTCGAGGTGACCACACCGCAGGGCATTATCCGGTGCCGCGACGTCTTGATCGCCACCAACGGCTACACCGACCGGCTGCTTCCAGCCCTACGCCGCCGGGTGATCCCGGTAGGCAGCTACATCATCGCGACCGAGCCATTGCCCGAGGACGTCGCCCGCGCCCTGAATCCCAATCGACGGATGCTCTTCGACTCCAAGAATTTCCTCTATTACTGGCGGCGCAGCCCGGATGGCCGCCGCATCCTCTTCGGGGGCCGCGCCAGCTTCGGTCCCACGTCCATCCCCAAAGCAAGGGACTGGCTCTACGCGGCCATGACGCGAGTGCACCCACAGCTGGCCGGCGTCGCCGTCGAGCACGCCTGGGGCGGCCAGCTGGGGTTCACCTTCGACCGGATGCCCCACATCGGGCGCATCGACGGCATCACCTACGCGCTTGGCTACTGCGGCACCGGCGTCGCCATGTCGACCTACTTCGGTCAGCTGGCGGCGGATTGGATCACGGGGGCGGAACTGCCGCGCTACTGGAACCGCCCGCTTCGAGGGGTGCCCCTCTACCGGGAAACGCCGTGGTTCTTACCGGCGGTCGGTCTCTACTACCAGCTACGGGACCGGTTCTGAGGCGACCGATTCGCGCAGCTTGAAGCGCTGCGTCTTCCCCGTCGCCGTCTGGGGAAGGGCCTCGACGAACTCCACCCAGCGCGGTCGTTTGTATTCGGCGATCCGCTGGCGGACGAAGTCCTGCAACTCCTGTGCGAGGGTCCCAGATGGTTGGTGCCCCGCGGCCAGCACCACGTAGGCCATGGGCTTCTCCAGGTCATTGCCATCGCGGCGGCCAATCACGCCGGCTTCCTGGACGGCGGGATGCTCGGCCAGCGTGTTCTCGATCTCGACCGGGCTAACCCAGATGCCCCCTACCTTGAGCATGTCGTCCGCCCGGCCCGCGTACCAGTAGTAGCCGTCGGGATCGCGCCAGTACTTGTCGCCGGTCCGGATCCAGTGGCCCTGGATCGTGTCCTTCGTTCGCTCATGCTTGTTCCAGTAGTAGGCACAGGTGCTGTCGCCCTTGATCAGCAAGTTGCCGATCGTCCCGTCGGGAACGTCCTGGCCCGCGTCATCGACCAGGCGCGCCTCGTACCCCGAGACCAACTGTCCCGTTGATCCCGGCCGGACCTGCCCGGGCCGGTTCGAGATGAAGATATGGAGGATCTCGGTCGAGCCGATGCCGTCCAGGATCTCGACTCGGAACCGTTCCTTGAAGCGGTCGTAGAGCGCCTTCGGGAGCGCCTCGCCCGCCGACACCGCCTGCCGGACGCTGCCGAGATCGAACTCCGATCCGTCGCGTTTGTGGGCGAGCAGCGTCCCGTAGTTGGTCGGGACGGAGAAGAACAGGGTGGGCCGGTAGCGCTCGATCTGCGCGTAGACGTTGGGCGCCGTCGGCGGGCCGGGCCAGAGCACGGTCGAGGCGCCGACCGCAAAGGGAAAGGTCAGGGCGTTCCCGAGCCCGTAGGCGAAGAAGAGCTTGGCAACCGAGAAGGTGCGATCGCCCTCCGTCATGCGCAAGACCCCCTGCGCGTAGAGAACCACCGTGTGGACGACATCATGATGCAGATGGACGGCCCCCTTCGGAAATCCCGTGGTGCCCGACGAGTAGAGCCAGAAGGCGGCATCGTCGCGAGAGGTCTCCTCGAGGCGCGACTGGGGCGGCTGCCGGAGCAGGCCGAGGAACGGGATGGTGTCGGGCACGGCCTGGCCGTCGACCACGAGGTGCCGTAAATGGGGAAGCTCGTCACGCGGGATCGCCATCACGGTCGGAAGAAGGGCCTCACTGACGATCGCCACGGCCGCCCGTGAATCGTTGAGCAGGTAGCGGTAGTCGGGACCCTTCAGGAGCGTGTTGGTCGGGATGGGGACGGCCGCGATCTTCATGGCGGCAAAGAAGCTGTAGACGAAGGCCGGCCCATCGAGGAGCAAAAGCAGGACGCGCTCCTCGCGTCGCACGCCAAGCGCCCGAAGGCCGCTCGCCACGCGGTTGGAGCGCTCGCTGACCTGCGCATAGGTGATCGCCTCATCGCCGAAGAGGATGGCCGTCCGGCCGCCGCGGCCTTCCCGAACATGGCGATCGACCAGGTAATCGGCGAGATTGAAGCTCTCGGGGACAACGACCTCGGGCGCGGTCTCAACGGTGGGAGCGCCCGTCGTGGGCATGCACGAAGTTTAGGACCCGGGCGACACCGCGACAACGGGCTTGAATCGCGAGGCGGCTAGCTCTCTCCGCCCCTCCGGCCGATCTCGGCCATGTGGCTCCGGTCTCGGCTCACCCGCTCACCGCCCTTCTGTCCGGCTTCGCGCGCCTCCGCTGAAGAAAATTCGTGGGCCGTTCCCTGTTCGTGCGCCGCCCGTCCGCCCTCGCGGGCGATCTCCCGCTGCTTGGCCTCGCTCATCGAGGCGAAGCCCCGGCCCTTCGCGGACGGCTTCGATCGCGTCCGCCCGCTAGCGGACTTCCGAGCCGGCGCGGCACCCGATCGGGTTCGGGAAGGGCTGGCGGTCTTTGCCCTGAAGGTCGAGGCGGCACCGGCCCTGGCCTTGCTGGTGCCGGTCCGACCCCGCGGAGCGGATCGACTGGTCCTGGCCTTAGGGCTGGATCCGCCGGCCGATTTGCGGCTGCTCGAATTCTTCGATGACTTCTGTGTCTTGGTCTCGCCCTTCTCGCGGCGGAGCTTGTTCACCGTACGAGCCGCAACCTCCTCGGCCCGCCCACCGTAGCGACCGGACTTCTGGGCGCTTTTCTTGATCTTCTCGTACTGGCGCTCGCGTTTCGGACTGGCTCCCCGCGGCATAAGACCCTCCTTGAGCTGTCAGAAGTATCCCTACGTCTTAATGGTAGCCTCCCTCTACCTTAATCTGATATGACGACTGTACCATGACGGTCATCGCATTCGTCGCATTCAAGGCGCTGGCGGGCGGCTGCCTGGTGGTTGCCTTCTCCCTTCTTCAGCTCGACCGCGACCGCCTCTACGAACGCGAAGATCGCCTGCCGCGAAAGCTGGAGTAGGTAGAATGTGGCCCGACGGGCAGATAGCGAAGTGGTTAAACGCGACTGACTGTAGATCAGTTGGCCTAGCGCCTTCGGGGGTTCGAATCCTCCTCTGCCCATAGCGAGCCCACGTAGCTCAGGTGGTAGAGCGACGCCTTGGTAAGGCGTAGGTCACCGGTTCAACCCCGGTCGTGGGCTTACCTCCCGCTCGTGTTTGTTCCCGCTGGCAAGCTGGCGCCTCCAAGCTCTCCTTTTCTATGATTTTCTGATGGAGTTCGTCACGCTGGTGCAGATCCGGCCTACCACGTTGTCGCCGACAGGACGCGGTCGGGGCCACGATCAAGAGCAAGAAGCCTGACGCGACGCAGAGGTTAGGCGGCGGTCGCCAGGTTGTGGAATACCGCCACGCCGGGAACCTGGCTTCCGATGGAGTCGATCCGCCGCAGGGCCTGGCGGTCGGGCACCTCGCCAACGACGTCGACCTGGCCGAACTCTGACCTGACCTCGAGGTTGGCCGCCGACGCGCCGAGCGCGCCACCGAGCGCCTGCTTCACGGCCTGGACGAGGCCCTCATCAGTCCGCAGGGCCGGCTCGAGCGCAAGTACGCCCGGCACGGTCCTTGCGAGCGACGCGGCGTGGTCGGCCTGCGCCTGGGTCCTGACGTACCCACGGAGCCGCACCCGCTGATCCTGGACCTCAACATCGAGCGATCGCACGAACGGCTGGGTGATGGGGTCGCTCGCCAGCCGGTCGAGGATGGCCGCTTTGAGGTCCTGATCGTCGGCGAAAACGCCCAGGCCACGCCATTCCTCCGCCGTCAGATCGGTCGTGATGCGATCAGGGCCCGCAGCCTTGACGCGTCCGACCGGCACCAGGACGCTGCCGCCCGAGCGGCCGCGCCCGACGACGACCAGCCCCGTGACCATGCCGGTGTCGCGATCGAAACAGACCATCCTGAGCTTGCCGAGACGCTTGCCCTCGCGACTGACGACCGCGGCATCGCGTTGCAGGGTCAGCACGCGGGCCTCGGCATCAGCGGCGGGCTCGACCCAGGGCTCGGCCAGCTGCAGGACCCTGCCGTCGGCCGACACAATCGCCCCCGCCGGAACCCGCCCGCCTTCGATCAACCCGCCGCCGCTGGCCAGGGTGACCTCCTCGAGCTTGCCCGTGCGCGCCCCAAGGAGCACCGCCTGGACGTGGCCGCGGAAGTTTCCAAGGACCTCCGCCTCGCCGCCGAGCAGGATCGCTTCACGGTGGCCGATCGCGCCGGCACCAGCCACGCTCGTCGCCAGGAAGGGCACCGTGACGCCGCCGGGCCGAAGCGACATGACCAGGCCCGCCACCACGATCAGGACGACATAGCCGCCCATGAAGACGACCGCCGCGGTGTTGAGGTCCATAACGTAGGAATTATGCCGGACGGCACGATGAACGCAGGCAACGGTAGGCTGAGCGGTTGTGAAGGGTCCCCTGGCGCGCCTTGACGCGCTCGATCGCCGCCTGTTTCACGCGCTGACCCGTCGAGAGCAGGCTGCCATGGACCGCGGGCTCAAGGCGCTGACGACAAGCGCGAACCGGTCGGTGTTCTGGCTCTCGATCGCGGCCATCCTGGCGATCGCCGGCGGTGACCGGGGCCGGCGCGCCGCGCTGCGCGGCATCCTCGCGATCTCGATCACCTCGACGCTCGTCAACCTCCCGCTCAAGTACCTGGCGAGGCGGCAGCGTCCCGAACGGCGGCGCGGGGACCGCCCTCGGGCCGTGCCCATCCCGGCATCGTTCTCCTTTCCTTCCGGCCACTCCGCCTCCGCCTTCGCCTTCACGACCGCGGTCGCGCGCGAGGATCCGCGATACCTGTTCCTGCTGCTCCCACTGGCCAGCGCGGTCGCCTACTCGCGGGTGCACCTTCGCGTGCATTACCCGTTTGACGTCCTGGCCGGCGCCACCATCGGGACCGGCATGGGGCTGACGAGCAATGCCCTGGTCAAGGTCGCCCGCGAGTGGCGCGATGCGCGCACCCCGGCACCGCTTCCGCAACGGCCGCCGACGAACCGGGTAATCGTGGTCAGCAGCCCGCACGCGGGGCGCGCCGGGAAAAAGCACGACCGGGCCCGCCAAGCCCTGGAAGCCGCCGGGCTCGACATCGTCGAGGAACTGAGCGTCGACCAGATCTCTCGCCTGGAGCAACTGCTAAAGGACGGCGGCGGGACCCCGCCAATCGTCGTTGCGGCGGGCGGTGACGGGACGGTCGGCGCCGTCGCGAACTACGTGGTCGGCACCAGGACGATCCTGGGCGTGCTGCCGCTTGGCACGTCCAATGATTTTGCGCGGTCGCTCAACCTTCCAATGGGAATCGAGAATGCCGCCCGTCTTCTGTCCGTCGGGAGAGTATCGACCATCGATGCCGGGCGCCTGGTACGTCCCGGCCGGCCCGACCAGCACTTCGCCCACGCCGCGACCGCCGGGCTGAACGTGAATTTCGCGCGACTGGCCACCCGGGCCGACCTGCGTCATCGGCTTGGCCGGCTGACCTACGCGGCGGCGGGCATCCTGGCGCTCAAGGACCGGCCCGTCTTCGAATGTGAAATCGACGATGGTCGCGGCGCCGAGAACCTTCGGCTGGAGCAACTGTCGATCATCAACACGCCGGTGTTTGGTGGCGTGCTCGGCCTGCGCGTGCCGCGCTCCAGCCCAGACGACCGTCGGCTCGAGGTGCTGCTGGTCGAACACCTTCCAATCCGACGCCTGGTCCGGTCGGCGTTCTTGACCATCCTGGGCCGCCCCGGTCGGGTCCGCGGCGTTCGGATGGAGCACGCAGCCCGGTTGATCGTCCGGCCCAAGCGGCCGATGCCCATCGCCCTTGACGGCGAGGTCTGCGGCGAGATCCCCGGAACCTTCGAGGTGGTGCCCGATGGCCTGCGGGTCATCACCCCGAGCAACTTCAAAGATGTAGAGAATGCCTGACCGCCGGGCGCTCACCCGGTTTGCCATCCGGATCGCGGTGATCTTCTTTGTGCTGGCGGTGGTCACCGCGATTGCAGGCATCCTGGTCCGAGCGTGGTCGCCTCCGTTCGACGTCCCGGCCATGCAGGCGGTCGTCGATCACCGCACCGCGCTCAGCACACAGATCGCGAATATCGTGAGCGACGCGGGCTCCTTTGCCATCCTGGCCCCGTTGACCGTCGCGCTCGTCTTACTCCGACGGTGGAAGCGACCGGCCGATGACCTGGCGCTGATCGTGGTGGCCGCCGGCAGCGCGGCCCTGCCGTCGGTCGTCAAGCTGATCGTGGCACGGCCGCGGCCGACGATCGAGCACCTCACCCACCTGACCTCGCTCAGCTTTCCCTCGGAGCACACCACGCAGGCGGCGGCGATCTACCTCGCCATCGCCAGCCTGCTCACCCAGGGGAGACCGGTGATCTGGCGGCGACTGGCTCTCGCGCTCGCGGTCGTGATCGCCATCATGGTCGCCCTCTCCCGCGTCTTTCTCGGGGTTCACTACCCGACCGATGTCACAGCCGGGCTCCTGCTGGGTTGGTTATGGACGATCGGGATCTTCCGCTACGCACGGTCGGTGCTCAAGGGCCCTGGTAAGCCGGAGATCGTGCAAGCGGCGCCCAAGTCCTAGCCCCCTCCCCGACCCTCCCCCGCGAGCGGGGGAGGGAGAAGTCGTACCCGTTCCGCGAGCGGGGGCGGGAGAATGACAAGTTGTTACGGCGGGCGTAACGGTGGCGCACGCGCCTGCGACCGGCTGAAACAATTTCACGGCGAGTGATGCCTCGTGCCCCCATGCGGCGTTAAACCTGCAGCGATCGGGGAGTAAATTCCGCGCAACGCGCGCGAGGAAGAGGGGGCTCACGCCCAATGGTCGGGAACATGAGTCGTTCGTTCAGCGTTCGCAAGGCGTTGTCGGCGGTGATGGGCGCTGTCATCTTGATGGTGGGGATTCCCGCGGCAACGGTAGCGGCCGCCGGCGTCAATGACTACCCGTACCGGGGGACGGCCAACCATCTCGATCCCTGGGGTTTCTACACCGGGTACTGCACCTCGTTTGTCGCCTTCCGGCTCAGCCAGGAGGGCATCCATTTCCACGGTGCATCGCTGCGCGGGCCTAATGGCAAAACCGCGTTCTTCGGGAACGGCGGGTCATGGGACGCGGCGGCCCGGAGCATCGGCTACACGGTCGACACTCACCCGTCGGTGGGCTCGGTCGCCGTCTGGCACGGTGGCGAGAATTATGCCTGGTGGGGCGGCCACGTCGCCTACGTGATGGCAATCACCTCGTCCGGCCAGGCGGTTATGGAAGAGTACAACTGGTCGCACTACGTCGCGTATGACACGCGGACGGCACAGGCCCCACGCTACATCCATTTCGTCGCGGGACCGTCGGTCGCGCCGCAACCGCAGCCACAGCCGCAGCCGCAACCGGCCGGGCACCCGTACCGCACGACCGACATCGTCCGGCAGCGCTCCGGACCCGGCACCACGTTTGCCACACGTGCCTTCGCGCAGAACGGCCAGCAGGTCCTGATCGCCTGCCAGGTTCGCTCGGGCAGCATGATCAACGGGACCGGCATCTGGGATCGCCTGAGTGACGGGACCTATGTCACCGACTACTACGTGACGACACCGTCGTTCAACGCCTTCAGCCCCGGCCTGCCGCACTGCTAACCACGATCTGACGAACCTGAGGGCCGCACCGCGCGGCCCTTTTTATTTGTCGGGCGGCTCTCCCCTGCGGATCCGATCGAGGCGTTCCCGCGTCTCCGGGTCCAGTCGATCCTCGAGGCGACGCGAGATATCCGATCGCGCCCGCGTGTCACCGATCTGGCGGTCCCGCTGCTGCAGCGCGGCATCGATCTGTCCGCGGAAGACGATCGCCGACACGGTCTTGACGCCGCGGCCGAGCGCGTAGTCGCGTTGCAGGCCATCGGAGGTCGCAACCGTCACCTCATCGGTGGACCTGGCGCCGAACACCAGCCGTTCGATCACGTGATCGGCCGACGTTTTTCGCCCCGAGTAGACGACCTGCACGCCGGCGATCCGCTGCTCGGACGCCTCCGCGTCGGCCCGTCGGTGCGAGTCGAAAACGACGGTCACCTGCTGGCGGGTCATGGCGCCGTAGTCCGCCAGCATCGAAACCAGCAGGTCACGCGCGTCCTCCAGCTTGACGTCCTTGAGCGCCGCCAGGTCTGGCCAGGCGAAGATCATGTTGTACCCGTCGACGATCAGCCGGTCCACCGGCTAAGCCTACTGAGAGGTCGGGCACCCGGGTACTATCGTTGGGATGCAGCCGCACCAGGAGGGCATTTCCGGCAGCGAGCTTCGCCGTGACGTGTCGGTCTGGGGCTCCTACATGTGGGGCTACGCCGCGGTCGGCGCCGACATCTATACCGCCCTTGGGATCATCACCCTGGCGGCCCTTGGCCTGGCCCCGCTGGCCTTCCTGGCAGCCGGCCTGGTCTTCGCCCTGGTCGGGCTCTGCTACGCGGAGCTGGCCTCGGCCTACCCGTTAGCCGGCGGCGGCCAGTACTTCACCCTGCGCGGGTTGGGGGACTTCTGGGGGTTGGTCGCGGGGTCGGCGCTCGTCCTCGATTACACGATCGACATCTCGCTCTTCACGGTGGTGGCGTTCGGGTACTTCAACTTCTTCCTGCCCCTGATCAGTGCCGGCCATCACGTCTCGGACTTCACCATCAACCT
>CAAGKR010049443.1_pt1 | contig 11135 bp, 7 predicted proteins | sample 2556971 | NCBI WGS metagenome assembly CAAGKR01 (sample SAMEA5207829, study PRJEB30636) | soil metagenome | biome: forest; feature: boreal; material: soil | place: USA | collected 2011-09 | depth 1 m
ACGCCGCGCGAGCGCGTGCGCGTGATCGTCGAGTCGTGTCACGTGCACATCCCGCGCATCGTTGCCGCCATCACCGGTCAGCCGGTCGCCCTCCCCGACGGCAAACTGGACGACTAAAGCTCCTGAAAGGCGGCCAGCGTTCTTCCGTGGTACGTTGCGATTCTCTTCTGCCGTGCCAGCCCGAATCCGGCACTCCCTGAAACAGATGGCCGTCTTCTTATCGAAAGCGCTCGGCCTTCACTGGGCTCCCTGATCCTCATCCGTATCCACCGATTGAAAACGCCGCCTCACGCCGGCGTTTTCGTGTGGATCATGCCTGCGTGAGCAGCGCGAAACCGATCATCTTGTAGAGCAGCCGCGCGCCGACGTTGGCGTCCCACTCCGTTTCGCCCGGCGCGACTTCGCACAGATCGAGGCCGACGATGCGCTTCTTCGCGCGGCGGAGCGCGCGCAGCAGACCGATCGCTTCGTTCCACGACAGGCCCCCGGGAACCGGTGTGCCCGTACCGGGGCAGAGGGTGGGATCGAGTCCATCGATGTCCCACGACAGGTACACGTCGCGCGGAAGCTCCGCGACGATTTCGTCGGCGATCCCTGCGAACGGCGCGCCCTCTTCCTTGCGCGCGGCGACATCGGGATCAAAGAACGTGACGATGCGACCATTCGACTCTTGGATCATCCGCAGTTCTGCCGCGCCGAGGTCACGGACGCCGACCTGGACGAGCTTTCGGATCGGCAGTCGTGTCACAACGTTGTGGAAGATCGACGCGTGCGACCACGTGAAGCCCTCGTATGCGTTGCGCAGATCGGCGTGTGCGTCGAGATGCAGAATGCCGAGGCCGGGGTAGCGTTCCGCATAGGCGCGCATCGAGCCGAACGGAACGGAATGATCGCCGCCGATGACCACCGCCATCTTGCCGTGCGCCAACAGCGTAGAAGTCTGTTCGTACACCCAATCGTTGACCTGGTCGCTGATCTTGTTGACCGCGGCGACGCGTTTGCGGCCCAACTTTTTCGCGGTGGCGTTCCAGCCGACGATCTTGCGCGGAATGGGCAGCATCGCGATCCCCGCTTCGTACGGCCGTCCGGTCTCGTGATCGTAGAGGTCGACCTGCTTCGACGCGTCGAGTACGGCCTGCGGTCCTCGCGAAGTGCCGCCGCCGTACGACGTCGTCGCCTCGTACGGGACAGGAATGATGACGACCTTCGCCTCTTCAGGACTGAACGGAAGGCCGTAAATCCCGGAGCCTTCAGTTGCCGCGGCGTCCGGATCGAAGTTCGCAGTTCGCGGCTCGCGGTTCGCAGTTCGCGCCATCAATCCAAATCCATCGGATTGATGACGGGCTTGTCGGACTTCTCGGCGCGCTGCATCGCTTCCTTGAACTTCTCTTCCAGGATACGGGCGCGGTCCTTCTGGCTCTCCAGCTCTTTGTCGAAACGCTTCGCCATCTCGCTCTTCTGCGTCTCCAGGCCCGACACCATCGCTTCGAGCGATTGTCCTGACTTTTTTCCCTTCGGCTTGTGCAGCAGCACGTCGCCGGAGAGTCGATCGATGACGATCAGCGATTCGCAGCAGGGGCAGATGATTTCGAAATTCTTCGCCATGCGCGCAACTATTCTAGCGCCTGCGCTAAGTCGTTAACGAGGTCGTCCGGATGTTCGAGGCCGACGGAAAGCCGAAGCAGATTCTGCGGCGTGAGCGACGTCGGCCCTTCGCTCGACGCGCGATGCTCGATCAGGCTCTCGGTGCCGCCGAGTGACGTGGCGCGCACGAAAACTCGTGTCCGTCCGGCGACGCGCAGAGCCTCCTCCCGCCCGCCCCGCACACGGAACGACATCATGCCGCCGAAGTCCGACATCTGCCGCGCCGCGATCTGGTGTCCGGGATGCGCTGGCAAGCCGGCATAGTGAACCAGCTCGACGCGCCGGTGGCCTTCGAGAAACGTGGCGATGGCGCGAGCGTTCTCCGAGTGGACGCGCATCCGCGCGGCAAGGGAGCGGATGCCGCGCAGGAGCAACCAGGAGTTGAACGGCGAAGCCACGCCGCCGACGATCGTGCGCGCATGCTCGGCCCGCTCGTACCACTCGTCGCGCTTCCGGAACGCCAGCGAGCCGCCTTGCACGTCGCTGTGGCCGCCAAGGTACTTGGTGGTGGAGTGCATGACGACGTCGGCGCCGAGCTCGATCGGTCGCTGCAACGCGGGTGTGGCGAACGTGTTGTCGGTGACGAGAATTGCTCCGGAAGCGTGTGCGATCTCCGCCAAACCGCGGATGTCGACGATTTTCATCAGCGGATTGGACGGCGACTCGCACCACACGACGCGCGTGTTCGGACGCGTCGTTCGGCGTACGACCGCCAGATCGTCCATCGACACGAGGTCGGAGGTGAGCCCCCAACGCGGAAAAAAGTCCGAGGCGAGGACGCGAAGAGAGTAGTAGCCATCATCGGGAAGAACGACATGACTCCCGGCCGGGACGGCTTGCATCAATGCCGACACAGCGGCCATCCCCGAGGCGAAGGCGAGAGACGCTTCTCCCGAATCGATCGCTGCAAGTGCTTCTTCCAGGCGGGTTTGTGTCGGGTTCGCGTCGCGGATGTAGCTGTAGCCGTGCGAGGGTGATCCGTCGGCGGCGCTCCGCTCGTACGTCGTGGAAAGATGGATCGGCGGCGCGATTGCTCCCGTTTCCTCGTCAACCTGGCCGCCGGAGTGAACGGCCTTTGTCTCGAAGTGCATGCAGTGAGGATAGACTTGCCTAGCGCCCATGGCCATGCATCCTCGCCGCCTCTTCCGCAGGCGGCCGAAACCGATTGTTCTTGTCCTCGACGACCGCGAGAAGATCAGCAACTACATTCGAACCGCGCTGCCGGATTCCAGTTTTCGCCTGCTCGCGGTTCCAACCGTGGAGCGAGCGATTGACACGATTCAACATCACGTGCCCGACGTCGCTCTGATTGATGTGAGTCCCGAGCATGAGAGCGGCTGGGAAGTGCTGAAGTTTCTTCGATCACGACAGGAAACGGAGCACACACCGGTGATGATGCTGACCGATTCCACCGACACGCTCAACCGCCTCAGATCGCTTCTCATGGGCGCGGATCGCTACCTGATCAAGCCGGTGAGCGCGGAAACGCTGCGCCGCGTAATCAAAGAGATGCTCGCCGTGCACGACGACATCTGGTGGGCGATGAATCTTCGCAGCGATCAGGTCGACCGCGTGCGCGAGCTCTTCTTCGATGCCACCACGGAGATCCCTACGCTGGCGCTGGTCGTCGAAGATCTCAAGAAGCAGGTCCAACACGGCGCCGTGTTGCATGTCTTCTGTCTGGAGATCGAGCCGCTCTTCAGCGTGGGCGAGCGGGTGCAGTGGGACACGCTCGACGCGCTGCGGCGCGAGTTCGTCCGCGGCCTTCACGTCCTGGTCGGCCCCATCCTCGGCAACGACGTGGTGATCGCGACCAGCCACTCAGGCGCGAATGACTTCTACTGTTTCGTCCGCGATGGCGAAAGAGTCGGGAACGAGACGCAGATCGCGCGCGACCTCGAGCGGCAGGCCCGGAACGTCATCCGCTCGACGAATGTCGATCCGGCCATCGCCGACGAGGTGACCATCTTCGTGGGAGCGGCCATGACGCAGCAGCAGCCGCTGTTCGCTCCGCGCATCCTCTACAACGCCGTGCGCGAGGCGAAGTACAACGCGGAGCGACGCGAGACCCGCTACTACAGCGCGATGCGGGAACGATTGGTGCGCGCCGTGCGGGAGCGAGCGATCAGTACCGTCTTCCAGCCGGTGCTCGATCTCCGGTCCCGGCAGATCATCGGCTACGAGGCGCTGTCTCGTGGACCGAAAGGAACGGAGATCGAGAAGCCGGAAGTCATCTTCGAGATTGCCCGCGACTTCGATCTAGTCTGGGACCTCGAATGCCTGTGCATCGAGAACATCCGACCGTGGCTGACCGACGTCTGTTCCCGCGGCTATCTGTTTTTCAATCTGGAATCGCACTTCATCCAGCAGCTCCAGCAGCGTGGCACAGACGTCTTCGACTCGTTCCTCGACTGCCACCAGCATGTCGTCATCGAAGTGACCGAACGAAGCGCGATTCGCGACTACCGGACGTTCCGAGGGACGCTGCATCACCTCAAGAACATGGGATTCAAGATCGCCATCGATGACTGCGGCTCGGGGTACGCTAGCCTCGAGGCAGTCGCTGAGTTGCAGCCACATTATTTGAAGGTGGGCCATTCGCTGTTCAAGGGCGTCGAGCGGGACCCGATCCGCCGCCGTCTGATTGACCTGGTCGCTCGCGCCGCCGATATGATCGGGGCGAGTACCATTGCTGAAGCGATTGAAACCGAGGAGCAGCTTCAAGTGTGTGAAGAACTTGGAATCCACATCGGGCAAGGTTTTCTCTTTGCCCAGCCGGCGCCCTGGGAGGAAATTCGCAAATGGCATCCCGCGGAACGCGTGACCGTAACCCGATGAGCCGGTGGCTCATTTATTGAACAATGAATGGTGGTGGTCGTGATAGCGACGTTACGACCACCAGCGCGCAACCTCAAATGCTGACACCACACCGACGGCGTACTGAGTTGGAGACTGCCAATCCGGTTCTTCGCGCCCTCATCGTCGATGAGGACCCCGCGTACCGCGCCTCAGTCGGTAACCTGTTGCAACGACTTGGCTTTGTCGTCACGGGCGCCGCCGAGCAGCGCGACCTCGTCGCCGCCATCGAGGGCTCCCCGTTCGATCTGCTGATCATCGCCTCCGAGATGCCGAGCGTAGATCTCTCCGAGCTGATCGTTACGGTCCGCAGCCACAGGCGGACGCAGGACGCCTACGCAGTCGTGGTCACCGAGTCAAAAGGCCTGGACGCGTGCATTGACGCGCTAAGAGCCGGCTTTGATGACGCCGTCGAACGCTCCGCCGCCGAAGATGAGTTGGTCCGAAAACTGGCGATCGCGCACCGCATGATGAAGCGCCAGCGCCGGCTCGACGCCACGATTCGCGAGTTGTATGGTCTGGCCACGCGCGACGAGCTCACCGGTGTCTTCAATCGGCGCTACTTCTTCTCGGAAGCGGAGCGCCTTCTGGCTCAGGGCGCGGAGCTCAGTCTCGTTCTCTTCGATCTCGATGGATTCAAGCAGGTCAACGACACGTACGGACATCTGTCGGGCGACCGCATTCTCCGTGACATCGGCGCGCTGTTCCTGAGCCGGACGCGGAATGAGGACATCATTGCCCGCTACGGCGGCGATGAATTCGTGATGCTCGTGTCCAGTGCGGTCAAAGTGGCCGAAATGCTCGCGTCGCGGTTATCGGACGAGGTCGCGAGCATGAAGTGGATTTTTAGCGACGACACCGTGCACGTCGGCATGACGACCGGCATCGCTTCCTCCGCTCTTCTGAGTCGACCGACGATCTCGCAGCTCCTCAGCGCCGCCGATCGCGATCTCTACAAGAACAAATGGGTTCGCTCGCACCCGTCGCTCGATCCCGACCTCTACGTCTATCCGAGCAATCGCTCCAGCCACATCTCCGAGCTGGTCGAGTTCCCGTCGCGAAAACTCGCCGTGCCCGAACGCGCGAGCGGGACCGAGTAACTTCTGTCATCCCGAGCGTAGCGAGGGATGACAAATATGCGCGTTACACTGCGCCGATGCGCCGCATCCACCTCGGCACAATTCTGGGCACCACGATCATCCTCGACTTCAGTTTCCTCATTCTGATTGTCTTCTTCGTCTTCAGCGACATCCAGACCGCGGGAGTCCGCTACGCGTTGCTTTGGGCGCCGGTGCTCTTCATCAGCATCCTGTTTCACGAGCTCGCCCATGCGTCGATGATCGGCATCCTCGGCTTCGGCCCGAGCCACGTCCTGCTCGAGGGCATCGGCGGCGTGACGGTCAACGAGCGGCAAGCGCGCGGATGGCAGGATCTGCTGATCAGCGCAGCGGGACCGGCGTCGAGCTTCCTGCTAGCCTGGCTGATCGCGCAGCTTTTGGTCCGGACCGGTTTTGTGCGGCACGATCCCTTTCTCTTCGCCTTGTTGCCGCTCCTGATGCGAGCCAACATCTGGTGGGGCATCTTTAACCTTCTGCCCGTGATGCCGCTGGACGGCAGCGGCATCGTTCGCAACTTCCTCCGAATGTTTCTGAACGAGCGGACAGCGTTCCTCATCGCCGTCTGGATGTCCATGATTGCGGGGACGATGGCGGCGATCGTCGGACTCCTGACTCGCTGGATCTTCCTCTCGCTGCTGATGCTGTGGTACGTCCGCTCTAGTTATCTGCAGTGGCAATTCTTCCGCTCGACCAACCGGACCGATGATTAGGTGCCGGAAATTAATCTAAAATAGGCGGCCTCGGCCTTCCATGACTCTGCACCTCCAGGACGTCCACGCCCGCCCTCCCTCCCGTCTTCAGCGGGCGCGACACGCACTCGTTCGATGGCTGAGCCGTGCCCGGGCGACCCGCCGCCCGCCACGGCTGCGCGATGCCGCCGGCGACGTGATGCAGTCGACGCTCTTCCGCATCGCGCAGCTCAGCCGGCAGACCACCGACCTGCGCGAGTTTTATCCGGCGCTCCACGAGATGATCGGCACGTTGATGGACGCCACGAACTTTTACATCGCGGAGTACGACGAGGCTAAGGATCAGGTCAGCTTTCCCTATTTTGTCGATCAGGTCGACAGCACGCCCGATCCTCGCCAATCCGGCCGCGGGTTGACCGCGTACATCCTCAGGACGGGAAAGCCGCTGCTGGCGACGCCCGAGGTGCACGAGGAGCTGCGTGCGGCGGGCGAGATCGAACTGGTTGGCGCCGACTGCGTCGACTGGCTCGGCGCCCCGCTGAAGAGCGGCGACCGCACATGGGGCGTCATCGTGGTGCAGACGTACGACAAGAGGAAACGCTACGGCGCGCGGGATCAGGAGATCCTCGTCTTCGTAGCGCAACACGTAGCGGCGGCGATCGAGCAGAAGCGGCAGGAGGCCGCGCTGCGGGAGAGCGAACGGCGCTACCGCCAGATGTTCGAGAACAACCGCGCCGTGCAGCTCCTCATCGAGCCGAGAACCGGAATCATCTTCGACGCGAACATGGCGGCCGCGGAGTTCTACGGATGGAGCGTCGAGGAACTTCGCTCGATGCACGTGTGGGATATCAACATGCTCGGCGAAGCGCAGGTTCGCGCGGCGATGGAGGATGTCGAGCGTCAGAAGCGTGCGTATTTCATTTTCCGCCACCGTCTTGCCAGCGGTGAGATTCGCGATGTCGAGATTCACTCGGCGCCGATCGACATCGGCGGGCGCACGATCCTCTACGCCATCGTCCACGACATCACCGAGCGCAGACGCGCGGAGCAAGCGCTCTCCTCGTCGGAAGAGAAATACCGCAACATCTTCAACTTAGCGACGATCGGCATCTACCAGGCGACGGGCGAAGGCCGGCTCGTAACGGCGAACCTGAGTCTGGCGCGCATGCTCGGCTATGACTCGATCGACGAGCTCCTGCAGAAAAATCTTGGACACGACCTTTATTACTGCAGCGACGATCGCGACCAGAACGTCCGGGATCAGTTGTCTGCAGCCGCGGCTGACGTCGAGCTGCTCTGGAAAAAGAAGGACGGCTCACCGATCTGGGTACAGGTGAATGCGCACTCCATCGAAACTGCCGGCGGCGAGGTGATGTTCGAAGGCTTCGTCTCTGACATCACCGAGCGGAAGATTGCCGAGCAGCAGGTTGCCGCTGCTGACGCGCAACGGAAGGCGGTGCTGGACGCCGCGAGCCGCGTGTCGATCATCGCCACCGATCCGTCGGGAATCGTCACGGTCTTCAACTCCGGCGCGGAGCGAATGCTCGGCTACACGTCGCGCGAGATGATCGGGCTGCGATCAATCCTCGACTTGCACAAGCGCGAAGAGCTCGACGAGCACGCTGAGCTTCTTCTCAACGAAACTGAGGACCGCATGTCCGGCTTCGACGTCCTGGCCTATCGTGCCGATCACGAAGGACTCGAAGAACGCGAGTGGACGTACGTCCGAAAGGACGGCATTCCGATCACTGTCCTTCTCTCCGTCACCGCGCTTCGGCGTGAGGACGGCTGGCTCACCGGATTCCTCCACGTCGCGAACGACGTGACGGAACGCAAGCGCGCGGAAGAGATGCTGCGCACCGAGTCTGCCGCCATGACCGCCTCGATGGACGGCATCGGCATCGTCAACGACCGCCTGGAGTTCACCTTCCTCAACGATGCGCTGGCGAAACTGTACAGCTATCCCGACGCCGACTCGATGCTCGGCCTGCCGCTTTACGCGATCTTCGATTCGGCGACCAACGAACGCTTTACGAACACGATCCTCCCGATCGTCCAACAGCGTGGGCGCTGGCGTGGTGAAGCGAACGGTCTGCGTCACGACGGTCTCACGTTCCCGCAGGAAATCTCCGTCTCGTCCATTGAAGGCGGTGGTCTGGTCTGCGTCGTCCGCGACATCACCGAGCGGACGTACGCCGAGGAGCAGATCAAGCACCTGGCGTATCACGATGCGCTGACCGGATTGCCCAACCGCCTGCTGTTCAAAGACCGGTTGACGGTCGCAATCTCGCACGCACAGCGCGAGCGCGCCATGCTCGCGGTCCTCTTCCTCGACCTCGATCGCTTCAAAGTGATCAACGACTCGCTCGGCCACAACATCGGCGATCAACTCCTGCAGGCCGTGGCGGTACGCGTGCAGTCGTGCGTCCGCGAGAGCGACACCGTGGCCCGCCTCGGCGGCGACGAATTCACGCTGCTCGTGCCCAGCCTCTCGCAGGCGGAAGATGCCGCCGTCGTCGCGCAGAAGCTTCTCGAAGCGATCCGCTATCCGTTCCACATCGAAGGACGCGAGCTGTTCGCCACGACCAGCATCGGCATCAGCCTCTTCCCCGAAGACGGCGTCGACTCCGAGACGCTGATCAAGAACGCGGACACGGCGATGTATCAGGCGAAAGAGCAGGGCCGCGACAACTACCAGCTCTTCAACGCGTTCATCAACGCGAAAGCGCTGCAGCGCATCGCACTGGAGCATGGACTGCGCAAGGCGCTGGCGAATCAGGAGCTCGCCGTTCATTACCAGCCGATCTACGACTTTCGCTCCGGCCGCATCAGCGGCATGGAAGCGCTCCTGCGCTGGAACCATCCGACGATCGGCATGATCCCGCCCGCGGTGTTCATCCCGCTCGCGGAATCGATCGGCGTGATGGTGCCCATCGGAATGTGGGCAATGCGCGCGGCGTGCACGCAGGCGAAGACGTGGCACGATGCGGGATTCCGGAACCTTTGCCTCGCGGTCAACCTGTCGGTGAATCAACTGCAGCAGAGCGATCTGGTGCAGCGAATCGGCGAGGTCGTCGCGGAGTGCGGACTTCCCCCTCGCCTCCTCGAACTGGAGATCACCGAGAGCCACGCAATGCAGAGTCCGGAGAACAGCATCCGCACGCTGTTCGACATGAAGAAGATGGGCGTGCGCATTTCGCTCGACGACTTCGGCACCGGCCATTCATCGCTCAGCTATCTGAAACGCTTCCCCATCGACACGCTGAAGATCGATCAGTCGTTCGTTCGCGACATCAACAACGATCCGGACACGGCAGCGATCGTCACCGCGATCATCGCCATGGCGCACAGTCTGCGCATGAAAGTGATCGCTGAAGGCGTGGAGTTCTCCGAGCAGGCCGCGTTTCTGAAGCGGCAAGGGTGCGATCAGATGCAGGGATATCTGATCAAGGCGCCCGTGCCGGCCGAGAGCTTCACCGAACTGCTCATCGCGGCGACCGACCACGCGCTGAAGGTGTGAGACCTTCGGAGTGCGGTGCCTTGGCACCGCTTTGAAAGCGGCGGCAAGCCGCCGCACTCCAAAGGCAGCCTGTGGTACCTTCGCGCCTGCCGACCGAATGGAACCCGCATCCCAGCAGAGCAGCCGGCGCTATCTCGTTACTCTCTCCCTCGGCGCTCTCGGCGTGGTGTACGGCGACATCGGCACCAGTCCCCTCTACGCCTTGCGCGAATGCTTTCGCGGCCATCACGCCGTGGTGCCGACGCCGGCGAACGTGCTCGGCATCCTCTCACTGATCTTCTGGTCACTCGTCGTCATCATCTCGCTCAAATACCTGGTGCTCGTGATGCGCGCGGATAATCGCGGCGAAGGCGGGATCCTCGCCTTGATGTCGCTGGTTCGTGCGCGCCGCGGCCGCGCAGTGCTCATCGGCCTGGGTCTTTTCGGAGCGGCGCTCCTCTACGGCGACGGGATGATCACGCCCGCGATCTCGGTGCTGAGCGCGATCGAAGGCCTGGAGGTCGCCACGCCGATCTTCACTCCATTCGTCGTACCGATCACCGTCATCGTGCTCATTGCGCTCTTCTTTCTGCAGCGATTCGGCACCGCGCGCGTCGGCGCGATGTTCGGGCCGGTGATGGTGCTCTGGTTCGCGGTGATCGCCATTCTCGGCGTGATCCACATCGTCCGCGAGCCGCACGTTCTCGGCGCGGTGAACCCCGAGTACGCAGTCCGATTCTTCATCGAGAATGGCCGCCACGGATTTCTCGTCCTCGGCGCGGTCTTCCTCTGCGTCACCGGCGGCGAAGCGCTGTACGCCGACATGGGCCACTTCGGCGCGCGCCCGATCCGCATCGCGTGGTTCGTCATCGTTTTCCCGTGTCTCGTGTTGAATTACTTCGGTCAGGGGGCGCTGCTCCTGCACAATCCGCGCGCGACAGAGCATCCGTTCTTCCACATGGGACCGGCGTGGTCGCGTTACCCGCTCGTCGTTCTCGCCACGATGGCAACCGTGATCGCATCGCAAGCCGTGATCTCCGGCGCGTTTTCGTTGAGCCGGCAGGCCGTGCAGCTCGGCTACTCACCGCGCCTGACGGTCCGGCACACCTCGGCCCGCGAGATCGGCCAGATCTACATCCCGTCTGTGAATTGGGCGTTGATGTTCTGCGCGATCGGCCTCGTGATCGCCTTTCGGCAATCGACAGCGCTCGCCGCGGCATACGGCGTGGCGGTCACCGCAACGATGGCGATCACGACGGCGCTTCTGTCGATGGTCGAGAAGGAACGATGGGGTTGGAGCATCATCACGGTGGTCACGGTGACCGCGCC
>CAAGKR010030258.1_pt1 | contig 11134 bp, 7 predicted proteins | sample 2556971 | NCBI WGS metagenome assembly CAAGKR01 (sample SAMEA5207829, study PRJEB30636) | soil metagenome | biome: forest; feature: boreal; material: soil | place: USA | collected 2011-09 | depth 1 m
CCCCCCCCCCGGCGGGGGCCCCCCCCCGCCGACCCTCCGCCGCAAGTGCACGTCGAAGCTGCAAAGCCGGTGGCGCCGCCGCCGCCCATTACGGCGCGGCCGGCCGCTCCCCAGCGCGAGACAACCTCCCTCGCCGATGTGAAGAACACCGTCAAAACCAATTACGAGGAAGATGACTTGGACGTGCCTGCCTTCATCCGCAAGCGCAATGAGAGCAGCTAGCTTCAGTCAGGCTTATGTCAGGTCACGGTGTCCGACTTGAAGGTTCGTCCGGCCTGAAGGTTTGTCATTCCGAGCGCAGCGAGGAATCTGCTTTGACTAACCACTAGCCACTAGCACTCGCCACAGCGCCGCTCACGACTCTTTCAGATACCGCAATTCCATGTCGGTGCGCCGCAGGCGCGACGCCATGGCCGTGGCAATCCCCTCCAGTAGGTTGAAGGCCAGCATGCGATGCTCCATGCTGAGTGCGGCGAAACGCTCCCGCGTCAGCACGTAGAGTTCGGCATCGGTGTAGGCGACGGCATCGGCCGACCGTGGGGCGCGGTCCATGAAGGCCAGCTCCCCGAAGAAATCTCCCCGCCCGAACGTCGCCAGGTGGTGTGCCGTCTTGCCGTCCAGGGGCATCAGGATGCGCACCGAGCCCTTCCGGATGAAGTACAGCTCGTCGCTGGAATCTCCGTGCGAGAAAATCTTCTGGCCGGCTTTGAAGGTCCGTACCTCGGTCCCAGCCTCCAGCGCCGCCAGCGTTTCCTCTGTGCGCTGCCGGAACATGTCCAGGTGGCGGATGTCCAGCGGCATCTCTTGCGCGCGCTCCAGGTGCGCCGCCGCCAGGACGCGGTCTTCAATCCACTCCAGCGCCTCGTCCAGGTGGGCGAAAATCTTCGCGTGGCGTTCTTTCCTGGCGAGTCCCATCTCGGCGAAGTACTCCTGCATGTCCTGCCCGCTGGGCGCCTGTAGCGGCATGTGACTGAAGATCACCATTCCGTTGCGCTCCGACATCACGTCTTCAATCAGGTCCAGCATGTGCGCCGCCGTAAGGTCCACCGACTGCACCCGCCGCATGTCGAGCACGATGTAGTCCCGCTTCTTTAATTCCGCTTCAAGTTCGGTATAAAGCTGGTCGGTGGTGCCGAAGAACAAGCTGCCTTGCAGCTCAAAAATCGCGGTGCGCTCGCCGCGCTTTTCCAGCACCGCCAACTCCTCCGGCAGCCGCATTTGTTTGGAAAACCTCTCGTTGCCGTATGACTTCCGCCGCACCACCGTGCCGCCGATCTGTTCCCGCAGGAAGAGGAGGATCGCCAGCCCGATACCCACGCCCGATGCCGCGATCAGGCTCACCGTCTCGGCCACTACTACGACGGTGACAATCACCACGAAATCCAGCACCGTCGAGCGCGACCGCAGCAGGTTCAGACTGTGGCGGTCGAACATCCGCACCCCCACCACGATCAGAATGCCCGCCAGCGCCGCGATCGGCACCCACGCGATCAGACTGCCCAGGATGAGGAACGCGACCAGCGCGAGTACGCCCTCGATCACGCCCGAGAGCCGCGACTGTCCGCCGCTGGACAGGTTGATCAGCGTCGCGCCCATCTGGCCGGAGCCGGGCACGCCGCCGATCGCCGTCGAAGCCAGATTGCCCAAGCCTTGGCCGATCAGCTCGCGATTGGAGTTGTGCCGGCTGCGCGTGAGCGTGTCCAGCACCACGCACGTCTTCAAGGTGTCAATGGAGAGCAGCACCGCCAGGGTCAGCGCCGGCGTGATCACCAGGTTGAGCTGCTGCGGGTTGAAAGCGCTGAACGCCTGCCAGCGCACCGCCATCGTCGCCAGGAATCCCGCGCTCGACTCGCTCAGCGGGCCCACCACCAACTTGTTGCCGGCCAGCACCAGCAGCGACCGGTCCGTTAGCCCGATCGCAAAGTACGCCAGCATTCCGCAGCCCAGGCCGAGGATTGCCGCCGGCACTTTCTTCGTGACCCGCGGCGCCAGCACCATTACCGCCGCTGTGACCGCGCCCACCGTCAGGCTCTGCCACTTCCACAGCGACGGCGTCAACAATCCTTGCCAGAACTGATAGCGGCCCGGCACGCCCAGAAATTTCGGTATCTGGCTGAGGATGATGATCAGCCCGACGCCGCTCAGGTAGCCGCTCACCACCGGGTAGGGCATGTACTTGATCAGCCGCCCCAGGCCGACCAACCCGAAGCTGATCTGCAGCAGGCCGCAGAGCAGCGCTACCACCGCCATGAGCACCAGCACCGATCCCGGCGTGACGCCGCGGTGTGTCAGTTCGATCGCGAACGCGGACAGCACCGCGACCGCAGGCGCGCAGGGCGCGCTGATCAGGCGACGGGTCCCTCCGAAGCTGGCGGCAATGATGCCCAGCGCCGTCGTGCCCTGGATGCCGGCGATCGCGCCTTGGGAAGCGTAGCTCGCCCCCAGCGGCGCATAAATCGTCACGCCGAAGGCAATCGCCGAGGGCAGCGCGACCAACATCGCTGCCAGTCCGCCCCACAAATCGCCGGCACGCCCTGGCGATGGGCGCACGACCGTCCCAGGCGCAGCTTGCCCGCCACCGGGCGTACGTGCTGGCGCGACTTTGGTCTCGCTCATAGGGTCTTTGGCTGGTGGAGTATGCAAATTTAGCCGGTCATTTGCAATGGAATATGAGCCACTAGGGGCACGGCTGACCGTGGTTCTTCAAACATCGTCAGCCGACATTCGAAAACCGACCCTCGAGCGCTTAACAAATTCAGAGCTGAAGGCGTATAGTTCCGACTAACACTTCAGGTACTTACGTCGTGACACGATTGAATCCCTCCGAACTTGAAGACCACGGGAAAATGAAAACCCAAGGAAAATCCATGATGTTGAAGCGGATCAGTTTCCATGCCCTGTTGTGCGCCGTGGTGTTCGTGCCCTTGCTCCACGCGCAAGATGCGCTCAGCGCAGGCAAGCCGCAATCCATTGAGTTGAATCGCCTCGAGGTCACCGAAGAGCTGTCGGAATCGCTGGCCAACCAGTTGCTCGACCTCTCGCTGGCAGTGCGCGATTGCGATATGGAGAAAACAGCGGAATTCTTTCCCCTGACTCTGGTCGCGAAGCCATTTCCGTCGCAACCGCTGGCCGGCGCCAGCCAGGTGAAATGGGCCTCCTCGCATGGCTGGAAGGCGCAGGAAGGGGTGGTACTTGCCGGCACAGGCGCGGCACCCGGACGCATCAGCCGCGAAGATTTTATCAAGGGGTTCGCGGCGTTCCTGCAGCACTTTTCCGAGATCGAGGACGTCCGTTTCAAGCTGAAGGTAGCGACTTTCGACGACAGCGCCAAGGCGATGATGGGCGCATCCGTTCCCACCGCGGTGCCGGGCGCCACCGGCAAGGGTCGCGTGGCTTTCTTTGTGATCGGCCGCGATGAGCAGAACCGGCGCGAATGGGCGCGCGGCGTGGTGGAAGGACAATTTCGTTACACCGATCAGAAGCAATGGCAATTCGAGGCATTCGACCTAACCAGCTTCGATTCCATGATCGGCCCGGTCGATATTTTCTCCGAGGTCTCGGTGCCTGCCGGCATCGCGACCACGTTGCCTGCGTTCGGCACGCCCGGCAACGACGATTTCGTGTACCGCGGTGCGGCCGCGGCCGATTTCAACAACGACGGCTGGATGGACGTGATGGTCTGCGGCGCCGATCATCCGCACCTTTACCTGAACGACGGCCACGGACATTTCCGCGACGCCTCGCGCGAGACCGGGCTCGACAAACTCGGCGGATGCGTGCAACCGCTGGTGCTGGATTACGACAACGACGGCGCCTCGGATGTGTTCTTCAGCAACGTCGGCAAGCAGATGCTGGTGCACAACGAATTGAAAAAGACCGGCAAACTGACGTTCACCGACGTGTCGTCGAAAGCGGGCGTCGCGTTCCAGGCGGTTGGGTTCAGCGCCGTTGCCGGTGACGTCAACGGCGACGGTCTGCCCGACATTTACGTCACCAGCTACAACTATTATGGCAAGGTGGTGCCTGACTCCTGGTTCCGCGCCACCAACGGCACCAAGAACCTGCTGTTCATTAACCAGGGCAACGGGACGTTCAAGGAAGAGGCGGACAAGTGGGGCGTGTCCGATCATCGCTGGAGCTACGCGGCGGAGTTCGTGGACATTGACGGCGACGGCAAGCTCGACCTGTACGTGGTCAACGACTTCGGCGAGAAGGCGCTCTACATGAATAAGGGCGACCACTTCGTGGACGAAGCCAAAGAGCGCGGCGTGCTCGATCCCGGTAACGGCATGGGCGTTTCCTTCGGCGACTTCAACAACGACGGACTGCTCGACCTGCACGTCACCAATATGTCGTCCACGGCAGGGAACCGCATCCTGGCGCGGCTGTTCCCCGACCAGGGCCCGCGCGATAACGTGCTCAAGAAGCTCGCCTCGGGTGACAGCCTCTTCATCAACACCGGCAAAGGATACTTCCGCAACGCCACCGACGAGGTCGGCGGCCTGTCGGCAAGCTGGGCCTGGGGCGGTGGATTTATTGATTTCGACAACGACGGCTGGCAAGACTTCTACATTCCGTGCGGCTTCATTTCCGGCAAATCCATGAAGGACACTTGAAGCCAGTTCTGGCGTCAGGTCGTGACGCAAAATAACGCGCAGAAAAAGACGGGAACGCTTCGCGGCGATCAGAACCGGCTCATCTTCGACCAGGGATTCTCGTTCAGCGGCTACGAGCGCGACAGTCTCTACCTGAACCGCGAAGGGAAGAAGGTGTACGACATCTCCGGCGTGTCGGGAATCGATTCGGTGTCCGACGGCCGCGCCGCGGTTTTTGCCGACTTCGACAATGACGGCGATTACGACGTCCTGCTGACCACGCTGCAAGGCCCCAGCAACCTGCTGTTCCGCAACAATGTCGGGCAGGACAACAACTGGGTGCGCATCAGCCTGGAAGGCGGGCGCGATGTGGGCCGCGACGCCTACGGCGCCGTGGTCCGCATGAAGACCTCCGCCGGTACGCTGACCCGGATCAAGTCCGGCGGCGAAGGTTATCTATCGCAACACGATCCACGCCTGCTGTTTGGTCTGGGCCAGAATGAGGTCGCGAAATCCATCGAGGTCACCTGGCCCAACGGCAAGGTGGAAAACTTCGGCGATGCACCGGCGGGCGCCAATCTCCTGCTGCGGGAAGGCACCGGCAAGTCCGAGCGCCTGCAACTCGCCAAGAGCAACCTGCCCGATCCCCTGACCCGTGCGCAACTGCTGGCACGCACCTTGAAGATCCAGGTCGGACAGCCTTTCCCGGATTTGAAGATCAAGCGCCTGAATTCCACTCCGACTTCGCTGCGGAAGCAGTTGAAGCCGGGCCGCCGCGCCGTCATCAATCTGTGGGCGTCGTGGTGCGCGCCCTGCAAGACGGAAATGCCGGAGCTGGAAAAGCTGCGCGCGCAGCTTTCGGCCAACGGCGTGGACCTGATCGGCCTGAACGTGGACGTGGACCCGCAGGCCAAGATCGCGCTCTTCCTGGAAAAAACGAAGGTCAGCTATCCGGTTTACCTGGGCGGCGTGGCGGCGGTCGAACAGTTATTCAACACCGACGACATGTCGGTGCCGCTTTCCATCGTGCTCGACGAAAAGGGCAACGTGCAGGAGCTGATTCCCGGCTGGTCGGGGCAGACCAAACGCATCTTCGCGCGCCTGGCGGGAGGGGCGGGAGCGCAACCGTAGCCGTGGGGTTAGGGGCTGGGGGCTGGCAACCTGTTGCCGATCTTGATTCGCTGTGGAAATCGCCAGCAATGGCGCGCGTTACGAAAGTCGTTGTCCAGCCACAACTCCGGCGTAAGTCTCTGCATCTCAACGGGGTGGAAGGCTAAGCAAAGTGGCGTGCCAGGAGCAGTTTGGGATTGAATCTGGCCCTTAACTCTCATACTATCCCTGCAGTTCCAGCCGGAATTTTTGTACGCGGCGTGCAGTCGGCGCCTTGGTGTATCCGCGCGGGGACACTCTGGCATTTACAGGATTTCGGACATCCATGTTGAAGATCAAAGGCTTGTTAGCGGTCCAGGTAGTTCTGGTCATGGCAATCGTAACGCTGCTGGCAGGGAGCGCGGCGGCCGCCACTGTTTCCACCCCACGCAAGACTTCCAAGTCAAAATCGGTTGTTGAAAATTCGACAACCCAGAAAAAGATCAGCAGCAAGCGGCGGCACCGGCGCGCCAGCGCGTACGTGTGGGTCAACGGCCATCGGCTCAAGCGCAATCGTTACGCCGAGCATTACGTTGCCTCTTCGTTCGTCAGTGAAGACCAGACCACGGCGGACATCACGGCGGGCGAGGACCCGGTGGTGCGCGCAGCCGCCATTGACGCCCTGGGCAACCACAACGGTACCGTGGTCGCCATTGATCCGAACAGTGGACGCGTCCTGACGATGGTGAACCAGAAAATGGCTCTGTCGGAAGGCGGGGAGCCGTGCTCGACCATCAAGGTCGCGGTGGCGCTGGCGGCGCTGAGCGAAGACGTGGTGACCCGGGAAACGAAAATTCAGCTCGGGCGGCGCACGCGCATGGACCTGACGCAGGCGCTGGCGCACTCTAATAACGCCTATTTCGAGACCTTGGGCCGGAAGATGGGGTTCGAGAAGGTCAGCTACTACGCGCACCAGTTCGGCCTGGGCGAGCTCGCCGGCTGGAACATTGAGGGCGAGCACCTCGGCGTTTATCCGAGCGAGGAACTGGATCCGCGGCAGGGCGGCGTGGGCCGGATGTGCTCCTTCGGCCAGGGCATTTCGATGACGCCGCTGCAACTGGGCGCGCTAGTTTCCGCGATCGCCAACGGCGGAACGCTTTACTACCTCCAGCATCCCACCACGGCGGACGGGATCGCGACCTTTGAGCCGCGGGTGAAGCGCTATCTCGACATTGGGCCGCTGATCCCGCAGGTTTCGCCGGGCATGGCAGCCGCAGTCCAGTACGGCACCGCGCAAAGTGTGCGTTGGAATTTCAGTGAGGAGGAAGTGCTCGGCAAAACCGGCACGTGCTCGAACAACGGCACACGCTACGGGTGGTTCGCCTCGTTTGCCAACACGGCCGCGGGCAGAATCGCCGTGGTGGTCTTCCTCGAAGGTGGGCGTCCGACCTTCGGTCCGAAAGCGGCGGAGATCGCCGGCCGCATGTACCGCAACCTGTACGACCACAGCTTTTTCGTACGAACGACTCCGGCGCCGGATAAAACCGGAGTGGGAGTGGCGCAGTAAGGTATCGGTTTTCCGTGAAAAGACCTTCGATTCGAGGGTCTTTTTTCATTTGAAAGTTCGTCAGTATTTCAGTTCGTCAGTAGGCCGGTCCTGACAACCTGACGCACTGAGAAACTGAAAAACCGAAAACCGACTACGGACTACCACTACCAACTACGGACTTGCTCCCAGACTCTGCAACGCTTTTTCGAGGGCGATCTTGTTGGCCGCGTCCTTTTCCGCCGCCAGCGCGGTTTTCAGCCAGGCGATGGCGCGCGGCTTCGAAACATGGGGATTGATGGTCGGACCGAGATCCTCGATCTTCCAAGAGCTGTCCACGTCCTTGAGGCGGAAGGAAACCTCTTCGCTGCCGGGCTCTGCGGTGTAGCCCAATCCGGACTCGAACCGGCCAAGCACGGCGTATTGCACGCTGACGGTAGTGGCACGGAGCCCGACGTTGGCGGCTGATAGCTCGTATTGCGATACAACCGTGAAGCCCTGCCACTCGGGGTTGTCCTTCCAGGTAGTCAGCGCTTTCATGCGCGGCCAGGAATCCTTGAGCAGGCGGAAGCCCTCGTAGTCCATGCGGCAGTAGCTGGCCACGATCGCGCGCGCCTGCTCGTCGCGGTGCAAAGCCAAGCGGAGTTGTCCGAAGGCCGAGATGCTGGTCAGGAAGAGAACGATTAGGCCGTGGCGCCGCATTCATCTGCTCCGATGCTGGCCAGAGTACAACAAAAAGCCTGCCGGCTCTAGGCTTCAGGCTTTCGGCGAGAAGACCCGAACGGAGATTTTCGATTATTGATTGCCGACTGTTGATTGAAAAAAGAAGGCGCTGAGCATCGCCCAACGCCTAAAACCTAACGCCTAAGACCTAAAGTCTACTTCGGCTTGCGCACGTCGCCGGAGATGACCCCGTCCTTGAGGTGGATGACGCGGTGCGCGTACTCGGAGATATCGTGTTCGTGGGTGACCAGCACGATGGTGTTGCCCTGCTCGTGGAGACGGTCGAACAGCGCCATGATCTCGTTGCCGGTCTGCGAATCGAGGTTGCCGGTAGGCTCGTCGGCCAGCAGGATGGAGGGGCGGTTCACCAAAGCGCGGGCGATGGCGACGCGCTGGCGCTGTCCGCCGGAAAGCTCGTTGGGCTTGTGCATCATGCGCGATTCCATGCCCACGGACTTCAGCGACTCCTTGGCGCGCTCGATGCGCTCCTCGGCCGGCAGGCCGGCGTAGATCAGCGGCAGCTCGACGTTGTGCAGCGAGGTGGCGCGCGCCAGTAGGTTGAAGGTCTGGAACACGAAGCCGATTTCCTTGTTGCGAATGCGCGCCAGTTCATCGTCATCGAGCTCGCTGACGAGCTGGTTATTCAGCCAGTAGCGGCCCTTGCTGGGCGTGTCGAGGCAGCCGATCAGGTTCATCAGCGTGGATTTGCCGGAGCCGGAGGGCCCCATGATGGCGAGGTACTCGTTGCGCTCGATGCGCAGGTTCACGCCTCGCAGCGCATGCACCTGCTGCTCGGAACCCATGTCGTAGGTCTTCCACAGGTCTTCCGCGCAGATCATGCACCCATCCGGTGGGGTGATTAACGGTTCGGATATGCTGGCGACCTCAGTGGCCATCTCAAGTTCCTCAATTTCTCAGTATCTCAGTCTCTTCAGTTTCAATTCGTCTCGTGCCTTGCCGACAAACTGAAAAACTGAGATACCCCTGCACAATCTTTGACGCTCAGCGCGTCCCAAGGTTAGGACTTTTCTTCCTCTTTTTTGGGTGCGGTGTTGTCGATCTTGACCGACGCGCCGTTACGCAGCGACCGGAGCACCTTGTAACTGCCGGTAACAATCTCGTCGCCGGCCTGCAATCCGCTCGTCACTTCGATGTCGGTGGTGCCGGTGACGCCGGTGTCCACCTTCACGAACTCGGCCTTCTTGTTGCGCACCACGAATACGCCCTGAAGTTCTTCCTTGTCCTTGGCGCCCGGCGCGGGCGGGTCCGCCTGCACCGTGCCTTTCTTGGGCTTGGTCTCCAGGTCCCCCTTTTGCCGGACGGTGAGAGCCTGGATGGGGATGGTGACCGCGTCGTTGCGTGTTGCGGTGGTGATCTTGGCCGTGGTGGACAGGCCCGGACGCAGGTTCACCGGCGGGTCCTTGATGGTCACCACGACTTTAAAGTCCTTGGCTTCCTGGCTGCCGGTGGTGCTCTGCGTGGTCGCCAACCCGGTGGAGCGCACCACGGCGTTGTTGCCGATCTCGGTGACCTCGCCATGGAACGTTTTCTTGGGAATGGCATCAATCGTGACATCCGCCGTTTGCTCCAGCTTGACGTTGACGATGTCGGTTTCGTCCACCATGACCTCGGCGGTGACCACCGACATGTCGGACACGGTCATGAGCAGGCTGCCCGGCGAACTCTGAATGCCCATGATGACCGTCTCTCCCTCGCGCACCGGGAGGTTGCTGACAATGCCGTCGTAGGGCGACATGTACTCGGTCTTGCTGAGCACGTCGCTGGCGTGGGTCAACTGCGCCTGCATTTGCCGGATGCGCTCCTGGGCGGAGGCGGTCTGCGCTTTCAATTGCGCGATGCGGGAGCGCGCCGAGGCAACGGCGGCATCGGAGCCTTCGAAAGCGGCCTTACGGGTGTCGAAATCCTGTTTGGGGATGAGGTCTTGGCCGAAGAGTGCTTCGCCGCGCTGGTAGTCGAGCTTGGCGCGGTCGTAGTCGGCGCGGGCCTTGTCGAGATCGGACTGGGCGCTTTTCAGGGCAGCTTCGGAGGCGGCGTAGTCGGTCTTGGCGGCAGCAAGTTGCGCCTGCATGGCGGCGACGTCGGCCGCCGATTGCACGTAATCCAGCTTGGCCAGCAATTGCCCTCTCTTGACCGTCTCGCCTTCATGCACAAACAGCTTGGTGATCTTGCCGTAACCGTTGGCGCCGATGTTGACGTAGGTCTTGGGCTTGATTTCGCCGGAGGCGCTGACGATGGAAGTCAGGTCCTGGCGTGTCACTTTGCCGGTCTGCACCACGATCACGCCCTTGCCACTCTGGTGGACGGTGAAGCCGACAATGGCTCCCACCAGCACCAGGGCTCCCACCGCGATCGCGATTTTTTTTCCAGTCTTCACTCGTTCCCTCGCTCATCGCCCTGACAGCACAATACGGGCGCAACCACGCGACGATGGCGGCCTCTCCTTCGATACGCAAAGACCGGACGAGAAGTTCCCGGCTTTGCACGTCCCCGGCGCCAGCCCCGGCGCGTGATGATTCCCATGCTACCGGAACCATTATAGTGAATCACAGCCAAGCGCTGCCGTAGCTATTCGTATCCGAAGGCGATTTACGGGGATGAACAGCGGCATCCGGAGTGTCTGGAAGATATTGGCAACTCAACAGATACGGGACAGGATTACAAGAGAAGTGTGACTCTCGTCCTTGCTTTAAAGGGAGCGACAACATAGAATTTACTCGCCCGAATTGTCTCCGAGGAGTCCACACCCGATGTCGTCAAAAGTTGTCTGGGGTCGTGTCCTGGCACTAAGCCTGGCCGGCTGTTTGTTGTCCGCGAATCTCGCGTTCGCCCAGAGCGACAAGAGCAACAAGACGGACGCCAAGGCCCCCGCCGCCTCCCAAGAACAAGCCGGGCAGCAGGATCCTCTGAAGCGTCCCCTGTCGGAAAAACAGCAGAAACAGCAGCAAAAGTCGCTGAAACAGGAAGTCAGCAAGGTCTACAAGAAGTGGCTGGACGAGGACGTGCGCTGGATCATTACCGACGAAGAGCGCGGCGCCTTCAAGCAGCTTTCCAACGACGAGGAACGTGACTCGTTCATCGAGGGTTTCTGGCTGCGCCGCGATCCCACGCCGGACAGCGCCGAAAACGAGTACAAGGAAGAGCACTACCGGCGCATTGCGTA
>CAAGKR010229132.1_pt1 | contig 11134 bp, 9 predicted proteins | sample 2556971 | NCBI WGS metagenome assembly CAAGKR01 (sample SAMEA5207829, study PRJEB30636) | soil metagenome | biome: forest; feature: boreal; material: soil | place: USA | collected 2011-09 | depth 1 m
AAAACAGTTTGCATTCGTGATTAACATTCAAGGCGACGAACCGCTGGTGGACCCTGCTTTGATCGACAGTCTCGTCGAAACATTGCGCTCCGATCGCAAGATCGACATCGTCACGGCGGCCCATCCATTCGAAAATGCAGCGGAAGCTTCGTCGCCGCATCAAGTGAAAGTGATTGTCGATCTTCGCAGCAACGCACTCTACTTTTCGCGCTTCGCCATCCCCTTTCCTCGCGATCGCTCCGCGCCGGTAAGGTATTTGCGCCATCAAGGCATCTACGGTTTTCGGCGCCAGACGCTTTTGCAATTTGTGAAATGGAAACCGACGCCGCTGGAGCGCGCCGAGTCGCTCGAGCAATTGCGCGCCCTTGAAAATGGTGTAAAGGTTCATGTGCTCGTCACGAAACATGGTTCGCCCGGCGTAGACACGCCGGAAGACGCAATCGCGCTGGAGCGAATTCTCGCTCGCGCTAACGGAGAGATTTAGCGATGAAATACATTTTCGTCACCGGCGGCGTCGTGAGTTCGCTGGGTAAAGGTCTGGCCGCGGCTTCGCTCGGGACGCTGCTCGAGCTGCGCGGCCTGCGCGTCGTTTTCCAAAAATTCGACCCATATCTCAATGTCGATCCTGGAACGATGAATCCATTCCAGCACGGCGAAGTTTACGTGTTGAACGATGGCGCAGAAACCGATCTCGATCTCGGACATTACGAGCGGTTCACGAATTGCGTTCTCTCCCGCCACAACAATCTCACCAGCGGCCAGGTTTACGAGAGCGTGATTTTAAAAGAGCGGCGGGGCGATTATCTCGGCAAAACCGTGCAGGTAATTCCGCACGTCACCGACGTCATCAAAGATCGCATTCGCGAACTGTCCGATGAAAGTAAATACGACATCGTGATCACTGAGATCGGCGGAACGACCGGCGACATCGAGGGTCTGCCATTTCTTGAAGCGATCCGGCAATTCATTCTCGAAGTCGGCGCGCAAAACGTTGTGAACATGCACGTCACGCTCGTCCCGTACATCAAGGCCGCGGCCGAATTAAAAACAAAACCGACGCAGCAAAGCGTGGCGAAATTGCGGGAGATTGGTTTGCAGCCGCAGGTGTTGATTTGCCGGACGGAAAAACCACTCGATCGCGACGTGCGACAAAAGTTGTCAATGTTCTGCAGCGTTTCGGAAAAAGCGGTGATCGAAGCGCGCGATGTCGAGCACACGGTTTATGAATATCCGTTGATGTTGCGCGCGGAGGGACTCGATCAACTGGTTTGCGATCTGCTGCATCTCACAACTCCCGAACCGGATCTGACAGACTGGCGAAAATTTGTGGAGCGCGTCATCAGTCCGAAAAAGCAGGTGACGATCGCGGTCGTCGGCAAATACATCGATCTGCAGGACGCCTACAAAAGTATTTACGAATCGCTCACGCACGCAGCAGCGAGCCAGGATTGCGGGATCGACTTGAAACTGATCGACGCAGAAACGCTTCAGGACAGCGTGGATCGACAATTGCAAGACGTGGCTGGCATTTTAATTCCCGGTGGATTCGGCGAGCGTGGTGTCGAAGGAAAAATCAAAGCCGCGCGCTTTGCTCGCGAGCACAAGGTGCCGTACCTCGGCCTTTGTCTCGGCATGCAGGTCGCGACGATCGAATTCGCCCGGAATGTTTGCGGACTCGAAGGCGCGAACAGCACCGAGTTCGATAAGGACGCAAAGGAACCAGTGATCTCTTTGCTGGAGGAACAGCGCGAAATTCGTAACAAAGGCGCAAGCATGCGGCTCGGGACCTGGCCGACAAAAATCGTCAAAGGCACGTTGGCGGAAAAAATTTACGGCAGCGACGAAGTGCTCGAGCGCCACCGGCACCGTTACGAATTCAACATGAAATATCGAGAAAAGATGGGCGAGAAAGGCTTCACCATTTCAGGGACATCGCCTGATGGCACTCTCGCCGAGCTAATCGAGTTGCGCGGTCATCCTTATTTCGTCGGGTGTCAGTATCATCCGGAATTCCAGAGCAAACCGAACAAGCCGCACCCGCTTTTCAAAGGCTTCATCCAGGCGTGTCTCGCGCATCAAGCCGGTGCGACGCACGACGCAACCGGTCCATTATCGCAGCCCCGAGTCCCTGAGCAGGAACTCGTTCTGCAACGATAAGATCGACATCGAACGCGTCGAGCTCGTGCAGATACCGAAATAAATTCGCGGCCGCTTCACGAAAATCTTTGCGTTCGCTCAAATTGCGAATTGCGACAAAGCGTTTGTCATTTTCAACCGCGTTCCAGGCGAGCAATGCACAGCGTTGATTCGCTTTCGGCGAAAATGAATTCAAGTCGTCGATCAGTTGCAGCGGCGTTTTGGGTGCGTAATGCGAAGGCAATTGTCCCGGCGCGGAGATGTTCTCGCGCGCAGTGACGATGTCGATCTTGCTGAAGACCGACAATTGCTCGGCCGTGATCGGGCCGCGGCGCAAGATGTCGATCTTGTCGCCATGAGGCGCGATGATGGTCGATTCAATTCCGTGTCTGGTCGGTCCGGCATCGACAATCAGCGGAATCCGGCCGCTGAGTTCATCCAAAACATGCTGTGCAGTCGTCGGGCTGACGCGACCGAACCGGTTCGCGCTTGGCGCAGCGAGTGGTGCACCAAACTCGCGAACAATTTCGGCAAAGATTGGGTGCTCACTGATTCGAACGGCAACCGTGTCCAGACCGGCAATCACAATTTCAGGCACAATCGCTTGTCGATCCAAAACGAGCGTGAGCGGCCCAGGCCAAAACTGCGCGATTAATTTTTCGATGAGCTCTCGAGACTGATTGTCGATCTTAGCGACGCGCTCCAGCCAATCGCGATCTGGCAGATGAACAATCAGCGGATCAAAACTCGGTCGTTCCTTTGCCTCGAAAATTTTTGCGACCGCGACCGGATTTAGCGCGTCGGCTGCCAATCCATAAACAGTCTCCGTCGGCAGCGCGACGATTTCGCCCGCGCGCAAGAGCGTTACCGCCTTCGCATGCTCGTGGGAGGAAACAATTTCGGTATTCACTTCGGCACTCGCGCGGCGAGCACCGACTCGGTTTGCTTCTTGCGAAACAGTTCCACATTTTTGCGAACCTTGTCATCGCTGAGCGCGATGATGCTCGCCGCAAGCAGCGCTGCGTTTTTCGCGCCGGCCGTCCCGATAGCGAGTGTTCCCACCGGAACGCCGCTGGGCATCTGCGCGGTGGAAAGCAGCGAATCGAGTCCTTGCAACTCTGACGATGGAATCGGCACGCCCAAAACGGGCAGCCACGTGTAGCCGGCGATTGCTCCCGCCAAATGCGCAGCGGCGCCCGCGCCAGCGATGATGACGCGCATTCCACGTTTAGCTGCCGTGCGCGCAAAATCTGCGGTCGCGTCCGGCGTGCGATGGGCGGAGAGAACGTGATATTCGTTAGGCACGCCAAGTTCATCGAGCGTTTCAACCGAATGGCGCATTGTCTCCCAATCGGATTTGCTGCCCATGAGAACGGCGACGAGCGCAGATGATTTTACTTCAGGCATAGGAATGGACGGGAAGCTAACAGCTTCCCCTACATATTTCCATGCTCGCTTCGCCTTTTCATTGTCGATCTTCGATCACATATTGCAGCGTGAATTTCGCGAAATCGATTGTGCTTATTGGAATGATGGGCGCAGGTAAATCGTCGGTCGGGCGTTGCCTGCAGCGACGGACTGGGCTCAGTCGATTTGATACGGACGAAATGGCTACAACCAAGCTCGGTATGTCGATCCCGGAAATCTTTTCCAAATTCGGCGAAGAAAAATTCCGCGAAATTGAAACACAAACGCTGCGAGAATTGGACCCCGCGAAAGCGATGATAATCGTGACGGGCGGCGGTATTGTGCTGCGGGATGAGAATGTCGATCTTTTAAAACGACTGGGCACAATCGTGTGGCTCGAGGCGCGGGAAGAGACGCTTTTCGAAAGAGCATCGCGCCGAGGCAATCGGCCGCTGCTGGAAACGGAAAATCCGAGAAAAACGCTCTCGGAAATGTTGCGGGCGCGGTCGCCGCTTTATGCGAAAGTGGCAGACATTCGCGTCGATACGTCGGCGTTAAGTCATGATGAAGTGGCGGACGCAATTTTGAGCAAGATCGAAGATTCCATCGCACCGCGGAAATGAGTCAGATTGCCTCCAACATCGACAAGGTGCGCGCGGCTATCTCAAACACCGAATTGAAGGAGCGGCTTATCGCCTTTGCGCGCGAGCTTGGATTTGATTCATGCCGAGTGGCCGAATGCACTCCGCCGACTCACGTAGATGAATTTCGCGATTGGTTGAAAGATGGCGCGGCCGGCGAGATGAGCTACATGGAACGCGGCGAAGAGAAACGTCGTGATCCGCAAAAGGTTTTACCCGGCGCGAAGTCGATCATTGTGCTGGCGTTGAATTACTGGCAAGGCAAGTTCCGGCGGTCGCAGACCGCCGCTACAGGACGCATCGCGCGTTACGCATGGGGCGATGATTATCATGATGTCATCAATGCGAAGCTGAACAAGATCGACAATTTTTTGCGCGAGTTTGGGGGCGAACAAAAATGTTACGTCGATACCGGACCGGTGCTCGAACGCGATCATGCGGCTCAAGCGGGAATCGGCTGGCACGGCAAGAGTACCATGCTTGTCGACGAACGACTCGGGACTTGGTTCTTTCTCGCGGAAGTTTTAACCACGCTTGAATTAGCGGCCGATCCGCCGGCGCGCGATCGCTGCGGAACATGCGCGCGCTGCATCACGGCTTGCCCGACTGGCGCGATCACCGCGCCGCATCGATTGGATGCGCGCCGCTGCATTTCGTATCTAACAATCGAGCACAAGACTTCCATCCCGGTCGAACTTCGTCCTTTAATCGGCGATCGGATTTACGGCTGCGATGATTGTCTCGACGCGTGTCCGTGGAACCGCTTCGCGAGCGTTTCGCGCCAGAGTGCATTCGCCGCCCGAAGATCGACAATGAACATGCGGCTTCGAGATTACTTGAATCTGAGCGGCGCGGAGTTTCGCCTGCTCTTTCGTCATTCGCCGATCAAGCGAATCAAACGTCGCGGATTTCTGCGCAATGTCTGTGTGGCGCTGGGAAATGTCGGCGACGCAAATGATTTGTCCGCGCTGGCCAAAGCCGCTTTGGATTCGGAACCTCTGATTGCCGAACACGCCGCCTGGGCGATCGAGCAAATTCGCGCAAGATCGACATCGAGAGAAGTCGTGGTTAATTGAATCCAAATCCGTTCGCCGGCGCATCCTACCGATGCGTATGAACGGGAATTGCTTTCCAACAGTTCAATCAGCGATTAATTCTGACGCATTCACGCCGGTGAGCGCACCTCCTATGCACCAAACTGCGACCACTCCTGCGACTGCGCCAGTGAAGGCGAAAAAGCGTTGGTCGCGCCGCAAAAAGATCATTCTCGGGGCGGTCGGCCTCGTGGTGCTTTGGATCATCGTGTCGATCATTCTGGGCAAACGCGAGAAACCAATTCCGGTCACGACGGACAAAGCGCTGCGAAAAACGATCGTGCAAACGGTTTCGGCGACCGGAAAAGTGCAACCGGAGACGGAGGTGAAAATTTCACCGGAAGTCGCGGGCGAGATTACCGACTTGCCGGTGGAAGACGGGATGTCGATCAAGAAAGGCGCCCTGCTTCTGCGGATTAAACCCGATTCGTACAAGGCATTGGTCGAGGCACAGGAAGCGGCGATCAGCTCGGCCAAGGCGACGAATCTTCAACAAAAAGCGACGATGACGAAGACGGAGCAGGATTTTAAACGCGCCGATGACATGTTGGCCAAGAAAACGATTTCGATACAGGAATATAACACCGCGCAGGCCGCCTACGACGTGGCGAAGAACACGTTCGAAAGTTCGCTGCACGAAATCGAGCGCGCGCAGGCGGGTTCGAGTCAGGCGCGCGATCAACTTTCGAAGACGACGATTTATTCGCCGATCGACGGGACGGTGACGATTCTAAACAGCAAACTCGGCGAGCGCGTGGTCGCGACCAATCAGTTCGCCGGTACCGAAGTGATGCGCGTAGCCGATCTCGGCCACATCGAAGCGCGCGTGGATGTGAATGAGAACGATGTCGTGAACGTGAAAGTCGGCGACAAGGCGAATGTGAAGATCGACGCCTACACCGATCGAAAATTTCACGGCACCGTTTACCAGATCGCCAACACCGGGAAGACGACGGGCGCGGGCACGCAGGAGGAAGTGACAAACTTCGAGGTCAAAATTCGAATCGACGATCACGATGTGACGTTGAAGCCGGGTTTGAGCTGCACCGCGGACATCGAGACGAATATGGTGAAAGACGTCGTCGCCGTGCCGATGCAGAGTGTGACCATCCGCACCGGCGATAGCAACTTGAGCCCGGAGGAAATTGAGAAACGGAAACAGAAAGCAGCGGCCCGCGACAAGGGCGACAACAACGCCGAGGTCACGAGCGATCGCCTGGAGAAACAGGCGCAGAAGGAGGAACGGGAAAAACTTGCCAAGGTTGTTTTCCTTAAGAACGGAAACAAGGCGCAGATGGTCAAAGTGACTACCGGGATTGCGGACGATTCCTATATGGAAATCAAAAGCGGCATCAAGCCCGGTGACGAAGTGATCTCGGGAAGCTACACCGCAATCAGCCGAAAATTAAAGGACGGAGCCAAAGTTAAGATCGACAAGGAAGCGACGAAGTAATGCGCGAAATGATGGCGGCGTGAAGCGGTCGTCGGCGCAGTTTCTCATGAGCATGACGAACGCTGACATGACAAGACCGCCCGGTCCGATTGTCATCGACATCGAGAACATCACCAAGGATTACGTGATGGGCGAAGAGATCGTTCGTGCTTTGCGCGGTGTGTCGCTGCAAATTCACCGCAACGAATACATCGCGGTCATGGGCCCGAGCGGCAGCGGCAAATCGACGCTCATGAACATGCTCGGCTGCCTCGATACGCCGACATCGGGCCGCTACGAATTTAATGGCCGGAACGTGGCCGAGATGAATGATGACGAGCTCGCGGCGATTCGAAATCGCGAGATCGGCTTCGTCTTTCAAACGTTCAACCTTCTGCCGCGCTCGGACAGTTTGCGCAACGTCGAGCTGCCGCTCATTTACGCGGGAATCGATCCGGAGACCCGCGCGGAGCGCGCGACGCAGACGCTAATTGATGTCGGCCTGGGTGATCGACTTCATCACAAGCCTAACGAGTTATCGGGCGGACAACGGCAGCGCGTGGCGATTGCGCGCGCACTCGTGAACAGGCCGTCGATCATTCTGGCTGACGAGCCGACCGGAAACCTTGATTCAAAAACCGGCGAGGAACTCATGGCATTGTTTGAGAATCTTTATCAACGCGGCAATACGATCATTCTCGTTACGCACGAAGCAGACATCGCACGACACGCGCGCCGCACGGTTCATCTTCGCGATGGCTTAATCGAGAGCGACGATTTTGCGGCGATCCGCGCACTGGAATCGGTGGCGGTGCGTTAGATCGACAATGAAGCGTTTTCTCTATGAGCTAAGCGAAAGTTGGAAGATCGCGGCCGCGCAGATGCGTGCCAACAAAACGCGGTCCACGCTTACCGCGCTCGGCGTCATCATTGGGATTGTCGCGGTGACGCTAATGGGGACCGCGATTGGGGGAATTCAGATTGGTTTCGACAAGAGTATGGCCGTTTTCGGCGACGACGTCCTCTATGTGGGCCAATGGCCGTGGAAGCGTGTGGATGATTGGTGGAATTATCGCGACCGCAAAAAGATCAAGACCGAGTATGCGGAGCCAATCAACCGCATGATCGCCGCAACGCCGAACTCGAATCTGGTAGTGGCCGTGCCGTCATCGAGTCTGGTGCGCAGCGTCAAATATGCCGATAACGAGGTCAGTGGCGTTTATGTCAGGGGCACCGTGTCCGACTACATCATCACCTCGACGTTCGATTTCAAGGATGGCCGCTTTTTCAATGAACTGGAATCGCGCGGGGGCGCGAATGTCTGCGTGGTTGGCTATGATGTGGCCGACGCGCTTTTCCCTTCTTCGAGCCCGATCGACAAGTCGGTATTAATCAATGGACAGGCGTTCAAGGTGATCGGAGTTATCTCGCGGCAAGGGACGTTTCTCGGTCTCTTCAGCCTGGATTCGATCGTGGTGATGCCGCTGCCCGCCTTTCAGAAATACTTCAGCGCAAAAAGCGAATCGGACATCCTCGTAAAAGTGAAGGACAAAACCAGGCTGGCCGAAGCGAAAGACGAGCTAGCCGGATTAATGCGACGCGTGCGCGGGCTGCCTCCGGAGAAAAAAGACGACTTCAGCATCAACGAACAACAGGCCTTGAAGAGCACACTTGATCCGATAAAAAACTCCATCGCGATCGCAGGACTTTTCATTACTGGTCTTTCCCTCTTTGTGGGGGCGATCGGCATCATGAACATCACTTTCGTGAGCGTAAAGGAGCGCACCAAGGAAATCGGAACGCGAAAGGCGCTCGGAGCGCGCAGACGGACAATTCTTCTTCAATTCCTCATCGAGTCCACTGCGCTTTGCCTGCTCGGGGGATTTATTGGGCTAGCCGTTGCTTATTTGATGTGCTTCGGGATCGGCAAAGGTTTCCCGTCGTTTCCGATTCATTTTTCATTCAATTTAGTTGCCTTGAGCATGATCGTGTCGGTATTGACCGGTCTGATCTCGGGCTTCGCACCGGCGTGGTCGGCTTCACGTTTGGATCCTGTGACGGCTCTAAGATATGAATAATCTAATATCTAAGACTCTAATATAAGATCGACATGTTATTTCGTGAGATCATAGCGATGGCTTTGTCCTCGCTGGGGGCAAACAAGTTGCGCACCGCCTTGACGATGACCGGCATCACCATCGGAGTGTTCTCCGTCATCTCGGTGATGACGGCAATCGGCGCACTGCAAGCTTCGATCGAGAGCGGCATAAGTTTTCTCGGTTCCAACATTTTTCAATTCGCCAAGTACCCGGTAAACATAGATGCCGGCGGGAACGTAAAGAAAAAGTATCAGAACCGGCAGAACATCAGGTATCGGCAGGCGATGCGCTATTACGAGCTAATGGAAGGCAACGCGAGTGAGATCTGCCTCAAGGTCTTCGATTACAGCAAAGGACAAGCAGTTTACAACGGAGTAAAAACGACGCCGAGCCTGACGGTGGTGGGGACAAACCGAAGCTTTTTGACCGCGAATGCCTATACGCTTGCCTACGGACGCAACATCAACGATGAAGATGTGGCGTTGGCTCGCAGCGTTCTCGTCGTTGGCAAAATAATCGAGAAGCGGTTATTTCCGCACGAAACGCCCATCGGAAAAGTGATCCGGCTGAGCGGACACACCTACACGATTATCGGTGTCCTCGCGGAAAAAGGAACGGCTTTTGGCCAAAGTCAGGACGATATTTGCGCGATGCCAATCTCACGATTCTTTGAAAATTATGGCGAAGCAAACCGGACGATCAACATCGCGACTCAATCGTTTTCGCACGAAACTTACAATGGGACGCTCGATAAAGGGATCGGTGCGATGCGCATTGCGCGAGGGTTGGCGGCCAATCGGGAAAACGATTTCGAAATTTACTCCAACGATTCACTCAAGAGCGCGTTCGCCAGCATTGCCGGCGTCGTGCGCATCGGCGCCTTTGTCATCAGCTTTATCGCTCTGGTGGCGGCGGGCATCGGCATTATGAACATCATGCTCGTAAGCGTGACCGAGCGAACAAAAGAAATCGGCATCCGTAAATCAATCGGCGCGCGCAGTCGCGACATCCTGCGGCAATTTTTGACCGAGGCCGTCTTTATCTCCGAAGCAGGCGGCGTCCTCGGGATCGTTCTCGGAGTAATCGGCGGGGATTTGCTCGCATTTTGGCTGAAGGTTGACCTGATCTTTCCTTTCGGGTGGGCATTTGCCGGTCTGATTGTTTGCTCGGCAATCGGCATCGGATTTGGTTTGTATCCGGCAGTTCGGGCAGCGGGTCTCGACCCGATCGAAGCGTTGCGCTACGAATAACGAATCGACAGGCGGGGGCGGCGGTTCCCACCACCAGGGCACGCAACTTGCACCTCCTTTGCTTTGACCATGCCTGACGCTTCTTTTATTCTCGACATCTCGAGCCATTGCCGACGTGCTTGCTTCGCTTCCATCCGCTGCCGGGACCACGCCGCGAGGTAGCATTCTTCTCATCGAAGAGTACGACGCACTTGCGGTGGCGATCGGCTCAGCGCTGAAGAAGTTCGCACCTCGTCACGCCACCAGTGTGGCCCGTTCAATCGCGGAAGCGCGCGTTCTCGCTGACCAGATTGCTCCTGACTTATTTGTGATCGATTTTGATCCGCCCTATTCGGGCATAACCGAATTTTTGCACGAGATGCAAAACGCCCGTCCCGACGCGCGGGCGCTTATCATAGCTCCGGGAATTTCTCACGAGATAGCCACCGAGTGCAGAGCGCACGGAGCTTTACAATTCATCGAAAAGCGTTTCGAAGTCGCGGATTTCGGGGCCGCGGTCCAGGCTTTGCTCGGACCCTGGAGGGAGGCTGAATCGGCGACCTCGCGCGGAACTTTGCGCCATCTCGGTCTGCCCGACATTGTGGTGCTGCATTGCGCGAGTGGATCCAGTGCCCTTCTCAAAGTGAACGCAAGCGGCGATCGTGCTGGCGATATCCATGTCGTGGACGGGCAGATTTTCCACGCGGAAACGGGAAAGCTCCGCGGCGAGGCTGCTTTGGATGAGATGCTCAGTTGGCCTCGAGCGCGGATGAGAGAGGCAGGCAAACCCGCCCCTACCCCACGCACGATTCACGGAGCCTGGGCACCGGTGTTTTTCGAAGTCCGGCGGCGGGCCAAGTTCGCTTCACCATCGAGCATCCCGCCGTCAGAGAACGCTTCCCAGGGAAAATCGAGCCCGAAGTCAGGCAAGAAAATTGTCGTGGTCGATGATACCGAGATGCTTCTTATTTTTGTAGAAGATGTACTCGCAACCGCTGAGCCTGGTTTACAAATCACAACCGCACTCAAAGGCACGAGCGGAATGAAAGAAATTGCTCGTGTTCTGCCGGACCTCGTCATTCTCGATTACAGTCTG
>CAAGKR010338837.1_pt1 | contig 11134 bp, 11 predicted proteins | sample 2556971 | NCBI WGS metagenome assembly CAAGKR01 (sample SAMEA5207829, study PRJEB30636) | soil metagenome | biome: forest; feature: boreal; material: soil | place: USA | collected 2011-09 | depth 1 m
CCCGGGTGGCGGAACGGCAGACGCGGAGGCCTCAAAAGCCTTTGTGGGAAACCACGTGAGGGTTCGAATCCCTCCCCGGGCACCATGCTTCCCCTCGACTCACTGCGGCGCATCCGGCTTGTAACTGCATGGCACAAAGTCTGCTCTGTGGGTGGAGATGTCTTGAAGGCATCTCCATCTACGGAGGAGGCTCGACATGAGCAAGCTCGAAGGCAAGGTAGGACTGGTCACGGGCGCAGGCAGCGGCATCGGCCGCGCGTGCGCCCTTCTCATGGCGCGCAAGGGCGCGAAGGTCGTCGTGGCCGACGTCGACGTCGCCGGCGGCGAGGAGACCGTCAAGCTGATCGAGGGCGCGGGCGGCAAGGCCCTTTTCGTCAAGGCTGACGTCTCGGATCCCGCTCAGGTCGAAGCCGCAGTGAAGGCGGGCGTCGACGCGTTCGGCGGCCTGCACCTCGCGGTCAACAACGCAGGCATCGGCGGCGAGGCGAATCTCGTGGGTGACTACAGCCCCGAGGGCTGGCGCAAGGTCATCGGCATCAACCTCGACGGCGTCTTCTACTCGATGCGCTACGAGATCCCGGCGATGCTCGCGTCCGGCGGCGGCTCCATCGTCAACATGAGCTCGGTCCTCGGACTCGTCGGCTTCGGCACGGCTTCCGCCTACACGTCGGCCAAGCACGGCGTGGTCGGCCTCACTCAGACCGCCGCCGTCGAGTACGGCCAGCAGGGCATCCGCGTCAACGCGATCAACCCGGGCTTCATCGACACCCCGCTAATGGCCAAGGCCGGCATCAACAAGGGCGACGATACCTACAACTTCATCGCCTCCAAGCACGCGATGAACCGCTTCGGCCTCCCCGAAGAGGTCGCCGAGGCGGTCGTGTGGCTGCTCTCGGACAAGGCGTCCTTCGTCACCGGCATCGCGCTCCCGGTCGACGGCGGCTACACCGCGCAGTAGATCGGACCTTCATAGCCACGACCTGCGGGGGCCTGCCAGAACATGGCGGACCCCCGTTGCCGTAGGCGAACTCCCCTGCGCCGCGCCCACCCCTCCCCCCGAAACGCTATGCTCTTGCCGTGGCAACCGGCATCTTGAGGGGGCGCTGTGAGCGACACGACCGCAGGCGGAGCGAGGGTGTCCGAGAGGGCGATCCAGCCCGGGCTCGCGTGGACGGTTCGCATCCCGCTGCTCAACAGCCGGTTCATGCTGTGGGACTTCGCCAAGGTGATCGTCATCTCGACCGCGTCGCTGTGGCTGCTGGTGCTCGTGGTCAGCCTCTTCAACGATCCGAGCGACCCGGTCCTACTCCCCTGGCAGGTCCCGGTGGTGTGCGCCGGGATCCTGGCCGTGCTGTTGGTGATCGCGTGCCTGCTGATGGGCAACGGCTACTCTGCGCGCTTCCTGATCGACGGCGAGGGAGTGCACTGGGACTCCGGCCCCAAGGAGAAGAACGTCAACCGTGCCGTCACCGTCGTAGGCGCGCTGGCGGGTAGCGCCCAGACAGCCGGAGCGGGGCTCCTTGCGGCCAGCGAGGAGACGGGCGCGATACCGTGGTCGAAGATCGGTCGGGTCAACATCCATCCGCGCCAGCGGGTCATCTCCGTCCGCAACTCGTGGCGCGTCGTGGTGCGGCTCTACGTGCCCGTCGAGTCGTGGGAGTCGGCCGTGGCTCGCGTGCAGGCGGGCGTGGCGGCATCACGGAAGTAACGCGTCGCCCATATCAGCGCGGGCGGATCCCGGCAGACACCGCACAGCGCATGGCGCGGCAAGACATGCCGCGCGGAAGGAGGTTTCTATGAGACTCGAAGGCAAGGTCGCGCTCATCACCGGCGCGGGATCCGGGATCGGACGTGAGATGGCGCTACTCTTCGCGAAGGAGGGCGCCAAGGTGGTCGGGGGCGAATGGAACGCGGACACCCTGAAGGAGACCTGCAACATGGTCCGGGCCGGCGGTGGCGACATCCTCGGTGTCGGCGGAGACGTCTCCAAGGTCGAAGACTGCGCCAAGATGGTCGCCGCCGCGATCGACACCTACGGCAAGCTCGACATCCTCTGCAACAACGCCGGCATCATGGACCTGTTCTCCGGCGTCGCAGAGATGGACGACGCGATGATGGACCGCGTCTTCAGCGTCAACATCCGCGGTCCGGTGAACCTGTCCCGCTTGGTGATCCCGATCATGATCAAGGCCGGAGGCGGCGCGATCGTGAACACCGCGTCGGCGGCGGGCATGGGCGGCGCCGCAGCCGGAGCCGCGTACACGATGTCAAAGCACGCGCTCGTTGGGCTGACCAAGAACACGGCGTACCGGTATGCCCTAGACGGCATCCGCTGCAACGCGATGGCGTGCGGCGGCGTCGAGACGAACATCATGGGCAGCGTGGACCAGACGAAGATCGACATGGCGGCGATGGCGGTGCTCGGCAAGTGGCACGCGGTCATGCCGGCTTCTCTGAAGCCGATCGAGATCGCCTACCTAGCCCTGTTCCTGGCCTCGGACGAGGCGATCCACATCAACGGTGCGATCGTCCCGGCCGACGCCGGATGGAGCGCTGTGTAGGCGCGGATCGAAGACGCTCGTAGAAGAGGCCGGGGCGACTGCGCCCCGGCCTCTCTGCAATCTCGTGCGGCCGAACGGGCCGATCCCGCTACCGCGCCGTGGCGACGAGCCGGTCCAGAGCGTCGCGGGCGTCGAGCCGCACGTCCGGATCCAGGTCCTTGAGCGCCTCAGCCAGCGGGCCGCAAGCGTCGTGCAGCCCGAGGGCGCCCAGAGCGCGCGCCGCGAGCGCCCTCTGCTCTGAGTCCCCGTAGCGCAGTTGCACCGACAGACGCTCGCAAGCTTCGGGCAGGGCGGAGGTGTCGCCGAGGCGCGCGCGAGCGAGTGCAGCCGCGGCCGCGACGGTCGCGTCGGTATCCTCCGTCGCCATGCGCAGTGACGGCAGGACGCGCTCGTCGCCGATCACCCCCAACACGGTCGCGGCCTCCGAGCGGACCGACGGATCGAGGCTGTGGAGCAACGCCAGGAGTTGGCCTACGTGGCGCTCGCCCTCGCCCAGCAGATAGCCGTGCGTCGCAGCGCTGATGACCGCAGCGGGATCCCGCGGCATAGAAGCGCGATTCGCGGGCTCCCGGGGCTCACGCATTCCCGTGTGCATCGCATCCCCCTCGGGTCGGGGCACACTCGCCGCTCGGTTCTTACCCCCATCCGGAGCCGCCTGACCCGGTATCGCCGAACGGTTCTGCATGTTGGACGCCGACTTCTGCATCGGGACGCCGGCCGGTTGGGGTATGACCTGTCAGAGACTTCCTCGTCCCGGAGACGGATACGGATGACGCGCTCGGACTTGATCACCCGGCTCCCCAAAGTCGAACTCCACCTGCACGTCGAGGGGACGCTCGAGCCGGAGATGGCCTTCGAGCTGGCGCGGCGCAACGGCATCTCTCTCCCCTACGCGTCAGCGGAAGCGATGCGCGCCGCCTACCGTTTCGCGGACCTGCAGTCCTTCCTCGAGATCTACTACGCGTCCTGCTCGGTGCTGCGGACCGAGCAGGACTTCTTCGACCTCACGCAGGCCTACCTGAGGCGGGCGGCGGCCGACAACGTGCGCCACGTCGAACCGTTCTTCGACCCGCAGACGCACACAGCGCGCGGGGTCCCCTACCACGAGGTGGTCACCGGCATCCGGCGCGCGCTCGACGAGGCCCGGGAATCGCACGGGATCACCTCGCGGCTGATCCTGTGCGTGCTGCGCGACCTGAGCGCGGAGAGCGCCCTCGCTACGCTCGCGGAGGCGCTTCGCGACGGGACGCCCCTCGACGGCATCGGCCTCGACTCCGGTGAGGTCGGCAACCCGCCGTCGAAGTTCGCCGAGGTGTTCGCGCACGCCCGGGCGGCGGGCCTTCACGCCGTGGCCCACGCCGGCGAGGAGGGCCCGGCTTCCTACATCACCGACTCGCTCGACCTGCTCGGCGTCGAGAGGATCGACCACGGCGTGCGCTGCCTGGACGACCCGGCTCTCGTCGCGCGCCTGGTCCGCGGGCGCGTGTGCTTGACCGTGTGCCCCCTGAGCAACGTGGCGCTGAGAGTGTTCGACCGCATGGAGGACCATCCGCTTCGCGCCATGCTCGAGGCCGGGCTAGCGGCGACGGTCAACTCCGACGACCCCGCGTACTTCGGGGGATACGTGGGCGACAACTACGGCGCGGTCTCCGAGGCGCTGGATCTGAGCGACGCGCAGCTGGTCGCGCTGGCGCGCAACGCGATCGAGGGCTCCTTCGCGGACGGGCCACGCAAGGCGCAGCTGCTTGCGGAACTGGACGCCGTAGCCCGCTGAGCCGAGCGGAGTCAGCCGCGCCCCATCGAGTCGAGCAGGTTCAGGATCTTGCAGCTCGCCTCCAGGCACGAGACCGCCTGGTAGGCGTCCTCCAGCGACTCGCCGCGCGCGAAGGGGCCGTGGGCCCGCAGAACCGCGACCCGGCGCTCCTTCAGAGCCGCGGCGAGCTTCTCCCCGGCCTCGTGCGACCCGACCAGGACGGCCGACGTGACGACAGGCACGTCGATCAGGCGCAACTGCGACTCCGAGTCGGGCGGCACGATGACGTCGGAGAACAGCGAGCGCGTGACCGTGTGGATCGCGTGCGCGTGCACGATCGCGCGCGCGCCCGTGGCCGCGTAGATCGCTCGGTGGACGACGAGCTCCACGGAGCAGCCCTCGTCGCGAGGGTCGCCGACGTCGGTGAGCGTGGTCTCGATGAGGTCGGCCTCGGTGAGCCGGCCGAGCATCGACCCGGTGCGGGTGATGAGCATGCGCCGGTCATCGAGACACGCGGAGAGATTACCCCCGTGACTGGAGACGGCGCCCGAGGTGTAGAGATCGCTTCCGACCCACGCGAACTGCTCGAACATGTGCTGGGCCTCCCGCGACGGCGACGGTTCGCGTTCGAGTCTAGCATCGCCGTGCGGGAGCGCCCCAGCGGGCGCCGGTGCCTAGCCGACAGGTATCTCCTTGGCCAGCTCGACCCCGTCAACGAAGTAGGGCTTGTCCGGGCTCGACGCGAAGTTATTCATGTCGAACTCGAACTTCCCGCGTACGCCGCGGTCGGCGTGGAGCGCGACTATCAGCTTCTCCGTCAGAGTCACCTTCGGGTCGAGCTCCACTAGGACGTCATTGCTCACTCCGGCAGCTACGTGAGCGACACCCACGCGAGCGCCCGGCTTGCCGTCCATGTCCAGGTGCACCACGACCCACGATCCGTCCGGGGCCTGGACGCGGTCCACGACGAGCTTGCCGCCGCTGACCGGCTGCGAGGCCTCGAACGAAGCATTCGCCGCTGCGACCACGACGCCCGTCATCTCCTGCGGACCCGCCGTCAGCGAATACGCGGCTACGCCGCCTACGAGCAGCACCGCGGCGAGGATCGCCAGGATGCGAAGGGGCATCTTCATCGACTATGCGTCCTCTCCGATGGGTCGCGGAGCGGCCGCGAGTGATGGCGTGAACCTGCGAAGCAGCAGCGAGCTCGTCACGACGCTGACGCTGGATAGCGCCATCGCGGCGCCGGCCAGCTCGGGCCGCAGGAGCCCGAGAGCCGCTATCGGGATGCCGAGCGTGTTGTAGCCCAGCGCCCAGAAGAAGTTCTGCTGGATCTTGCGCATCGTGGCGCGGGAGAGCTCGATGGCGGTGACGACGTCTCGCAGGTCGTTCTTGATGAGCACGATGCCGCCGGTCTCCATCGCTACGTCGGTGCCTGCGCCCATCGCGATGCCGACGTCGGCCTTCGCGAGCGCTGGCGTGTCGTTGATGCCGTCGCCGACCATGGCGACGATCAGGCCCTTGTCCTGGAGCTTCGCTACCTCCTCGGCCTTGTTCTCCGGAAGCACCTCGGCCAGGACGTTGCCCGGCTCGATGCCCGCCTGGGCTGCGATGGCCTCGGCGGTGCGGCGGTTGTCGCCTGTGATCATGTAGACCGCGACGCCCATCTTCGAGAGTGTCGCGACAGCCTCCTTCGAGTTGTCCTTGAGGGTGTCGGCTACGGCCACGACGCCGGCGAGCTTGGCGCCTTCCACTCCGACGAGCATGACCGTCTTGCCCTCGCTCTCGAGCTCGGCGATGCGGTCCTCGGATCCTGAGATGTCGATGCCTTCGCGGACCATCAGACGGCGGTTGCCGAACGCGACGCGCACGCCACCAACAGTCCCTTCGACACCGTGTCCTGGGACGGCCTCGAAGCCCTCGACCTCGGGGATGTCGATGCCGTCAGCCTTCGCGCGGGCGATGATGGCCTCGGCCAGCGGGTGCTCGGAATTGCGTTCCAGCGCCGCGGCGAAGGTGAACACGCGCGCGGCGTCCTGACCCGCGACCGCCTCGATGTCGGTCACGACTGGCTTGCCGTGCGTGAGCGTGCCGGTCTTGTCGAAGACGATCGCCTTGATCTTGTAGGCCGTCTCGAGAGCGTCGCCGCTCTTGATCAGGATGCCGTTCTCGGCGCCCTTGCCGGTCCCGACCATGATGGCCGTCGGCGTGGCCAGCCCGAGCGCGCAGGGGCACGCGATCACGACTACGGCGGTGCCTGCCAGCAGCGCCCTGACGAAGGGAGTGGCCGCGGCATAGAAGGTGGCTGCGTCCACGAAGTTCGGGACGACGAACAGCCACACCAGGAAGGTCAGGAGGGCGGCGCCCACGACCGCGGGCACGAACACCGCCGAGATGCGGTCCGCGAAGCGCTGGATCGGGGCCTTCGACCCCTGCGCCTCCTCGACCAGCCGAACGATCTGCGCGAGCGCGGTGTCGCGGCCGACCTTGGTCGCGCGGAACTTCAGCGAGCCGAGCTTGTTCATCGTGGCGCCGATGACCGTGTCGCCGACGTTCTTCTCCACCGGGATCGACTCGCCTGTGAGCATCGACTCGTCGACGCTGCTGCGGCCCTCGACGACCAGGCCGTCGACCGGGACCTTCTCGCCCGGGCGGACCACGACGACGTCGCCGGCCACGACCTGCTCGACCGGGACGTCGGTCTCCAAGCCGTCGCGCACGACGCGGGCGGTCTTGGCGGCGAGTCCCATGAGCTTCTTGATGGCGTCGCCGGTGCGGCCCTTCGCGCGAGCCTCGAGCAGCTTGCCCAGGATCACGAAGGTCAGGAGCAGGGCGGACGTCTCGAAGAAGACGGGCTCGCCTTCAAGAGACGGGATGAACGTGGCTGCCACGCTGTAGAAGTACGCCGCCGAGGTGCCGATCGCGATCAGCGTGTCCATGTTGCCGCTCCGGCGCTTCAGCGCATGCCAGAAGCCGCGGTAGAACTGGGCGCCGGCGATGAACTGCACGGGCGTTACCAGGGCGAACGCGATGTACTTGCCGACCATCATCGGGTCCCAGGCGCCGCCTACGGTGTTGGCCAGCCAAGTGGCGATGGCCGTGGGCACGCTCGTCATGAACGGCGGGACCATCGAGATGAGCGCGGCCGGCACGGACAGCACGAGCGAGAACACGAACAGGCGCCGTTCGAGCCTCCAGTGACGCTCCTGCGCCTCGCGCTGCGCGTCGTTGGGGTCCTCGCCGGCGATGGGCTCCTCCACGCGGAGCAGCGCGTCGTAGCCGGCGCCGCGCACCGCCGCTATGAGCGCGTCGATGCCGAGAACGGCGGGATCGAAGGTGACCGTGGCGATCTCGCTCGCAAGGTTGACGTTCGCGGAGGCGACCCCGTCGAGGCGGTTCAGCGTCTTCTCTATGACCGTTGAGCAGGACGAACACGTCATGCCGAGGATGCCAAGCGTGACGGTGGCCTGCGCGGAGGCGGACATCGCCTTCGCGGGGGCGGCTGCCCCGGAATCGAGCGGCAGCGCGCCGTAACCGGCTCGCGTGACGGCGTCGACTATGGCGGCTTCGTCGACCACGGCCGGGTCGTAGGAGACCGAAAGACGCTCCATCGCCAGGTTCACGTTGGCTGCGGCGACGCCGGGGACCTTGCCGACCACCTTCTCGATCACAGTGGCGCAAGACGAGCAGGTCATCCCGGTGATGCCGAACGTGGCGTCACGCAGCGCAGCCGGTGCGGCCGGCGGAGCGGCGATGTTGTTGTCTGTGTCTGTCATGTGGAGGCCCCTACTTCACGACGATGGAGCCGAACTGCATCTGCATCCCGCAGTTGAAACCGTACGTACCCGCCGCGAGCGCGTCGAGCTTGATCGTCTTCGGGCCGCCGCTGAGGTCCTCGGAGAAGCCGAGGTCGGCGGAGACGACCTGCCACAGGCACCCCGTCGACTGCGTGAAGGTGATCTCGGCAGGGATGCCCGCCTTCAACTCTATCGTGGACGGGTCGTAGTAGCCCTTGGAAGTGTCCACTGTGATCTTCTGCACGTTCCCGGCCACCTCAGCCGCCTTGCTGGTCTGCGCACCGACCGGGGCCTTGGCGCCGCCGCAGCATGCGCAACCCGCACCACTCGTCTTGGGGGTGGCCGATCCGGCCACGGGAGCGGTCCCGATCGGGGCCACGGCAGCCGTCCCGGCGATGTAGGGGGCCGCGGCGGGAGCGGACGAGCCGCGCGCGATGGCGTACCCGTAGGTCGCGGAGAACGCCAGCACGGCGAGCGTGAGAACGAGCGCCCAGCGCGCGACGGGCGACGCGCCGGCGGTCCTCGCGGAGGCAGGGGTCTTGGCGACCTCGACGGTCTTGGCGGCCTCCGGGGCCTTCTTGGCCTGGTTCGTCTTGTGGTTCTTGCTCATGTTCGAAGTCCTTTCGGGTGTCGCCGGCGGACGTCGCCGCCGGCGGTATGGGTGCTAGCGGAAGAAGCCTCCGGACAACAGTCCGATGATGACGGCCGCGAGGATGATCGTGGTGCCGATGATGAGCTCGATCGGCGTGAATCCCCAAAGCGTGCCGTCGGGTGCGTGCGGAGCGTGCGGATGCGCGGCGACGCGCTTCCGGTGGTGGTAGATGCCGTACCCGGCCACTGCGAGGGCGGCAAGCCCGAGCGCGAGCAGCATCGGGATGCCCGCGCCGCCGGTCGCGGTGGATGCCGCACCGACGACGATGCTTCCCGACATCATGCCCATGCCACACGTGAGCGTGTGGGTGCCGGCCTTCATGGGAGGCACATCGACCGTGGTGACCGCGTTGTCCTTCAGGTCGGCCAGCACTCCCGCGTCGGGGACGGCGATCTGGGCGGAGCACGCATCGGCCTCGCGCCTGTCGACGAGGAGCCGGAACGGCGTGTCCGCGGGGACCGTGACGGCCTGCGGGACGAACTGGGTGTTCTCGATCACCAGCGGGACCTCGATGACGCCGTCGGCCCCGGTGGCGTACTGCGTCTGCGCCGGGGCGGCCGAGGTTCCGACCACCGCCGTGCGGATGCTGTCGAAGGTGACCGGCGAGCCCACCAGCATCAGCCCACGATTGAGGATCACGACCGCGAAGATCATGACGGCGACCGCCGCTACGACCTGCAGCTTGTCCTGGAAGCGGCGCGACAGCAGCGACGACGCGAAGCCGAAGATCAGCATCAGCGGCATCGTCCCGAGGCCGAATCCCACCATCGCCCATGCGCCGAGAAGCGGCGAGCCCGAGGCCATCGCCGATGCCTGTGCCGCGATGAGCGGAGCGCAAGGCATCAGGCCTGTGAGCAGGCCGAACATGATCGGAGTGGCGAGAGAGGCGTGACCTTCGGCGGCATCCGCCGTCGCCTTCTTGCGGTTGCGCGACAGCGCGGAGACCAGGAACTTCGGCGGCTTGGGCGTCAGGTAGCGAAGCGCCTTGACCTTGCCGGTCATGGAGATGCCCAGGAGCAGCATGTAGACTCCGGCCACGACCATCAGCCAGTTGCGGAAGAGCGTGATGTCGACGGCGCGCCCGAGCAGCGCGACGATCCCGCCGAGGATCACGGCGACTGTCGCGTAGCTGACGATCTTGGAGCCCTGGTACGCGAGGTGCGGCACGAGTCGCCGGTACCACGGTCCGGTCTCGGTACCCTTGACGGCGTAGGTCAGCACGAGCCCGCCGCACATGAAGATGCAGTGGATGCTCGTCACCAGACCCACGGCGAAGAGTGTCGGGAACAGATTCACTGGTAGGTCGACCTCTCATCCGTTGCGGTTCCCATAGTGCGCGCGCATGCGCGCATGTGGGAAGCGGACCCGGGCGCGGGAGTGCCCGGTCGACAGCCCGCACAGCGATTCAGCGCTGGCGCGGACCGGCGGGGATGAGCGGGATCAGATGCGGATGACCGTTGTGAGGTGGGGCGCGCCGCGAGCGTCGGGGGCGAACCCCTCGCAGTGAAGGGCTGCCAGCAGGCGCGCGTCCGGGACGGCGACCGCGGAGACGCTGACGGCGACCGGACCTTCGTCCGCTTGGACGGTGGCGGTGCTGAGCGGCTCGTGCCGATCTCCGTGCATGCAACCGGTGTTGGTAACGGCCTGCCCGCTGCCGGTCATCGGGCACGCGGGGACGAAGGCGGGCTGGCACGACGGAGTCGCAGTGGGGGCGCACCCGGGGCCGGTGCAGCAGGCGTCACCGGAGCACGTGTACGCGAAAGCGGGCCCCGCCGACGTGGCGAGCACCAGCACTGCGATCGTGAGAATGGCTACGAGACGCTTCATGCCCCTCCTAGACGCGGGTCGGCCGGCGACGTTACAACAAGCGCCGTGCCATTCCCCCGCCGTGAACCGCACGACGCGCCCGGTGGCGCCTAGTCCGAGCGCCTCCGCCTGGGAACGATGACCTCGGACGGTCCGTACTCGAGCGCGCGCGCCAGGCGGTAGAAGTCCGAGTCCCTCTCGATGAAGCGCACGCGGGTGTGCAGGGTCTCCGGGTCGATCAGGTCGCCGAAGGGCACGTAGACCAGTTGCAGCTGGTCGCGCACCGAGACCATGTGGCCGCTGAGGCACTCGATCACGAGCGCGCGATACGCGCCCACGCCGAGCTGGCTGCCGAGCAAGATGTCGAAAGCGATCGGCGATGCGCAGCGAGCCTCGTAGCCGATCTGCTTGCTGCGGACCTTGATCGCGATCCCGGTCCGCTCCTTGTACGCCCTCTCCATGGCGACGCTGAGCTGGTCGCCGATCCTCGCCGAACCGAGGAGCGAGTTGCCGTGGGTGTCGACCTCGCTCGGCCTCTGATCGTCGGGGAGCCGCTCCGCGAGGC
>CAAGKR010416809.1_pt1 | contig 11133 bp, 10 predicted proteins | sample 2556971 | NCBI WGS metagenome assembly CAAGKR01 (sample SAMEA5207829, study PRJEB30636) | soil metagenome | biome: forest; feature: boreal; material: soil | place: USA | collected 2011-09 | depth 1 m
CACCCCGGCGCGAGGACGCGGCTCGTCGCGCTCCTTGACCTGGAAGTGGTAGAGGATCAGCGGCAACTCGCGATAGGAACGCACGGTCTGGGCAACGTGGAAGGTGACGGCCTCCTCGTGGGTCATCGCCAGCACCAGCTCCGAGCCCTTGCGGTCGGAGAGCTTGAACAGCTCGTCGATGTTCAGGCGTCCGGTCTTGCGCCACGGCTCGGCCGGCTGCAGCACCGGCATCAGCATCTCCTGGGCGCCGATCGCGTCCAGTTCCTCGCGAATGATCGCGACGACCCGTTGATGCACGCGCCAGCCGGCGGGCAGCCAGGTCCACATGCCGGCGCCCATCTGGCGGATCAGCCCGGCGCGGACCATCAGCTTGTGCGAGATCGCCTCCGCATCTGCAGGCGACTGCTTCTCGGTGGGCAGGAGGTACTCAGACAAACGTGTCATCGGGGTGCAGAGCCTAGTCGTACCTCTGATAGAACAGCTATCACCCACTGATCTTAGATTCAGACCCGACAAGGAGCCTCAAAAATGGCCTACTCCGTTCCGCCGCTTCCCTACGCCTACGACGCGCTCGAGCCGCACATCGACAAGGCGACGATGGAGTTTCATCACGACAAGCATCACCAGGCGTACGTCGACAAGGCCAACGCCGCCCTTCAGGGCACCGAGTGGGCCGAGCGGCCCGTCGAGGAGGTCCTGCAGAACCTCGACAGCCTCGGCGAGAAGAAGGGACCCGTCAAAAACAACGGCGGTGGCCACTACAACCACACGCTCTTCTGGGAGAGCATGTCGCCGGACGGCGGTGGTGAGCCCTCGGGCGACCTGGCAGCCGCGATCGCCTCCACCTTCGGCTCCTTCTCTGACTTCCAAGCCAAGCTGAAGGAAACCGGTATCAACCAGTTCGGCTCCGGCTGGTCGTGGCTCGTGCACGACGGCTCCGGGCTGGCGATCGTCGGCAGCGCCAACCAGGACAGCCCGATCTCGAACGGACAGACGCCGCTGCTGGGCGTCGATGTGTGGGAGCACGCCTACTACCTCGCCTACCAGAACCGCCGTCCCGACTACATCGACGCTTGGTGGAACGTCGTCAACTGGGACAAGGTCGCTGAGCGGTTCTCAGCCGCCGGCTGAGAAGACTTGCCCGGGCCGGCGCTCAGCTGCGGCTGAAGCGCCGGCCGGCCACGGGCGATACCTCCTCGTCCAGCGGTGCTGACCGGTCTACGCCGGGTGGCGTGAGCATCGACTCGAGCACCGCGCCAGCCTGCGCGTCATCATCGGCGGCAGCTGCCTCCATCGCGGCGATCCGCTCCGGTGTCATCGCCGTCTCGTCCTCGTTCTCGGCCAGCCAGCGGCGTGCCTCGGCGGCCTGAGTCTCGTCGCGCTGCACGGTCTTGCCGGCCGCGTAGTAACGGTCGATCTCCTTGAACAGCTCGTCGACGAGCTGCTCGGTCGGCACCTTCTTCAGCGGCTCGCCCTTGCTGTAGATCATCCCCATGTCTTTGGCGCCCGTGATGCCGAAGTCCGCATGGCGGGCCTCGCCGATGCCGTTGACCGCGCAGCCCAGCACCGAGACCTCGATCGGATCCTCGTACGCTTCCAGACGCTGCTCGACTTCGACCACCACGCGGTCCATGTCGAATTGCAGCCGCCCGCACGTCGGGCAGGCGATCAGGTCCGGGCCGCGCTCGCGCAGCTTCAGCGCCTTGAGGATCTCCCAGGCGACCTTCACCTCCTCCTCGGCGTGGAAGGTGGAGAGCGAGATGCGGATCGTGTCGCCGATCCCGTCCGCCAAGAGTGTGCCGAGGCCGACGGCCGACTTCAGCGAGCCCGACCACTTCGTGCCCGCCTCCGTCACGCCGAGGTGCAGCGGATACGGGATCCGCTCAGCGAGCATCCGGTTGGAGGCGATCGTGTTCGGCACCGACGTCGACTTCATCGACACCTTGAAGTTCTCGAAGTCCAAACGCTCCATCAGCTGCACCGTCTCGATCGCCGCCGTCACGAGCGCCTCCACCGGGTTGTCGTACTCGAGCTGGCGCAGATGCTTGGGCAGCGAGCCGGAGTTGACGCCGACGCGCAGCGGCGTGCCCTTCTGCTTGGCCAGCGCGATCACCTCAGCCACCTTCTCCGGCCCGCCGATGTTGCCCGGGTTCAGGCGCACGCAATGGGCTCCCGCTTCGATCGCCTTCAGCGCCAGCGTGTGGTTGAAGTGGATGTCCGCGATCACGGGGATCGGCGACTGCGCGACGATGCTCTTAAGCGCCTCCGCGTCCTGCTCGCGCGGCACCGCCACGCGCACGATGTCCGCCCCCGCCTCCGCGACCGTGCGAATCTGCTCCATCGTGGCCTTGAGGTTGGCCGTCTCGGTCTTGGTCATCGTCTGCACCGCGACCGGCGCGCCGCCGCCCACCGGCACCGGGCCGACGTGAATCTGGCGCCTCGAGGACATAGGCTGATTCTAGATGCCCGATGTCTACTCCACGGCCCGTGGGCCGCTGGCACGGATCGCGTCACCGCTGGCCGCCCGCGCCCGCGCCCAGCGCCACACGCGTTTCTTTGCGCTCACGCGCCTTCAGGCGGGGGCGCGGGTGTTGGACGTCGGCTGCGGACGAATAGGTCTGAGAGCCCTCGAGCCTGACCTCGACATCACCGGCGTGGACCTCACCGAGCGTCCCAAATACCCCGGCCCGTTCGTGCGCGCCGATGCAGCGGCCGGGCTGCCGTTCGCCGATGACGAGTTCGACCTCGTGTACTGCTCGAGCGTGATCGAGCACGTCCCCCAGGCGCGCCGCGCGGCCTTCGCCGCCGAGCTGCGGCGTGTGGGAAGAGGCTGGTTCGTGCAGACACCCGCCTTCTCGTTCCCGATCGAGCCACACTCGCTGCTGCCCTTCGCTCATTGGCTGCCAGCGCGCCTGCGCAAGCCCTATTGGAAGCTGGGAGCAGCCGGTGAGTGGGAGGACATCTCGCTGCTCAAACGCGCCGAGATGCAGGCGCTGTTCGGACCGGCGCTACCCGAGCGCTGGGGGCCGCTCGTCAAGAGCTGGGTGTGCGTCAGCCCCCCAGACGGCTGATGTCGTTGCTGACCCCATTGATCACGAGGAACAGCAACAGGATTATCCCCACCGAGCTGAAGCGGTACATGGCCACGAGCGAGATACGCCTGCCACGCAACTTCTCGGCCACTGACCACAGGATGTGGCCACCGTCGAGCGGGAGGAACGGGAATAGGTTGATCACAGCCAGCACGAGCGAGATGTAGCCGAGGAAGATCAGCGCGATGCCCGGCCCTGCCACGACCGTTTCGTGCGCCACCTTCGTGATTCCCACGATGCTGCTCACTTCGCTGCGCGTCTTGGAGCTCGTCAGCGCTTTTGCAAAGCCGGTCAGCGTGCCCGTCGTGGCGTGCCACATAGCGCCGATCGCGCTCCCGGCCGCGGCGAGTGCCCCGAAGGGTTTTGCCGTAACGCCGAATTCGACGCCGATCAGCATACGCTTGGCCGCCTTGCTGTAACGAGGCAGCACCGACACCTGCAGCGTCTTGCCTGCGCGGTGAACAGTGAGCGCCACGGGCGCGCTCGCACGACAGCCGTCGGTGGGCACGCCCGCGCAGCGATGCGCGTCGATCCTGCTCCTCGCGGCCTTCTCGCTGACGGCGCTGCCGTCGACGGCGACTATGCGGTCGCCCGCACGCAGCGCGGCCGAGGCAGGCGCGCCCGGCGCGACCGCCTGCACCGTGGAGCTCGCAGCAACGGCGTTGGTCGCGGGATCAAGTTTGTAGATCGCGCTCGCGCCGCTCAGGCTGCCCGAGAACAGCACCACCCAGAAGAGCACGAATGCGATCACGATGTTCACACCAGGGCCGGCGAGGATCACGACGATGCGCTTCCACGGTGGCTGGTTGAAGTAGCCGCGACGCTGGTCTTCGAGCACGGCCGCGATCGCCTCCGGCGGCAACTCGGCGGTGACGTCGCGCCACTGGTCGCCGACATGCATCAGCACCTGCGGGCCGTCCTCGATGCGGGCCCTGTCGGCGCCGAGTCGCTGCGCGAGGTCGCGCAGCGACGGTGTGATCTCCTCGGGGTTCATGCCGGTGATCTTCACGTAGCCCCCCGCGGGAATCGCGCCGATTGCATACTCGGTCTCCCTCCGGCGCATGCGAAAGAGGGTCGGGGGGAAGAAGAGTGAGAAGCGCTCCACGCGCATTCCGACGGCCTTCGCCACGGTGAAGTGCCCAAGCTCGTGCAGCACGATCAGAAGGACGATCCCGAGAATTGTCAGAAACCAGCTCATGCGCCTAGTTTGGCAGGCGGCGCAGCTCCTTCAGCCTTGCGGTCACTGCGTAAGCGTGGCCACGGCCTCGCCCGCGACCGTCCTGGCCCGGCGATCGGCCTCATAGAGCGACTCGAACGCGCGCACAGGCTCAGAGCCGAGCTCCGAGAGCGTCCGCTCGATCACCTCGGAGATCTCCAGGAAGCGCAGGCGATCCTCCAAGAAGGCGTGAACGGCGATCTCGTTGGCGGCGTTCAGAACGCAGGGCGCGGTACCGCCCGCCCGCGCGGCCTGCACTGCGAGGCGCAGGCAGGGGAAGGCCTCCAAATCGACGGCCTCGAAGGTCAGCTGGCCGAGCGCAGCTAGATCCAGTGGCGAGATCCCGAGATCCACACTCTCGCCAGCGTGCAGCGCATAGGAAATCGCGATGCGCATGTCCGGCGGGCCGAGGTGGGCGAGCATCGCCCCGTCGGCCAGCTGAACCAGCCCGTGGACGAGCGACTGCGGGTGGACCACCACATCGATCCGGTCATATGGCGTACCGAACAGGTGGTGAGCCTCCATAACCTCCAGCCCCTTGTTCATGAGCGTGGCCGAGTCGATCGTGATCTTGCCGCCCATCGCCCATGTGGGGTGGGCCAGGGCCTGCGTCACGGTCACGTCCTCTAGCTCGGAGTGAGTCCTGCCCCGGAAGGGCCCACCACTGGCGGTGATCGTCAGGCGCTCGACCGCGCCCGGAGGAAGGCCTGCCAGCAGCTGGTGCAGGGCCGTGTGCTCGGAGTCGACCGGCACGATTTGTGCGCCAGTGGCCTGCGCGAGCGCGGTGACCAGCTCGCCACCGACAACGAGGGACTCCTTGTTGGCGAGCGCAAGGTCGATGCCCTCACCGAGCGTCGCCACCGTCGGCCCCAGGCCGGCAGAGCCGACGAGCGCGTTGAGCACGAGATCGGCGCCCGACTCGACCACCAGCTCCACGAGTCCCTCCGGCCCGCTGAGCACCTCTCCGCCGGTCCACACCTCCGACGCGCGTGCCGCGGCGTGCTCGTCGACGAGAGCTATTCGCTGCACCTGGTGAGTGGCGGCCTGCTCCACTAGCGCCTCCCACGAGCGCTCGGCGGAGAGACCCACGAGCTCCAGCTCATCGCTGCGGGCAACGACGTCGAGTGCCTGCACACCGATCGAGCCTGTCGAGCCGAGGATGAGGAGCCTGCGCAAAGTGTGAGGGATGCTCGCAGAATCCAGGCGCCGGGCATCGGGCCTGGCTGTCCTGTTCAGCCGTGCTCTCGGCTTGCGAAGCCGAGCTGCTGGCGGCGGAGGCCGAACATCTTCGCCTTGGCCTCTGCTGTGAGCTGCTCGAGCCATGCATCTGGGGACAGCTGCTCGCCGAGCATGTTCGCCTGGCGCTTCACGGTCGCGAAGTCGCCCGGAGCCAAGTCGGAAACCGCCGCGAGCCGCTGCTTGAGCTCCTCGGCGCGCTCCGGCTGGGCACTGGCGTCGAACTCTGCCTCAGTGCAGAACATCGACCAGGCCTGCTCGAGCTCGAGCGCCTTGAACTCGAGCTTCCAGGTGAAGCGGCGCATCGCCGCCGCGTCGATCGAGTCCATCAGGTTGGTGGCCGCGATGAAGATCCCCTCGAAGCGCTCCATGCACTGCAACAGCTCGTTGACCTGCGTCACAGACCACTCCGCGCGAGCCAGCGTGCGATCGCGCAGGAACGAGTCAGCCTCGTCGAGAAACAGCAGCGCCCCCTCCGCCTCGGCCTCGGCGAACATCGCGGCGATCTGCTGCTCGGTCTCCCCCACCCACTTGGAGAGCAGGTCAGAGGCTGAGCGCATCAGGATCGGCAGGTCCAGCTCGACAGCGATGTACTCGGCCAGCTGCGTCTTGCCTGCACCGGGAATACCCCAGAAGCAGAGCGAGCCCTTTGGATTCTTGCGCAGCGCCGCGATGATCTGCTGCGGCGTAAAGCGCCCCGCGATGTTGAGGTGGTCGAGGCTGTAGTGCGTGACGGAGTCGCGCAGTCCCTCGGTGTGGTCGCGCCCCAGCACTTTCTGAGCCTGAGCGACCGCGCGCTTGATGACGCGTTCACGCTCGGTGACGTCGTCCTCGCCGGCCTGGTCGTGTGCAGAGAGCAGGCGCGCGAGGTCCGCCGCCTGCCGGACCTGCTGCTCGCCGAGCAGGCTGTACTTAGTGAGATGCCGCTCGAGCTGCTTTGAAAGCCCGAAGTCGTTGATCACCTGCGTGACGCGCTCACGGCGATCGGCACGTGAACCCGGGAGCGCCTCACAGTGGAACAGGAAGGCGCCGAGGTTGCGCTCCGAGAGGATCTTGGCGCGGTCGGTCAGCCACACGCAGCGCACGCGGCTGCCGGTGAGCCCTTCATCGGAGGCGCGACCCTCCTCCTCCGCGGGAGCCTCGTCCTCGATGCCGAAGATGCTGAGCATGCTGATGCGATGCGAGGCAAGCGCTTCATGGGCGCGGTCGACGACCAGCACCGCGTCCGGATGGGACTTCTCCAAGTGGCGCTGCGCGATGTAGACCCAGGTCGGCAGGTCCCCGGCCGGGATGTGCTTGGTCACGACCGCATAGGCGCCGATGCCCTCGTCCAGCAGCAACCTCGAGAGCATGTCGCGCTTGTCCACCGATTTGGGGCCGTAGACGAGGCTGTGCAATCCGTGGTCCTCGGGCACCGGCAGCCGCAGCAGGCCTCGCAAGATCTTCTCGTCATCCTCATGCAGGCGAGCAAGCGAGCTCATCGAGGGGGATGGCTCCAAAGGCCTCACGAAGCGCTCCAGGAACCCGGCCTCCTCATCGGCAAACTCGGTCAGCGTCGCACGCAGCTGGATGGATGGTTCGCCGATGCGCAGCGGGTGCTCCTGCACGCTCAGCAGCCCAGAGCGCACGAGCCTCGAGCTCTCCGACAGTGCCGAGACGATCTCGCGCTCGCTGGCATTGAGGGCGGCGGCGAGAATCGCCGCTGTCGCGTGATCGGAGCTAGTCAGCAGGTCGAACAGCTGCGAGAACCCGGGACGGTGGCGGTTGAGCTGGAAGACGAGCAGCTTGCGCTCGACCTCCTCGAGGCTCAGCAGACCGGTGACCCAGTCGATGTTCTGCTCCTGGGAGCTGACAAACCGCGATGCCTTCACCTCCGCCGCTTTCCGCCATTTCCGCATGGCCTTGCGGTAGGCGCTGCTGTCCTTCTCCACGAGCGCGAACACGCTCACGCCCTGTAGGTACAGGCGCGCGAACCGGCCGCTGGTGCGATCGCCAAACTGGCGCTGCAGGTCCTTGAGCGTCGGCAGCAGCTCTTCAGAAACCGCACCACTCGCTCCGCGCTCGCCCGCGAGCAGCCCGGGGGCAGGGACCGCCGCCGCGCAGGTCGCGTAGAAGAGCCCGAACAGGTGAGGGTCGGCAGAGAGCAGCCAGCCGACACCACCGCTCTCCGCCAGGCGCAGAGTCCAGGCCGTCATCTGGTGAGCGCCCGGTGTTTCGAGCGGGTTGCCAGCTAGCTCGTCGTGATCGTCCATAGGCGACAGGGTAGCGACTGAAGACGATTGTCTGCGATGGCGGGTGTGGCTACATGTAGGCCGCCCAGATGTAGTAGCCGGCGACGGCTGTGAACAGGACCGCATCCAAGCGGTCCAGGGCGCCGCCGTGAGCGCCGAATACCCGCCCGGTGTCCTTGACGCCGGCCTCGCGCTTGATGAACGACTCGAACAGGTCGCCCACCGGTGCCACGAAGGCCACACCGAGACCGAGCACGAGGGCGTGGGTGCCGGGCAGCCAGTCCTGGTAGCGCCCGGCGAACCAAACGCCCATGATCGCGAAGAACATCCCGATCACCAGGCCCTCGATCGTCTTGTTGGGGGAGATATGCGGAGCCAAAGGGCGCTGCCCGAACAGCCTGCCGCCCAGGTAGGCACCGGTGTCACCGAGGAACGTCCCGACAAGCACGTCGATCACGATCCCCAGCCCGTGCGGTAGCCCGCGCAAAAGCACCGCGTGGGCCAGCGCAAACCCAATCCAGTAGATCCCCAACAGCGTGACCGCCAGCCCACCCACGCTCGGGCGAGGCGCGAGCAGCGTGAGCGCGAACAGCACCGGCAGCGCCGCGACAGCGACCAGCAGTACCTGAAACTGGTCGCCGTACAGGGCTGCCGCCAGCAGGCCCGCCAGCGCGAGGAAGCCGGCCAGGCGGACCGGATGGGCGCGCTCATACATCGCGTAAAACTCGTGCATGCAGATGCAGCCGAGCGCGAACAACCCAAGTGCGAACACCGGGCCACCCTCGATTACGAGGAACAGGGCGAAGGCGATCGCAGGCACGGAGGCGAAGAGCCGCGCGTTTAGGTCCGAGCGCTGCCGGCGCCGCGCAGGCCGGGCGCGGCTTGTTCGCCGCGCGGGGGAGCGTCGCGCGGGCGAGCGCCGGGTGCCAGCCCCGCGTGAGCGCTCGCCGGGTGTGCGTGGGTTCCTGGCCATCACGCCCGCTCAGCGCCCACCGAAACGCCGGCGGCGCTCTGAGAACTCGGCGAGCGACTGCTCGAGCGCCTCGCGCGTGAAGTCCGGCCACAGCTCCTCGCGGAAGATGAGCTCAGAATAGGCGGACTGCCACAACAGGTAGTTGGACAGGCGCCGCTCGCCACTGGTACGGATGATCAGGTCCGGGTCGTGCATCTCCGGCGCGTAAAGGAGCTGGCGGAAGTCCTCCTCATCACCTCCCTGGAAGGCGAGCGCGGCGTCGAGGATCTCAGCGCGTCCGCCGTAGTTGAAGGCCACGAACAGCGTGATCCGCTCATTGGTGGCCGTCAGCGCTTCCGCCCAGCTCATCTGCTCGGAGAGCTGCTCGCTCACCCCGTCACGGCGCCCGATGAAGCGCATCCGCACACCTTCCTTATCAAGCTCGGGCGTTTCGCTTGCGATCCGGCGGGAGAACATCTCCATCAGGCCCTGCACCTCTGCTGGGGGGCGCGACCAGTTCTCCGTCGAGAACGAGTAGACGGTCAGCTCCTCGATACCGAGCTCAGCGGCGTCGCGCAGCCGCGCCTTGACCGTGTCGGCGCCGGCATTGTGACCCTCGTTGACGGGCACGCCGTGCTCTCGCGCCCAACGGCCGTTCCCATCGGTGATGATGGCGAGATACCGCGCGGCCTGAGGGTCGCCCATCAGACCTCGAGGATCTCCTGCTCCTTGGCCTTCAGCACACCGTCGAGCTCTGCGACCTTGGCGTCGGTGAGCTTCTGCAGCTCCACCTCGGCGCGGTGCTCGTCATCGGAGCTGGCTTGCCCGTCGGACTTCAGCTCGCGCAGTTGCTGCATCGTGTCGCGGCGGACGTTGCGAATCGCAACGCGCCCCTCCTCAGCGAGGTTGCGCACAACCTTGACCAGCTCGTGCCTGCGCTCCTCGGTCAGCTCTGGCACCGCCAGGCGCACGAGGTTCCCGTCGTTGGACGGGTTCAGGCCGACATCGGACTCGTTGATCGCCTTCTCGATGAACTTGATCGAGGACTTGTCATAGGGCTGCACCGTGATCAGGCGCGCCTCCGGCGCGGAGAGCGTGGCGAGCTGGTTCAGAGGTGTCATCGCTCCGTAATAGTCGACAACGATGCGATCCAGCAGCGACGGGCTCGCTCGCCCCGTACGAACGGTTGAGAACTCGTGCTGGGCGGACTCGACCGACTTGGCCATCCTCCCCCGGGCATCCTCGATCAGCTCGTCGATCACGTTCTCAGCTGCCATCGCCTTCGCCTCCTTGAGCGCTCCTCACAAGTGTTCCCACGCGTTCGCCTGAGATTATCCGCGCGAGGATCGTCGCATCGTCCATGTTGAACACGTTCAGCGGCATCGAGTTCTCCATGCACAGCGCCAGCGCGGTCGAGTCCATCACCCGCAGCCGGCGCTCGATCGCCTCCATGTGCGTGATCTCGGGAATGAACTGTGCCGTCGGATCCAGGGCCGGATCGGCCGTGTAGACCCCCTCGACGCCGTTCTTGGCCATCAGGATGATCTCCGCGTGGATCTCTGCCGCGCGCAGGGCGGCGGCGGTGTCGGTAGTGAAGAACGGGTTCCCGGTGCCCGCCGCGAAGATCACCACCCTCCCCTTCTCGAGATGGCGCATCGCGCGGCGGCGAATGTAGGGCTCGGCCACCTCTGAGATCCCCAGTGCGGATTGCACACGTGTGGGGTTTCCGAGCTTCTCGAGCGCGTCCTGCAACGGCAGCGCATTGAGCACCGTCGCCAACATGCCCATGTAGTCGGCGGTCGCGCGGTCCATGCCCGCGGCGGCGCCCTGCATGCCGCGATAGATGTTGCCGGCGCCGACGACGATCGCGACCTCGACGCCTTGGCTGCGCACGTCGCTCACCTGGCGCGCGACGGCGCTGAGGCGCTCGGGGTCGGTGCCGAAGTCCAAGGACCCCATCAGCGCCTCGCCCGAGAGCTTCAGCAGGATACGTTCGAACGCGGGATCGGCCATCCGGCCGCAGCCTACTGACCTACTGCAAACCGTGTGAAACGACGGATAACGACGTTCTCGCCGGTGGCCGCGGTCAGCTCGTCGCGCAGCTGCTGCACGGTCTTTGAGTCGAACTTGGGGTTGTGCATCTCCTGCTCGAGCAGCACGATCGTCTCATACCAGGAGTCGAGCTTGCCGGAGACAATTTTCTCGCGCACGTTCTCGGGCCTCTCAGCGGCCTCCTGCTCGTAGATACGCGCCTCGGCGTCGCGCGCCTCGGCGGGCACGTCTTCGCGGCTGACATATTTCACCGTGGGGCTGGCGGCGATCTGCATTGCCACGTCACGCGCGAAGCTGACAAAGTCCTCGTTGGTGGCCACGAAGTCGGTGTTGCAGTCCACCTCGATCAGGACG
>CAAGKR010155342.1_pt1 | contig 11131 bp, 9 predicted proteins | sample 2556971 | NCBI WGS metagenome assembly CAAGKR01 (sample SAMEA5207829, study PRJEB30636) | soil metagenome | biome: forest; feature: boreal; material: soil | place: USA | collected 2011-09 | depth 1 m
ACGGCGGCTCCTGAGCGGCGGCCACGGCTTCTGCGGCATCAGCCGCAAGCGGCTTCTCGGCCTGCTGCAGGAGCGCGCCCGTGAGCTGGGCGTGCACCAGGTATTTCAGCATCAGGTGGACGACGACTCGAGTTTCCGGGACGCCGACCTCATCATCGCCGCGGACGGCGTGAACAGCCGGACTCGCAGCAGCTACGCCGATGTATTCCAGCCCGACGTCGACGTGCGCAAGTGTCGCTTCATCTGGCTCGGCACGACTCAGCATTTCGATGCGTTCACGTTCGCCTTCGAGCAGACGGAGCACGGCTGGTTCCAGATCCATGCCTACCAGTTCAGCAAGCAGCTCTCGACGGTGATCGTGGAGACCCGGGAGGAGTGTTGGGCGGCGCACGGGCTGGACAAATTCGACACCGAACAGTCGATCGCCTTCTGCGAGCAGCTCTTCGGGCGCTATCTCGGCGGTCACCGGCTGCAGAGCAACGCCAATCACCTGCGGGGGTCGGCGTGGCTCAATTTCAATCGCGTGGCGTGTAAGCGCTGGCACCACGGCAACACCGTCCTCATCGGAGATGCCGCACACACGGCGCACTTCTCGATCGGCTCCGGCACAAAGCTCGCGATGGAAGATGCCATCTCCCTCGCCCGCCACGTGACCGCGACCGCGGACCTGGACGGTGCGCTCGGCGCGTACCAAATGGAACGCCACATCGAAGTGCTCAAGCTGCAGAGCGCCGCGCGCAATCGCATGGAATGGTTCGAGAACGTGGCGCGGTATGTCCACCTGCCGCCGGAGCAGTTCGCGTACAGCCTATTGACGGGCAGCCAGCGAATCGGACATGAGAATCTGAAGCTGCGCGATCCCGGCTTCGTGGAATCGTACGAGCGGTGGCTCGCGAATCGTGACGGCGCGGAAGGCCCGCGCCCGCCCATGTTTTTGCCGTTCAAGCTGCGCGGTATGGACCTCACGAATCGCGTGGTGGTGTCGCCGATGGCGCAGTATTGCGCGGTGGATGGCGTACCCGACGATTGGCACCTCGTTCATTACGGCCACAGAGCGCTCGGCGGGGCCGGTCTCGTCTACACCGAGATGACCTGCGTTTCGCCCGAAGGGCGGATTACGCCGGGGTGCACCGGTTTGTGGAATGAGACTCAGCGCGACGCCTGGCGGCGCATCGTCGAGTTCGTACACCGCAACTCCCCGACGAAGATCTGCCTGCAGTTGGGCCACTCCGGCCGCAAGGGCTCCACCCAGCTCGGCTGGGAGAAGATGGACCATCCATTGCCCAGCGGTAACTGGCCGGTTGTGGCCCCCTCGCCGCTACCCTACTACGAAGGGATCAGCCAGCCGCCCATCGAGATGACACGCGCAGACATGGACAAGGTTCGCGACGATTTCGTGCGCGCGACGCGATTCGGCCTGCAGGCGGGCTTCGACATGCTCGAGCTGCACATGGCACACGGCTACCTGCTGGCATCGTTCCTCTCGCCGCTGACCAATATTCGCATCGACGAGTATGGCGGCCGCATCCAGCATCGCCTGCGATTTCCGCTGGAGATCCTGCAGACGGTGCGGGCGCAATGGCCCGCCGACAAACCCTTGTCGGTGCGCATTTCAGCGACCGATTGGATGGACGGTGGCCTGAGCGACGATGACGCCCTGACGATGGTGCGCGCCTTTCGCAGCGCGGGCATCGACCTCGTCGACGTCTCGACCGGCCAGACGGTGCCGGATCAAAAGCCGGTGTACGGGCGAATGTGGCAAACCCCGTTCGCGGACAAGATTCGCAATGAACTCGGCATCGCGACCATGGCGGTAGGGAACATCTACGAGCCGGATCACGTCAACTCGATCATTGCCTCCGGGCGTGCGGATTTGTGCGCGATTGCGCGCCCACACCTCGCGAACCCGGCATGGACGCTGGAAGCCGCCGCCCGGCAAGGCTATCGGCCGCAATGGTGGCCCAATCAGTATCTCTCCGGCAAAACCCAACTCGAGAGAAACCTTGAGCGCGCCGCCCAGCCCGGAGGGCCGGTATGAGCTCGCATTTGGGAACGGCGCGGCTCGCCGGCAGACATGCCCTCGTCACGGGCGCGAGCCGCGGCATCGGCGCCGTCATCGCGGCGGTGTTGGCCGACGAAGGTGTGTGCGTGTCGCTTCTCGGACGAGATGCGGGCAATCTCAAGCGTGTATCCGACAATTTGGGCGGCGAGGACCGGGCTTTCCCCATCGTGGCCGACCTTACCGATCCGCCATCGGTGCAGAGCGCCTTCGCCGCCGCGCGCGGCCGCTTCGGCCCCGTGCACTTGCTGATCAACAACGCCGGACAGGCCGCGAGCGCCAAATTCACCGATACGGACGAGGCGCTGTGGGGTCGCCTGTTCGCGGTCAATCTCACCGGCACTTACCTCTGCACACGCCAGGCGGTGCCGGACATGTTGGCGGAAGGATTCGGTCGAATCGTCAACATCGCGAGCACCGCCGGCCTGCGCGGCGCCGCTTACATTTCCGCGTATGCGAGCTCGAAGCACGCGGTCATCGGCCTGACCCGCTCGCTCGCTCTGGAATACGCGAGCCGCAACATCACGGTGAACGCGGTGTGCCCGGGCTTCGTCGATACCGACATCGTGAAAGACGCGATCGCCAACATCAAGAGCAAGACGGGCCGCAGCGACAGCGAGGCGCTCGCAGCGCTGGTAGCGACCAACCCACAGCGCCGGCTGGTCGAGCCGCGGGAGGTCGCCGACACCGTGATGTGGCTGTGCAGGCCCGGGTCCGAGAGCGTCACCGGGCAGAGTATCGTGTTAGCCGGTGGCGAGGTTACGTAAGGGATCAACGATGGCAAAAGACAAAAAATCGCTGAAGCTGGTCGTGCCGAACGCCGACGCCGAAACGCGCATCCACGATGATCATCATCTGTCCGTGCGCCTGTGGCTGCGCATGCTCGCGTGCACGAACCGCATCGAAAATTTCGTGCGGCAGAATCTGCAGGCCAAATTCGAGACGACACTGCCGCGGTTCGATCTGATGGCGCAGCTCGAGCGCGCTCCCCGGGGCTTAAAGATGAGCGAGCTGTCCCAGCGCATGATGGTGACCGGCGGCAACGTCACCGGCATCACGGATGGTCTCGAGAAGGAAGGACTGGTGATCCGTGAAGTTGATGTGGCGGACAGGCGCGTGTTCCGCGTCAAGCTCTCTGCGGAAGGTCAACGGCAATTTCGGCGCATGGCCGCCGAGCATGAGCAGTGGGTAATCGAGCTGTTCGAGGGCGTGACCGTGAAGCGCAAGAATCAGCTGGTCGAACTGCTGGGCGACCTCAAGCGGCATATCCGCACATGAGCGAGTTCGCACCTGAGCCCAAGAACTTCCTGTGGCGCCAGGATGGGCGCGTGGGTGTCATCACGCTGAATCGCCCTGAGCGCAAGAACCCGCTCACTTTCGAGTCCTATGCGGAGATGCGCGACCTGTTCCGCGCGCTCCGGGAAGCTGATGCGGCGGCCGGCGTCCCGGTGCGCTGCATCGTTCTGACGGGCGCGGGTGGAAATTTCTGCTCCGGCGGCGATGTGCACGAGATCATCGCACCCTTGACCCTGCGGGACGCGGCGGGTTTGCTCGAGTTCACCCGCATGACGGGCGATCTGATCAAGGCCATGCGCCATTGTCCGCAGCCGATCGTGGCTGCCGTCGACGGGGTTTGCGCCGGTGCGGGCGCAATTCTCGCCATGGCGTCGGACTTCCGGCTGGGCACGCCGCGGGCGAAAACGAGTTTCCTGTTCACGCGGGTGGGCTTGGCGGGTTGCGACATGGGTGCCTGTGCGATCCTGCCGCGAATCATCGGTCAGGGGCGCGCCTCCGAGCTCTTGTTTACCGGGCGTTCCATGTCCGCGGACGAGGCGGTCGCGTGGGGCTTCTTCAACCGGCTGGTTTCTCCGGACGAGGTGTTGAAAGAATCCCTGCAGCTCGCTGCGCAAATCGCCTCCGGTCCGACGTTCGCCCATGCCATGACAAAAAAAATGCTGCACACGGAATGGAACTTGTCCGTGGATGCCGCGATCGACGCCGAGGCCGACGCCCAGGCGATCTGCATGCAGACGGAGGATTTCCGCCGCGCCTACCGGGCATTCGCGGCCAAGCAGAAACCGCAGTTCCAGGGAAATTGACCCCCGGTGCGCGTGCGCAACTTCCTTGAATGGCCGTTCTTCGAGCGCGAACATCGGGAGCTTGCGGAGCAGCTGGACGCGTGGGCCGAAAGCCACCTTGCGCACCGCGCGCACGCGGAAGACAGGGCCTCGGTTGATGGAGCGTGCCGCGCGCTCGTGCGCGAGCTTGGGTTGGCGGGCTGGACGCGATACTCGGTCCCTTATGCCGCACAGCGTGCAGTCCCGGGATTGCATGCGACCGCGCAATTCGACGTTCGTGCGCTGGCGCTGATCCGAGAGACTCTCGCATGGTACGACGGCCTCGCGGATTTTGCCTTCGCAATGCAGGGCCTCGGCAGCGGCGCAATCTCACTCGCAGGCTCGCCCGAACTCCAGGGGCGGTATCTGCCGCGCGTCGCGGCTGGAGAGGCAATCGCCGCCTTCGCCCTCTCGGAGTCCGAAGCGGGGTCCGATGTCGCCGCCATTCAATGCAGCGCCCGGCTCGACGGCGACTCGTATGTGCTGGACGGCGAAAAGACCTGGATATCCAACGGCGGAATCGCCGACTTCTATTGCGTCTTCGCCCGGACGCATCCCAAGGAATTTCGACCCGACGGCTCCGTGGCCGCACGCGGAATCAGCGCGTTCGTCGTCGATGCGGGCACTCCGGGATTCGAGATCAAGGGCCGCATCGATGTCATCGCACCGCATCCGCTCGCCACCCTCTCCTTCTCGGGCTGCCGCATTCCCGTGACGCGTCGCCTGGGCGCCGAAGGCGAGGGTTTCAAACTGGCGATGCGCACTCTCGATATATTTCGCACCTCAGTCGCCGGCGCCGCTCTCGGTTTCGCGCAGCGCGCGCTCGATGAGGCGCTGAAGCATGCGCTCGGGCGACCGATGTTCGGGAAAGCCCTTGCGGATCTGCAGTTGACTCAAGCCGCCCTGGCCGACATGGCGACCGAAATCGATGCGGCGCGCCTGCAGACCTATCGAGCGGCGTGGTTGCGCGATCGCGGCGGCCTGGTCACGAAGGAGGTCGCGATGGCAAAGATGGCGGCTACCGAGTCGGCGCAACGCACGATCGATCGTGCGGTACAGATGTTTGGCGGCCGCGGTGTAGTGCATGGAGAAACGCCTTCGCGCCTGTACCGCGAGATTCGCGCGCTGCGCATCTATGAGGGCGCAACCGAAGTCCAGAAGCTGATCATCGCGCGCGAGATTCTCAATGAGGCACGAAATACATGAGTGAGATGGGTCCGCAAATTCTACAACCCGCGCAATGGTCCCGCCCGCGCGGCTACAGCAACGGCATCGTCGCCTCCGGCCGGCAGATTTTCATCGCCGGACAGATCGGCTGGGATGCGCACGGCCGTTTCACCAGCGAGCGTCTTGCCGACCAGGTAAGGCAAACGCTCGAGAACATTTGCACCGTGCTCGAGCAGGCACACGCCGGCCCGGAACACATCGTACGGCTGACTTGGTATGTCACGAGCCGCGACGAGTATTGCGCAGAGCTCGCGGATATCGGCGCCGCGTACCGTGCGGTGATGGGAAAGAATTTCCCCGTGATGAGCGTCGTACAGGTCGTCGCCCTCATGGAGCTCCAAGCGAAGGTAGAAATCGAGGCCACCGCCGTCGTACCCGGCCCCCAATAGATGGAACATATCAATATCACCGAGGAAGCCGCCCTGGATGCATCCGCGATTGCCAGCCGCGAGGCGGGTCTCCACAGGGATTTGAGCAGCGCGCAGCTCGTGATGATCGGCCTGGGCGGCGCAATCGGCACCGGCCTGTTCATGGGCAGCGGCGTCGCCATCGGCTACGCCGGCCCGGCCGTGATGCTGAGCTATGCCATTGCCGCCATCGCGGCGGTTGCGGTGGTATTCAGCCTGTCGGAGATGGCCGTGATGCATCCGACCGCCGGCTCGTTCGGCACCTACGCTGAGATCTACTTGAACCCGTGGGCGGGCATGGTCGCGCGCTACTCCTATTGGATGGCGCAAGTGATCGCGGTCGGCGCCGAGGCGGTAGCGGCCGGCGTGTACATGACTTTCTGGTTCCCGGGCACGCCGGTGTGGCTATGGTCGTTGGGCTTCGCCTTTGTGCTGCTCTACTTCAACTCGCGGTCCGTCAATAATTTCGGCTCGATCGAATACTGGCTCGCCCTCATCAAGGTCGTCGCGATCGTCATCTTCATTATCCTGGGCGTTGCGACGATCTTCGGGATCTGGACGAAACCCGTGGGTCTCCACAATCTCACCGGTCTTCCCGGCGGATTCATGCCGTACGGATTCGGCGGCGTATGGATGGCCGTGATCATTGGGGTCTTGTCGTTCAACGGCATCGAGGTAATCGCCGTTACCTCGGGCGAAGCCAAGGATCCGGTGCGGACGATCCCAGCGGCGTTGCGAACCATGGCGCTGCGATTGTTTCTGTTCTACATCCTGGCGCTCACCATCGTGGTCACCTTTGTCCCTTGGACCGAGACGGGTGCCACAATCGTGACCCAGAGTCCGTTCGTGCGGGTCTTCGCGCATTCCGGCATTCGCAATGCGGCCGGAATCATGAATTTCGTCGTGCTGAGCGCTGCTCTGTCGAGCATGAACACGAATGTTTATCTGTGCTCGCGAATGCTGTTCTCTCTGTCACGAGGCGGGTACGCGCCGCGCTTCTTGGGTAGGCTCAGCAAGAACGGCGCGCCGATCACCGCCATTCTCCTCTCTGGCGCCTGCATTCTGATCGCCGCCGGCGTCTCGAAGCTGACTCCGCTCGCGTACAACTATTTATTCGGGGTCGCGCTGTTCGACGCGATGATCGTGTGGATCATCATCCTGCTCAGCCACTTAAGTTTCCGACGCAGGCACCGCACGGCGGATCTGCCGGTGCGCATGCCCTTGTTCCCCGTGATTCAATTTGCCGGGCTGGCGTTATTGTGCGCGGTGCTGGTGACCATGGGCCTCGATAAGGAAATCTGGCGTATCTCGTGGATCGTCGGCGTTCCCTGGCTGGCGCTCATCTCGGTGATGTATTTCCTCTTGAAGGCGCGGGGCGCGCTCGAAGCAGAGCGGCATCTCATCCACCTCAATTGAAGCGACGGGAACAGTGCACCATGGAACCGAACTTTCAGTCTTTGCGCAAGGAATTCCCGGTTCTCGAGCGCAAGACCTACCTCAACAGCGGTTCTTATTGCGCGCTCGCGAACGACGTGAAGGCTGCCTTCGAGGCCTACATGGAGGACCGGCTGCTGGTGGGCGCGAACTGGGATCTATGGATCACCAAGAATGAATCCGTACGCGCGTTGACCGCAACTCTGTTGCATGCAGCCCCCGATGAGATCGCCATCACCGCCTCGGTGTCCGCGGGCCTCAATGCGCTTGCGAGCGCCTTCGACTTTTCCGGCTCGCGCAACAAAGTGATCGTCAGCGATTTCGAGTTTCCCACCAACGCGCAGATCTGGCATGCCCAGGAACCGCGCGGCGCGCGGGTGGTTCATGTGCCGCGTGCGGCCGACGGCTACATCCCGCTGCAAAATTTCGCCAAAGCGATCGATGAGCAGACGCAACTCGTGGCGATCACCCATGTCTGCTTCAGGAACGGCGCCAAGCTCGATATCCCCGGCATCGTGCGCCTCGCACGCGCCAAGGGCGCGAGGGTGCTGCTCGACTGCTACCAATCGGTCGGCTCGCTGGACATCGACGTGAAGGCTCTGGACGTCGACTTTGCCGCCGGCGGTATGCTCAAATATTTGCTGGGCACGGCCGGCATCGGCTTTCTCTATGTCCGGGACTCCTTCGCCAAATCCCTCGTGCCCACGAATAGCGGCTGGTTCGCGCAGGCCGAGATTGGCGCGATGGATATCACTGCCAACCGGCCGGCACCCAATGCGCGGCGCTTTGAAGCCGGCACGCCGGCCGTGGTGAACTGCTACGCCGCCGAGGCCGGCCTCAAATTCTTGTTGGCGGTCGGCACGCCGGCCGTCGAGAGGCGAAACTACGCGCTAACCCGACGCTGCATGCAGAGGCTGGAGGAGATCGGCTGGCCGAGCATTACGCCCACACAGGATGAACGCCGCGGCGCCACGGTCGCCGTGCCCTCGCGCAACAGCCGCGTACTGTCCGCGGAGCTCATGAAGCGCGACATCGTCACTTCGCACCGCGATGACAATATCAGAGCGGCCTTTCACTTCTATAATGACGAAGACGACGTCGAGTCTTTCATTGCGGCGATGAGAGACCTGCACCGATCATTCAGCCCAGAAACTCGATGAGTCCGACAGGCGACAGAACTCCCCCGATCATTGCCCATCGCAGGGGCTTCTACTACGAGGTCAAGGCGGGGAAGCGCTACCTGTGGTGCAGCTGCGGACGCTCCAGGACGCAGCCGTTCTGCGACGGCTCGCATGTGGGCAGCGAGTTTCTGCCGATCGCATTCAAGGCCGAGCGGGACGAGGAGGTCATTTTCTGCGGGTGCAAGCATACGGGCACGGGGCCCTTCTGCGATGGCGCACACAGTAATCTGCCGGGCGGCTATCTCACCGATGACCCGGACAGCGCCGAGAATCAGCAAGTGCGCGCGGTCGCGGCGAGCGCCGCGCCCATCGTGCGGCTCGATGGGCAGTGCTACGTATTCTCCACCTCTCGGGCGACGCTGATCCCACGTGGTGCCATGCGGTACTGTGCGGTCGTGAGTCCCAGCTTGGGCGCGCTGTTTCAATCCCAGTTCTACGCGGACATTGCTCTGGGCGCCTCACCGGTGATCTCGGCGGATGGGCGACATACGGTCCTGTTCGTTACCGAGGGTGATGGCGAGATCGAGATCAGCGGACGCCGCATTGCCGTCGGCGCGCGCACCGGCGTCTACATCACACCGAGCGAAGCCTACCGCGTTCACAACGCCTCCTCCGCTGCGTTGAAAATCGTCATCTCCAACGGTCCCGGCAGCGAGGACCTTGTGTGGCTGGACGACATGCCGACGGCGTTCGAAGCGCAGTACCCGCGCCGCGCCGCGACGATCGATCCCTCGCAGCGCCACAAGATGGCTGAGCGCTACTATCAGGTGCTGGTCAATCGCGAGCATGGCTCGACGGCGGTGACGCAGTTTATCGGCAACATCCCGCTTTCCAAGGCGGAGCCTCACCGGCATCTCTACGAAGAAGCGCTGATCTTCCTGAACGGCGCGGGCGTCGTATGGACGGAGAGGACCAAGACGACTGTCGCTGCGGGAGATATCTTGTTCCTGCCGCGCAAGCAGGTGCACTCCGTGCAGTGCACGACTCCCGGCGGGTTTGACATCGTCGGCGTCATCTATCCCGGCGACAACCCGTCAATCAACTACTGAGCCACGCGATGTACCACACTGCGCAGCCGGTCGAGGTCAGCGTGCCGCGTGGTGATGTCGCGGCGATCGGCAGCGAGCCGCAAGTCACGCAGCATTTCCAGCGAGCGTAGCAGGACGGGCAGCGGGGGCCCACTGGCGGTGATCCCCTCCATGGCTTGCGCGTCGAGGCTTGCAGCGGGTCCTTCTATGAATCGTTTGACCAGACCGTTGTGGTGTTGTGCCGCCGACTGCCCGAACAGATCGCAGACCTCGAGATACGCGCGGGCGTTCTGCTGAAACCAATCTGCCTGACCGTACTCATCGACGAGCAGCAGCAGCTCATCCAGCAGGCTCATGCGTGTCATACAGTCGCGTAATCGCGCCTGATCGGATGGCAGCATGAACAGCATCTTGTCGACCAGCAGTTGTGCGTAGTAAGGGTCGTTGGCTCGGCACAAACCCAATAGCAGGTCGAGTTCGTTGATGCCCGAAAAATCTCCGGCGTTTGCGCCGCGATATTCCTGGCGACCGACACGGTACGGTTTGTAATACGGGCGCACCGAATAGAAGAAACGCTCGACGTCCAGCTGGTCGATCAGCCGGCCGTTGAATCGTATGACATCCCGAAGCGCTTGCTTCGCGGCATCAAACATGACGTCCGCCACGGGACTGGATGCCCCGAGATGGACGATACTCGTGAGTGCACCCGCCGCGCGCTGCAGCGAGAGAATTCCACGCGTATTCTCATCGATGAACAGGAATTCGTCCCGGAGCGATGTAAAGCTCTTGCGAACGCCGGCGCGCGCCCTGTTGTGCGTCGCCAGATGCGCGGTCGAGAATCTCGGCGCCATACCGAGAGATGCGCCGACGTGCAGGGCAAGGGATGACGCTTCTGGGAACGGCGACCGTTCTTCCCGCGCCGGATTGGTGAGTTCGTGGCGCCGCAATGCCCCGAGGTACAGACCGACGCTGCCGAGGACACCATAGGCGCTATCGAACCCCTCTCCGGTGTTGCCCTCGGCGAGCAACGCGACGACGTGCGCATGACCTTCATCGCGCAGCGACGCCTTGATCGGATCTCCACAGCCGATCACTTGCGCCCGATCCCGGCTGGCGAAGTATAGATTCTCCAGTTCGGTATTCATCTGCACAAAGGATGTTCGAATCCAGCCCTCGAATGCTTCTGCCCTGTTCATTTCGCACCTCGTCTGCGCGCTGGTTATGTCGTGACGGCGCTGCGCGCGCGGAAAGCGGACAGCGCCGCGCAGAGCGCCGCAAGGGCAATGAGATAACCCACCGCCGCAGTCAACACGATCGGTGGCCCGAGCCCCGCCTTCGCGGCGAATACGCGCGCGCCGGCGACAGCCACCGCGGTCGGACCAAGTCCCGCACCGAGCGCCACGTTTAAAAAGAAGCTCATGGACATCGCAAGGCCCCGCGATCGATTCGGCACGACGTCGAGAATCGCGGAAAAACCTACCGCGGTCACGATACCCGAAAGAGCGAAGTACAGCGGCACGCCGGCCAGCACGAGGCCGAAAATCGGCAAGTTCATCAATAGCGAGACCGGCAAAATCAAGAGAGCGGCATACAAGCATACTCGCAGCTTGCGTGGCCATCCGCCGCGTGCCCCAGCGCGGTCGGCCAGCGCGCCGCCGATGAGCACGCCCCCGCCGAA
>CAAGKR010449568.1_pt1 | contig 11131 bp, 10 predicted proteins | sample 2556971 | NCBI WGS metagenome assembly CAAGKR01 (sample SAMEA5207829, study PRJEB30636) | soil metagenome | biome: forest; feature: boreal; material: soil | place: USA | collected 2011-09 | depth 1 m
CCCGGCGGCGCACCGCCGCGGGGTCGAGGCGCAGGTCGACCCCGAGCACGACCGCCTCGCCCGAGCTCACCGGGAGCAGGCCGGCGCACACCCGCAGCAGCGTGGTCTTCCCGGCACCGTTGGCGCCAACCACCGAGACCACCTCCCCCGGTCCGACCGTGAGGTCGACTCCCGAGAGGGCGGGGAAGCGGCCGGTGAGCGCCACCGCGCCCCGGAGAAGTACGACGGGATCCATTGGGATTGGCGCAATGCTACGAGCCGACCAGCCAACGGGGCCAAGCGCGCCGGCCGGCCGGGAGGTCCTCAGCTGGTGGTCAACCTGCCCAGGCCGATGTGGCGCATGACCTGCTGCATCTCGCTCGCCAGCCACCCCAACTGATTGGTCACGAGCACGACGCCGAAGGCCACCAGGATCGCCCCGCCGACCAGGTGGACCGCTCGGAGCCGACGGCGGGCCCGGGCATAGAAGGCGGTCAGCCTCCCGAAGGCCAGCCCGGTGGCCACAAACGGCACGCCGAGGCCGAGCGAGTAGGCGAACAGCAGCACCACCCCTCCCCCGAGGGTGGCCCTCGAGGCCGCCAACGCGGTGACCGCCCCCAGGACCGGGCCGATGCACGGCGTCCACGCGAACCCAAAGGCCATCCCCATGACCGGCGCCGCGCAGGCACCGAACGCGCTCGGGTCGACCCGCACCCGGCGGTCGGCCATGAGCCGTCCGGCAAACGAACGGGGTGCCGGTCCGAGGCGCGCCCACACCGTGGCGGGCACCGAACCGAGGAGCAGCATCGCCCCCAACAGGACCACCACGCCGCCGGCGGCGATGGTCAGGTCGCGCTTGTGCCCGCCGAGAAGGTGCCCGACACCCGACGCGGCCGCCCCCAGGGCCACGAACACGACCGTGAATCCGGCCACGAACAGGCCAATGTCGCGGACCAGGCGCCGAGCCGGCACGCCGGGCGACCCGGCGCCTCTGCCGAGCTCGGCCGCCGAGAGTCCCGAGACCATCGACACGTAGCCAGGCACGAGCGGCAGGACGCAGGGAGAGAGAAACGAGATGATCCCGGCGCCGAACGCGACCAGGACGCCGAAGGGGCTCGCAGTAACGGAGGCGGTCATCGGCGCGGCCCGGCGAGGCCGTTCAGCGCAGCTGGTCGCGAACCGACGCCATGTCGGCCTCCACCATCATGGCCACCAGCGACGGGAAGTCCACCTCGCGCTTCCAACCCAACTCCTCGGTCGCTCGCTTCGGGTCACCGACGAGCAGGTCCACCTCGGCCGGACGCATGAACTGCTCGTCGACGACGACGTAGTCCTCCCAGTCGAGGTCGACCACGCTGAACGCGATGTCGCACAGCTCACGGACCGAATGCGTCTCTCCCGAGGCCACGACGTAGTCCGTCGGCGTGTCCTGCTGGATCATGAGCCACATCGCCCGCACATAGTCGGCGGCGTACCCCCAGTCGCGCTGCGCGTCGAGATTGCCCATGCGCAGTTCGGTGTCGAGCCCGCACTTGATGCGGGCCACGCCGTGCGCGATCTTGCGCGGCGCGAACTCGAGCCCCCGGCGCGGCGACTCGTGGTTGAACAAGATGCCCGAGGTCGCGTGCAACCCGTAGCTCTCCCGGTAGTTGACCGTGATCCAGTGGCCGTAGACCTTTGCCACCCCATAAGGGCTGCGCGGGTAGAAGGGGGTGGTCTCGCGCTGGGGGACCTCCTGGACCTTCCCGAACATCTCCGACGAGCTGGCCTGATAAAAGCGGATCGACGGATCGATGATCCGGATCGCGTCGAGCATCCGGGTCACGGCCAGCGCGGTCGTCTCGCCGGTAAGAACCGGCTGGCTCCACGAGGTCTGGACGAACGACTGGGCGGCCAGGTTGTACACCTCATGGGGCCGGAACTCGCTGAGCATCGTGATGAGCGACGCCTGGTCGAGCAGGTCCCCGCCGACGATCGAGATCTGGTCCTGGATGTGGGCGATCCGCTCGAAGCTCACCGTGCTCGACCGGCGCACCATCCCCACCACCTCGTAGTCCTGCTGGAGCAGGAGCTCGGCCAGGTACGACCCGTCCTGGCCGGTCACGCCGGTGATGAGCGCTCGCCTCTTTGCCATCGGGGGCCACGGTAGCCCACGCCTGCGGCACGGCCGGCTGGCCCCGGGCCTGGACCGATGGACCTTCGCGTCGCTGCCCTACAGTGCGCGCTGGTGCCATTCGCCGCCCTGGTCTCGTTCCGTCTCGGTGGCACCGACGGTGTGTCGATCGAATCGGCGAAATGGCACTCGGCACTCGAGGGCCTGGGGTTCGACGTGGTCACCGTGGCCGGCGAGGGACCGGTGGACCACCTGCTCCCAGGACTGGCCATGGCGGCCGACCGGCCCCCCGAGCGGGCTGCGGTGGAGCGGGCTCTCGAGGACGCCGATGTCGTCGTCGTGGAGAACCTGTGCTCGCTCCCCCTCAACCCGGCCGCAGCCGAGGTGGTCGCGCAGGTCTGCGCCGGTCGGCCGGCAATCCTCCACCACCACGACCTGTCGTGGCAGCGGCCGCACCTCGGTTCGGGCCCACCCCCGGACGACCCGGCATGGCGTCACGTCACCATCAACGAGCTCAGCCGGCGTGAACTCGCCGCACACGGCGTCGAGGCGACGACGATCTACAACTGCTTCGACACTGCGACGCCGCGCGGTCGTCGGGCCGGCACTCGATCGGCACTCGGGGTCGACGCGAACGAACGGCTCATTCTCCAGCCGACCCGCGCGTTGGCACGCAAGAACGTTGCCGGCGGGTTGGCGCTCGCGCACGAACTGGGCGGGACCTATTGGCTGCTCGGCCCGGCCGAGGACGGATACGGCCCTGAGCTGGACCGCCTGTTCGCCAACGCCCCCGGACGGGTCATCCACGGCCCGCCCACCTCGGACCGGGCCCTTCGGGCTGCCGACGCCTACGCGGCCTGTGACCTCGTCCTGCTCGCCTCCACGTGGGAGGGGTTCGGCAACCCGGCCGTCGAGTCGGCCGTCCACCGTCGACCGCTGTGCATCGGCCCGTACCCCGTCGCCAGGGAGCTGAGCAGTTTCGGGTTCCAGTGGCTTCCGCTCGACGAACCCAACGGGGTGAAGCGATGGTTCAGATCCCCGGACCCAGCGGTGCTGCAGCACAACTGGGAGGTCGCCGACGCGCACTTCTCGCTCTCGCAGCTGCCCGGACGCCTGGCTGGGGTGCTCTCGACGCTCCCGCTCTCCTTTTGAGGCCCGAACGCCACCTCGGTTGACAAAGTGCGAGGCATCCGTGTAGCGGCGACCCCCAAGATCCCCTCGGGGGCGGCTCGCCCGGTAGCCTTGCACCGTCCATGAACGGTGTCGCAGGGATCGCCGCCTCGAAGTCCCCCAGCCCGCGAAGTCGCTCGCGGCGCCTCGGCGCCACACAGCGCCGCCAGCAGTTGGTCTCGACGGCCCAACGGCTCTTCGGCGAACGCGGCTACCGGGCCACCACGATGGAGGATATCGCCAACGCGGCCGGAGTGACCAAGCCCCTCCTCTACCAACACTTCACCTCGAAGCGGGCCCTCTACCTCGAGCTGGTCCACCGGGTGTCGAGCGAGTTGCTCGAGGCGCTCGGATCGGCCAACCGGCGCGCCAACGGACCCCGCCAGATGGTCGAGAACGGGTTCGGGGGGTACTTCGAGCTCATCGTCACCCACGAGGACTCGTTCCGGCTGCTGTTCGGGCGTCATGCCCCCGACGACCCGGAGCTCTTCAATGCGGTACGCCAGGTCGAGACGGCGGTTCTCGACGTTATCGAGTCGAACATGCCGACCGAGCTCGTGCCTGAACACCGCCGGTTACTCGCCTACGCCGTCGTCGGCATGGCCGAAGGGGGGACCCGGTTCTGGGTCGAAAAGAGCCGCAAGGAGGCCGCCGGGGCCCCGACGGACCGAGAGGGGGCGGTCGCCTTGGCCGACGACATCCGCCTCCTGACCGAACGCATCTCCACGATCGCCTGGGCCGGGCTGCGCGGGGTTCATCCGGACTGAACGGTCATAGTCGCCCGGTCAGCTGCTCGGTCAAGATCCACAGCTCGTTCGCGCAGGCCACGTAGACCTCGACATCTCCCCCGGCCGGATCGGCGACGTCCTCGGCAGGATCGAGCGGCACGTCGGCGAGACCGAGCGCGCCGACGCGCGACATCAACGGATCGACGCCGGGCACCAGGTCGAGGCACAGCCGTCGCAGCGTGGCACAGCGCCGGGCAGCCTCGGGGTGGTGTCGGCGGACGAACCGCACGTGGTCGGCCTCCATCGCGACGACCAGGTCCGCCCGAGCGATGTGTTCGGGGTTGAGCTGCTTGCTCCGGTGGCCCGACACCGCCAGGTCGCCCAATGCCGGAATGGACGCCAGCGCAGCCCGGGTGCGCATCCCCATGGGTTGTCCCTCCACCACGTGGGTGCCGGCGCTCACCACTTCGAGCGCCACGCCGGTTTCGGCCCCCCAGTGCTCGAGCATGAACGCCGCCATGACCGAGCGCGCCGCGTTGCCGGTGCATAGCGTCACGATGCACGGTGTGTTGGTGGTCATGCGCGGGTGCTCACGGCGCGCGACGGCGCCGGCAGGCGGGTGCTCAGGTCAGGCGGAGCCCGGAGATCGCCCGGGCGATGACCAGACGCTGGATCTCCGAGGTCCCCTCGAAGATCGTGAAGATCTTCGCGTCGCGGTACCAACGCTCGACCGGCGAATCGCGGACGTACCCGACGCCGCCGAGGATCTGCACGGCCCGCTCGGTTATCCACACCGCGGTCTCCCCGGCGAACAACTTGGACTGCGAACCCTCGGCGCCGGCGTAGGGCTGACGGTTGCGACCCATCCAGGCGGCGCGCCACACCAACAGCCGGGCCGCGTCGAGGCGAGTCCGCATGTCGGCCAGGGTGAAGGAGATGGCCTGGTTCTCGATGATCGCCTTGCCGAACTGTTTGCGCTCCTTGGCGTAGTCGAGCGCGTACTCGTATGCGGCCCGGGCGACGCCCAACGCCTCCGCGGCGACGTAGGGTCGGGACGCCTCGAAGGTCCCCATCGCCGCCTGGGTCGCCGTGTGCCCACCCTCGCGAACGTGGGCCAACCTCTGGTCCAGCTTCTCCTTCCCGCCGAGCAGGCACGATCCGGGAACGCGACAGTCCTCGAGGATGACCTCGGCGGTGTGCGACGCCCGGATCCCGAGCTTCTGGAACTTGCGACCTTGCGAGATCCCCGGCGTCCCCTCCGGAACGATGAAGCTGGCGTGACCGCGCGCCCTCAGTTCGGGATCGACCTGGGCGACGATGACGTGCAGGTTGGCCAGGCCACCGTTGGTGATCCAGGTCTTGGTGCCGTTGAGCACCCACTCGTCCTTGGCCTCGTCGTACACGGCCCGGGTGTTGAGCGAGGACACGTCGGACCCGGCATCGGCCTCGGACACCGCGAAGGCGGCCATCTTGATGTCGCCCGGGGTGCCGTAGCACTGGGGCAGCCACTCGCCCTGTTGCTCGCGGGTCCCGCTCATGAAGATCGCCGAGACGGCCAGGCCGCTGCCCAGGATCGCCAGCCCGATCCCGGCGTCGCCCCAGGTCAGTTCCTCGGACGCCAGGGCCAGGAGCAGTCCGGTTCTGTCCGCAAAGGCATTGGTCATGAAGTCCAGGCCATAGAGGCCGACCTTGGCCGCCTCTTCGATGATCGGCCAGGGCGTTTCCTCGCGCTCGTCCCACTCGTGCGCGGCCGGCCGAATGACCCGTTCGGCGAAATCGTGGACCCAAGAGACCACCTGGAGTTGGTCCTCGCTCAGCTGGAGCGAGAACGCCGTTGCTTCGGCCACCCGTTGCTCCCTTCTCGTCACGCGCGAGGACACATACCCGCGCGCCACGAAAACTTCACGGGCAAATTACCAAAGGGTAACTAGAGCTTCAGGGATGCTACGAGGGCGGCGGGCTAACCGACCGGACGCACGTCCTTCGCCATCAGGCCCTTGGGGCCCTCCTCAACATCGAATTCCACCGGTTGCCCCTCTTCGAGCACGCGGTAGCCACTCATCTGGATGGCGCTGTGATGCACAAAGACATCAGCGCCGCCATCTGGTTGAGAGATGAAGCCGTAGCCCTTCTCGGAGTTGAACCACTTGACTGTTCCGGATGCCACTGTGGCAATCCTCCCTGTTCTGTTGCTTGAGACATTGCCGAGGCAATGCCGCCTGCTGACTGCCTGGGTGCGATCAATTCCTCGCACCCGGTGCGACGGGAATTTTGACCCACCGCCGCCCGGGGACGCTAGCAGCACGAACCGGCACGCCGTGTGCCGTAGCGCGTATCACGCCCGATGCGAAGGCCGTTAGGCACCGCTCAACGACGCAAGGTCGTCCCGTTCTGGCCGTCCTCGACCGTCCACCCGAGCGCCACCAGCCGGTCCCTGATGGCATCGGATCGCCCGTAGTCCCCGGCCGCGCGGGCCTCGTCGCGCTCGGTGACCAGGCGTTCGGTCTCCTCGTCGAGCTCGGCGGCGGCGCCACCGTCGAGCGCCAGCCCGAGCACGCCGCACAAGAGCGCCACCGTCCTGGCCAGCGCGGCGGCGGCCTCTTCGTCGCCGGCGTCGCCGAGCGCATGTGCCCGGTTGACGGCTTCGAAGATCGAAGCCAGCGCGCCGGGGGTGTCGAGGTCGTCGTCCATCCGAGCGCGGAACCGGTCGACCTCGTCGGAGACGACGTCGACAGCCCGACCGGCGGCGGCGCCGAGAGCGGACGTGTCCAGCCCGAGGGGCTCGGTGACCGAGAAACGTTGCGCCAGGCGGTCGAGACGATCGAGCCCCTTCTCGGCGTCGACGATCGTCTCGGGCGTCACCTCGATCTGGGACCGGTACTGGGAGCGCAACACGAGCAGGCGGTAGGCTCGCGGGTCCGCGGCGTCGAGCAGCTGGTCGATCGTGGTGAAGTTGTCGAGCGACTTCGACATCTTCTCCCCGCCCGCCATCACCCAGCCGTTGTGCACCCAGTGCCGCGCGAACGGCCTGCCCTGGGCCACCGCTTGGGCCCGTTCGTTTTCGTGGTGGGGGAAGATCAGGTCGACCGCCCCGCCGTGCAGGTCGAAGCCGTCGCCCAGCAGGTCGAGGGACATGACGACGCACTCGGTGTGCCATCCGGGCCGGCCGGGCCCGAACGGCGATTCCCAGCTGGGCTCGCCGGGTTTCGCCTTCTTCCAGAGCACGAAGTCGAGCGGCGAGCGTTTCTCGGCGTCGACCTCCACCCGGGCGCCGGACCGCAGGGAGTCGAGTGACTGGCGGGCCAAGAGCCCGTAGCCATCGACCTGTTCGACGTCGAAGTAGACGCCGTTCGACGTCTCATACGCGACGCCCCGCCCGATGAGATCGGACACCAACGCCACCATGTCGTCGACGTACTCGGTGGCATGCGGGGTGTCGTCGGGGCGCAGCACCCCGAGGGCGTCCGTGGCCCTCCACCAACTGGCCTCGAACTCCCGGGCCACCTCTGGCTCGGTGCGGCCCTCCCCGGCCGCGCGCTCGATGATCCTGTCGTCGATGTCGGTCACGTTCGAGACGTAGTGGACGTCCAGCCCGCTGAAGGTCAGGTATCGACGCAGGACGTCGAAGACCAGCGCCATGCGCCCGTGCCCGATGTGGGGGTCGTCGTAGACCGTCAGGCCGCAGACGTACATCGAGACGCGCCCTGGATCGCGCAGCTCGAGCGGCCGCACCGCCCCCGTTGCGGTGTCGTAGAGGCGCAGCACCCAGGTACGGTAACCCGATCATGAGCGCATCCGATCCCAGCTCGGCGCCGGAGCGGGCCGTCCCCGAGCGCCCGACGCTCGAGGGCCTGGAGGCCAAGTGGGACCGCCGCTGGGAGGCGGAGGGGACCTACCGGTTCGACCGGAGCAAGGGGCGCGCCGAGGTCTATGCGATCGACACCCCGCCGCCCACGGTCAGCGGTTCGCTGCACCTCGGCACCGTGTTCGGCTACGTCCAGTTCGACTCCATCGCCCGCTTCCGGCGCATGCGCGGCAAGGAGGTGTTCTTCCCGGTCGGCTGGGACGACAACGGGCTGCCAACCGAGCGCCGGGTCCAGAACCACTACGGCGTGCGCTGCGATCCGAGCCTCCCCTACGTCCCCGACGCCCGTATCGAGCCCGACCCGAACGCGCAGCGCCCGCTGTCGCGGCGCAACTTCATCGAGCTCTGCGAGGAGCTCACCGCCGAGGACGAGCGGGCCTTCGAACAGGTGTTCCGCGACGTCGGCCTGTCGGTGGCCTGGGAGCTGACCTACACCACCATCAACGACCGCTCGCGGCGCGTGGCCCAGCGTGCCTTTCTGCGCAACCTGGCCCGGGGTGAGGCATACGCCAGCGAAGCGCCCACCATGTGGGACGTCGACTTCCAAACGGCGGTGGCGCAGGCCGAGATGGAGGACCGGCCGACCTCGGGCGCCTACCACAGGCTCACGTTCCACCGAGATGACGGTGGCGGCATCGAGATCGACACCACGCGCCCGGAGCTGTTGGCGGCGTGCGTGGCCGTCGTGGTCCACCCCGACGACGAGCGTTGGCGGGGTCTCGTCGGCACCGAGGTGACCACCCCGCTCTTCGGCGTCCGCGTGCCGGTCGTGGCCCATGGCCTGGCCGATCCCGAGAAGGGCACCGGGGCCGCCATGATCTGCACCTTCGGCGACAGCACCGACGTGCTCTGGTGGCGCGAGCTCGATCTCCCCCTCCGCTCGGTGGTCCAGCGCGACGGGCGGCTCCAGACCGAGCGCCCAGAATGGCTGACCTCGGAGGGGGCCGCGGGGGCGTGGGACGCGCTCGGCGGGAAGACCACCAAGGCCGCTCGCCGGGAGATCGCCGGCCTGCTGGCGGAGTCGGGCGAGCTTCTCGGGGACCCCCGCGCCATCCGGCACGAGGTCCGCTATTACGAGCGCGGCGAGCGGCCGCTCGAGATCGTGACCAGCCGCCAGTGGTACATCCGCAACGGCGCGCGCGACCCCGACCGTCGCCAGGCGCTCCTCGACGCCGGCCGCGCCTTGCACTGGCATCCCGACTTCATGCGCGTCCGCTACGAGCACTGGGTGGGCGGCCTCAATGGCGACTGGCTCGTCAGTCGCCAGCGCTACTTCGGGATCCCCTTCCCGGTCTGGTACCCGGTCGACGCAGACGGCAACGTCACCCACGACGAACCGATCCCGGCCGACGAGTCCTCGCTGCCGGTCGATCCTCAGTCCGAGGCGCCCCCCGGCTACACCGAGTCCCAGCGCGGCCAGGTGGGTGGGTTCGTCGGGGACCCCGACGTCATGGACACTTGGGCCACCTCCTCGCTGTCCCCGCAGATCGCCGGCGCCTGGGAGGACGATCCCGACCTCTTCGGGCGCACCTTCCCGATGGATCTCCGGCCCCAGGGCCCCGAGATCATCCGCACCTGGCTGTTCGCAACGGTGCTGCGCAGCCAGCTGGAGCACCGGACCCTGCCGTGGTCCAACGTGAGCATCAATGGATGGATCCTTGACCCCGACCGCAAGAAGATGTCCAAGTCCAAGGGCAACGCGGTCACGCCGGAGGCACTGGTCGCCGAGCACGGTGCCGACGGCCTCCGCTACTGGGCCTGTTGCGGCGCCCCCGGCACCGACACGGCGGTGGACCCCGCACAGATGCGCGTCGGGCGACGTCTCTCCATCAAGGTCCTCAACGCCTCCAAGTTCGTTCTCAGCATGGCGGCGGCCGGTGGCGAGGTCACCGAACCATTGGACCGGGCCATGCTGGCCCGGTTGGCCTCCGTGGTGACCGCTGCCACCGAGGCCTTCGACGCCTACCAGTACCACCAGGCACTGGAACGGGCCGAGACGTTCTTCTGGTCGTTCTGCGACGACTACCTCGAGCTCGTGAAGTCGCGCGCCTACGGCCAGGCCGAAGGCAGCGCCGAGGCGCCAACGGCGTCGGCCCGGGCCGCATTGGCGCTGGCGCTCTCGGTCCAGCTCCGGGTCCTCGCCCCGTTCCTTCCGTTCGTCACCGAGGAGGTCTGGAGCTGGTGGCAGGAGGGCTCGATCCACCGGGCCGAGTGGCCGGCCGCCTCCGAGCTGCCAACCGATGCGGGCGGCGACCCCGCGATGCTCGACACAGTGGCCGAGGCGCTGGCCGCGGTCCGACGGAAGAAGACGGCCGAGAAGCGCTCGCTTCGTGCCCGGGTCTCCCGCCTGGAGATCGTCGACACCCCCGATCGGCTGGCCGCCCTCCGCGCTGGCGCGGGCGACCTGCGCGAGGCGGGGAATGTCGAGGAGCTGGTGCTGCGCGAAGGAGCCGAAGCGAGCACCGTCGTCGAGCTGGCCCCCGAGGACGGCTGACCGGGCATACCGGGGCGGGCGGCGGCGTTGACAAGGTGACCCTGCGGCATCGCACGACACAAAGGAGGCCGGGATGGGAGTGACCGAGCTGGGCCATGTCGTCCTCTACGTCGAGAACGCCGAGCGTTCCGCGCGCTTCTACAGAGACGTGCTCGGCTGGCACCAGATCATCCCGAAGGAGGGTGCACCAGTCGGCGGCATGGCCGCCTTCTCCGGCGGACGGACCCACCACGAGCTCCTCCTCATCGAGGTCGGGCCCGGTGCGGCCCCGATCCCGAGTGGGCGGCGGGTCGGCATGTACCACTTCGGGCTGCGGGTGGGAGAAGACGACGCCGATCTCAAGGCGGCGCTCGACCGCGTCATCGCGTCGGGAGCGACCGTGCTCGGGGCCTCGGACCACACCGTGACCCACAGCCTCTACATCGCTGACCCGGACGGGAACGAGGTGGAGCTGTACGTCGACGTCCCCGGGATCGACTGGCAGCACGATCCGCAGTTGATCGCGGTGCCCGTCAAGCCGCTCCGACTCTGAACGACCGGTCCGTTTAGGACTCGATGACGACGTCGGCGGGCGACTTGTCCGGCCGAAGGCCGCGCCATGAGGGCTGACGGAGTCGGCCCTGGGTCGTCCAGTCAGTGAAGCGGACCTCACCGACCAGGATCGGCCGCAGCCAGGTGGCCCCAGCGACCTGCGCCTTCGGAAGCTCCCCGGCGAAGGGGCTCGTCCTTCTCCGCAACTTTGCAAAACGTGCGGCCAACTCCTTCAGGTCGGCGTCCGAGAA
>CAAGKR010063686.1_pt1 | contig 11129 bp, 9 predicted proteins | sample 2556971 | NCBI WGS metagenome assembly CAAGKR01 (sample SAMEA5207829, study PRJEB30636) | soil metagenome | biome: forest; feature: boreal; material: soil | place: USA | collected 2011-09 | depth 1 m
GAAATCTCGAACTGGCCCCTGGCGGAGCTGAAGCCGATGCTGGAGCGAACGTTCCGGCATGTCGCCGACGCCACCAATGTCTCTTTCACGATCGACGTGCGGCCAGGGCTGCGGGAGACCATCCCCACCGACCCGCAGCGGCTACAGCAGGTCCTCAACAACCTGCTGAGCAACGCGTTCAAGTTCACGGAGAGGGGGAGGGTCGAGTTCGTGGCTCAGCCAGCCACCTCGGGCTGGAATCCAGGCAACGAGGCTCTCAATCAGGCCACCGGCGTGGTCGCCTTCAGGGTCATCGACACCGGCATTGGCATCCCGCCGGAGAAGCAGCAATCGATCTTCGAAGCCTTCGCGCAGGTCGACGGGACCACCAGCCGCAAGTACGGCGGCACGGGCCTTGGGCTGTCCATCTGCCGCGAGCTGACCCGCCTGCTCGGAGGCGAGATCCGCCTCGACAGCGAGCAGGGGGTCGGCAGTGCGTTCACCGTCTACCTCCCCGTTTCGTCGCCCGCGCGTTCGGGCCGCATTTCACCTTCGCGGACGGCCAACGGCTGGTCGGACGATCCGGCGGAGGGTGCCAACCGGGCGGTCGCAGTCGCCGCGGCCGGCAGCCGTACGTGGCAGGACCGGGGATCTCCGCCGGTGGCCGAAGCACATCAGGTCGAGGCCACCAAGAGCCTGCTCGTCCTCGAGGGCGACCCTGTGCATCGGCAGTTCATCGTCGATCTCATGAAGCCGGTCAACGCGGCCACGACGGCCGTCGCGACGGGCGACGAGGCGCTGGAGTTCCTGGCGAGGGAAGCCTTCGACTGCGTCGTGCTCGACCTGGGACTGCAGGGGAGCAGCGGCTGGAAGGTGATCGCGGAGCTCGAGGCCAGCAAGGCGATAGGCTCGACGCCGCTGCTCGTCTACACGGCTCGCGAACTTACTCGCAAGGAGGAGGCCAGGCTCAACAAGGCCGCCAGGAGCATCGTGATCAAGGACGCTAGGTCCCCCGAACGTCTCAGAGAAGAAATCGCCGCGATCCTCACGTCATCCGAACCGAGCACCGGCGCTGAGCTCGTGTTCAGCTCGCGCATGCCGGAAGCTGCCGACGGCTCGCTGGCAGGCACCAGGGTCCTGGTGGTCGACGACGACATCCGGAACATCTTCGCTTTGACGGCCGTGCTCGAGAGGCATGGCATGGACGTTATCTCCGTCGACTCCGGGCGGGAGGCGATCGAGGTGCTCGAGGAAAACGGCAACATAGACGTCGCGCTGGTCGACATGATGATGGCCGAGATGGACGGCTACGCGACGTTGAGCGAATTGCGCAAGTTGCCCATGCTCCGTGACAAGCCGATCATCGCCCTCACTGCCAAAGCCATGAACGGCGACCGAGAAAAGTGCCTCGAGGCCGGCGCGTCCGACTACATCGCCAAGCCCGTGAACAACGCCCAGCTGCTGGCGCTCCTTAAGTCGTGGGCCGCGCCTTGAACAGGGCTGACGAAACCGCCGCTCCAGTCGACGCCGAGGCGGAGCTCGACGAGATCGAGATCGCCCGGCATCCGGCTCTGCTACGTCTACGACTTCTCGTGAGTAGTGATCGGGCCGCTGCGACCGAGCATCCTGGCGGCCATGACCGCGGAAGGATCATCGACGATCTCCGGATACCAGAACCGGGTCCTTCACGACGTTTCCGCTCTACCCTGAAGGAGCCTATCCACCGGCTCTTCTGCGGCAGCCTCACCCGCTCGGGCTTTCTAGGCCTTGACAAACGCGAGTCACTCGTGTTCCGCCCCGACCGCAACCATTACGAACAGATCCGGGACAGCGTCAACTCTTCAGGAAGACCCCATGGTGACCCAGCCTCGCCACGTGTCGTGCGAATCCGCTCCTGACGCCCAGTTGAAGGTCAACCTCCTCATCGTCGACGACGACGCCACCACACGCTTTGCCCTGAAGACTATCCTCACCCCTCTCGACGAGAAGGTGATCGAAGCTTCGTCAGGGGCGGACGCGCTTCGCAAGCTACTCCGCGATGAGTTCGCCGTCGTGCTGCTCGACGTTCGCATGCCGATCATGGACGGATTTGAGACCGCCCAGCTCATCCGCCAGCGCCCTCGTTCTGAGCTGACGCCGATCATCTTCGTCACCGCGCTCGACCAGGCGGAGACGGATATGGGCCGCGGCTACGACCTCGGAGCGGTCGACTTCGTTTTTGCACCCGTCGTACCCGCCATCGTCCGGGCGAAGGTGTCGGTCTTCGTCGAGCTCTACCGCGCCCAACAGGAGCTGCGACGTTACCGCCGCCAGCTCGAGGTGCTGGTCGAAGAGCGCACCACCGCGCTCACAGCGATCAACCGCGAGCTCGAGGCGTTCAGCTACTCGGTGTCCCATGACCTCCGAGCGCCGCTTGTCGCCTTAGATGGTTTGAGCCATGCACTGCTCAGCGACTACAGCGGCCAGCTCGACGACCGCACGAAGGATTACCTGCGACGAATGCGCGAGGCGAGCCAGCGTCTGGCCTCCGTATTCGACGGCCTTGAGACGCTGTTCCGGCTCACGAGCGGCGAGATCCACCGCGAGGAGCTCGACCTCAGCGCGCTGGCCAAAGAGATCGTGGACGAGATGCGCGCAGCCACTCCAGGCGCCAACGTGCAGGTGGACATCACGCCGGGCATGACCGTCTCCGGCGACCAGAAGCTGATTCGGATCCTCGTCAGCAACCTGATCAACAACGCCTTCAAGTTCACGAGCGCAAACGCCAGGCCGAGGATCGAAATCGGTCGCGAGGTCGTGGACGGCGACATCCGGATGTTCGTGCGCGACAACGGGGTCGGGTTCGACATGATCTCGTCTCACCGTCTCTTCGGCGCCTTTCAGCGCCTCCACAGCCAGAGCGAGTTTCCCGGAGTGGGGATCGGCCTGGCCACGGCGCGGCGGATCGTCAATCGCCACGGGGGGCGGATCTGGGCCGAAGGGGCGGTCGGCGAGGGCGCGACTTTCTACTTCGTCATTTAGCGCCCCGTCCACTAGCCAAGGCCAGCGCGTTCTAGATGCGAGATGTCCATCGGCCGGACCCTATCTGCCGCCCACCCGCCCAGATCCATCCGGCAGCGCCACCCGCTCCAGGTGCTTTGGGCGATCAGCCTCGTGGTCGGACTCTTCTTGCTGGGCAGCTTCGCGTACGGGACGTGGAAGGGCGTCTCCGAGCAGCAGCACCTCAATCAGGTCTGGAACGGCGAGGTCCACCCACGGGCCTCCGGCCCGAAGGTCATCGACCCGAGCCTCGAGAAACCGATCAACGGCATCGACTTCGCAATTCGAATTCCGAAGCTCGGCTACATGGCCGCCGTCAAGGAGGGGGTCGACAGTGGGGTTCTGTATACGGGCCCGGGCCATTACCCGACGAGCATGTGGCCGGGCAATCCGGGCACGGTCGGCGTGGCGGCGCACAACGTCTACTGGATCAACTTCCCTCAGCTCGTCAAAGGGGACGAGGTAGACATCGAGACCCGCTACGGCCTCTACCGGTACCGGGTCACCGGCAGCGAGATCGTGAGCCCGAACGACCGCACGGTCCTGGTTCCCAGCGCGGATGGGTACTACTTGACCCTCACCACCTGCTGGCCCCTTTGGGCGGGCGCGTTCGCGACCAAGCGGTACGTGATCTTCGCCGTGCAGGTGTGGCCGGCCCCGGAGCGGCCCGGCTACAGCTAGGTTCCCGGACCCGGGCAGCGAGCCGGTCCGAACCTCCTCAGTCCCCGGTGCGACCGGCTTCACCGGCCAGCAGTGATGGCATTTGCTGGGACCGGGCGTCGTCGTCCGGAGCCGTGCTGGGGTTGGTCTCGAAGGCGCCGGAATTTGGCGAAAAAGGGACGAGTCGCATGGAGAGGCCTCGCGGAGGTGTGTCCGCGAGGCCGAACGAAGCCGCTTGCTAGGCGTGAATGGCCCCGCGGTGGGTCAGGGCTCGGAAGATGAAGAGCAAGATGAGCGCTCCGACGAACGCGACGATGATCTCGATCACGATGTTGGTGATGGCTATGCCGGCCAGCCCAGCCAGCCACCCGCCCAGGAACGCCCCGAGGATCCCGACAACGATGTCCCAGACCAGCCCCATGCCCCTGCCCGTGAGCACCTTGCTGGCCAGGAACCCGGCGATGGCTCCGACGATGATCCATACGATGAATGCCATGCGCTGCAAACCTCCTCTGCCGCTGAGCGGCGGTAAATGGAACGACGCCTCTTGAAGGCGCGACCGTTGGGCCGCCTATTAAAAGGATCGTCGGGCTAAGCCGTAGTACCCGCGTTCGGGGCTTGTCAGCGCCGGTATGAAACTCCCCAGACAGCGCCGGTTTGAATTCCCCACCCGAGGCGGTGGGCTTTGTGGTTTTGTGCGGTCGGTTTGTGTGGAAACCTGGACCCCGGGGCCGGATCACAGCCGGATCATGCATTCCCGGAAAACGGACGGGCACGCGAGGTCATAGGAGGACACGGCGCTGGCGGCAAATCGAGTTCAGGCGGAACCGTGAGGCCCTCGCAGTCAAGATGCAGGTATAAAGGTCCTGCTCGTCTCGTCACCGACGCGATCCCAGCTGTCATCAATCGATTCTTATCGGACCACGCCATCTCCCAGTTGATCCCTCGCGTCAGGAGCGCCTGGCATGACTCGCCTTGATGCCTCTCGTTGTCGCGCTCCAGCAACGGGAACGAGGAGTACTCCACCGGAACCGGAACACCGTCCTGGTGCCAGAAGACCTCATCTTCGACGCGGCTGCCCTTCCCAATTAGGAATGCGCGGTAGATGGGGCAGTCCTCAGCCGGGTACGGTGAGCCGTCTGCATGGCTGTGGTGGAACAGCTGATGAGCGTGAAGGCCGAGCACCTCGTCCGGCTCGTAGCCCATCATGCGGGCGCCCGCCCGATTGATGTAGAGGCAGACTCCCGTGGTGTCCATGGCGTAGACGCCGTTGCCGGTGGACTCGAGAAGGAGCTTGTTGTAATCGGAAAGGCGCTCCGCTTCGAGCTTTGCGGTCAACCGCTCCGTGACGTGTTGAATGCCGATGAAGTGCGTTAAGACGCCCGCGTTGTCGTGGACTGGCGAGATCCGAAGCTCATTCCAGAACGGGCTTCCGTCCTTGCGAAAGTTGAGCACGACCCGCGTGCACTCATCGCCCGCGTCGAGCGCCGCTCGAATCTCGGCCACCGTCTCCCGATCCGTAGCGCCGCCCTGAAGGAATCGGCAGTTCCTTCCTAGCACGTCGCTTCGCGAGTAACCGGTGATCGTTTCAAAGGCGGCGTTCACGTAGATCAGCGGATGATCCGGCAGGCGCGCGTCGGCGATCACGATGCCTGACGTCGCGCTGTCCAGCGCTCGCGAAACGAGCCCAATCGGAAGCTGACTGGGAAGACCTGGGGTCTCGAGATTTATAGCCTGGGCCGCAACCCGATCACCGGAGTCGGTCAGGCTGCTATTCCGTCATGCTCAAGAGTCATGTCGATGGCGTCCCCCCATGTGGCCGCGATTTTCTTTGCCATCTCCTCCTCATCTGCCCGGTTGGCACGGGCGACCTCGGCCGTTGCCTCATCGCCGCAGCGCAGCGCAAGCTGCTCGAGTAGCGAGTAGGCGGCGATCTCGACTGCTTCGGCAACGTACCCGTCACGAGCAATCTTGCCGGGCTGATCCGAGCGGAAGCGATCAATCAATCCCTTGGGGAGAGCCACTGCCACGGACTCGCCCGTTTTGCGGATCGAGGGGTGCGAGTCCAGTGCTTCCAGACGCTGGTCGAGGCGATGTTTGTGATCGTGAGTCTGCTGCAGATGCGCCTCAAGCATGGCCTTGGTCTTCGTGTCCTTGGCAGCCTTGATCATCGATTCGAGCATCGTCTCCAGGTTGAGCTCCATCGCGTGCGCGTCCTGAACGTAGTCCACCAATTTGGCCTTGAGCTTCTCGTTGTCTTTCAAATCAATCCCCCCTGGTTTGGAGTATTCCGGCTCAACAGAGTGGTAACGTTCCGCCGCGGCGCACTACCTCCGCTTACCCGATAGATGACGGCAGACGGCGGGTCGGGCCAGCAGCGCTGATCTTTCAGCCAGCAAGCTTCCAATCGCTCAGGCGTGGGGCGCTGGCTCTGCTGGCGCATCCGACCGTGAGGCGCAGCTGGAGCCCATCGCAATGCATTTGGGTGATGGTTGGCTGCGGGGCGTTACCAGCAGTAAGGGAGTCTAGAACCTGCTGGCCATCGCCGGATGCGTGCTGGCATCGAACCCGACTCGCGACAACTTCGACGACGACGTCAAATCGCTAGGAGAAAAACATGGATTCGATTCGCTTCTTGCCGACCAAGGTTCACGGAGTGCTCGACTATGTGGTGGGTCTGGCGCTCATCCTGGCTCCCAACATCTTCCAGTTTGCAGACGTGGGTGGCCCGGCCGTCTTCATTCCCCGGCTGCTGGGCGTCGTGCTCATCGCGTACAGCCTCTTAACTCGATACGAGTGGGGTGTGATCAAGGTCATCAGCATGCCTTACCACCTGATCGTCGACTTCGTGGCTGCGCTCTTTTTGGCGGTCTCGCCATTTCTGTTCGGTTTCAGCAACAAAGGGGCGAACGTCTGGCTACCTCACGTCGTGGTCGGGATCGCGGTGATCCTCGTCGTGATCGTCAGCAAGACCCAGCCTGGCACCTCGATGGATAGGCGCGTCACATCCGCCTGACGACACATGAGTTGGTAATGGGACCAAGTTTTAAGGAGAACCAAGAATGATCATTAAATGGCTTCATCGACTAGGCATCCCGAGTGATGCCGCCCACGTCTTGGCTCTGGGCTCGATCGCCGGAAGCATCGTGGCCTGGGCCTGGCGCAACGAAGACGATGCCTCCAATGCCGAAAGGCTGGGGATCTTCATCGGGCTGTGGGCACCCACCTTCATGCTGATCGGCAATGCCCTGAAAACCGAAGAGGTTGCCGGCCGGGAAAGCGGCGACGAGATGATGGGGGTCGGCCGCCGAATGCAGCGGGCCGTGGAACCCTCCGCCCGCTAGCTTGACGACGCGGTCGACGATCTGATGGATCCAAGTAACGGCCAGCACCCGGGGGCCGTTCGGGGGCAGTCTAGCCGCAGCTGCCGGTCGGAGTGGGTCCCGCAAGGTCCACTCCGGCCGGTGTTTGACGCGACCTGTGCGTGCACCCGGATCAAGCGCAAAGCGGGCTGTTGTTGACTTTGTTATGCCGGCTTGGCGAGCCTGGTGGAGGCGAACGATCTTCGCCCGCTTGGTGACGCGGGCATGTCCGGAGATCCCGCCTCTGTGGGGGATGCGTGTTGTGGATTTGGGTACGTCCTTTGGGGGCGGGGGCAGCATTACCCCCGGCAGCGTCGAACCGCTCCAGCTGGTGCAGACCACCCACCGTCGAGAGCCTCTAATAATTTGTCTAACCGGACCCGTCGCGGGTGTCGGCGCGGGCCGTGCGGCTCGCTAGTGTCAGATCGCCTTGAACGTTCCCGCTGCGACCACAGTCTTGGTGGTCGACGACGACCCGATCGTGCGCGAGATCTACCGTCTGGCCCTCGAACGCCGCGGTTATGGCGTCATGGTCGCTGCGGACGGTATCGAGGCGCTCGAAATGTTAACGACAGCGCACCCCAACTTCATGTTTCTCGACATTCGCATGCCGAGAATGGGCGGCCTCGAGGTGCTCACAAGGATTTCCGGGGATCCGGCGATGCCGCACATCCCTGTGGTGATGCTCTCCAATTACGGCGAGCCGGACCTCGTCGCCAAGACGTTGAGTCTTGGCGCGAAGGAATACCTGATCAAAGTTGCGACCGACCCGCTGCAACTCGCAGCCGTGGTGGCCAGGTGGCTTGGTTAGCCGCCGTCTGGACCCGGCGAAGTGGAGTGCTAAACCACTTTCCCAGCAGAACGCCGGCGTGTTCCTTTTGCGTCGAAAGCGGTCCATAGGCCGTGTCGAGCGCCGTCTCCAGAGCCCCGACCGGGGTCTCCAGGCTCCTCACCTACGGCACTCCACAGCTCGCGGACTGGCCAGGTGGCCTCATCGTCGCCGCGACGTGCGTCGCGGCGCTGCTTGCTCTGTTTCTGGCTGAGGTCGGAGGACCGGGGCACGCGAGCTTCGGAGGCGTCCGGCTTGTCTTCGTAGCCGCGGCAGCTTTCACGCTCTCGAGGCGACTGGTGGTCTCCGTCGTCGCAGCGGGCGTGCTTTTCCAGGTCTTGAGCGCCACCGTGGACGGACTGCAACGTTGGTCGCTCATGTTTGGGATCCTCACGTACCTGGCAGTGGCGTGGCTCGCCTACGTCGCGGCGGGGGCGGTACGAAGCTCGCGTCGCGACGCGGCTCGGGCGGAGCGACTGAGGGCGGTGGTGGAGGCGGCCACCGGCCTGGTGGAGGTCTCGCTGTCACCGGAGGACTTGATGGAACGATTGATGGTTTACAGCGCGAGCTCCTCCGATGCAGATAGGGGGTCCGTCTCGCGCATCGAAGGCGACGAGATCGTGGTCGAGGCCTCATACGACCCCAAAGGCGATCGTGCGGAGATCGGCAGTCGGTGGAAGATCGCGAGCCAACCGCTCGTGGTCGACCTGATGAAGTCGAAATCGCCGATCCAAGGTGCTGTGGTCAGCACCATAGGGCTTAACGCGCCGCTGGCCCAGCGCATGCGTCAGGTTCACCACGTTCTTGTGGTCCCGCTCCTGTCGGAGCACAGCGTACGCGGGTTGCTGACCCTGATCCGGTTTCGGGATTCGGCATTCTCGGACGCCGAGATCGAGTCGGTGCAGAGCGTGGCCAAGATCGCTTCGGTCGCGCTGAGTGCCTCCAGGCTGCATTCCGAGATGGGGTTGGTGCGAACCGATGCCGAGACTACCGCGTTACAGCTGCGCGAGCGCGAGCACATGCTGGCCGATACGCTGCGAGTCGCGCGCCTCGGCAGTTGGGAGTGGCACGTGCCTCGCAACCAGGTCAACTTCTCAGACGATCTCAACCGAATTTATGGCCGGGCCACCGCGGATCAGCCGATCACCTACCAGGAATGGCTGGAGGCTGCGCACGCAGATGACCGCGACCTCTTTAAAAGCGCCGTCGAGGGTGCAGTCCGGTCAGGCGGAGCCTTCGAGGTCGAGCATCGGATGGTTGGTCCCGACGGAGCGATCAGGAACCTCCAGACGTTCGGACGGGTCGTCCGCATCGAATCCGGGCGTCCGGTGCGGTTGGCCGGCACGTGCCAGGACGTCACCGAACGCAAGCACTCGGAGGAATACCTCCTGGCTTTGACGCGGGAACGTGAGGACCGTCTTCGTGAGCATGCGCGGCGAATGGAGACCCTGGATAAGCTCAAGGGCGAGTTCCTGCTTTTGGCCTCACACGAGCTCCGGGGGCCGCTGACCATCATCACCGGCTACATCTCGCTCATGCGGGATGGCGCGCTTGGCCCATTGCCTGAAGTAGTCCAGGCCGCTCTTCCAGTGATGGCCACCCAGAGTGCGGCCATGAAGCAGCTGATAAGTGAGATGCTGGAAACCGCTCGGCTCGAGCATGGATTGCAGCTGGAGCTGAGACCGCTCGACCTCCGCGAGCTGATGCTGGAGGCGGTCCAATCGGTGACTCCACTGCTTGGGGCGCAGCAGAGGTTGACCACAGGCGCCATGTCAGAGACGGTCCCCATCCTGGGCGACCGGGAGCGTCTGCTGGCGATCATCACGAACCTTCTCGACAACGCGATCAAGTACTCAGGCCCGCGGGGCGAGATAGCGTGCGAAGTTGCCGTCCGGGGAAGCTGGGTCATTGCTGTCGTGCAGGACAATGGCTTCGGCATCGGGCAGGAGGATCGGAGCAAACTCTTCACGCGATTCGGTCGCGTGGTATCCCCCGAGAATGCACATATCCCTGGCACTGGCCTCGGGCTCTACATCGCCCAGGGCTTGGCCGTCCTGCACGGCGGCGAGATCACAGTCGAGTCCCAGCTTGGCAAAGGCAGTACTTTCAGCCTCCGACTGCCGGTTGCGCCGGCTGCGAGTCCCGATCCCGGCGGCGGCCAGGAGCGGCCCAGAGCCGCTCGGCGGTCCAGGCGCGTAAATCATCGATCTTCCAAGAGCCGACAGCCAGCAGCCGAGACGTCCTGAACGCCCTCGGCATCGTGAGATCGTCCCGCAAGCGGGGACGGCTAATCGAGCTGCATGAACACTTCCGCCCCGGCGAGGTGATCAGTGTCCAGGCAATGTGCTGTGATAAGTGATTCGCCGGGTCCCTGAATCTTTCGAGGGCGTATGGGCAGCCGAGGCGGTGGAGATCGCCAACCCTGCGCCGGCAGTCGACCATGGTCGAGGAGCTCGACGGGGTTCGGCGTCACCAGGTATCCGAGTGCACGATCGGCTTGAGCGGGATTCTCTCGGCGGGCTTGAACTCGCCGCCGGTGTGAAAGCCGACCGTGATCAATGCCGTCTGCGTGTAGCGCTCGTACGGGATGCCGAGCAGCTGCGCCACCTCACGCTCGTATTTGAGGTGGAGCGTCGTCCACGCCGTGCCCAGGCCGCGAGCGCGCGCCGCCAGCATGAAGCTCCATGCGGCGGGAAGGATTGAGCCGTAGAGACCCGCGATCTCCAGGTTCGTAACCCCCGGACGGTCCACCCGTCCCTCGATGCACGGGATCACCATCACGGGTACCTCGTGCATGCGGTCGGCGAGGTACTGTGCCGACGACACCACCCGGGGCAGCTGGCGGCCTCGCGGGTCGTCCTCCGCATATCGCGGCCGCCCGCTGCTTGTGTAGGCGTACCACGACTGGCGGTACAGATCGCCGATGACGCGCTTCTTCTCAGGGTCGGTCACTATCATCCACTGCCAGCCCTGGGCATTGCTGCCGGTTGGCGCCTGGATGGCCACCTCGAGGCACTCCATCAGCAGCTCGCGCGAGACCGGCCGGTCGAAGTCGAGTCGCTTCCGCACCGCGCGGGTGGTGGTCAGGATGGTGTGGGCGTCCATGCCCTCAATTGTCGCCGCCTGGGGCGCAGCGTCAGGCGGGCCGGCGTCCAGGATGATGAACCTGCCACGCTTCGCGAGGTGGTAGCCGACGGCCAATCCTGCCTGGCCGCCGCCGACGACAACGATCCCGAAGTGCTCCCGATCTGCCGGTTCTC
>CAAGKR010202621.1_pt1 | contig 11129 bp, 8 predicted proteins | sample 2556971 | NCBI WGS metagenome assembly CAAGKR01 (sample SAMEA5207829, study PRJEB30636) | soil metagenome | biome: forest; feature: boreal; material: soil | place: USA | collected 2011-09 | depth 1 m
CGCCGCTGCGGCGGGGATTTCTGTCGTTGTGCTCACACTCACACAGTGCCAGCCCCGAGTCTCTTTTTGCTGTTTCCGTCGGCACTGTCCGCCTCTTGGGCGTCGCTACGGAAGTCCTAACCCCGAAGCAGCGGCCGCCGATCGTCAGGAGGACTGTCAGCTCTTAGCAGCCTCATTCCGGGGGTCGCGCCGGAAAGCCAGAACGCGATCCCGCAGACCAGGCAGAAGCCTAAAAGAATCTCTGCAAAAGGCGACAGCCGTGCGTAGCTTGCGAAGAATAGCCCGGTCAGAACGAGTACGAAGAATAGATCTAGGACAATCGCCTGCAAATGAACCCTGACCCCTGGGAGAAACCCCAGCAAACGATGTTTCACGGCCGTATAGGAGCTGGTGACGGCGGCCTTTCCGACACCGGAAGCTGGAACATCGGAAGCAATATCAGCGGCATTCATAGGGGCCAATTTAGGGATGCGACCTGCGGGGACAAGGCACCCCACGTGGTAGAAGTAGCAAATCGAGCCACCCCACGCTTCATCCACGGCGGACGGAGAGCCGACCACAATGGCCTCACCGCAAGATGAGCATCGAGACTCACCGCTCGTGTGAATGAGACGCATCGAATTCAAAGCTACCAGCCGTCTGCCACTTTGCAAGCATTTAGGCCGATCTGTTCGTAGCAACCGGCATGAGGCCCTCGGAGGCTGCAGCTCCGCCGGCCTCGTTGGCGAGGTCGATAACTATTTGGGGACCGACCTCGGTTACGGCGATGCCGACATGTTGACGGAGCCATTCGACCACCCTAGCAACGCCACGGGACGCAATGGCGATCTTGAGACCCTCCTCAGTGCTTCTCGGGCAGCGCCGTGCGCCAGTGGCCGCCACTAAAGCAGCAAGGACTTCCGAGGCAACTTCCGGCCGGCTCCTCGTTGTCTTCTGATCGCGATTAGTTATACGAAGGCGGACTGAAGGTCGCGCAGGCAAATCGGCTGTATGTGGCTTCGCCTTCTCCCGTATTTCCACCGCAAAAGGCTGGCCTAGCAATCGCGCCATTCCCGCTGCCAGTTGGGTCTCCCAGGCCGTGTCGTCCGACGAAGCATCGCTGACCAAGACGTAGAGCTTCGAGGGCGCCCAATCCAAGCGGATTACGCGCCAGCGGAGTGTGTCTAATCGACTGGCCGGAATGCTCGCCAGCACTGCATCAAGGCGGGCCGACATGGTTTCCTCAAGGACCTGCTCGGCGGTCCGAGTGCCTCCCTGTTCGGACGCCTCCAACTCCGTTCCAGCTCGCTTGGGATGAGCTTCGGCGGCGAGGTCACGGTCACGGGACTTCGCGGCGCTGGCTTCGCTCCTAACAAACTCGAAGATCGAAGCGATCGTTTGGTAGGTGTCCTTGCCCTCGGCTCCACGCGCATCGAGGAAGTCGGCGAGCTGCTCACTTCCCCATTGCGCCTCTTTCTCGACCAGGACCTGGCATTGCTTGTCGCTTGGCGGCCGACTTCTAGGCAGGTCAGCCCAGGCTCGGGAGACAGAATCGGACACTCCCTCAATGGCGACTGGGTGGCGCGTAGCGCCATCGTTCGTCTTTCTTGGTCCTGGTGGTGGTGGCTTGTCCACCGTTACAACCGACGTTGAGATCGACGTTGGAATCGACGTTAGCCCCCAATTCTGAACTTGGCGATGGACGCCGATCCGCTGATTAGCGGACGCCTCCCCGCTGATTGGTGGATGCGGTTCCGCTGATTCGAGGACTCCGATCCGCTGATTTGTGGTCACCGGTTGCCTGAATTGCTTGAGCCGATTCACGTGCAGGGTGAACATGTCGCGCTCTGGACTGGGGACAACTTCGAGCGAATACCTGGGGTCGTTGCGGGCGACGACCGCAGCCGCCACGCGGATCCGCTTCACGACGCGGCCTCGCCGGGCGTTCTTAAGACCCAACAGATCGGCCAGCGGTGCGACCTCTCTGGCCTCAGTTGGGTCAGAAGCAAACAACCCATACTTCCAGCTTCTACTCTGGGTCTCCAGGAAGATCCACAGCCGCGCTGCGATCTCATCCACCTTGGCTAGGGCGAAGAATGTTGACTCGTCGAGCAAGGTGAGGCTGCCGCGCCTTAGCAGCGCAGCCATGACAGCGTTGATCTCCACTTCCACGCCACCGATCGCACCGCGACTCACGACTCTCCAAGAGTTGATGAGTCCAAAGCCGGCACTTATCTCAAGGCCCATTTCGTTCCGAGGATCGTTTCGAAGCGCCCGGGTCTCAATGCTGATGCCCTTGAGGCGCCTCAACGAAGCCTTGAGCGTCTCGTGATGAATCCCCCACTGCTTCTCTGCTTGCGCCAAGGTGAACCGGATCTTGTTGTTCCTGCCCCATCGGTCGAACGCGGATTGCAGCAGGACGATGAGCTTCAGGTCAGTGCCGGTTAAGTCGCCTTTGAGGAATTCAACCTTGAGGTCTTGGTGGTGCAGCCACTTTGCTGTTGCAAAGGCGACCAGAGGCATACGAGCAAGGTTTGTCTCGATGACTAGGGTCTTGGCTTGCCGGCCATCGTGGGCAACCCCCGTGATCCGCCCGTTTGGGGCGCCCGGTTCATGAGACATGGCGGCTAGCTCTCTAGCTTCGAAGCCAAGGTGCATCGGCACCCGCGAACTTCGCAACGACTAGGCGGCTCCCCCTCGGTTGTCCTCATCCAGCTCCACCATTGCTCGGAAAGGTGGCTCGCTAATGTCGAACTTCAGCATCCACGAGCCCTTCTCGACGTAGATGTCTAATTCCGCATGGACCAGGGCCTCGGCACGCTCGCCGTTTGGTCCTTGCCTTTGCCCAAAACACTTGACGAGTACGTCGTAGGTAACGTCCATTCCATTCCAGGTGGTTTTGTCTGGACATGCGAAAGCTTGCCCATCCGAGAAAAAGGTGGGCGCAACTGCCCACCCGGCAGGAAGTCGATCGTCCGCTCTCATCTTTGTCGGGCCGTCCCATAGCTCGTAGATACCGTTCCCTTCGGACGGAAACAGTTCGTCTAGACGGGTGAGGGTAGCAATCAGACGGCGAGCTTTTGTCGCCATGGCCGCTGCCATCCGAACAGCGGGGGATACGCGGCCAACCACGCGGCCGCGACCAGACCGCGGGACGCGGCCGTTCCTGATCGTGTTCAGCGCTTCACCCTCGGAAATAGGAGCGGAGTCTTTATTGCCGTCTAAGTCGGACACGTTGTCGCCCGGGTCGATTACTAAGGGAGCGTCGGGCGGTACCGGAAGCACGCGCATGAATCGGTTATAGCCTGGGTGCGATGTAGTCGTAGCCCCCAGGTTAAGAAGATCTGGTAGGCGGTATTCGCCCTAGGTCCGAATCACCAATCGACTTCGACAGGGTAGTCAGGGTAATCGTGCTCGACGATCTCCTTGAAAATCTCGGTGACTCCGTCGTGCTCTTGCGGCGGCACGTGAGCTGCCCCGCCCGCCGCGTATGAATATGTCCACGCCCGCAGTACCCTATCCCGGCCCCTTCCGTCCTCGTTGAGGCAAAGTACGGCCACCTCAAACATAGCGACTTGACTGCCTACCACCGCGTTGGGCCTGTCAAAGACCCTTATGTTGCAGCCGTCAGTTTCCGCGCGAAGGCTGCGCGGCGAGTAGTAGTAGGGGCGAAATGGGTGGCCTGGTGGCTTGCCACGCCACACAACCCGAGGCGAAAACCGGCCAGCATCCACACAAGCGTGGAACACGCCCAGCTGCTCATACCCTGGGATTGGCCCCAGTGTCAGTGTGCCGATTCGATTTGGAAGCATGATCTCGTTCGGTGTCGCGTAGATGACTTGGATCACTTGGAGGCTGGAGCAATCCTCACAACCCGCGGCGGTGAACGGGATGTCGATTTCGGCAACCGCCGGCACGGCGGTCGGCCCGTTTGGGGCGGGCTGATCGACATAATCGAGTTGATACCCAAAGTGCCCCAGATGCGGCTGAACAATAGCTACGGCTTGCTCACAAGCGGCGACTACCGCATCGAACTCCAAACCCCAGCCGGCCCCGGGACGGCAGGCTTGCTCCCCCTTCCACATCCGTTCTCTGGTCCAGTTTCCGTAGTCCCCAGCCAGACGGTCCATCGCCGCCAGAATGCGACTACAGTCCGCATTGGTCCACTCCGTGTGAGGCTGGATCAGATCAGGCAGGGTGAGCCACCATTACCGCTCCCGACCGATTCATGACCTGCGACTGAGCCAGTGTTAAACGGCAAGCCCGATTGATGATGCCGGGGCTTCACCCCTTAGCAGTTGATAGAGCCGGACTAGGTAGAAGTCTAGGACGGACTTGGCGAAACCAGCGTCGCTGTATATGCGCTTGTACAACTCCTGATTCGCAGCCTCGTTGTCGAGGATGGTCGCCTTGAAAGCTCTTTCGAATTCCAGCCTGAAATCGCTGATGTTGTTGGCTAGGGCGACGTTCTTGAGATCCTCATCGTGAAGCCAAGCGACCTCGAACTGCTGGAACATCAACCGGTCCCGATCAGTCAAGTTAAGGCCGAACTGATCATTGAGGGCATCGGTAATGGCGGCAAGCGTTTCGTATCTGGGATCGGAGAGCCGCCCGCCGCCCTCTCCAGGGTAAGCCTTGCCTGGCGGCACGCCCCCGGGTGTCAACTCGATGGAGGCCACGCCGGCCGCCTCGATGCGCAGATGGGTCAGCGCCACCGCAGTGCCGATCTCGAGCGACCCCGAGACCTGACGCGGCAGCAGGTGCTCTAGGGCCTTCGAGTAAACGTACGTCCGCTCCAACTCAAGGTCTGTCCACGGAAGCACCTGGCTCATGAAGGAATAAAGGGTGATATAGCGTTCAAGAGCAGTACGGAAGTCGGCTTGATCCTGCTGCGTCAACTCAGAGAATCGAGCAACCGGCCGAGTGAAGGCCGCATATACAGCACCGAGGCCACCGCTAGTCGGATTGGCCGAAAAGTGCTTCGCCACGACCTGGCGAACTTCGTCCACATCCATGACGGACCAGTCACGGTAGAGCCGGTCGTGCGCATCGGTGACATCATTTGGTTTGGTTGGAGTTGCGGTCGTTGCCTCGTAATACCGCCCGAAGTCCTTCCGGACAGCATCGGGGTCATTGCGGAAGTCCAGCACGAAGGTATCGCTCTTCTCCGGATTCATTCGGTTGAGTCGTGAAAGGGTCTGCACTGTGTTGAGCCCTGTCAGCGTCTTGTCCACGAACATCGTGTGTAGGAGCGGCTCGTCGAAACCTGTCTGGAATTTCTCGGCAACGATAAGGACCTGATAGTCGCCGACCTTATAAGGTGGCTTTCCCTGGAAACGGGAGGCGGTTTGCGTGTCAGGGAACCCGTTGAGGCTCGATTCGGTAACTTCTCCGGCCGCTTCGTCACTGACCGTCCCCGAGAACGCGACAATCGTATGTATCGCGTACTTCATGTCCGCGATATATGCATCGAATGCTCGCTTGTACCTGACGGCAGCGACCCGGCTATCAGTCACGACCATGGCCTTGGCCGCGCCGCCGATCTTCCCCGCCGTATGAGCCCGAAAGTGCTCAACCATGATTCGCGCCTTCTGCGAGATCACGTCCGGGTCCCTCACAACGACCTTCCGCAGCTCGCTTGAGGCTTTGGAAGCATCAAGTTCCTCCGCTGACTTCGCCTCATCGATGACCGCAAGCCGAAAGTACGTCTTGTAGGTCGTGTAGTACTTGAGCACGTCCATGATGAATTGTTCCTCGATCGCCTGACGCATTGAGTACAGGTGAAAAGGTCCCATCGCTCCGTCCGATTGGCGCGTTCCGAAAAGCTCGACAGTCTTCATCTTCGGTGTCGCGGTAAAGGCGAAGAAGGAGAGGTTCGGCTGGTCGCCACGCGCCGCAAGAACGGCATTCAGGGCATCTTCGCCGTCAGCGTCATCCGGGAGGTCAATACCGACGCCGAGCGCTTGGCGCAGAGCGTGAGCCGCGTCCCCAGTTTGAGAAGAGTGCGCCTCATCGACGATGATGGCGAACTTCAACTTTGCAAGCTCCGCCCCGAGCTGCTTATCGAGGATGAACGGAAACACCTGCAGGGTGGTGACGACTATCTTCGCGGACGGCGATGCGAGGGCACTGGCTAGGTCTTGTGACTTCGCATGCTGCTGTCCCAAGATTGTGACCACAGTCCCCTTGACCTTCTCGAACCCCTGAACGTTGGCGCGAAGCTGCTCATCGAGGATGCGACGGTCCGTGATCACGATCACCTTGTCGAAGACCTTGTTGTCAGTCGAGTCATACAGGTTGGACAGCCGGTGGGCCAACCAAGCGATCGAGTTGGACTTCCCTGAGCCGGCTGAATGCTGAACTAGGTAGCGTTGACCGGCGCCTTTCGTCCGGGCGTCATCCTCAAGGCGCCTGACGGCGTCCCATTGGTGAAAACGGGGGAAGATCGTACTTTCGCTTGTGTTCTGGATGAAGCGGTGGAGGATGTCGAGCCAAGCGTGGCGCTCCCAGATCTGCTCCCACAGGTATGAGGTGGCGTAACCGTTCTCGACCGCCGGGTTGCCCTTGCCGCCCTGGTCACCACGATTGAAAGGCAGGAACTCGGTTTCGTGCTTTGCGAGCTTGGTTGTCATGTAGACCAAGTACGGGTCAACCGCGAAGTGCACGAGTACCCGGCGAAGAACAGGGTCATTGGGATCTCGATCAGCCCGGTACTGGGCGAGTGCATAGTCCACCGACTGACCAGTAAGTGGATTCTTGAGTTCAGCAGTAGCTACGAGGATGCCGTTCACCAGCAGGCCAAGGTCGATTGTGTTGTTGTGCTTCGGGGAGTACCGCAACTGGCGAGTTACTGAGAGACGGTTGCCGGCGTACTTGGCCTGGTGCGTTTCGTTCATCAAGGATGCGGGCTTGAAGTAGGCCAAGTCAAACGCGAGACCCTGATCCTTCGCCCCGGTCCTCAGCACGTCGAGGGTACCTCGCTTGGTGATCTCGTCGGAAACCCGGCTCACGAACCCGCGACGAGCAATCGCCTCATCGCCTCCATATCGAGTAATGAGCTGCCTCCACCTATCGCTTTGGGTAGCCCCCACAAACGAGCAGAGCCCTTCTGGGTCGATTCCGAAATCCAGGTCGAAATGACTTGCTACGGATTGTTGGTACCCAGCCCGGCCGACAAGATGCGCGACAACTTCGTCCTCGAAGTTCTTCTCTTTCATACCAGGCGTAGCCATCAGAGAGCGTCCCGATTTCCCATGACTGCTTTCGTAATTAGGGCATGCTTCCGCTCCGTGAGGAGATCCCCCTGATTGGTCAGAGCAGCTTGGATCTTTTCAATCTCCGAACTCTCAGCATCCAAGTCCGCTGCGATGGCTATTTGTTGATCTAGCGGTGGTCGGAGGACTCTGAGCTGGCCTATCACATTTCGGTTAATTCCGGTTACTGCTGATTTTGCGCTGTCGGCGGCGAGTGGTAGGGCGGCCAAAAGATGAAATAGCCAGCGCGGATGGTTTCCGCGAAAGTCCGATACGAATAGGGTTGTGTTGAGAGGCCAATACTCGGTTTCGATGTAGAAGACACGGCCAATCGTTCCGTAGCGACCCGTCACGACGCCAGGGGGCCGACACATTGCAGTCGAGTGCCGCCCGCTAATGCCGCCTGACGAAACGACCGGTATGTCCCCAGCCTCGCGCGACTCGGTCGGTAGGTCAAAGCCTCTCTGAAGGCGGGCGACCGCCCCAAGAGATGCCGGCTGCCACCCGGCCGGTATGACTCCGTCTCCGGTAATCGGATTGAATCCGCAAAGCACTCGGCTTGCACGGTTGGCAGCGAACCGCTCATCGAGCAGTTCCTTGGCAAAGTCCTGTTCACGGATGATCTCGTCAATGCGGCCGCACTCCTGGTCGAGCATTCGAACGATCCTGACTTGCTCCCCATCATCTGGGAGGGGTATCTGGAGGTGCGCGATCGATGAACTCGGCAATTCCATCTGGTTAGTCGAGCCGACGCTCAGTGCCTCGTTCGCGTAGCGATAGAACACTTCGGTCGATAGCAGATACCACAGGTACTGCGCCCGAATACTCTTGGGGTTGGGACGGATTAAAGCAACGTGGCCATCCGCATACACCTCGTTATCTGGAGGCAACTCCGAGACGAGGCCGACCCTGCCGAGGGTCCCCCGCCCGGTCGAGTTGACCATAATGTCGCCTTCGCAGATCCTTGCCCGCTCTCGACCTCGCTCGCCGGGCCTCTCCATGGAGCGACCTAATTCCATCATGACCGTGCGATTAGGTCGAACGCATTTTTGATTGAATGCAATTGCACCTGTAGGGGCTTCAGCGTAGACAGGAGCAATTCCCCGGCGAACCGGTCCCACGACGCTCCACAGCGGGACTGCGGGCAGGGCCGAGTGCCGTGCGAGGGGAAATACAGTCGAGTAATTCATTGGCCTGCAACCTCACTCAGTAGAGCTTGAAGGCGCTCGCGACTGGCCCTGAGTTCTGCATCGATTTGATCAAGTGGCCGTGGCGGTTCGTACTCGTAGAACACACGGGTGAACGGAATCTCATATCCGATGCGATCCTTGGCCCGGTCTAACCACGCGTCGGGAGCGAATGGCTGCACCTCGCGGCTGAAGTAAGTGTCCACATCTTCCATTAGCGGAACCATTGCGTTGTCCCGCAGTGAGGTGTCTGCTTTCGGTCGGCCACCACGCTCAACCACCAGCTCACCGTCAAGGTCCTTGACTGAAAGCGCATTCAGAAGGCTCTTCGTCAGCCCGGAAGGTGGGTTTCGCGGAATATCGGCCGTACAACCGTTTACCAAGTCAGCCGCTTGCAGCGCGGATCCACGCCATCCCAAATATCCCCGTAGGCGGCTCATTAGAACACCAACCTCACCCACCGGAAGTCGCGAGATCACGCGATCGGCGGCGGCGGATTCAAGCGTGGAAGCGTCCACCTGGTAGGAAAGCCGCAACGGACGTTCGAGTGTCAATTGGCGATAACCGAAGTATTCATTAGGCAGAACCCTCGAGTCCGCCGTTTCAATAAAGTCCTCATACAACTTCAATATGGCCCCGCGATGGTCGGAGCCGATGAAATTCCGCTTATTGCCAAGGCTCTTCTGCATCTTTGAGTACTTCTCACGTGCATCAATTAACTGGATGTATCCGCTCCGCTCTGGGGACTTGTTGTTCGTTACAACCCAGATATAGGTAGGAATGCCGGTGTTGTAGAACAGCTCCGTTGGGAGCCCAATGATTGCCTCGACCAAGTCGTTTTCGACTAAATATCGACGAATCTCAGACGGTCCTGAGCCAGCGTCACCAGAGAACAGCGGTGATCCGTTCATAACGACAGCCAGGCGCCCTCCGCCATTGTCAGCATCTTTGAGCTTGGCGAACATATGGAGCAGGAAGAGCATCTGGCCATCAGAAGTCGGCGGTAGGCCGGGGCCAAACCGACCGGCCATCCCCTGCTGACGGTGCTCCGACTTCACCTTCTTCTCGACCGACTTCCAGTCTTTTCCGTACGGCGGATTAGCGATGACATAGTCAAAGTGGTCGCTCGGGAATCGATCGTTGTCAAGGGTGTCACCAAACCGGATCTGAGCCGTGCGCTCGTCTTTGATGAGCATGTCGGAGGTACAGACCGCGAACGACTCAGGCTGGACTTCCTGGCCGCGGAGATGGACCTTGAGGGTCGCGTTGATGGACAGTAGTTTGGCCTTCGCCTCCGTCAGCATTCCGCCCGTGCCGCATGTCGGGTCGTAAACGGTGACCACACGGCCCGGCTTATGGAGATCAGGGTCATCGGCCACCAGCAGGTTGACCATTAGTTCGATCACCTCGCGCGGCGTGAAGTGCTCGCCGGCCTCCTCGTTCGACATTTCGGCGACCGTTCGGATCAGCTCTTCGTAGATGTATCCCATGTCAAGGTTCGAGACTCGCGATGGGCTCAGGTCCATGCGAGGGTCGGCGAACCTCCCGAGGACTTGAAACAAGATGCCAGCGGGGCCGAGGCGATCAACGTGGTTCCAAAAGTCGAATGCCTGGATAACTTCGCGGACGTTTGGCGAGAACCCGTTGAGGTAGTCGTGGAAGTTCTCTACGACCGCGTGCTCGTCGCCGAGCAGAGCTAGGAAGTCGAACTTCGATGTGTTGTAGAACTCCAAGCCAGCGGTCCGACATAGCAGGTCGAAATGCGCGTCGTAGGGCGGCTGGAAGCCGGTCGCCCGGTCGAGCACGGCTTTCTTTATTGAGATTGCAGGGCTTTTTTTGGCGGGCTCTGCGAGGGTGGCGTCGAGGCGCCGTAGCACCACCATCGGCAGGATCACTTCGCCGTATTCGTGGCGCTTGTAGTGGTCACGAAGGATCTCCTTGACGGACCAGATGAAGGAGACCATGTCGCTCCAATTGGTGATCGCACTCACCGACGAGCCACCCTTGGAATGTCGTACTGAGTGAGATCGGGGTCCCCCAGCGCCGCACGGAAGGAATGAAGCTTCAAAGTCGCCCGATTTTAGGCCGCCCGCGAAGCGGGGGACTATTCAGCATTCGCAGCCGGCAGGAGTCTTTAGGTCAGACCAGTCAGCTCCGACAGGCCGGGGGCCGGCAGCACTGTCGTTAGCAATAATCCGATCTTGGTCCATGTCTTGCCAGCGACTGACTTGCCGCTGAGAGCTTTGCTCCACGCGGTACGACCACACTTGGACCGTTCGGCTGCCTCTTCGAGGTTCAAGCCCCTGACCACTAGCATCTGGCGCAACTTCTCGCATTGTGCTTTATCCAAGGCATGACCCCTCACCTTGACCTGGCGATGGACGCGAGGGCCGAAGAGAGGTGATAGCTCTTCTGTGTAGACTCCTGGCAGCGACTCCGGCTCAGCGGGATCAGATACGGCGTTTCCGCCCTGCGAGTACTCTCTAATCGCGGCGAGGAGATCCTCCTCGGAGATCGGCACATTTACAGTATGACTACCGCTTAACTACTAATCGCCTAGGCGAGTAAGAGTGCTGGTTATCGCGGAAACCGCAAACCGCGATGAAGTTGAGTTCAAAGTGCGCGCCTGTAGCTCACCGGATAGAGCGCTTGCCTGCGGAGCAAGAGGCAGCAAGTTCGATTCTTGCCAGGCGCACCAGCGCGCCCAAAA
>CAAGKR010295810.1_pt1 | contig 11127 bp, 13 predicted proteins | sample 2556971 | NCBI WGS metagenome assembly CAAGKR01 (sample SAMEA5207829, study PRJEB30636) | soil metagenome | biome: forest; feature: boreal; material: soil | place: USA | collected 2011-09 | depth 1 m
AAAACTTTTTAAATGTTTTCGATTACCTCAACACCCGTAAAGATTACAACGGCAATATAGGTTGTGTGGGCTTTTGCTGGGGCGGTGGCATGAGTAATAAATTAGCAGTAAACGTGCCTTCACTAAAAGCAGCAGTTGCTTTTTACGGTGCACAGCCCGCAGTTGAAGATGTGCCTAAAATAAAAGCAGCTGTACAATTACATTATGCAGGTTTGGATGAAAGAATAAATGCCGGTATACCTGCCTACGAGGAAGCGCTGAAGAAAAATAATATCACTTACGAGTTATACATGTATGAAGGGGTTAATCATGCTTTTCATAACAATACCTCTCCTACCCGTTATAATGAAGCAGCCGCAACTCTTGCGTGGAAAAGAACAATGGAATTTTTTAAAAAATATGTAAAATAATCCGATAATACTTTTCCTCCACATGATAAGTTTCACAAAAAATATTAATAAGAAAAAAGAGGTAGACATTGTTAATGATGTGCTTGAAGAATGCATTCTTGCTTATCCTGTATCATCATTTGTAATAAGTCTTTACAAGCAATACATGCAGCGGGGCAGCTTAAGTAAAAAACAATTGCAGGGGTTGCACAGCAAAGCGTCTAAAATTAAAAATATTCAACAAAATAAACTTGCTACGCTGGAAGCCATTATAAAAAAAATGCCAACAAGAAATAAATCAGAATTACCGGAGAACAAACCGATGTTTGAAAAAGATGAAAGTGTTGGCGGGATAATAACAACAATCCTTACAAAGTATCCGCATCATAAAAGAGTATTGTTTCTCAGGTCGAAATATGAAAATAATGATCTGCTTTCAGCAACAGAGATCGGCGAATTAAAAAAGTTTGAAAAAATTCTTAAGTAAAAGTATGAATAGCTTTTTAGCGCTAAAAATGGAAAGAGAAAAATTAATCTTCCATCATAAAAATGGAACAGTAGAAGGAATTTATATTAATGCCGGAAATGCATCTCCGCTGGTTATAATTATAAACGGGCACAACGGTTTTTATAATTATGGAATGTTTCCATACATACAACAAAAGCTTTTTAAAAATGGTATCTCTTCCTACAGCTTTAATTTCAGCCATGGTGGTGTAATCGGTAATGCTGATCTTTTTGAAGACCTGGAAAAATATGAGCAAAACTGTATGAGGCTGGAAACAGAAGACCTTATAAGTGTTCTTCATAATTTAAATAAAGAATTCAGAGAGCACTCAAAAATATATTTGTTTGCTCATAGTCTTGGCGGCGTGCCTGCTATTTTTGGAGCAAAAAAAATCATAGAAGAAAAAATAAAAATTGATGGGATCATTTTAGTGAGCACAATTAAAACTTTAAACTTTTGGCCGCCGGAGATGCTTAAGGAATGGGCATCAGCAGGTGTTTATTATAAAAAGAACAACAGAACCAAACAGGAACTTCCGCAGGGATTTGAATTTTTGCAGGAAATTTTAAAAAGTGATAAGGATTGGAATGTAAAACAGGCAATACAATCACTTAACATTCCAATACTCATAATTCATGGAGCAAATGATGAAGCGGTTCCGGTTGAACACGGAGAATCTCTTTTTTCATGGATAAAAAATTCTAATGCAAATGACCGGCTAAAAATTGTCCTGAATGCAACGCATACTTTCAATACCAAACATCCTTTTGAAAAAACCAGCAATGAATTAGAAGAACTTATAAAAACAACCGTAGAATGGATACATACAGATAATTGAATCTGGATAGATACATCTAATTAAAATCCTGCAAATAAATAAAAAACCCTTCCGTTTTTGGAAGGGTTTTTCTTAGAAAGAAATAAGAATTATTATTTTACTTTCAAATCAATTGTATTTGCATCACCACCACCCACTTCACAATTAACACTCAGTCTGTCTGCACTAATACCTTCATTGCTCATCAGGTACATTTTTATTGCATCGGTTCTTTTGTTACAAACTGCCTGTGAAGCTTTAGAAGCTGCAGGATATCCTGTAATTGTAACTGTACATAAAGGACTTTCTTTTAATTTACCCGCTGCTGATGCAAGAATTGCTTTTGCATCTGCACTTAAAGTATTTGAATTTCCTTTAAAAGAAAGGCTTGGCAAATCACCTACTGTGCATGTTGCTATTGTTGAGTCCTTTTTTACCATATTATTACAACATTCAGGAGGAGGGCATTTACCAACACCATCAGCATCTACAGGTTGACAATATGTTGGAGTGATTAGCTCTTTATCTTTACAATCAGGTACACCATCACCATCTGTATCTCTTGTTACACCATGTGTATCAACAGGGCAGCCTGCAGGAGTATTTGGTTCTTTATCAAATATATCTGCAACACCATCACCATCTGTATCTTTCAAATTAAGTTGAGATCTTAATATATCTATTTGATTTTGAAGATTGCTGTTCATACGTGCAGCAGGGTTATCAAACATAAGTTGTGGCTTAGCTTTATTTCCTAAAGAAAACTCTACGCCAAGAAATGCATATGAAAATTTATCTTTGTGAGCTTGTTCTCCTGCATTAGCCGGACCGTACCTGGTATCCATATAAGAGTAACCATCCAGGTTATCAGCATCTACAAAGTGCATCCGATATCCCAGATCCAGATTAAGTGATCTCGTAAGATTAAATTTTAAACCAAAACCCACAGGTACAAAGAAATGATTTACAGATTTTTTATCAATTAAATAAGGATGTGAAGGTGATGTTGTATATGGAGCCGGAGGGACTCTTGTAACAATCCAAGGTGTATAGTTAGCTATACCACCACCTAAAGATACATAGGGTATAACTTTGTTTTTTACACTTAACCAGTTTATATTACCCAGTGTAAAAACACCACTTAAACTGGCAGCATAATGTAAAAATGTTTCGAATGATTGTACACTTCTATACGCAGGGAAGGCTGTAGGTTGTTGTGTAGATAGAAGAGAAGGATCATTTAGCTTATTGTCCTGGTTACCTTTTAATTTACCGCTTATAATATCTAACTGTAATGCACTCCAATGAGTTACCTGGTACTTAAGATTAACTCCGAACCCTAAATCAACCGGATTCGTACTAAAATTATTTGAGCCGCCTATAGCAACCATAGAGTATAATGCACCGACATTTATTCCAATAGACCATGTTCTAAATTGATTTCTACCGGAAAAAGGTTTAATTGTATCGGTATAAGTTTGTGCACAAACCGAAATTGTAAGGGCCATAAATATGGCTAGCAGCGCTGTATGCTTTTTATTAATGTTACACATAAAAGATGATTTTGATTAATTATTGATTAGTAAATATATAAAAAAAATAATTTAACAAATTTATATTTTTTCTCATAAAAAAATGAGATTTAAAAAACTTATATTCTTTTTTGCAAAATTAATTAATTTTTTCTTGAAAAAGGTAAAAGTTATTAAGCAATTTTCTTACCAAAAATTAATTTTAGAAAAAGAGTTTTTACATTTTTGCCGAAGCGAAGATAACTTTAATTCTATCAAAGTATCTAATAATAAGCTCAAAAATAAAAAATTATTCAAAAAATATTCTCCGAATATTTTATAGAAAGCATAGTATAAAGCCCGAATGTTTTCTTTGATAAGAGAAAAAAAGCCCAACGAATAAATGTTGGGCCTCTTCTTATTAATAGACTTATTAAATTTTAATTATTAGCTGCTTTATGAGCATCCCTGTATTTCTTAATAATGTCATGTGAATTTTTCAATGAAGCATGCTGATCTGTTATTAACTGACGGGTTTCTGCAGGTATTTCAGCACCAGAAGCAAGAGCCAGTTTATATGCTTTCCGGGCAGCATCTTCACCAAATTCGCAATTTTCTAAAATAGCCTGTCTGTGTCTTTACCTGTAAAAATTGCTTTGGCATCCATCCATATTCTGTAAAGCTTGCCGCTGTTAGTTGTACCTGTGGATGGTTCGTTACCAAGTCTGGTAACTTCTTCAACCAGCTCAGATTTGTACTTCCGGCTTTCATCAGCCATTTTATGAAATATCGCCTGCAGGTCTATATTTACAGTTTTAGTTTCATCTGCTGCTTTTTCATAACCAACAACCCTGTCATTGTTGATCTCAATAAGGTCATTTAATACCTCAACGAGTTTCTCATTTGTTGTTATCATAATAATTTGATTTTTAAAAATAATTCCTAAAAACTATGTCAGTAGTTCTTCATATAAAAAAATACCCGCTACAATGTTAGCGGGTAATATTAGATACTTATGGGGAAAAAGTTCTACTTGACCGGGATATTAATCTCTATTTAGTCTTGTTTTTTACATCCCCATCTTTATAATCTACTTTATGCTTTTTGGTAATACCATGGTGCTTGTGCTTCACTTTATAGCCTTTATACTTTTTATGTTTGCTAAAGGTGTTATGCACTTTTTGAGGAACCGAAGAAGTTTTTTTAACCTTATCTTTCTCCTGAGCATTAACGGAAATTCCTATGGACATCACCATCAGCAGCAGCAATAATAATTTTTTCATGTTTTATTTTTTAGATTGATTATTCTAATACTACACTATGTTTTAGAACTATCGCAATAATATTTACTTCAATCATACTATTTCCACAAGGAGTACGGATACTCTCCTCCATCAACCAAATTCTGAATATCTTTTTTAACCGTGGCTGCATCTTCTTTATAGGTTACACCAAACCACTGGGCTGAAGTGGGAATTAGTTTAATTATCCCTCCATTTTTTATAAATGCATCTCCAATGATCGGAATAAAAAATTCTGCTTTAGGATCATTGATACTATCTTTTAAAAATTGCTGAAATAATTTTTCAATAAAAGAAAAAACAGAAGGGTCAAAGCCCCAGAAATTCATACTTACTTTTGAATTTTCAGGAACTTCATGTTTACTATCGTTCTCTTCATATATTATCTTATCATTTTCCCTGTAAATTTTTGTTCGCTCATTAATACTCATCAACTCACCTGCTGCATTTACTTCGCAAACACCACGACTTACTGTACCATTTTCTGAAAGGGTTTTAGATAATTCATATCCTATAATACAATATTTATTTGGCGCAACTTCCGCAGTTAAAAATTTTGCAGCTTTTTCAAAAGCATCTCTTCCATAAAAATCATCTGCGTTGATAACGGCAAATGGTTCCTTAATTACATCCCCGGCGCATAAAACAGCGTGTGCTGTGCCCCATGGCTTTGTTCTTTCTTTTGGTATTTCAAATCCATTGGTAAAATCGGTTAAGTCCTGATCAACATATTCAGTTTTAATTCTGCCATTTAATTTGGGTTCGCATATGGATTTAAAATTTTGTTCAAAATCTTTACGAATTACAAAAACCACTTTTCCAAAACCTGCACGGATGGCATCATAAATGGAATAGTCCATAATAGTTTCTCCGCCCGGACCAAAAGATTGTATTTGTTTCATACTTCCATAGCGGCTTGCCATTCCCGCTGCTAATATTAAAAGAGTTGGTTGCATCTATCTTAAAATTTAAAATGTAAACCTTATACATTTGCTGCGAAAATAAACAAGAAAGTTTTATGCCATAATATTTACAATGATTGCCGTACCAGATTTAAAAAAAATAAAAGTTGACATTGATAAAATTGAAAATGATCTCACCAGAGAAAAAAAAATATCTGTTTCAATGTTAAGGCTTGATAAAATTCATCCTGTAATATCCGGCAATAAATATTTTAAGCTTTATTATTTTTTAGAGAAAGCAAAATCAGCTCATAAAAAAATTATCACTTTTGGGGGTGCCTATTCAAATCATCTTGCGGCGGCAGCAAGCGCCTGTAAAGCTTTGGGAATTGATTGCATCGGAATTGTTCGCGGGGGAGAATCGAAAAATCTTTCTCATACTTTATTGCTTTGCAAAGAGAATGATATGCAATTGGAATTTATAAGCAAAGAAGATTATACAAAAAAGGATAGCGAATTATTTAAAAAACAATTGATAGAAAAATACGGTGAGCATATATTAATTCCTGAAGGCGGTTTTAGTAAAGCAGGTGTAAAAGGCGCCGCATTAATTGCAAATTTTTATAGAAAAAAAGATTACACTCACGTTTGTTGTGCAGCAGGTACGGCAACTACTTTAGCAGGGTTAATAAAATCTTCACTTTCCTCTCAAACTATAATAGGATTCAGCGCATTAAAAAAAATAGATGATTTTGAACAAAGAATTCAATTCTTATTAAACAATTCTCTTTACAAAAATTATTGTTTAAATACTGATTACCATTTTGGCGGTTACGCAAAAAAAACTGATGAGCTCATTATATTCATGAATAAATTTTACCATGAATTTGCCATACCATTAGATTTTGTTTATACCGCAAAAATGATGTTCGGCATTTTTGAACTTATTAAAAAAGATTATTTTTCTGCCGGCAGTAAAATTCTGTGTATTCACACGGGTGGCTTACAGGGCAATCTATCATCGCCAACTAAAACATTCAATTTTTGATTTCCCTTAACAGTCATTTATCTTTACTTTGTAAAATTGAAGCTCAGAAACGGCCCTTCCAATACCATGCAGAAATTTCTTATTTTTTTTATTGTTCTTTTCTTATCTCAAAAATTATTTGCCCAGGATACATTACCGAAATTATCTGTAAGCAATATCAGCAATCATATTCTTGTTTCGTGGACAAACCCATTTGTTACCCTTACTACCATTAATATTCAGCGATCATTTGACAGTACTAAAAATTTTTCAACCATTGGCAGTGTGCTTGATGTAGCCAATAAAAGAAATGGATTTATCGATGCAAAGCCATTATCACACAATATGTACTACCGGATATTTCTTTCATTTGAAGGGGGCACTTACTTGTTTACAAAATCCTCACGCCCCGTAAAAGATACAACCAGGGTATTGCCTGATATAAAAGAGTTTCAGCAAAGCACTGTAAATACATGGTTTGTTCCATCCAAATTAGTTTATACGGGCAGGGACAATAATATTATTATCGCTCTGCCTGATGCTCCTAAGAAAAAATATACTATTAAATTTTTTGAAGAAAACGGAGCGTTTATTTTTGAACTTAATAAAATATCCGAACCTTATTTAACACTGGAAAAAGTAAATTTTCTACATGCCGGTATTTTTGATTTCGAAGTATACGAAAATGGCGTATTGATAGAAAAATATAAAGTGTATGTTCCTAAAGATGGTAAACCTGTACCGAATGTAAATGAACTGGGTAAAAATCCATTTAAATAATTTCCACATTAAATATTGTAGAAAAATTTTTCTTTAATTTTTCCTTTACTTCTTCTAAGTAAACTTTTTGGTTTAATTCTTTTTCTATTGAGGTAACCTGTTTGTTTTGTATTCCGCAGGGAATAATATTTTCAAAATAACTAAGGTCAGTATTTACATTTAATGCAAAGCCATGCATTGTTATCCACCTGCTGCAGCGTATACCCATAGCACATATTTTTCTTTCTTTTCCAATTATTCCGGGCTCTATCCACACTCCTGTTTCCCCTTTACTTCTTTCTCCTTTTAAACCATATTCAGCAATTGTTTTTATGATCACCTCTTCCAGTTCTCTTAAATATCTGCCGATGTCAGTATAAAATTTTTCCAGGTCTAAAATAGGATATCCAACAACCTGCTGCAATCCATGAAATGTAATATCTCCTCCCCTGTTTGTTTTATAAAATTCAATTTCTTTTTCCTCCATTTCTTTCTCACTCAATAAAACATTTTTCATGCTGCCGCTTTTGCCTAAAGTATAAACAGGCGGATGTTCACAAAAAAGTAAATAGTTTGTAGTTTGTGCCCGCCCGGATGACATGGTCGGACGGGGTTTGTAGCCTGCCTGTCCGGCAGGCAGGTTTGTAGTTCTAATTTTATATTCGATATTGCTTGCAGCTTGCAGCTCATAGCTCATAGCTTCTCTTATTTCAGATTTTATATTACGATTTTGTTTTACCAACTCTTCCTGGTAATCCCATGCGGATTTGTAATCAATTATTCCAAGATCTTTATATATCACCTGTTGCTTATCCAATACAAAAATTTAATTTGCAAAGATACTTTAGAAAAAACGTGATGCGATTTAAAAATGTTTAATGCCCAAAAACTATTTCCGGTTTAAGGAGTTCACAATTCAGCAGGATAAATGCAGCATGAAGGTTTGTACTGATGCCTGCATTTTTGGTGCATGGGTAGCAGAAAAAGTTGCCGGTTGTCAGCCTGCCTGTCCGGCAGGCAGGTTGCCGGTTGCCAGTTGTTTAGAAGTGGGCGCCGGTACGGGATTATTATCGCTAATGTATGCTCAAAAAAATTCTAACGCAATAATTGATGCAGTAGAAATTGAAAAGAATGCTTATGAGCAGGTGAAAGAAAATTTTTCAAACTCCAAGTGGAATGATCGCCTGAAAATATTTCATACTGATATTAAGGATTTTGTTTCGCAGAAAAAATATGATCTTATAATTTCCAACCCACCTTTTTATGAAAACGAATTATTATCAAATGAAAAAAATAAAAACATTGCTAAACATGATGAAGGATTAACGCTAAAGGATCTTATTACCATAATTAAAACTCATCTTGCTGCAAAAGGCTATTTTGCAATTCTTCTGCCATATCACAGAATAAAATATTTTGAAAACTTAGCAGAAGAAAATAAGTTTTTTTCTCAAGAGAAATTATTGATCAGGCAAACACCATCACATAATTTTTTTAGGGGAATTTTATTTTTCAGTAATAGCAAAACCGATATAAAAACAAATGAACTAACTATTAAAAATAATGATGGAAATTATACAGAAGAATTCACAGCCTTGCTGAAAGACTATTATCTTTAAACCTCACCCTCCAACTCCCTCTCCGATAGAGAGGGAGCGGTACTTCATCACATAAATCAGCATCAGGGCCTTCCATATCATCTTTATATTTCTATCAGCATAATGAATATGTTTAGTAATATTCATTAGAAAAATTTGGAAGAGGTAATGTTTGGGTATGTACAAATGTTCTGCCTCCTCTCTTTCGGAGAGGAGGTCAGGTGGTGAGGCTACAATCCTGCATACTCTTTCATGTAATCATAATACTTACTAAGTTTTCCCTTCTTCACAATTGTTGCTTTTTTTAATATTTCGGAACCACCCTTGATAATATCTTTTAAAACATATTTTATTATTTGCTCACCAAAATATCTTGATGCATCCCGTGGTAATTCATTCGGCAAATTTCCAATTGCCATTACATCTACAGAGCCGGGCAAATAAGGTTCGGTTATTGCAAAACTTTTTTTATCAACGCCATAAACAGGATTCTCAATCGTTGAATCACCAATGTTACAGGGTACAGAACCATTGCGGTCATCGGATATATCTGCGATAGTTTGTATGTTGAATTTTTTATCTTTTAGCTCTTTCAGTTCAAATAATTTTGGAATATCTTTTTCCCAATACACCCCATTCATTAAAATATCTGTTGCTGAAATATAATTACGAAACAGGTTTTTATATTTGCCGGGATTTGCATGAAAATCCTGGCGGTTATACTTACCCGTTTTTTTATTCTCATAAAGATCAGCGCCCTTTAAATGCACATACACAGGATAGGAAAATTTTTTATCCAAAAACAGATCGGGTTCAGTTTCATGAATACCCATCAGGTTCATAATTTCCAATACACCATGTGCCACCCTGCCGCTGCCGGTTACAGCAATCTTTACGTTTGGAAGTTTTAATCCGAAATACGTATGAATCAATTGCCGAAAATCTTTTTGTGAATTAACCCTGTTAAGATGGAAAGTTCCCGTGCGTTCTCCATACGCCATCATACCGTTATGTGCACCTACAATGCCGGCAAAAAAACCAAATCCCAAAATCCTTGTGCTATCATTATGCTCCAGGCATTCGTAATCAATAAGGGTTATTTTATTTTTAATAATTGCCCGCAATAATTCCCTGTTTCGCGGCTGCAATTTTTTTGTGTGAGAAAAAATAAAATAAGTTTTACCGGGTATCAGCATTTCAAACGGTACTTCTTTTATCCCCATTAAGATATCACAATCAGAAATATCTTCCCTTACTTCAAGCCCTGCCATATTATATTCCCTGTCACTAAAGCAACGATGTTCACTATGTTGCACAATGATCTTAATATCAGCAAAATTCTTTTGTATCCATTTGCATTGAGATGGTGTAAATGTTACCCTGTTATCTGCAGGAATTTTTTCTTCCCGTATCAAGCCTATTGTAAGCATACTAAAATTTATTGATGGCAATTTACATTTTACATTTAATAATCATCTCTACCTTTGCTATATGAATTATTTCGAATTATTTGAAATCCCCGTCAGCCTTAGTGTTGCTCAAAATGAACTTCCTTTAAAATATTTTTCGCTGCAAAAAAAATATCATCCTGATTTTTTTTCAAATGCAGACGAAGACGAACAGGCAGAAATGCTGGAAAAGTCTTCGATAATTAATAAAGGTTTTAAAGTTTTAAAAGATCAGGATGAAACCATAAAGTATGTATTGGGGCTGAAGGGTTTGTTGCAGGAAGAAGAGAAATACGAACTTTCTCCCGGTTTTTTAACGGAAATGATGGAACTGAATGAAGCCTTGATGGATGATGATATTTTGAATATAGAAGAAGTGGAAACAAAGATTTTCTCTTTACAAAAAAGCCTGTACAATAAGGTGCAGAACATTATAGAATATTACAATGAAGACAATACCACCAGCGAACAATTGCTGCAGGTAAAAGATTATTATTTTAAAAAGAAATACCTGAATCGCATTTTGGAGAGATTGGACGGAATGCGTAATATTGCGTCCCAAATTTAGGGTTTAAAAAGTTTAAAGGTTTATGGGTTTAAGGGTTTAAAGGTTTAAGGGTTTAAGGGTTAATGTTATTTTATCAATCATTGTTTTATTGTCTAACGTTAAACGACTTAAACCTTAAACGTTAAACGCACATGCCCAGATGGCGGAATTGGTAGACGCAGCAGACTCAAAATCTGCCGTTCGCAAGGATGTGCAGGTTCGATTCCTGTTCTGGGCACAGATTAAAAAATATAAGCCTTGTCAGCATTAGCTTTTAGGGCTTTTTTATTGGGAGGGATGGCGGAGGCTTTTCAGGTAAA
>CAAGKR010344681.1_pt1 | contig 11127 bp, 5 predicted proteins | sample 2556971 | NCBI WGS metagenome assembly CAAGKR01 (sample SAMEA5207829, study PRJEB30636) | soil metagenome | biome: forest; feature: boreal; material: soil | place: USA | collected 2011-09 | depth 1 m
GCGCCACGAAATGACATTCGCAGCCAAAGATCGAAGTCTTCGCAGCAAATGAAACGCTCGTCGAACAATCCAGCTGCGATGAGGGCGCTCCGGGATGCAACGGTCGAGGAGGTTCCTACGTTACAATTTTCGGTCAAGATGAATTCAAAAGTGACGGGTGACGATTGCGGCTCACTTCCGAAGGCATGTCCGACAGTACGTCCGTCCTTCGTCAGTATTGAGTCCGCATAGACGAGATCCAGGGATGGGTCTGCCCGTAACATCGCCACCTGGCTGGCCAAATGTTCCGGCAACCAAACGTCATCAGCGTCCAGGAACGCCGCATACTTGCCGCGCATTTGCAAAATGCCGGCATTGCGCGCGCCTCCCGGGCCTTTATTGGGTTGCTTGAGATAACGGATACGCGCCATGTACGGCTGAAGCGCCCGCTCCAGCAACTCCGTATCGGGCGACCCGTCATTGACGACAATGACTTCGAATCCGGAAAAAGTTTGTGCGAATACGGAATCCAGGGCTCGCCCAATGCAAATCCCTGCGTTGTAAGCGGGAATAATAACGCTCACCAGAATGGGGAGATCGGAAGGTTGGGAGGGAGGGTTATCTGCTTTAGTCATCCTTGCCCTCCTCTGCCCACGGTAGTCCCGATGAAGAATCTGCTGCTAGTTCTCACTAGCCGTGCTCAAGACGCGGCGCCGATAAAGCCTTCGCGCTCCAGATGAAGGAAAATTTGTTGTGCTGCTTCTTCAGCGGTAAGCTCCGCTGTGTTGATAACCACTTCGGCATCCTTGGGTTCTTCATATGGGTCCGAGATGCCAGTAAATTCTTTCAGAATGCCAGCTCTAGCTTTTGCGTAAAGCCCCTTGCGGTCTCGTTGTTCGCACACTTCGACCGAGGTAGCGATATGAACGAGGATGAATCCGCCGTGCGGCTCAATCGCGCCACGAACATGTTTGCGAGTCGCGTCGTAAGGCGCGATCGGCGCGCAGATAGCGATGCCGCCGTTCTTCGTAATTTCCGACGCCACATAACCAATGCGGCGGATATTAATATCGCGATGCTCTTTTGAAAATCCCAATTCGGAGGACAGGTGCTTTCGTACCAGGTCGCCGTCGAGCAACGTAACGGGACGGCCGCCGGCCTCCAGAAATTTTGTGATCAGAACATTGGCGATGGTTGACTTTCCGGAACCCGAAAGCCCAGTGAAAAAAATGGTCAAGCCTTGCTTGTGACGGGGCGGATAGCTGCGGCGAAGCTCCTGAACCACTTCTGGATAAGTAAACCAGGCAGGGATATCGCTGCCTTCGTTGAGACGCCGTCGCAATTCGGTTCCGGATATATCCAGAACGCGCGCTCCTTTCGGAACTTCGTCGGCGGGGACATACCGATCCTCGTCGGCCAGGTACACCATCATTTGGAATGGAACCATGGTTACGCCCATGTCGGCTTCGTGTTTCTTGAATAATTCCTGCGCATCGTACGGACCGTAGAAAGGCTTGCCGTTGGTATCGTTGCCTGGACCGGCATGGTCGCGCCCGACAATAAAATGGGTAACGCCGTGATTCTTGCGGATCAAAGCATGCCAAATCGCCTCGCGCGGTCCGCCCATTCGCATCGCCAGCGGAAGCAAGGACAACTTAACGGTGCCATGCGGATATTTCGGGATCAGCAATTGATAGCAGCGAACCCGGGTGAAGTAATCCACATCGCCGGGCTTGGTCATGCCGACGGAGGGATGAATTAAGAGATTCGCTTCGACGTTCTTCGCAGCACGGAACGTGAGCTCGACGTGCGCGCGATGCATGGGGTTGCGGGTTTGAAATGCGACCACGCGGCGCCATCCCAAACGCGCAAATTCAGCGCGAAGTTCCGCGGGAGTAAGGCGGAGATCCTTGAAATCGTAATGAGAGGGCGATTGCATGCCTTGCACTCTTCCGCCCACGTACCAGGAGTTACCTTTATTCAGCAGATAATCCACGCCTGGATGAGCGCCGCTGGTTGTTCCGAATACGGACTTGGCTTCGGCCTCGCGATCAGGCTGCCAAACTTCTTCTACATGTAAAACCCCGAGCATCACGCCTTCGGGATCACGCAACGCGACCTTGCTGCTACCCGGCTTTAGGGACTTGGCGAACTCCTCTTTGACGTCCAGTGTGATGGGAATCGGCCACAGAGCGCCACTTGCCAACCGCATGTTATGGCACACTCCGTCGTAGTCCGTGCGCGTCATAAATCCGCGCAGCGGCGAGAAACCGCCGCTCATTAACAGTTCGAGGTCGCAGATCTGGCGCGGGGTAAGGTCCCAGGAGGGCCATTCGCGGGATTGCGCCTTCAGTTCGTCAACCTGGTGAGGATGAACGCTTAAATCAATCAATTCGCCGCCGTGAGGCGGGATAAGGTGGCTGGTCGAAGCGATCAAATCCGTAAACCTCCCAAGTATCTGTTGAATTATGAGTATGTTGGACCATCCGCAGATCGAGAGCGCTTCAAGCTGCGGGTGCTGACGGGAATTCAAGTCCGCAATTCATTTTAGATTACTACGCCAGCTATCATACCTGCAAAAATGGCAGTTGAAACTCGCCGGTAACATCGCGGCTAGCACCTGCTTTACCGGCGCAAAAGCCAGAAAAAACGGAGCTACCGTGGTAATCGGATGAATTTCAGCCGATGGGGATAGTGTAATTAGTTCTGTGAAGACCCCGTAGAGAGAACTTTTGACATAAGTAGATATGCTTAGTCCGGATCAATTCGTTGAGCAAAAAAGCTCCCGCGGGGAAAACCTGTGCCGAGCTATCGGCACCTGCCCTTGATACATGCGGTTTTGGATCGCACCAGGCGAAGTCAATTTCCGGAATGCCGAGAAATCTGAATTGGGGCATTTATTCCTGTATTTAGATAACTTTCGAGCACGCCGCGGTTAACAAACGTACCTTGCCGATCTTGTTGTCCCACGCCGCCATTCAGGACTAGAGTCACGCCAGCAAATCTGCAACTCGAAGTGTGGCCGGAACTTGGGCGGATTTGCGATTGCCTGTGAAAAACTATTCGAGCGTGGCCCAGCGAATGCTATTGAATTTGGTACACGTCTGTGCTAAAAGTTTGCCTCTCGCTGGCAAGTCTCCGCAACACATAAGAGGGACTCGGAATATAGGTTTTCCGGCGCGTAGGCAATCTCATTGGGGGGGTTCATGCAGGACACATCTTTTCAATTGGGTCCGCGGGAGAAGCAAATCGCGGAACTGTTGCTCCAGGGTTGCGGAACTGATGAAATCGGCAAGCGGCTAAAGATCGCAAGGCGCACGGTAAAGGCGCATTTTAATCGCCTCTTCGTCAGGTTTGGAATCACGACCGGAATTAAGCGGGTAAAGCTTGCAACACTTTTATATCGGAGGCAATTATGTTTAGAGGGGAACGGTACGGAAAACGAGGTCCAAGCGAGCGGGAGCGTCGAGTTATCGAACTCGTGGCCCAGGGCCTTAAGAACAGGGACATCGCGAATGCGATCGGAACCACGGAACACGTCGTCAAGAATTACATCAGAGCCATCTACGACAAGCTGGGACTCTGGAACCGGGTTGAACTCGCTCTGTGGTACGAAGCCCGCAGACACGAAAACATACTACACGCCTGAAATCCTGGAGAGTTGGGAACGTAAGATCCTAAGCCTTCGGGAAGCGGCCATCAGCAGCAACGATGTCAATTAGCCCGGTCGCCCGAACCAAAACAGAAGACCTCCGCAGCGTTGGAGGTCTTTTGCTTTTTGTCGCAAGGTATAAACATCGACAAAGACTGGAAAGCCCCGGTTTCGGCAAGGGATTGTGACGCCATCCTCGCCATGGTCGTGATTCAAAACCGCGCCCGGGACACTGCAAGCAGGCCTCCGCTGGTCTGGAATGTCCGGTGAGAATTTAGACAAGAGCAAGCGTGATCTTAATTGCAGGCCTTGCGATGGGCAGGCTCGAATTGGTCCATTTGGGCGCTGCGCTGAGTTGCTATTTTCCCGCCATCGGTCTTTCCGTAAAGGTCGGAACCCGGACAGTAGTAGAGGGCTGTATGCAGGTCAACCCAAACCGGGGTATCCGGGTTCCCATTGGATACGGGCGCTTGGGGCGCCTCTGCTATTCCTAAGCCAACAAGCGCGCGTTCGAAAAGGGTCAGTTGAGGGACCGATGGATTCGCCGCAGAATCCAAGGCCGGGGTTGCGCCCCGTCCGAACAACACCACGATTAACAAAAGCGCCGCACCCGCTAAATAGAAATTCGCTCGATTGACGCGCCACTGATAGCGTAACCAGCTTTCTGATGCTGTTGCAGGAGTGTCCGGAAGCCATTCCAGCCGAACCGAAGGTGTGTCAGATTCCGTTGTTGCGTCCTCAAATGGAAGCGCAGTATCGACGGTGAGCGTGGGGGGCAAAGGTTTATACAGCACAGCTTCCCGCAACTCTTCGATTTCCGCCAGCTCAGCTTCCAACAAATTCTGCGCGTTCGATACTGAAGGCACTTCCTGAGCTTCCTGTTGTTTTTCCGCAATTCTCCTGCGGGCCTGATTCATGTACCACAGGGAAGCCCACTTACTCTGTAGCGGGCCATCGGGTTTGATAATTCTCTCGGTACCGCACTTGCCGCAAAATAATTCGTCCTCAGCCAAATGCTGGCCACAACCGCGGCAGAGCACATCATCCACCATGACTGGTTCAGCCATGATTGGTTCAGGGACGGATTCGCTCACTGGGGCAATGGCAATTTCCTTTAATTCGGCGGGAGGAATCCGAGGCGGACTGGAAAGTTGAAGCGCCGGCTCCTCATGGGGCACCTGCTGCTTTTCCTCCGGAGGATTCGGCAGAGGGGCATTTGTTTTCCGGATGCTGATCGATTTCTTGAATGAAGTTTTCAGCGGCTCAGCGTCCAGTTCGACTTCTTGAGCGACCTGCGGTTGACCCGCCTTAACAATGACCTCTTTGACGAGTCCGGCCATAAGCTCGCAGGTGTTGACATCGTCATTCCGGAACGCATTTGACGCCCTGAAGCGTGCCTCAAGAACGCCTACAACCTTGTTATCGTAGGCAACCGGCACGGCTATGAAAGACCTCACGTCCTGGTGATCACCAAGTGAGAAGAGCATTCTAGGGTCGTCTTGCGTATGAGGAGACTGGAAAACGACGCCGCTGCGAATGCAATGTGCTGCAAGGCTGGAATTTTGCGTCAATCGGCGGCCAATATCGTGAGAAGCCGCCCCCACAGCCGCCAGGTAGATGAACTCATCGCCGGTGACAATGCCGATTGCCACGCCATCAGCCCTGGTGAATCTCTGCACCTGCTGGCTAATAAGTTTGGCAGTGTCGACCAGGTTCAACTGTTTTCCGCGGATTAGTCTTTGGATCCGGACGACTTCTGACAGAACTTCCGTTGAGCTGCCGGATGGGCTGTTCGCAATCTCGTTGTGTTGTTGCAAAACAAATGCGGCGGCGAGCAGGTCCTGGAACGAAGCTTCGTCCAGGAGCGTCTTGCGAGGCGAGCTGGTGAGTTGTTGCGTCAAATCGGTCTCGCAACCGTGGCTTTCAACGCCCGGTTGTGCCTATTCTAATGCAATTGCCTGCCCAAATCCTGCTCCCACGGAGGGCAAGCTTTCAACCTCAACCTAGCGAGGAACGCAAAATAATTCTTCGCGAGGGAGACCCTTCCCCACGATTAAGTGCTTTAGATAGTGATATTTGACTGGGAAGAACATAGAACGATTGAAATGGTGCGGCATGGCCTGAGAAAACAACCTTATAGAAAAGTGGCAGGACAAGGTGCATGTGTGAAAAAGTTTTCACTCCTCGCGAGTCGGAGTTGGCTTTACGCGGTCAGGAGGGAACCCGCGAAAGCTGCTTTTCTCTGTTTTTAGCGTCATGGGCCTTTGAGCTCAAGAAGTAGTGGATTGACGGGGTGATTATCAACGACAGAACCATCGAGATGATAATGCCTCCAATCACCGCAATCGCCAAAGGTTGTAGCATTTGCGAACCTGCTCCTATGGCGAAGGCCAGCGGAAGCATTCCCGCGACCGTCGCGAGGGCGGTCATGACGATCGGACGCAGTCTCCGTCGGCTGGCTTTGAGCATTGAATCCTCGGCGGAAAGGCCGTGGGCGCGGAGGCGGTCGTCCGCGTCTACCAACAGGATTCCGTTTTTAGCGACGATGCCGATCACCATGATCATGCCCATGAATGACGACACGTTGAATGTGGTATTGGTGATCACGAGGGCGATAAAAACGCCCGACGTGGAAAGAACCGCGGATGCCAGAATGGCCAGCGGAGCGGCGAAGTTTCCAAACTCGAACAAGAGCACGATGAATACCAGAAGAATGGCAAGCACCAGAACCATGACCAGATCGTGGAAAGATTTCTGCTGTTCCTCATAAGTTCCGCCGTACACGACGCGAATGCTTGAGGGTAGGCGAAGGCCGGCCACGGTGTTCATTACCGATTTCATCCCGGTGCCGAGGTCGGTGCCCTCGAGGCGCGCGGTTACCGCAACATTGCGCTGCAAGTTTTCGCGGAGAATTTCCGTCTGGGGTGGTGACTCTACGATTGTCGCCAGCGCTCCCAACGTCGCGGTCTTGCCTGTGGAACTGGTAAGCAATGTGTCCTTTATCGTTTCAAGCGAAGCGCGGTTTGCTGCGGGAAAGCGAACGCGAACGGTGTAAACCCGGTCATTGCTTATAATCGGCGTGACCGCCGGTTCGCCGGTCAACATGGCGGATGCGTCGATGGCAATCTCTTCCGGGGTGAACCCGCCACGAGCGGCTATACTGGGATTAATCTGGAAAGTCACCGCAGGGCCGCTGATGGTGTTCTCGATTCCGTTGCGAATGTCAACTGCGCCCGGGACTTTACGAATTGCATCGGCAACCTTGGGCGCCCACTGTTCGAGCAAAGCGGGATCCTCGGAAAACAACTTGATCTGAACGGGCTCTGGCGCGCTGGTGAGGTCGCCAATCATGTCCTGGAGAACTTGAATGAACTCGACGTTCAAGGCTGGCTGCTGCTGGAAAATTTTGGTGCGGGCTTCTTCGATGATGTCGTCTATGGTACGGCTGCGCTTCGCCTTGAGCTTTACGGAGACGTCTCCGGTGTTGGCTTCGGTTACGGAGGCGAGTCCGAGTTGAAGGCCTGTTCGCCGCGAAGTGCTTTCGACCTCGGGGATGCCATGCAAAATTTGTTCAACCTGGGTAATCACGTGGTTGGTTTCCGCCAGGGAACTTCCGGCGGGCATGATGTAATCAATGACGAATCCACCTTCGTCCATTGCGGGCAGCAGATCCGAACCGGAGAAGTGATAACAGATTAATGTGGCCGCAATTAACACAACGCTTAACCCGACCAGCCAGAGCGGCCTGGCGACCGCACGACGCAGCTGCCGCTGATGGAAGTTGACGATCTTCAAGAAAAATCCGCTGAGGGATGCGTCTTCGGCCTTCAGCAATTTCTCCATCGATTCGTCTTCGGGTTCACGGGCGGATTCCTCGACTGATTGTTCTGGCTCCGATTTATTTTTCCTGCCGATGAAGTACTGGCTGAGATTCGGCGTCCACGTCAATGCGAGAGCTAGCGACGTAAATAGCGAGACAGACATGGTGACCGCGAGAGCGCGGAAAAATGTTCCGGTCACTCCGGTGATGGAGATCAAAGGAAGGAACACCACCACAGGCGTCACCGTGGAGCCGATCAGCGGAACTGTGATCTCATGCAGCGCGCTATGGATGGCTTGCAGACGGCCCTGTCCGGCGGCGCGGTGCAGCACGATGTTTTCGACGACCACGATGGCATCATCAATAACCAGGCCTACAGCGGCTGCCAGGCCCCCCAGGGTCATCAGGTTGAAACTTTGATGCAGAAGCTTCAGCGCGACGAACGCAAACAGAATTGTCACCGGAATGACCAAGCCCGCGACTACGGAAGTTCCCCAATCCCTTAGAAACACCACCAGGATGATCGAGGCCAAAAGTACGCCAAGCAGAATCGCATCTCGAACGCTCTTGATGGAGTCGCTGACAATGATGGATTGATCGTAGAACGGGCGCACCTGAATGCCGGGAGGCAGCGACTTCTGGAGGCGATCAATTTCGGCATGAACTTCTTTCGCAACCGCCATCGTGTTGCTTTCGGGTTGCCGGTTGATGTTGAGCAGAACTGCCGGCTTTCCCCCAGCCGTCACAATCGTATAAACGGGTTTCACGGCGGCTTCGACGGTCGCTACATCCCGAATGCGAATGGGAATGCCCGCAGGCGTCGCCTTGATAACCGAGTTCGCAATCTGCTCGGGAGTCTGAACCTGACCGCTGATGAGACCGAGGACCAGTTGGTGATTGCGGTCAAATAGTCCCGGCGAGTCAATCAGATTGGTCCGGCGCATAGTATCCAAAATGTCGGTAACCGTGACATTCGCGGTCAATAATTTCGAGGGGTCGGGCGTGATATGAAATTCCGGCTCTTGCCCTCCCTGGATGATGACCGTGGAGACTCCATCCAGACGGTTCAAACGGGGCTTCATCTCGTAGGTTGCGATTTCCCAGAGTTGCGTCTGCGGCACCGTGTCGGATGTAAGGCTGTAGCCCATGATCGGAAAGCTCGCGAAGGTCAGCCGATTGGCAACAATTTTGGCGGAGTTAGGCAAGTCGGGTTGAACGCGCGAAATTTCCGCATTCACGTATTGCAACGTTTGGAACATATCAATGTTCCAGTCGAAGTAGAGATCGATTTCCGCAGAGCCCCGGCTGGTGATGGAACGAACGTTGAGCAGTCCGGGAACGTTATTTACCGCTTCCTCGATGGGACGCGTGATGGTCACCATCATCTGATCGATGGGCATGACGCCGTTGTCAACCGCGATCAGAATTCTGGGAAAATTAGTCGTCGGAAAAACCGATACGGGGATGGTGAAGGCGAGATACCCACCGAACCCCGCCACCGTGAGGATCAGAAATATTACGAACTTGGAATGGCGGACGAACCAGTAGGAGGATTCGGGCTGCGTCACCGTTCAAGCCCTCGTACAGAGCCCAGTGATGCTGAAGAAGCAGGTCCCTCCACTTCGCTTCGCTCCGGTCGGGATGACAGAGTTTTTTTATGTGGATTATTACTTGTCATCTTGATCTTGAGATTTTTTAGTGGGCTCGGTGGCCGGTGGTTGGTTCTGACCAGGTTGCTGAATTTCAATCTTGCTATTGTCTGGGAGCCCGTAGGCGCCTTCGGAAACGACTTTATCCCCTGCTTGCAGGCCTTCCACGATTTGAATCTGGTCTCCCTGCTTAACGCCCACTTTTACCTTTTTCTCATGAGCACGGTCATCGGTGCCAATTAACATCACGGAAGCAGTTCCGTCCTGTGCAGTCAGCAGGCTTGATGCCGGAATAACCAAAGCGTCCGGAATGGTCTGCACCAGCATGGATATCTGGACGCTTGAGCCTGGCATCAAGGACTGCTTGGGATTTTTGGCCTGTATCCAAACTTCGACCGTTGTGCTATTTGGGTCGAGAGCGGGACTTATCACCGTAACTTTGCCTTCCGCCGGTTGGTCCAACCCGGGAGCGGTAATGGTTGCCTTATCTCCAATCTTGAGGAGAGCCGCATCCTGTTGCGGTATGTGCGAGCGGGCGATGACCTGAGATACATCCATTACGGTTAACACTGGGGTTCCGGCAGTGGCCATTTCTCCCGGATACAGCGGGCGATCTGCAATGACGCCGTCTATGGGACTGCGAATTTCGGAATAGCTGAGTTGCGCTTCAGCGCCGGCGAGTTTGCCCTTCGCGGATTCGAGTTGTCCGGCGGCTGATTTCAAAGTTTGCTGTTCGCCGACAGCCATCAATGATTGAAGATGATTTTGTGCAATCTCGTATTGGTCGCGAGCGGAAGTGAGATCCACGCCGGATTGGTCGAGTTCTTTGCGCGGCATTGCCCCTTGCTTGAACAAATCCTGGCGGCTGTCGTAAACCTTCTGCTGGGCGTCCAGCAATTCTTTGGCGGCCTTCGCATCGAGTTGCGCCTTCTGGATGGTTTGGGGCAAGTCGGCGGCGGTAGTGGTTTGATACGCAGCCTGGGCCTGATCGTAGCTGCCTCTCGTGTCTTGCGCGGCGGCGGCAAGATCTTTATTTTCCAGAGTCGCCAATAACTCTCCGCGATGAACGTGAACTCCCCTGGTCACATAGAATTCTTTTACCGGCGCGGTGATCTTCGGAACGATCGCGGACTGTTGCAAGGGGTAAAGAACCGCCTCCGCCGTGGAAGTCTGATGGATCGTAATCTTCTCGACAGAAGCCGCCTGCACCGGAACTACTGGTTCTTTTTCTGCCGGTGCGCTAGAACAGCCGGAGAGTGCCAGGGTTAAGAGGATGCAAACCGGCCATATAAATCGAAGAAAGGCCTTGCCGAAGATGCGATCAGACGTGTAGCCCGAGTGCGCTTTCATCATCCGGCTATAACGTTCCCGTGAGTGTCTGTAGGTTCGCCATCGCAACTCTAAATCTCACTTGGCCGTCGTTCAAGCCGCTAAGAGATTGAGTCAATGTGTTTTGTGCGTCTACGACTTCCAGCACCAGCGCCTCCCCTGCCTGATAACGCAAGCGGGTCAGCCGCAAGCTTTCGGTAGCGAGTTCAGCGGACTGGCTCAAAGAGTCAAGTTCGGCGCGGGCTGCCTGGGCCTCGCTGTATAGGATACGCAGGTTCGCGAGAAGTTGCCGATGGGCGAAGGTAAGCTCCACGTTGGCTTGTTCCCGGCGAAGGCCGGCCTGCTTCAGCCTGGCGCGGCTCGCTCCCCAATTCCATACTGGCAATTGCAGTGTCGCGGTGGCGGCATATCCAAGATTATGGATTCCATCGGTCCGCACCGCAAAATGGTTGGCATCAATACCGTAAAAATAATCGAGACTCAGTGAAGGCAGGATTCCGTTCCATGCTGTTGCGACGCCTTGTTTCGCTGCCTGAAGGCTAGCGATGGCCGCACGCAGTTCGGGATTCTTCTTCGCAGCCGCAATCTGAATTTCAGGAAACGAGGGCAATGGCTCCGGTGTTTGAAGGTCATCCACAACAGCGAAGTTTTCGTTGAAATCCGGAAAGACTAAGATTGCCAGATTCAGGCGGGTCCGA
>CAAGKR010218977.1_pt1 | contig 11126 bp, 8 predicted proteins | sample 2556971 | NCBI WGS metagenome assembly CAAGKR01 (sample SAMEA5207829, study PRJEB30636) | soil metagenome | biome: forest; feature: boreal; material: soil | place: USA | collected 2011-09 | depth 1 m
GGGCCCCTCGCCGGTCCGGGGTGTCTGGTCGTCGTCTGCGGCTCGATGTTTCTCGTCGGAGCGCTCCGTGCACGCCTGCGGGGCGAGCCCGTCGACGCCCAGGCAACCTCCGACCCGGTGTCGGGCGCGGCACCCGGAGACCCTGGCGAAGCCGCCGCTACCAACCCGCGACGCTGAGCCCGCGGCGGACCGCTTTTGGGAGCTGGCGCGCGGGCTGGCTGTACCAGGCCGTCTGCGCGCGCGTGGTCTGGCTGCTCTCGATCGTCAAGTAGAAAAGCCGCAGGAAGTTGTGGGTGCCGATCCGCTCGTGGCCGAACAGGCCGCCGAGCACCTCCCACATAAAATCGCCGGGCCGCTTGATGCCGGAGTCGTAGAACGGCAGCACGAAGCGCCGATAGGTTCCGTCGGGGCTGCCGTTCGAGCCAAGGCCCTCGCGATAATAGTAGCTCGGGAACACGTAGGTCCCGGTGTGATCGGCGCGCTTCCAGCGCACGAAGAACGGGAACACGACCGTGGTCCGGTCCTGATCTCGCTTGAAGTCCCAGAGCAGCGGGAAGGCCACCATACTGACGTCGGTCGGCGTCGAGTGGCGATAGAAAAGCGGCGCCAACCACGTCGTGTCGTGCTCGACCTCGTTCTCGTGGCGGAACAGCAGCGGGAGGAACAGGGTGGTGCGGGAGAGGTGGTACTCGTGCACGTCGAAGTACAGCGGCAGCCCGAGCCAGGTCGAGGTCCCGATGTCGTGGTAGTGCCAGAACACGGCCAGTGTGGTGGACACACCCGATTCGGGATTGCCGCGCGACACGTGGAGCAGAGGCGGAATGACCGTGGTTTTGATCTCGGTCGCCTTGTCGGTGTGGCGGAACCAGAGCGGAAAGACCATCGAGAACCGACTTTGGACGCTGTCGGCGTGGACGACGATCGGCGTGGCGTACCAGAAGTGCGCGGGACCATTTTGGTGATACCCGGCGGCAAGGGTGTAGAGCGAGAAATGATCAGGCCCGCTGGCGTGATAAAAAATCGGCAGAACGGTCTGGGCCGCATCGCCGCTCTTCGTGTCGTGGGTGGCCCAGGCCATCGGCAAGAGACCGCGCGTCCGGCGGGTCCCCGATCTCGACCAGTAAACTGGCCCGAGCAGCGTGGAGCTCGTGCCCGCGGCTCTATCCGCGAAATGCCAGAAGAAGGGTACGACGATGCCAACCGACCGCTCCTTGTTGGACGTCGACCAGAAGAGCGGGAAGAAGCTGGTCGTGCTCCCGTCGGGGCTGCGGCTGTGAAAGAAGAGCGCGCATGAGAACCATTCGTGGGACGCGGCGGAGTCGCGTCGCTGATAGAGCAGCAGCGGCGGGATGACCGTCATCGTCCGCTGCGCGTTTCGGGAATGAAAAAAGAGCGGGACCAGACCGGTGGTGTGGCTGTCGGGTGTGCGTCGATCGAAGTAGGGCCCGACCACCGTCGTGACGCGTCCCGCGAACGAGGATCGCCAGAAGAGTGGAAACAACGTGTCGACCTGATCGCCGGTCGCGCGCCGGAGCCGGAAGAAGCTGGGGAAAGCCCACGTGTCGCTCTCCTGCGCGTCGGCGTAGTGACCGAAGAGTGGAAAGAGACCCTGGGTCTTGTAACCGGGCCCGTCGATCTGGAACCAGGGCCCCCACTGGCGCAGGCGCTGCCCATTGGACCGGCGGGTGACATCTGCGTGAAGGAGCGGGATGAAGCGGACCCGCAGATCCTTGTCGTCGTACCAAATGTACGGTCCGAGGAATCCGCCGTCGCGCTCCGGGCCGCGCGCGGAGGCGCCGAGCGGCGTCACCAGGACGCGCGTCTCGGCGTCGCGCCGGTAGTGAACGAACGGAAAGAAGGTGAAGCTGGTCTCGTCGGTGCCGCCCGGACGCGCGCCGCGCCGGTAGTGGAGGATCGGAAACAGCGCATCGGTCGTCTCACCCCCCCAGCGCCGGTGCCAAAAAGGGCCCACCACGCTCGTCGAGCGATCGGCCGTGCGGTCCTCGAAGTGCCAGATGAACGGCAAGAGCGCAAAGTGCGACTGGTTGCGGCCGGAGCGCGCGTAGAGAAGCGGCACGATCGGCCCGACCGCAAAGCTCCATCCGTCGCGATCCCGGTGCGTGTATCCGAGCGGCGTGATCGTCGTGCTCGATCCATCGCGTTCGCTCGCGGTGTGAAACAGGAGCGGAAACTGGATCGCGTAGCTCTCGCCGTCGTGGTTGCCGACGAACAGCAGCGGGGGCCAGAACGAGTCGTAGCCGCGCGGACCGCGGTGCCAGTAGAAGATCGGCAACAATGCGGTGGTCGAGGAGCGCGCGCCCGCGAAGCGCCAGAAGAACGGGAACAGCACGGCGTGGCTTTGGCCGGCGTTCTCGCCGAAGAACGCGATTGGCCACACCCCGGCTCCCCAGCCGCCCCTCGTGAACCGGCGCCAGTAGAGCGGCCCGACGATAGTCGTCGTATCGCGGGGACCGGAGCGGTGCGCGAAAAGTGGTAAGAGCGCGGTCGCGGTCGCGCCGGTGGCGGCGTCGTTGAAGCGCCAGAAGAAGGGGAGAAGCGCGGTGCTCGACCCCTCCGGATCGGTGCGGCGATAGAAGAGGAGCCCCACGAGACGGGTCATCGCGTCGCCGGCCGTGTCCTGGTGGCTCAGGTAAAGAGGGGTGATCATCCGCCGCTCGCCGCCCCGATCACTGTGTGCTGCGGAGAGCAGCGGAAGGATGGCCCACGTCCGGGTACCGGCGAGATCGTCGCGGCCGTACCCGCCGAGCGGCGTCACCAGCCTGGTGGCGCGATTGTGCTCGGCGCGATCCCAGTAAAAAAACGGGGCCACGAGTCGCCAGGCTCGCCCGGTCTTGTCGTCGCCGACGCTCCACCAGAAAGGAAATACGGTGTTGAAGGACCAGCTCCCTTCGCGCACGTGCAGCACCGGTAACCCCGGCAGCGCGAAGGTCGTGTTGCTGTTCGGCCCGCCGAAGCTCCAGAGGACCGGGAAGACCACCGTCGCGGTGTCTCCCTTGTCCTCGAAGTGCCAGGCCAAGGGAAACAGGACCCGGTAGCTGGTGCGTTCACGCTTGTTGTCGCCCAGATAGAAGAGCCAGGCCAGCGACCCGCTGTACTCGCTCCCCTCGCGGTGCTCGTACCCGAGCCACCAGAAAAACCAGGAGCCGGTGTCGTGCTTGTTCGAATAGAAGAACGGCAGCGCCAGCGTGTTCGCGTCGTCGCCGTGCCGCCAATAGAAGCTCAGCGGGACAACGTAGGTGAAGGCGTGACTCTCCGTGCGGGTCGAGAAGAAGATCGGGAACCCCAGATCGGTCGATCGGGTCGGCGTCCGCCACCACCAGTAAAGGTACCCGGCTGCGCCGAAGGACTTGTGCTCGTCCGGATCCTTGAGCCGGAACGTGCCGAGGAACGGCGCGGCCCATCCGAACTTGCTCGACGCGTAAACGATTGGCCAGACCGCGAACGAGCTCGCGCCCGGCTGCCGCCCCCAGGCCACGGGCAAGATCGGCACGATGACGGTGAGGACGCTCTGCTTGAGACGATCCTCGAAGCGCCAGAAGAACGGCGCCACGACGTGCGCCTCAGAGGTGGGACTCCAGGCGTGCCAGTAGAAGGGCGCGAGCACCGTGTAGCCGGTCGGCCCCTTGCGCGCCCAGTAAAGGAGCAGGGCCTCGCGAAACGCTCCTTCCCGATAGTAGAGGTAGAGGACGTTGGTCCGGATCTGGATCGCCTGACAGAGGTTCGCCTGGCAAATGTTTTCGCCGCCGCAGTCCTCGTCGCGCCGGCAGGTCTTGGCGGCGGTCGCGGTGGCCGGCGTTGTAGCCGGCGCAGTCGGCGCAGTCGGCGCAATTCCGGTGCGCGGGGCCACCGGCTCCCCGTCCGCCAGACGCAGCGGATTGAGAGAAGACGCCACCTGCGCACCCGCGCTCGGGAACGGATCCAGCGACACCGCGGCCCGCAGCGGGGCTCCGCCCGAGATCCACGCGACGCCGAAAGCGGCGAGCGCGAGGAGGTGCAGGCGCCTCATCGGAAGGCGGGTCCGGTCATTGCGACGGGAGCATCTTCCACTCGCCGTTCTCGCGGACGAAGGCGATCTCCCCCGTGTCGCTCTCGTCCCCCTTTTGCCGCAGGACCTTCAGCGTCGCCGTGTCGCCCTTGCTCGTCGAGCCCTTGATCTGGAACTTGGTCCCTTCGACTTCCTTCTGCATTTTCTTGATGCCGTCCTGGGACTGCCCGAGCCCCATCTGGGTCGCCAGCAACCCCTGGTACATCAGCGCGTAGCAGTCGATCACCTTCTCGGCGGTGCCGTCGGCCAGCGCCTTGCGCCAGCGCTCGAAGGTCTTTTCGGGCGTCGAGAACTCCGCGCGCGCCGGCGGAAGCTGGAACGAGATCGCGCGGATCTTTTCCTTCGGCAGCTTAATGGTCTGCCCGCTCGATTCGACGGTGTAGACGCCGTCGTAGTAATGAATGATGCGCGCGTTGAGCTTGGTCTTGTCAACGAGCTCGATCGTCTCGGCGCGTAGCGTGCCGGCGAACAGGGTTGCGCCGAGCGCCAGCGCCACTCGGGCCGTCGATCCTGTGCGTTTGTCGTTGGTCATGGGTCGTCCCAGCCATTCGACCCGATGCTTCTAGATCGAGATGCCCGGCGCCGGAAATTTCCCGGTCAGCTCGCGAACCTCGCCGAGCACCTTCGCCGCGGTCTCCTCGGTGGGGCTGCGAACCACGCGATCCATCCAGCCCGCGATCTGGCGCATCTCGGCCTCGCCCATTCCACGGCTCGACACCGAAGGCGTGCCGAGGCGGATCCCCGACGGATCGAACGGTTTGCGGGTGTCGTAGGGAACCGAGTTGTAGTTCAGCTCGATCCCGGCTTTGTCGAGCGCGCGGGCCGCGATCTTCCCCGAGAAGTTCTTGTTCGTCAGATCGATCAAAATCAAATGGTTGTCGGTGCCGCCCGAGACGACGTCGAACCCTTTGGCCATCAGCGCCTCAGCCAGCACCCGCGCGTTCGCGACCACGAGCTTGGCGTACGTCTTGAACGAGGGCTGAGCGGCCTCCTTGAGCGCAACCGCCAGCGCCGCGGTGTTATGGACGTGCGGGCCTCCCTGAAGACCCGGGAACACCGCGCGGTCGATCGCCGGCGCGTGCTCTGTCTTGCACAAGATCATGCCGCCCCGCGGGCCACGTAGCGTCTTGTGCGTCGTGGTAGTGACCACGTCGGCGTGCGCGACCGGCGACGGATGGACGCCGCCGGCGATGAGGCCCGCGATGTGCGCGATGTCGGCGCAGAACCGCGCGCCCACCTCGCGCGCGATGGCGCCCATGGTCTCGAAATCCCAGAGGCGCGAGTAGGCGGTGCCGCCGGCCCAGAGCAGGGCGGGGCGTTCCTTCTTGGCCAGGTCACGAATCTCGTCGTAGTCGAGGCGGCCGGTATCCTTGCGAACGCCGTATTGCACCGCCGTGAAATACTTTCCCGTGATCGAGACGCCCCAGCCGTGCGTGAGGTGGCCGCCCATCGGCAGCGCCAGCCCCATGACCTTGTCGCCGGGCTTGAGGAACGCCAGATAAACGGCCAGGTTCGCCGGCGATCCCGAGTAGGGCTGCACGTTGGCGTGCGCGGCGCCAAAAAGCGACCTGGCCCGATCGATCGCGAGCTGCTCCAGCGGATCGACGAACTCCTGCCCTTCGTAATACCGCTTGCCGGGGTAGCCTTCGCTGTACTTGTTGGTGAAAACCGAGCCCGAGGCCTCGAGCACCGCCTTCGAAACGTAGTTCTCCGACGGGATGAGGCGGATCTGCTCCGCTTGGCGCCGCGCCTCGGCGCGGATGAGCGCGAACACCTCGGGATCGCTCGATGAAAGCACTTCGATCATGGCAGCGGACCCTAATCTCCGAGCCCCCATTCGTCAACGGATCTCGCGCCTTCCGTCGGCGTGGGGACCGGCTGGCTAGGGCAAGAGCGCGGCCCAAACGAGGTCGTGATCGGAGCCGAGCGTCTCGACCTGGCCGCGCCGCAGCACGGGCAGGTTCGAGCACACGACATCGTAGCGGCCGGGCCGGTCGAGACCCAACTTGCCCAGCAGAACGCCGGCCCGGTGGGGGAGCTTGGCCTCGTTCTGGCGGGCGAAGAAATGGGTTGGGCGTGTTTCCTGCGTCTCCCGCGTCTCCCGATCGGCGGCGCCGAGCTTCGTCAGCGGGGTCAGCAAAGCGCGGAGCGCTTCGGGTTGCCGCCGCCAGGCGAACGCGTTGGTGTCGCCGCAGGCGATCAGGCGCCGCTCGGCGCCGCGCGCTTTCAGGGACTCGGCGATGGCTCGAACCTGCGTCCCGCGGTGAGCGTTGCCGCCCGCGGTATCGAGATGAAAGCAGACGGCGGCGAACGGCGCGCCACCGCCCGACGCCTGCATCTCGGCCAGCAGGACGTGCTTCTGTTTGGTCTTGCCACTGATGATGTAGAGCTTCTCGAACCAGGACAGAGACTCGAGCCGCGGGAGTGGCAGGGCGGCGCGGGCACGACAGCTCAAAGTCCGCGAATCAAATATGATGCAAAGGCCGGGGCAGCCTTCCTCGCGAACCAGATCGTACGGGCGCCCGAGCGCTGCGACGATCCGCGCGCTGGGACGCTGTTCGCTGCTCGCCCCGGTCCCGGCGAGGTAGCGGTCCTCCTGTAGGCATAGCAGATCTAGCCCTTCCGATTCGCCCAGCGCGAGGTAGTGCGGAATGAGAGCGTCGATGCGCAACCCGTGCATCAGGTTGTGGGTCGCCACGACCAGACGGCTCGCCTCGCGTCGATTCGTGGTCATCTTCTCGGGCCTTGCGAATTGTTCGACAAAACTGAGCTAGAAGATAGGGCGGCAGACCGAGGTTACCCAAGCCGCGACCAACTTGACCTAGCCGGCGAAAACGCGATTAATGCTGATGTCTAAGATGAAGAAGCTTCGGGGCGGCATCGTCGGCTACGGGTTCATCATGGAAAAAGGGCACGCGGCCGGTTACCTGCAGCGGGCCCAGGACCTCCAGGATGTCGAGGTCTCGGCCATCGCCGACGTCTCCCCGCAGCGTCGCGTGGTCGCCCAGGCCCAGTGGCCCGAGGCGCGTATCTACGATGACTACCGGGCACTGCTGGCGGCGGAAGCCGGCCGCCTCGACTTCGTCGACATCGCGACGCCGCCGTCCGAGCACGCCGAGATCGGGAACGCGGCCTTCGAGCGCGGTTTGCACGTGCTGTGCGAAAAGCCCCTGGCTGCCTCGATCGACGACGCGCGGGCGATGCTGCGGAACGCGCTCCGGGCGGAGCGCGTGCTCTACCCGTGTCACAATTACAAGCACGCCCCGGTCATCAAGGCGGTCCGCGCGGTGCTGAAGTCGGGGCGCATCGGCAAAGTGCACCTGGTGACGCTACAGACCTTTCGCAACACCCACGCCAAAGGGGTGCCCGGCTGGCGCCCGGACTGGCGGCGCGAGCGCCGCTACTCGGGCGGAGGCATCGCGATGGATCACGGGAGCCACACCTTCTACCTTGCCTTCGAGTGGCTGCGGTCCTATCCGATCGCGGTCACCGCCCGCACCGCCACTTTGGGGCCGTTCGACACGGAAGACGATTTCTCCTGCGGCCTGCGCTTCCCGACCGGTATGGCGACGGCACACCTGTCGTGGAACGCCGGCGTCCGCAAGGTGCTGTACACGATTCACGGCGAGCGCGGCGCGATCCGCGTCGAGGATGACGACATCGAGGTCGCCCTGCAGGAGCACGGGCCCGGCGCGGGGACGGCCTGGGCGTTCGAGCGCCAGGCGATCTCTTCCGACTGGATGGACTCGAGCCACGTGACCTGGTTCAACTCCCTCTTCGACGACTTCAAGGGGGCGATCGCGCGCGGCGAGTTCGTGGGGCCTGAGGCCGAGGAGTCGTTCCTTTGCGTCCAGCTCATTGCGACCGCGTATGCATCTGCGCGTGAGGGAAGCCGCGAGCTGCCGCTCGCCGGATTGTCGGCGCTGGCCGGCGACGACTTGACCGATCGCATCGTCATGAAGGACGCGTCTCATGCGTGACCTGTATTTTTCGCTCGGAATGATCGGCTTCGTCGTCGTCGTCTTCTTGTCGTACGGCGTTCGGGCGATGCTCCACGGACGGGCGCGACACGCGCGGCTCGACGCCGATGGCGGCAGCGTGTTCCTGAACAAGGCGACGATGGAGATGTACTACTGGCTGCTAAATCCCATCGTCGGGTTCCTCGCCGCCCTCCGCATCACCCCTAACATGGTGACGCTGTTCTCGCTGGTCCCGGCCCTGGGCGCGGGCGTCGCGGTGGCGTTTGGCTGGTTCGGGTTGGCAGCGGCGCTGGCGACGCTCTCCACCTTCTGTGACATCCTGGATGGCCTCCTGGCCCGCCAGCTGGGCGTCGGATCGGAAGCGGGCGAGGTGATCGACGCCGCCGCCGATCGCTACGGCGAGTTCTTCCTGTTCGGCGGGCTCATTTACTATTACCGCGGGCACGATCAGGTGCTGTTCATCGTGCTGGCCGCGCTGGTGGGCGGCTTCATGGTGAGCTACACGACCGCCAAGGCCGAGGCGATGGGTGTCCCGGCGCCGCGAGGGACGATGCGCCGCAGCGAGCGGGCGACCTATCTGATCGTCGGCGCGGGATTCACGCCGGTGGCTCAGGCCCTCTTCGGGGCCTCGCCTTCGTTGGCGCTCCGCGAGCTCCCGATCATCCTGGCGACCACCATCATCGCGGTGGTGGCGAACGTCTCGGTCTTGCAGCGGCTCTCGAGCATCATTGCCAGCTTGCGCGCCCGCCGGCCGGCCAAGGGCCTGCCGCCACTGGAGCCGTTCGATCCCGACGCCATCGTGACCAAGCCGGATGCGCCCGTCGGCTCGGCCTAGGGCGACGACGACCTGCCGCTGGGACCTGCGCCGGTGCGTCGTCTGGGCCAGGAGCCCCTCCGTCACGCCGCCACGTCCATCCTGGCGACCGCCGTCGACTACATCACGATGATCGTCCTGGTGTCGCTGGTCGGCATCCGGGCGGTGCCCGCGACGCCGATCTCCGCCACCGCGGGAGCGATCACCAGCTTCACGTTCGGTCGCCATTTCACCTACCGAGCGGCGGCCGACGTCGCCCCCCGACACCAGCTCTGGCGCTTCGTCCTGGTCTCGGGGAGCAGCCTGGCCCTCAATACCCTGGGGGAGTTCCTGCTGCACGACGTGGCGGGATTGCAGTACATAGTGGCGCGCGTCATCACGTCGCTGCTCGTTAGCGGCGGATGGAACTATCCAATGTCCAAATATTTCGTATTCTCCGGGCGCCCCCCGTCGCGCGCATGAAGAGCTCCCAGCCCAAGGATCAAAGAGCCAAGATCGTCACGACGATTCCGGGCCCCGAGAGCCGCGCCCTGCGTGCCCGCGAGGACGAGCACATCGCGCCGGGTCTGCAGGGATATGCCGTCATGGCCGGGATTGTGGTCGAGGAGGGTCGCGGCAGCGCGGTCACCGATGTCGACGGCAACACCTATCTGGATTTCATCGGCGGCATCAACGTCAACGCCCTGGGACACTCGCACCCGAAATTCGTCGGCGCGCTCCAAGACCAGACGGCCAAGATCTCCGTGGGGTCCTTCACCTCGCGGGCGCGCGTCGAGCTTGCCGAGCGTCTGGCCGCCGTGCCCCCGGCGCCGGGGGTTCACCGCCTGCAGCTCTACTCGGGGGGCGCCGAGGCGGTGGAAAGCGCGCTTCGCCTCGCCAAATGCCACACGGCTAAGTACGAGTTCGTCAGCTTCTGGGGGGGGTTTCACGGCAAGACCATGGGCGCGCTGTCGCTGATGGGCTCCACGTTCAAGGAAAAGCTCGGCCCGATGGTGCCGGGCGCGCACCAGATCCCTTACGCCGACTGCTACCGGTGTCCGATCGGACTTTCGTACCCGAGCTGCGGAATCGCCTGCGCCGAGGTCGGCCGCAAGCAGGTCAAGACGGCCAGCGCGGGGGAGGTGGCGGCCGTGATCGTCGAGCCTATGCAGGGGACGGCCGGCAACGTCATCCCGCCCAAGGAGTTCCTTCCGGCGGTGCGCGGCCTGGCCGACGAGCTCGGAGCGCTGCTCATCGCCGACGAGATGATCACCGGCCTCGGGCGTACGGGACGCCGCTGGGGGACCGACCACACGGCTGTACGCCCGGACGTTGTAACGATCGGCAAGGCGTTCGGCGGCGGCTTTCCGCTCTCGGGCCTGCTCACCACCGACGAGATCGCCCGGGCGAAACCCTGGGGCAACCTGTCCGGCTCGTCGTCGAGCTACGGCGGCAACCCCCTGGCGGCGGCCGCAGGCGCGGCCGCGCTGCGCATCATCGACGAGGAGAAGCTGGTTGAAAATGCGCGCGACGTCGGCGCCGTCCTCAGGCGGGAGCTGGAAGGCTTCGTCGATCGGTATCCGTTCGTCGGCTTCGTTGACGGTGTCGGGTTGTTGCTGCGGATGGAGCTGGTTTCCGACAAGAAGACCAAAGAGCCGCTGCCGCGACGGGTGACCGAACGGATCTTCGCCGAGGCGGTGCGGCGCGGGCTTTTGACCATGTCCTACGCCGCGAGCTTCCGCATCCAGCCGGCGCTGACCATCGACGAGGCGACGGCGAAGAACGGCGTCGAGATCCTGCGCGAAGTCTTCGACGTCGTGGAGCGCGAAAAGCTCTGGCGGTCGTGAGCGCCTCGCCAACTTGGGCGCCTACATCGCGGACCACGAGAGGCTCCCACCATCGTGAGCGCTGAGCCGGGCAGGGAACCAACTGCCCTCCGACCGCCGATCGAGGGCTGGCGCGACGTCACGGCGCACGTTCTGGCGGTCTGGTTCGGCTGCGGCCACATGCCGGTCGCGCCCGGGCTGACCGGAACGCTCGGCGCGATCCCGCTCTACCTGTTCATTCGTTCCTACGGACCTACCGCGGTGGCTGCCGCCGCAGTGGTCGTGACGCTGATCGGAATCTGGGCCGCCGGTCGCGTCGAGCGCCGCCTCGGCATCAAGGATCCGCAGATGGTCTGCATCGACGAGGTCGCCGGCGTCCTCGTCACCTGGATCGCCGCGCCCCCAACCACGCGCGGGCTCGTCACCGGCGTGATCGCCTTCCGCATCTTTGACCAGTTCAA
>CAAGKR010279947.1_pt1 | contig 11126 bp, 9 predicted proteins | sample 2556971 | NCBI WGS metagenome assembly CAAGKR01 (sample SAMEA5207829, study PRJEB30636) | soil metagenome | biome: forest; feature: boreal; material: soil | place: USA | collected 2011-09 | depth 1 m
CTGAGGAGGACATGTTGTGAGCCGTGTGGGCATAGGGGCGCCGTCGGCCTGGGCACACTGAGGTTTCGTGGAGGCTTGGCAGGCCGTAGCACACGAACGTGCACACGAAGGCGGCTGCATAGTTCAATGAGAGTCGCTTGGGCCATGCCTCCACCGAGATCGTTTTCGACGGTTTGAGTTCATTTCGAGCTCTCGGTGCCCAGGGCATACCGGGGTAGGTGTTCCCGAGGCCCTGCTCGAGGACCTTGACCACGCCCCAGCTGGCCATGTCGAGGTCTTCTCGGGGATCGCTGCGATGCGGCACCCTCGTACTAAACTATCTCGCCGCCACGGACACCGTGGTCGGCTGCGCCGCGGTAGGTGGTGCACCCGAACTCGGTGATCGCGACCGGCTTCCCCTGCGCGACCAGCGCGCGAATGCCCTGCTGGTAGACGTGGGCGACCTCCTTCGAGCGGTGGGCGTCGACCGAGACGATGTCGAACGGCGTCCAGTCGACGCCCTCGAACGGTATCAAGGCGTACGTCACCTTCCCGCCGAACCGCTCTCTGGCAACCGTGACAGCCCTGGCGAGGAATGCATTGATGCGCGGAGGCAGCCCGCCCGGCAGATCACGAAGATCCGACTGTCGCCGGAGCAGGTTTCCGACCCGCTCCTCAAGGGTGTCGCCGGGCAGGAACCCGGTGTTGAACAGGCTCAGCTCGGCACCGGTGACGAATACGATCTCAGCACCCTGACGGCGGATCTGCTCGGCGCCGGCCGTTCGACCACCCGGTCGTCGTAACCTATGCCTCTGGCTCGCATTTGCGTGTCCTCCATGACCAATCGCGCCTGGAAGTCGACGTCAGCCTTGACCAGACGGCGTACTCCATGGGAGCCGCTAACCCATATTGTCTGACTGGCGCCACGCCCACCCATTGGTCCGATCTGAGCCCCTCGCCGGATCACAGCCGGATCACGCATTCCCGGAAACGGACGGTTACGACAGGTCACCTAAGGACATAAAGGCGGCGTCATTTGAGTTCAGGAGGGCCGTCGAGGAGCCGGCAGGACACGCGAGGACACTCCACCAAGACGTTTCGGGACCGTGAGGCCCCCGGTTCAAATCCCGGGCCCCCGACCAAAATCTACTTGGGAACGCAATGCGGGCGTGCCTTCTGTCGAAATCTGGCAACTGTCTAACCGGGCGATGGAAGCCCCCGTCTATCTCGCAAGTGGTTGTACATTCCTTGTCATGCTGGCCCGGACCGCGATCGAGTTGACTGAGACGATCTTGAATCCAGTCACGAGCTGCCGCAAGCTCAGTCCAGGATCTGAGGCGCCATGAGGTTCCTCGACCTCACGCAGGACTTCTCGCTCCACACTCCTGCCTTCGCAGGCTATGCGGGACCGGCGATCCGCTGGATCAAGCGCCTTGCATTCGACAAGGCAGGCGGCCAAGAAATCACGATGACCCTCCACGTCAGCACTCACCTCGATGCTCCAGCGCACTTCTTGTCGGGCGGCAAGTTCATCGGCGAGCTTGGCCTCGACTTCCTCATCGGCCCGGCTTGCGTGGTCGACCTCGAGCGGATGGGTCTTGGCGACTTCGATCTCTACGGGCCCGAGCACTTCGAGCGTTGGGAGAAGGACACCGCCCAACGCATCGAGCGTGGCGACATCCTCGTCATCCACACCGGCTACCACCGGTACTACCCCGAGAACTGGACCGACCGCTCGCAGGTGGACGAGACCCGATATTTCATCCGGCATCCGGGTCCGACGCGCGCCTTCGCCGAATGGGTCGTCGAGCGCGGCGTGCGCTGGATCGCGGTCGATGCCGGCAGCGCGGACCATCCGATGAATACAGTCATCCGGCGCATTCGCGCCGATGAGGCTGAGGACGCCGAGGTGAAGCTTGGCCGGAGCCTGGACGAGATCTTTCCGAAGGCCGACTACCAGATCATGCACACGCTTTTATTCCCGCACGACATCATCCACATCGAGAACCTGGGCGGGCACATCGACGACGTGCTGGACCAGAAGATCCTGTTCGGCTGCTTCCCGTGGCGTTTCCAGGGCGGTGAGGCGGCCTTGTGCCGCGCCGTAGCCATGCTGGAGTGAAGCCGCCGCCTTTCCAGTACCACGCTCCATCCACCGTCGAGGAAGCGTGCGCGCTTCTTGGTTCATTAGATGACGCGAAGGTGCTTGCGGGCGGGCAATCTCTGGTGCCGCTCCTGAACTTCCGCCTCGCTCGACCCGCGCACCTGGTCGACATTAACCGCATTAGCGGACTGGACGCGATCTACGAGCGAGACGGTGGCGTCGCGGTGCAGGCGTTGGCACGCCAGGCGGACGTCGAGGACTCCGAGCTCGTGGCGCGTGTGTGCCCGCTGCTTAGCTCCGCCGTGCGGCTGGTCGCGCATCGAGTGATCCGAAATCGCGGGACCGTGTGCGGCAGCCTCGCCCATGCCGATCCCGCATCGGAGCTGCCGGCCGTGCTGCTCGCGATCGGTGGTCAGGTGGTCGCGCGCTCCGTGCGTGGCGGGCGCGCCGTCGCAGCCGATCAGCTCTTCCGCGGAGTGTTCGAGACGTCGCTGGCGCCAGACGAGCTGGTGGTCGAGGCCTGGTTCCCAGCATCTATTTCGCCGTTCGCCATCATCGAGGAGTCCCGGCGCCATGGCGATTTCGCGCTCGCGGGCGTGGTGCGGGCCGCGGAGCGCCTTGCCCTGTTCGGTGTCGCAGCCACTCCCGTGCTGGCCGATCCGACCGATCCTACGCGCGGGTTGCGGCCCAGCGCCGACCTTGAGGCGACGCCCGAGTTTCGTTTGCACCTGGTGCGAGTTCTGACGGAAAGGGCCTTCGCCGCGTGAAGGTCAATGGCGCTGTGCATCCGGCACCCGTCGATCCGCGCCGGCTCCTTTCGGACCACCTGCGCCACGACCTGGGCCTGACTGGCACTCACGTCGGCTGCGAGCACGGAGTGTGCGGGTGCTGCACAGTCCTGCTCGACGGCTGGCCGGTGCGTTCATGTCTGATGCTGGCCGTCCAGGCCGAGGGCTATGAGGTGACGACCATCGAAGGCCTGGCGGCGGATGACGCCCCACTGCATCCCGTCCAGCAGGCGTTTCATGAGTGTCACGCGCTCCAGTGCGGTTTTTGCACTCCAGGCTTCGTGATGAGTGTGGTTGGGCTGCTGGCTCAACATCCCAGCCCGACGCCCGAGCAAGTTGAGGAGGGGATCGCCGGCAACCTGTGCCGCTGCACCGGCTACGGATCGATCCGGCGCGCGGTTCGCCGTGCGGCCGAGCTGACGCGCCAATGACGACGCGGTGGTTCGGGGAGAGGGTGCAGCGCGTCGAGGACGATCGATTGCTGCGCGGGCGCGGCCGTTTCACAGACGACATCGACGAGGGCGCTTTGGAATCCTGCTTGGTGCGCTCGCCGCACGCGCATGCGCGCATTCGCTCCATCGATGTGGGCGCCGCGCGCGCGCGGCCGGGTGTGGTCGCGGTCTACACCGCCGCCGACCTTCCCTTCGGTCAGACCGACCTGCCCATCCTCATCCCACACCCCAAACTCACGCACGGACGCACACAGCGATGCCTGGCCTCAGAGGTGGTGCGGTACGTCGGCGAGGCGGTCGCCTTCATCGTGGCCGAGAGCCGATACGTCGCGGAGGACGCGGCGGAGGCGGTGCAGGTCGAGTACGAGCCGCTACCCGTGGTGATAACTCCTGAGTCTGCCGCCAGAGCGGAGCACCTCGTTCACGACGACGTCCCCGGCAATGTTGCCGCCGAGATGACACAGGAGGTCGGCGTCGTCGATCGGGCACTGGGAGCAGCAGCGCACCGCAAGCGATTGCACTTCCGATTTGAGCGCGGTGCGGCGCATCCCCTCGAGGCTCGGGCCGTGTGGGCTCGCTGGTCCAAATCTGAGCGCAAGCTGACGGTGTACGACTCGACGCAGTCCCCGACCTCGATCCGGGGTGGACTCGCGGTGCTGTTTGGACTGCCCGAGTCGAACGTCGAGGTGATCGCTCCCGACGTGGGTGGCGGCTTCGGGCCGAAAATCATGCTCTTCTACCCCGACGAGCTGCTGGTGCCCTTCGCCGCGATGCAGCTGGGCAGGCCGGTGAAATGGACCGAGGACCGGCAGGAGCACTTCACCGCCGTCAACCATGAACGCGGCCAGGTCCACGACGTCGTGGTCGGCTTCGACGGTGAGGGCAGGGTGCTGGCGTTGAGCGTCGATTTCATCCATGACGCGGGCGCGTACACGCCTTACGGCATCATCCTGCCGATCATCACCGCGGGCCAGATTCCCGGGCCATACCGGGTACCCAACTACCGCGTGAGATTCCGCGACGTCTACACAAACGCCACACCGACGTCGCCCTACCGAGGAGCCGGCCGCCCGCACGCGTGCTTCGTGATGGAGCGCACGCTGGATGCGATCGCCTCAGAACTGGGGCTCGACCGCGCGGAGGTGCGCCGGCGCAACTTCATCCAGCCCGATCAGTTTCCGTACGAGGTCGGAGTCGCGTGGCAGGACGGCAACACCGTCGTCTACGACAGCGGCAACTACCCCGCCCTCCTGGAGAAGGCGGTCGCGAACCTCGGTCCCAGGCCGGAGGGCGATCACGTGGGCCTGGGGCTCGGCGCATACGTCGAGGGCACCGGGGTCGGACCGTATGAGGGCGCCCACGTGCAGGTGCTCGTCTCCGGCAAGGTGGTGGCGGCCACCGGCATCCCCAGCCAGGGCCAGGGCCACGCGACGGTCTGGGCCCAGATCGTGGCTGATGAGCTCGGGGTGGATGTCGCTGACGTCGAGGTTACAAGTGGCGACACGCGTCGCTTCCCGTGGGGCGTGGGCACATTTGCGTCGCGCAGCGCGGTCACCGCCGGCAACGCGATGGCGGTGGCGGCGCGCATGGTGGCGGACAAGGCCCGGCACATCGCGGCCGACCACCTTGAGGCGGATCCGGCGGACCTCGAGCTGGTCGACGGCACAGTCAGGGTGAAGGGGGCTCCAGGTCGTGGGATGCCGCTGGCGGCCGTCTCGGTGCTCGCCAATCCCGTCCGCTATGCCTTCGGCGGCGGCACCGAGGCGGCGACGCAATTCACCGCCAGGGCGCGTCCTGGACCACCGCTCCTTGAAGGTGAGCAGCCGGGACTGGAGGCCACCGGCTACTACAGCCCGCCCGGCTCCACCTGGGCCGCGGGGTGTCACGCTGCCTACGTCCGGGTCGATCCCGGGACATTCCGGCTGGAGATCCTCAAGTACGTGGTCGTGCACGACTGCGGGCGGGTCATCAACCCACTCGTGTTGGAGGGACAGATCGAAGGCGGGGTCGCGCAGGGGATCGCCGGCGCCTTCTACGAGCGGCTCGCCTACGACGAAGAGGGCCAACTCCGGAACGCATCGTTCATGGAGTTCCTGATGCCCTATTCGACGGAGGTGCCGGCGATCGAGATCGACCACATCGAGACGCCGTCGCCACTGAACCCGCTGGGCATCAAGGGCGCGGGCGAGGCGGGCGTGATCCCGGTCGGCGCGGTCATCGCCTCGGCGGTCGAGGAGGCGCTCGGGGTCCCGATCACGGAGATGCCCCTGTCGCCGCTGAAGCTCTTCGAGCTCGTCACGCGTCCGCTCTGACGAGGGCCGCCACGATGTTCCCTCCCGGTGGGCCCTGGTGGGAATTACGCTCTCCGCCGCTCACATAGTTGGTGGTACGGCCTGTGACCGAGGCGATGAGCATCCCTCCGACCGCCTTCCCGATCTGGTAGGCGTCGGGGTCGTCCAGAAGAGTGATCCGCTGACCGCGAATCTGATCGCTACCCGGTATGACCGACTTGGCGAAGACGTGAACGAGGCGCGACAGATCCGCTTCCGCCGGCAACCCGTCGCTGAAGCGGATTCCGGCGGAGCGGAGCGCATCCCTCACCCCTTCGGCGTCAATGAAGTCCCTGGTCACCGCGTGGCCGATCCGAATCGAGCTTCGAGACGTGCTCGAGTTGCCGAGCACGACCACCTCACCATGGCGCTTCTCGCCCCCGGAGGAGGTCATTGCCACCGCCGAGTACAGGTTCCAGTCACGGCGCACGACCTGATCCGACAATGCCGACTCCGGGACCTCGCCGAGCGCCATCGCAACTCCAAGCGCGGCGCCATCGTTCGCGTATGCTCCTGCGCCCTCTGGACCGAACGTCAGGTCGTGCGAGACCACCGTCTTGCCGCGCGACTCGGCGTCCTTGATGCTGGCGGTGGTCAGCCCCGGCACCTTGACCATGATCAGGTGGACGTCGTGGGGATCGGTCAGGCCGGCCTCAGCCATGGCCCTGCGTGTCGCCTCCGCCACTTTCCGGATCTCGCCCATCCGGCCCACGTCCTCGGGCGCAATCGGATCTGATCCGGCGACGCCGACGACCAGCCGCTTGTCTTCGCCGGCCTTGGTGCCCGGATCTGGGACCTCGATCCATTCCCGGGTGATGGCGGCGATGTGCGGGGTGATCACCCCCGGGCAACCGCCCGAGAGGACGAAGACGACCCGCTTGGCCACATCAGCGACTGGAATGCCGAGAAACCCAGCCGTCCACTCGCGCAACGCGACGTCGGCCCAGACCCGGCCCCAGTCATCGTGCGATCCCGTGCCTTCGGTCTTTCCCACCAGGGCGACTAGGGTGTCGGGCCGGATCTTTCCCGCAGCGGCCAGCTCCCGCAGGCCGGACGAGTCGGATGGCGAAGCCGTGGGGCACACGAACAGGTCGACCCGCTGAGCCTTCATCCGGCCACCTCCGTGCAAATTCTCATTCGAGGCCCGGCGGGCGCTCGAAACCAAACCCGGGCATGCTCTCAAGCTCCTGCGCAAAATCGAGCAGCTCATATTCGCGCGAAAACTGTCCGACCAGTTGCACCCCGACGGGAAGGCCGTCGTGCTGGCCGGCCGGTATCGAGATCGCGGGCACTCGCGCGAAGCTGACCGGCAGCACGAACTGCGTGTAGCGGGCCCACTCGTCGCCGAGAAACGCCGGCACGTTTTCGATCGGCATGGGGAGGAGTCCGAGGGTCGGGGTGAGCAGGAAGTCGAAACCTGTCTGGAGCGGGGAGGCGACGGTTCGATTGGCCGCGAGCGTCGCCGACTCGAAAGCGCGGAAGTACTCGATCGCGGATAATGCGCGGCCCTGCTCAGCAAGCTGCCGGATGCCGGGGCCGAACTGCTCCAGGTCAGCTGGAAAGCTCGCCATGCTGGCGCGCCGCACGACCCCGTAGCCCTGCGCGACCGGCTCCGGATCCCAAGCGATCCGCTCCACGAGGTGGCCTGCGCCTTCGAGCGCCCGTGCGGCCCGGCGGCAGGCTTCCTGGCAGGCCTGATCGGCGTCGAGGGGGCTGGAGTCCGCCAGGCCGATGTGATATCGGCGCGAAGCCGGCGTGTGGTCTGAATCGGCCGCGCTGACGGCGGCGAAGAGGACCCTGGCGTCGGCCACAGATCGGGCCATCGGGCCTCTCGACGACAGTCCCGCGGCGTCCACCATCTCGCACGGCACCCGATCCGGCGACGGGCGCAGTCCGACCACGCCACAGCACGAGGCCGGTATCCGGATGGAACCGCCCATGTCCTCTCCCATCGCCACGGCGGCCATGCCGGCCGCCACGGCCGCCCCGCTCCCTCCGCTGGAGCCGCCGGGGGTGATCCCCTGACGCCAGGGGTTGTGCGTCGGCGGGAAGAGGGTGTTGACGGTGCCGATGGAGGCAGCCAGTTCCGGGAGGTTGGTCTTCCCGAGGACCGCCATTCCCGTGGATTTCGCGCGCGCCACCGGGACGGCATCCTCGGTCGCGCGGCGGTCTCGCCAGGCGGGTGTGCCGTAAGTCCAGGGCATCCCGGCGACCGGCTGGCTGTCCTTGACCGCAAGCGTGACCCCGGACAGCGGGCCGGCCGAGGCGCGGGCATCCCTGTCCACATAGACATACGCGTGGATTCGGGGATCGAAGCGTTTGATGGCGGCGAGATGTGCGCTCACGACGGCCTGAGGGTCGAGGTCGCCCGCGCCGACGGCGCGAGTGATCTCAGCCACTGAAAGCCACGCCAAGGAGTTCTCGCTCATCGGGGTTGGCGCCGCTGCCGCGAACGGCAGCGGCGCTTGTCAGGAGCTGTGACTCAACCCGCCCGGGAGCCGGCCGCCGTCTTGGTTCCGTTCGTCTGGCTGCGAAGCCCGAGGTTGAAGACGTAGTACAGGACGGCCGAGATCACGAATCCGACGATGAAAGTCACGTCTCCGATCTGCGGGTACGAATTGGCGATCGGGCCGACGTAGACCCCGACGATATTGGCAAAAAGGCCTACGGACACCAGGAGCCCGACCGCCATCGCGACCAATCCCTGCCAGCGAAAGTATTTGGTGTCGTAGAAAATCGACTCGTCGCCGTAATCGCCACGCCGCAGCCAGTAGTCGGTCAAGACGACCGCTAGCCAGGTCGCGATCCAGTAGCTGATCAGCAGCAGGAAGCTCTCATATTTGCCACCGGGCGCCACCTGCGTCTGGAATGCCAGGCCGCCCACGTACCCGATTATGCCGACGATGACCGCCAGCGCCGCCCGGCGCTGCCGTAGGGTCAGGCCCATCTCCCTGATGCCGAGGGAGACAAGTGACATGGTGCCGCTGTAGATGTTGATCGCGTTCGCGGCCACCGCTCCGATCGCTATGCAAAGCAAGGTCGGGTAGTAGACAAGGTCCGGCATGGCACGCTGCAGCTGAGCGGTTGGAATGTCGGTGGCCCCCCACTTGGTGCCTGTGACAGTGACCAGGACCGCGCCTGCGATCTCGAGCACGACGCAGGACAGGAAGACTCCGAACCCCGCCCAGATTCCCACCATCATCCGGTTTGAGGTCGGCGGCAAGTAGCGCGAGTAGTCTGCAGCGAACGGGTTCCAACCGCATGCGTAACCGAAGCAGGCGGTAAAGGCCAGCAACCAACCGCCTGGTATCGACGGTTGGCTGAAACCGTAGTGGCCGGATTTGAAGATGAAGAAGCACGCGATGATGAACACGGTGCCCAGGAGCGGCAAGGCCCAGCGCTCGAACACGTGGATCAGGTTGTGCCCCAGCGTGGCGATCACGACCTGCGCCACGACGATGACGAGGAAGGCCAACCAGAACGGGACGTTGGCGGATGGAAACAACGCCTGCACAGCGAACGCGCCGCTGACGCTGTTGACGATGAACCAGCCGAAAGAGGCGGTCAGGCCGTTCAGTGCGGCGGGGAGGATGTTGCCCAGAAAGCCGAACGCCCCCCGGCTCTCGACCATCATCGGGACTCCGAACTTCGGGCCCCACGAGGACAGCACCGCGTGCGTCAGGGACCCCAGTGCGGTTCCGACGATGATGGCGGTCGCCGCCTCCCACAGGTTCAGACCGAGGAACGCGACCGCGATCACGCCGATGAAGACGGTGGCGAACTCGAGGTTCGGCGAGAGCCAGGTGAAGAACAGGTGGATCGGCTTGCCGTGCCTCTCCTTCAGCGCGATGTACTCGACCCCGCCGGGTTCGACGGTGGCGACCCTCGCCCCGTACTCGCCCTCGCGGACCGGTACGTGCCGCTCTACTTCCTCAGCCGTCTGCATGGCGCTCCCCCCTCGAGAAACCCTCCGCTTACGTGCGAGAGTTTAGGTCTCTGCTAGCCTCCTGTCGATGCTCGACCTGCTCCTGAAGGGCGCCCGGCTCCCCGGGCAGACGGAAACCCAGGAGATCGGAGTTCGGGACGGGCTGATCGCGGCACCCGAGTCCGAGGCCCGCCAGGTCTTGGACCTCGGGGGCGCTCTGGTCACGCCCGCCCTGGTCGAGCCTCATATCCACCTCGATGCGGTGCTCACGGTTGGCGAGCCGCGTCAAAACGAGACCGGCTCCCTGTTCGAGGGCATCGCCATCTGGGCTGACCGTGTCAAACAGCTGACCGTGGACGACGTCAAGCGCCGCGTCCGCACTGTGCTGCGTTGGCAGCTGGCCAACGGGGTCCAGTTCGTGCGCAGCCACGTGGACGTCTGCGACCCCGAGCTGCGCGCGGTTCGCGCGCTCCTGGAGCTGCGTCAGGAGATCGGCGACCAGATGGTGCTCCAGCTGGTCGCGTTTCCGCAGCAGGGGATCATGTCGTTCGAAGGAGGCGAGGAGCTGATGCGGCGTGCTGTCGATATGGGAGTCGACGTGGTGGGCGCCATTCCGCACTTTGAGCTGACGCGCGAGTACGGCGAGCGCTCGGTCAAGTTCGCGATGTCGCTCGCCGCCGACAAGGGCCTGCGAGTCGACATCCACTGCGACGAGACCGACGATGACCACTCCCGCTTTGTCGAGGTCATGGCCGCGGAGACGATCCGGCTCGGGATGGGCGGCCGCGTCACGGCCAGCCACACCACGGCCATGCACTCCTACAACAACTCCTACGCGTACCGGCTGATCAACAACCTGAAGCGGGCCCAGATGCACATGGTCACCAACCCGCTCGACAACTCGGTGCTCCAAGGTCGCTTTGACGGGTATCCGATCCGCCGCGGCCATACCCGCGTCAAAGAGCTCCTCGCGGCCGGCGTCAACGTCTGCGTCGGCCACGACTCGGTCATGGATCCGTGGTATCCGCTGGGCTACGGCGACCCGCTCCAGGCCGCGTTCGTGCTCGCGCACTATGGCCAGATGTCGGGCCACAGCGAGCTAGGGACGCTCATCGACATGATCACCCGCAACCCGGCGAGCGCTCTCGGCCTTGAGGGCTACGGGCTGGAGCCAGGCTGCCGGGCCGACCTTTGCGTCTTCGCTGCCCCGACCGAGATGGACGCCATCAGATTGGTCGCCCCGCGCAAGCTTGTGCTGCGTGCTGGAAAGGTGGTGGCGCGCACCGAACCCGCCCAGACGACGGTGGTCTGGGACGGGCGCGAGGAAGCCGTCGACTACCTCAAACCTTCGGTTGGCTGACCGCCCAACTATCCTGACCGTCATGAATCCGCGGTGGATGGCGGTCGCGCGCGGTGACGAGCCCGCCGACCTTGTCCTGGCGGGTGGCCGCGTTCTGTCGGTTTTCACCAAGGAGTGGCTCGAGGTGGACGTGGCCATCGTCGACGGCCACGTGGTCGGGCTGGGTCGCTACGACGGCCACATGCGCA
>CAAGKR010061593.1_pt1 | contig 11125 bp, 17 predicted proteins | sample 2556971 | NCBI WGS metagenome assembly CAAGKR01 (sample SAMEA5207829, study PRJEB30636) | soil metagenome | biome: forest; feature: boreal; material: soil | place: USA | collected 2011-09 | depth 1 m
TACTTTCATTAGATACCATATTTACACGGATTAATGGAAAGGCATCGCTGCACAATAAAAATAATGTGGGACAGAATTGTATTCAACCATCTACCAAAGAGCGCCAATGATCTTTGACAATGCTGAATCTGCATATAGGTGGGCATTAGAAGTAATTAATATTAGGGAAAGTACTCATACGGGCTCTTTTGAACCATCACATGGTAGGCAATGTGGTGCCCCAAGGGATTATACATTTTTAGACGCGGTGTACATCAAGAGCTTGTCTGAAAAGTCCTGCAAGGCAGGAATACCTTGTCCCTACTTTAATGAACATTGCTTTGAGGATTGGTTATTGCCAACCGAAGAGAATCGACCATCTGACGCTGAGATAAAGAGAATAGAGGATTGCTTATCAGATTTTGCAGATAGATTAAGGAAGAAGGGATACTTAGAATAAATATGCCATATATGGCAAAGAGTCCTTGCGCGGTACGTGATTGTTCTTACACCGTACCTAGAGGCGAACGATTCTGTACTGACCATAGGTTTAGAGAGATGGGTAGGCAATATAAGGAAGATATAAAGAGAAGGGGATCAGCATCAGAACGTGGTTACGATTCACGTTGGGCTAAGGTACGGGCGGCATACCTACGCAAGCACCCACTATGTGAATGTGGGTGTGATAAGCCAGCCGATCTAGTTGACCACATTATCCCAATTAGTGGACCTGATGACCCCTTATTGTGGGATGAGGAGAATTTTCAATCCCTAACTACTCAATGCCATACAAGAAAGCACAAGAAGAACGCAGACATTAGTACGAAAAATATAGTTCCTTAGTGTTCCCTTTACCCTGGGTTGAATTCAATAGTTATGGGATCGCCCAAGATAGGTGGGATGGTTAATATGGGGTACCTCAAGATTTGGGGGGAATTAACTCGTAACCGTGTGGTGAGTGCGAAAAACACGAGTGCAGTTTAAATATATAGTTTGAGGGGTGTATATGGGTACTGCCGCTAATAATTATAACCCTGGGGGGGGTGCTTTACCAACCGTCTTAAAGGTCTTACGGGGTACGGCGCAAAATTGTCGATTGCCTAAAAAGCCAGCCAGGGTGAATGCCAAGATTCCTGATCCTCCTTCCTATGTACAAGGGAATGCTCTAATAGAGTGGCGCAGGATGACTAAGCTCCTTCATAGTGTGAAATTAATTGGGAATGTCGATAGTGTGGCCCTTGCCGCTTATTGTATAACATATGCTCGCTGGCTTGAAGCAGAAGAGGCGTTGAAAAAGTCTGGACTATTCGTCGCAACTAAGAACGGATATGTTATTCCATCACCACAATATAATGTGGCATCACAATTGATTAAACAATTAATTCAGATCCTCAAAGAGTTTGGTCTCACTCCCGCATCCAGATCATCTATCGATACCTCGACGAATTTAGGAAATGAAGGGGACGATGAATTTTAGGAACCAAGGCGGGCGTGATTGGTAATTAAGAAAAAGAAGAAATCAACAGGTGAAGAGGAATTAAAAGCGGCAGAGAAGTACGCAGCAGACGTAGTAAACGGAGTAATACCAGCTTCTAGATGGGTCAAGTTCGCGGCCACCCGGTATTTTGAAGATATACGGCGTCAGGACGAGCTGGGTATTTTCTTCGACATAAAAGCTGCTACTAGGGTAATAAGGTTCTTTAAGCTTATTAAACATAGTAAGGGCGAATGGGCGGGTCAGGTATTTAAACTAGAACCCTGGCAGACATTCGCATTGATGAATATTTTTGGGTGGAAGTGGAAAAGTACCAATCTTCGTAGATTCCGGACGTGCTATATCGAGGTCGCTAGGAAGAACGGGAAGTCAACTCTGTTCGCGGCGATAGGGATATACCTGCTCGCATACGATGACGAGCCAGGTGCTGAGATCGTAGTAGGGGCGACCAAAAGAGAACAGGCGAAAATAGTTTGGTCTGAAGCAAAGAGGATGGTCCAAAGATCGTCCGTCCTCAAGAAGAAGATTCGTACGTGGCGTACATCGCTTACTGTAGAGAGCACATCCAGCAAGTTTGAGCCCCTGGGTGCTGATGAAGACACGCTAGATGGGTTAAACGTTCATGCGTCGATCATTGATGAGCTTCATGCCCATAAATCTAGGGGCGTATGGGATGTAATTGAGACGGCTTCAGGGGCTCGCAGGCAACCCCTTCAGTTAGCCATATCTACTGCAGGGTTTGATAAGCACTCGATCTGTTGGGAACAGCACTCCTACTTAGAAAAGATCTTGTCTGGTGTACTGAAGGACGAGACGTACTTTGGCATGATCTACACATTAGATCCTGGGGACGACTGGGAAGACGAGTCGGTATGGATCAAGGCCAATCCCAGTCTTGGGGTATGTGTGAAGTTGGACGACCTGAGGATACAGGCGACTAGGGCGAAGGAATTACCAACCCAATTAAACGCATTCCGACGGCTGCGGATGAACGAGTGGACCGAATCAGAGGTGCGGTGGCTCCCACAGGGAGCATGGGATAAAAACCAGGTACCGGTGGATATTGATGGATTAAGGGGAGCGTCTTGTTATTCGGGCCTTGACCTCTCATCGACCACTGATCTCACGGCATTGTTACATATCTTTCCACCAGAGATGCCTGGTGATGATTATAGGGTCCTGTGCCGATTTTTCATGCCACAAGACAATATAACAGCGAGAGTGAAACAGGATCGCGTTCCTTATGATGTGTGGGTAAGACAGGGGTTTATTACTACCACACCAGGGAACGTAGTTGATTATGAATATATATTAAAGCAACTTGAGAACGATGCGGAAATATTTGACATACGAGAGATTGGATTCGACAGATGGGGAGCGTCCCGTATTCAGGTGCAGTTAGCTGATATGGGGTTTACTGTAATCCCGGTTGGTCAGGGTTTCCAATCTTTATCTCCACCAATGAAAGAATTAGAGAAAATTATCTTGAGCGGGAAATTGGCTCATGGTGGTAATCCAGTTTTGAAATGGATGGCCTCTAATGTTGTGGTACTCAGCGACCCGGCTGGAAATATTAAGCCTAACAAGAGTAAAAGCACGGAACGAATAGACGGAATTGTGGCTTTGATAATGGGTCTTGACCGCTGCGAGCGTGGTGGGGGAGACACTGAATCAATATACGAGAAAAGAGGGTTCGTTTGCATATAAAAATGCCCTTTGATGTCATCGACGTTGTGGGTCTTATAGGCTTAATATCTCTCTTATTTGGGATATATCTGGTGTATCCACCAGTGGCATTTATTGTTGGTGGAATAATCTTTATGGGAATTGCTTATTATAAGGCGAAAAAAGATATTCCATTGGATAAAGGATAAACCTTATGGGATTAATAACATCAATCTTTGGCTCGGGCGGTATGGTAAAACCCATCACTACTTCCAGAGACCTTGAAATATTTCTTATGGGTGTTAATGGCGGGGCTAGTGCTGGTGTCCGCGTTTCTCCAGAGACTGCAATGCGATTCTCCACTGTTTTTGCCTGTGTAAAGGTTATTTCTGAGGATGTGGCAAAACTACCCCTAATCTTATATCGGAGGCGTTCTGATGGGGGGAAGGATCGTGCTATAGACCATCCTCTCTATTGGTTGATGAATACTCGACCTAATCCGTGGATGTCATCTTTTAATTTCCGTGAAATGGGTACAGGGCATCTTGCGCTACGGGGAAATAGTTACTCGTATATAGAGCGTGCGCTCGACGGCAGGACGATTGGAGTAATTCCATTACATCCTGATCGTATTGTGGTGGAGCAGTTATCAGATTATTCGCTTAGGTATACATATCGGCGTCCCAATACGGACCCTCGGGTGTTCTCACAAGACGAAATACTTCACGTTTGCGGTATGACACTCGATGGCGTGACAGGGATCTCACCGATTGCATATCAGCGAGATACGATCGGGCTTGCGATGGCCGCTGCCCAGTTCGGGTCGAAGGTGTTCGCCAACGGCGCGAAGATGGGTGGGTTCCTAATGACTCCATCCAAATTTAAAGATCCTAAACGCGCTGACACACTTGCAACAGATTTTGACGCGAAGACTTCGGGTGAGAATGCACACAATACAGTTGTTCTTGAAGAGGATATGAAGTGGGTCCGCGCATCAATGACTAGTGAAGATGCGCAGTATTTGGCTACACGCCAATTTCAGCGGCAGGAAATCGCTGGTATCTTTAGGGTCCCTCCACATAAGATCGGTGACCTTGAGCGAGCGTCGTTCTCAAACATAGAGCAACAGTCAATGGATTATGTCCAGGATTGCCTGTTGTCTTACCTCGTTCGATGGGAGCAGGCACTAAATTACTCACTGTTGACTCCGAAGGAGCAGGGGAAATATTTCTTTGAGTTCCTATTAGATGGCCTACTCCGCGCTGATATTACAGCACGGTATGCCGCATACCAGATTGCTATTGATGAAGGGATTATGTCGCCCAATGAAGTTAGATTAAAAGAGAATTTAAATAAAAGAGAAGATGGTCTTGGTGATCGTTATTTAAGGTCCACAAATACGGTTTTAGCGGACCTTCCGATTGAAGGAGTTGTTAAAGCTAAAATTAAGCCAGGTAATGGTGATGGGAGAATTATGGAGGAAAATCATGCCGTATCCTAATGAACATTCGGCCACAATAAATGAGCCTTCTAAATACAACAAGTTTCGCCGGGAGAACAACAAACTTGGCGATGGAATTCACGTTATATGGGGTATCCCAAATGACGGCCCCGTGGAGATACAGGCTATTCGCTTCGAGGCTGATAAATTTACCGCAGAAGCCGCAAAGACGTGGTGTAAAGACAATGGACATAAATATATTTCCTTCGAGCCTGCGTCGGGAGTTAGTAACAAATCCATACGTCCAATAGCGCGGCATCGTGGGAGTTCTTGGTATTCCATCTCTGCCAAAGATATGGGTCCGGTCGAAGTGTTTATTTATGACGAGATTGGTGGATTTGGTATTAGTGCTACCGATTTCGTGAAGGACTTACGGATGCATAAGGGTAAGGACGTTTCCTTGCGGCTGAACACACCTGGGGGTGACGTATTTGGTGGGCAAATTATTTATAACGCACTTAAGGAACATGGGGGGAAGGTCACTACTTATATTGATGGGGTTGCGGCTTCTATTGGTTCGGTGATTGCGCTGGCAGGGGATACTGTGAAGATGGCAGATAATGCGTTCTTTATGATTCATAATCCCTTTGCCATCCTCGCTGGCGATGCGGATGAACTTAGGAAGAAGGCTAATCTCCTCGACAAGATTAAGGGCACGATGGCTAATACATATGCCGATAAGTCTGGTAAGGACCTCGATACAATCAACACATGGATGAATGATGAGACGTGGTTTACTGCTGTAGAAGCGAAGGATGCTGGATTTTGTGATGAGATAAGTGGTGAAGCTAAGGTTGCTGCATGCTTCGACTTATCGATTTACGCTCATACTCCACAGAAGTTAATGTCTGAGTTTGAATTAATGGCTACATTCGTACCCCCAAAACCGAAGGACGCGAGGGAATTGGAACATGCCCTTCGGGATGTTGGGTTTTCACGATCTGAATCGCGGGCCATTGTAGCGAGAGGCTATAAGGGCATAGGTCAGTGTGATGCTGACGCCGTTGCGAAGATCGCCGCTTACGAGATTATCAATCTATTCCGGGCATCCGCCTGATCTAACAACCGTCAATCTTTCAACAAGAGGCCCTTCGGGGCCTTTTTCATTTCCGGGAGGAAATCGATATGGAAAAGATACTCGCAGAAGTAAAGCAGGCGTTTGAGGAATTTAAGACGGCGAACGACGAAAGGTTATCACAGATAGAGAAGAAGGGGCATGCTGACCCCCTGCTTAATGCTAGGGTCGATGCGGTTAACGCTAAGATTACCGAACTGGACAGCCTGAAGGCGCAGCTCGAGGCTGGGATACAGAAGGTCAACCGCCTGTCGCTCAGCGGCGTAGGGCAAACAGAAGACGACGTGGCGAAGGCCGAGCACCGCAAGGCGTTCAAGGCGTTTCTTCGCAAGGGGCAGGAAGCTGGACTCCGCGAACTGTCGATCAAGGCGGTCCACGAGAGCGTAAACACCGTGACCGAGGACGAGGGCGGGTTCGGCGTTCCCGAGGAACTGGATCGGGTCGTCGGGAAGCTGCTCACGAACGCCTCCCCGATGCGTCAGGTCTGCACTGTGCAGAAAGTCGGGGTTGGGTACGTGAAGTTGTTCTCCGCCGGTGGTGCGGCTGGTGGGTGGGTAGGTGAGATTGCCGCCCGTCCGCAGACCGGAGCGCCGGGCCTCGTGGCGCTAACCCCAGTGTTCGGGGAGATCTACGCAAATCCCGCTTCAACGCAGCGTGCGCTCGACGACATCTTCTTCGATGTCGAGGCGTGGCTGGCCGAGGAGGTCGCGAAGACCTTCGCAACGTACGAAAACACCGCGTTCACCGTGGGCGCGGGAGTACAGGGCGTTTCCCCTAAGGGCCTGTTCACATATCCGACGGCAGCGACCGCCGACGCGACCAGGGCGTTCGGGACGTTGGAGCACATCGTCACCGGTGCGGCTGGCGGGTGGGTCACTCAGTCGGCCACCGTTCATCCCGCCGATGCTTTCATCGACATGACGATGGCACTCAAAGCCGGGCATCGTACCGGGGCATCGTTCATGATGGGCCGGTCTATTGTGACGGCAGCCCGGAAGTTCAAGGACTTCGTCAACGGTGCGTACATTTGGCAGCCTTCGATGGCCGCAGGACAGCCCTCGACGATTCTGGGATACCCAATCATCGAGAACGACGACATGGCGGCGTTGGGAGCGAACGCGATCGTTGCGGCGTTCGGAAACTTCAAAACGGCCTTCGGGATCTACGACATCGGTCCAGGAGTCAGAGTGCTCCGCGATCCCTTCACTTCAAAGCCCTACGTACTTTTTTACTCGACCAAGAGAGTAGGGTCTATGTTGCTCGATTCAGAGGCTGTGAAAATTCTCAAGGTTAGCATTTAGTCAGCAGGTTACGCGTAAATCATTAATGGAAGGGGGCCGCGAGGCCCCTTTCCATTTCCAGGAGGAATTATGGGGCCGTATCGCAAATTAAAGAACAAGGAAGCCGCAGCGAAGAAGTTATTGGAGAAGAAGTCACCGGAGAAGAAGGAAACTCCCATCGACGCCGGGAAAGCGGTCACGGTGGGGAATATTCCGACCGTCATCCCAAATCCGCAAGTTCGACTGATCCGGTAAGGGAGAGAACAAATGCCACTTACCCTTATAACTGGTCCGGCTGATGAACCTGTCAGTGCTACTGACTTTAAGGACTATGTTGCGATCGACACGAACGACAATGACCAAATGATTGCAGAGATGCTAAAAGAAGCCAGAGGGGTATGTGAGGCGATTATTAAGAGAGCATTAATAACACAAACTTGGGAATACACACTCGATTGTTTTCCAGATGAGGTTCTAATACCTCTCCCACCATTAGTATCTGTTACGTCCGTTAAATATATTGATACAAATGGAATTCTTCAAATAATGGACTCTTTATTATATGAGGTCGATACATACGGTATTCCAGCTAGATTAAGGCCAGCCTATGGTAAATGTTGGCCAGGAACCAGGGACGTATATAACGCGGTCACTATTCAATATGTCGCAGGGTATGGCAGTGAAGCCATTGATGTACCAGATCCAATACGTTCGTGGATAAAGCAAAGGGCTGCTACTCAATACGCTAATCGAGAAGGTGTGGTTGTGGGACAGACCGTAACCCCTATTCCACGCGACTACGTAAATGGTCTCTTAGACGAATACCGCGTCATATTATTTAGATGACAATAAGTATTGGTTTATTTAATAGCAATAATTAAGAAAATGATTAGAGGTAACAGAAAGGAATCTTTATCGTGAGAGCGGGTGACCTTCGGCACCGGATCGAGCTACAGTCTACTACAAATACCTCTGATGGTATGGGTGGGCAGACTAATACTTGGAATACCCAAGACCAGGTATGGGCCGCTATTTGGCCTGTTTCCGCTACAGAACAGCTTAGGGCGGCATCACAGAATATGACTATTACCCATAAGATTCGAATACGCTACTACGCAAATCTTGATGCTTCGTGGAGAATTAAATTCGGCAGTAGGTACTTCAGTATTGTTTCTATTATCGACCAAGAAGAACGTCACCAACAGATGGATTTACTTTGCAGGGAGGCTTAATTAGTGAGAGCATTATCCACTGCCATTTATTCTAAGGTCGCTGGGAGTCCATTTTATACGGCCATTGGTGGACGTTTCTATAAGAATAGGGTCCCACAGGATATGGCGTGGCCATATGCAATATATTTTATTATAACTAATTCACCAGAGAACACATTTACTGATCATATTGAGAATGTAATTGTGCAGTTCTCGCTATTTTCTTCTACATCAAGTAGCTCCGAGATTGAGGATCTTTATACACTATTAAAGAATATATTTGACGATACCACTTTCACAATCACTGGGAATAAATTAATTGTCTTAGAAAGACAGTCAGCGAGTTTGGAAAGTATTCCAGCAGACACGGAAGAGGGTACAGGTGAGTATTGGCAGTATGACATTGATTTTAATATCACAATGCAGAGGGTGTCTATCTAATGGCTGGTCCTGTGTCAGGGAAAGATAATGTATGCAAAGAGATAAGTGAAGCTTTCGGATTAAAGAATTGTCGGCGGCTTCAGTTGTTGATGCAGATGGATGATGTCGTGAAAATTTACGCGGAGTGCATAGTTGAGGGAGATGACTTAAAGAAAGTTGCCTATATTTTGAAAGGATACAATCTTGTACCAGCCGATGAGAACCAGCAACCTTATTTAGACTGGGAGATCCCTGAGGACCCTGAATTATGAAGGTCTCATTTGGGGCTCTTGTTAATGATATGTCCCGACTTAATATGGTATTGAAGCAATCAGAACTAGATCCAGAGTTATCATTTCATATCCTCACTGATCCAACATCGGCAACCGTTGGGTTAAACAAACTACTTTATATGATTGAGCAAGATGGGTCGGATATTGCCATTCTTACCCATCAGGACATGTTCTATCGTAATGGGTGGCTTAAGAGTGTTGAGGAGCAGATATCATTACTTCCCGATTCATGGATAGTTGTTGGGATTATAGGAAAGGATATGGGGGGGAATATCTGTGGGAAGTTCCATGACATGAGGATTCCTCCGTGTTTCAACACAAAAGATATTCATACGTTTCCGCAGCCTGCGTCATGCTTTGATGAGTGCTGCATCATAGTGAACATGAAAACAGGGTTCCGGTTTGATGAGGAGCACATAGGGTTTGATCTATATGGGACACTTGCTGTCTGCCAAGCATGGGAAATGGGTGGAACGGCGTGGATTATAGATGCCTTTGCCGAACATTATTGCATGCGACCATTTACATGGCACCCAGATGAGTCATTTGAAGAGATGTTTAAGTGGTTACATGGGCGGTTTCCATACGCGCAGCGTATTGATTCAACAGTTATTGCTGTAGATGCCGCGAATCCACCAAGGTATGACCACGAACCCAAGGAAGAGGAGTTATTAACACGTAAACCAGAGTATGGGGAGTTGGTAATAAAAGAACCAGAGTATGAAGAAACAGGAGCATTAATAATTAACACGCTGTCGGATCGAGGAGCGTATGGTTTCCAACCTTTAAACCAAAAAACAGATATAGGAGGATTTTGAAATGGCATCTATCGGAGGCAGGCTGGCGAAGGTCGTGTACGGAGCTAATACAATAGCGGGTATCGGTACATGGAGTATGAGTGGTTATGTTCCTGATATCGCTGAGGATTCGGCATTCGGCGACAAAGTTAAGAAATGGAAACGGGCAGGGATTGATGATGCAGGTTCGGTGTCGTTTGAGGGTCTGTATGATCCAGATGACACCAACGGGCAGGTTACATTAAACGCACTTGCTACTAGCACAGACGGACTCACTAACCTGTATTTCTATGAGTCCACCAATGTGTTTTGGCGGGTAGGAACTGGTGGGTCTATCCTACTCGACAAGTTTAAGGTCATTGGTATGAGCAAGTCCGGTCTGGCGACCGTATCGTTCTCTGGTAAGGTCTCAGCAGCAGCGATGGAGCGCGTATCTTAAGTATAGGGCTGGAGATGATATTAGTATTTTATTAAACGCGGTCAAATGTTTATTTGGAGGTATATATGCGTTTTGACTTATCTGGTGACGCGCAGGGAGAATGGTTTACCTTCTTCTGTTCAGAGATCAAAGAGAATGGAGATATTACGTATCTCGACCCCGAAGAGGGCGCTGGTAGGGTGTGTCTGCGGATTGCAGATGTAGATGTGATTGAGCGCATTCAGGGGCAAACCCGTAAGAAAGTGTCCGAATTCGCTTATAACCCTAAAACGCGGGCTATGGATCGTGTTCAGTATTATGACCAGACGCCTACGCAGGAGAAGAAGGAGCGTGAACTGATCTGGGATCACGCTATCCAGGACTGGAAGGGCATTTTAGACAAGGAAGGTAATGAGATTCCGTGCACTACGGAGAATAAACTGCGGCTGATGGCTATTCCGCAGTTCGCTAGGTTCGTAGGGCGGTGTCTACAGTTGATTTCTGGGGCAAATGCTCAGTTAGTGGAGGCGGAAGGAAAAAACTAATAGGCTGGGCTGGTTGGATTGAAGAGTATTCACCAACCTGTCCAGCCTGTCAGGAAATGTATATGCGGAGGGACCCACCAGAAGTACCTCCATGTACTACATGCCGTGTTGAACTTGAAGAGGAGAATATTGACGCAGGGCGTGTTTACCAGATGTCTAAGCGCCAAGTCCGTATAGCTCCAGGGTCTGGGCAGATCGTGGACTTAGATTACGCTGCAGTTAAAGCAGTGATGGACATCTACGGCGTGAAGGATCAGCGCGATTGCTTCGATAAGGTGGTTCGAACGTTCCATCACTTTCTTGCTGAGCGCCAAAAGAACGACCAATGAACGATCTAGGTGATGTCTGATGGGTAGAATCGACTTCGACTTACAGCAATACGATGGCGAGTTTAAGAAGGCTGGTATGGATCGCCTTGAGAAGGCTGCAGGAGTTATCCGGGACAA
>CAAGKR010238879.1_pt1 | contig 11124 bp, 6 predicted proteins | sample 2556971 | NCBI WGS metagenome assembly CAAGKR01 (sample SAMEA5207829, study PRJEB30636) | soil metagenome | biome: forest; feature: boreal; material: soil | place: USA | collected 2011-09 | depth 1 m
GTCGGGCCCTCCCCCTTTCGGGATTGTCGGCGGAGAGTTCTTCTACAGCTTAGAAATTCTGCGTACTTCTGAAGCGGAGGCACATGTGTTGAAATCGGCTCGCATTTTTTGCGCTCTGATTGTGTGTTTGGTGGTGTCGATTCCATTATTCGCGCAGACTGCGGATGTTGCGGCTCTTCGCCGTTCCATTCAAAATCCACCGGCGGACTCGCGAATCATGATGCGTTGGTGGTGGTTTGGCCCTTCGGTGACCAAGCCCGAGTTAGAGCGCGAGCTTCGCGCGATGAAACAGGGCGGCATAGGCGGCGTCGAGGTTCAGGTTACCTATCCGTTGGCGTTGGACGATCCTGAGCGCGGATTTAAGAATGTCCCGTATCTCTCCGACCCATTCATCGACAATCTTCGCTTCGCCTCAGATAAAGCCCGCGAGCTCGGAATGCGATTCGATCTGACGTTGGGAAGCGGCTGGCCCTATGGCGGTCCGCACATTCCGATTACGCACGCTGCCGGCAAACTGCGTTTTGTTCCGGTGCCTGCTGGCGCGAAAGACATTCCGGTGCCTGATATGGGTGCTGGAGAAAAACTGTTAGCCATTTTTATGGCTCGCGGGGAATCGGCGCCGTTCGCGTCTGATAGCTGCTCGCAATTTTCAAAGACGGACATAGACAATGGGCGTCTTCGCCTGCCTGCGGCACTCGAAGATGTACCGCACGCGGTGTTGTTTTTCATATCCAGCCGCACCGGAATGCAGGTGAAACGTCCGGCATTGGGCGCCGAGGGTTTCGTTCTTGACCACTTCGATCGCAAGGCTGCTGAAATCCATCTGCATGAAGTCGGCGATCGTCTCATGACCGCCTTTGGAACGCATCCTCCTTACTCGATTTTCAGCGACAGCCTCGAGGTCTATGAATCCGATTGGACTGGCGATCTGCTGGAGCAGTTTCAGCGGCGGCGCGGATACGATCTTACCCCATATCTACCCGCGTTGGTGCAGGACATTGGCCCGACCACGGCGGACATCCGCCACGATTGGGGCAGGACGCTCACAGAGCTGATCCAGGAAAACTATCTGACTCCGATCCGCGAATGGGCGCGCCAACATCACACTTTATTTCGATCGCAGACTTATGGGATTCCTGCCGTCTCGTTGTCGAGCAATTCGCGGGTGGATTTGATCGAAGGCGAAGGGGAGCAGTGGAGGAGATTCGCGCCCACTCGCTGGGCTTCGTCCGCGAGCCATCTGTTCGGAGCGCCCATTACATCCTCTGAAACTTGGACATGGCTTCACGCATCTCCCTTTCGCGCGACGCCACTCGATATGAAAGCGGCGGCTGATCTTTATTTTCTTCAAGGCGTAAATCAGCTCATCGGGCACGGCTGGCCCTATTCGCCGGAATGGGCGGGAAATCCGGGCTGGCGATTTTACGCCGCTGCCGCGCTCAACGATCACAATCCCTGGTGGCTGGTCATGCCCGAGGTCACCGGCTATTTGCAGCGCGTGAGTTATGTTCTTCGCCAGGGAAAGCCCGCGAATGATGTGGCGCTCCTGCTGCCTACCGACGATGCCTGGTCCAAATTTTCTGCCGGCCACGACTCAGTCAGCGAAGCAATGGATGGATTGCTCGGGCCGGATGTCCTCCCGCAAATTCTAGACGCTGGATTCAACCTGGACTTCATCGACGCCGAGGCAATCGACAAACTCGGCATACAGTATCCAATATTAATTTTGCCGGGAATCGAACGGCTGCCGCTCGTTACTTATCAAAAGATCGAAGCTTATGCGCGCAAGGGAGGAATTGTCATAGCCACCCGCAGTCTGCCATCCCTTGCGCCGGGGTTTCGCGAAACAAAAACAGACACGCCTCAAGTGCGTGAACTTTCCCAACGCGTATTTCAAGCATCCGGCGCTCCCGGCCATTTTGTTGCCGATGAACATACGCTTGGCGCGGCGCTGGCCAGTTATCTGAAGCCGGACGTCACTTTGTCACCGCCCATTTCAGAGATTGGATTTGTGCATCGCAAGCTGCCGTTTGCGGACATTTATTTTCTGGCCAACACCAGCAACCGCACCGTTGACACCCAAGCGACGTTCCGGGCGGCAGAGAAATATGCTGAATGGTTCGATCCTATTTCTGGGAAGTTCTCTGCCTGCGATTCAATCGCGCCCGTTGACCTGAATTTGCAGCCATATGAGTCGCGCGTGCTTGTCTTTTCCAATGAAAAAGCCGCGCCCGCAGTAACTTTTCCGCCAGCGCCTGAGCCTCTTCCTCCTCCAATGGATTTGAGCAAGGATTGGAACGTCATATTTTCCGCTCCGGCGGCATCTGTACACATGGACCAGTTGCAATCCTGGACCTCCGATGACGCGACCAGGTTTTATTCCGGATTGGCGACCTACGAAAAGATCATCGATATTCCGCCTGAATCTTTGAAAAATGGCGTCCGGCTTTATCTCGATTTTGGACCGGGCACGCCCTTGCAGCCGACGGGCCCGAGAACGCCTCGAACTCAAGCCTGGATTGACAGCCCGGTTCGAGAGGCCGCGCAGACATTCGTTAATGGAGAAGCTGCGGGCTATGTCTGGCATCCCCCATACGAACTTGATATTACGGAACATCTGCACACAGGCGAAAATCGGCTAAAAATTGTGGTTGGCAATTTGGCGATTAACACCCTGGCCGGACGCGCGCCAGTGGACTATCGTCTCTTAAAAAGCCGGTATGGCGAGCGTTTCGTTCCTCAGGAAATGAATAATCTTCAGCCCGTGCCAGCGGGGATATTGGGGCCGGTTCGTATTGTTGCGCGTCAAACGCCGGGTTCTGTTACGAAGTAGGATTGGTTGTGAGAGAACAAAAGTTTTCGTACGCCTTTTCCCATTGCCGGCTGTAATGTGGCTCAAAAACGCGCGGAGGAAAGCACGCCGCGATGATGCTGCGCGCTTCGGCGAGCGATTCCACGGCACCAGTTCCAACCATTTGCATTGCGAGATTTCCGAGCGCCGTGGCTTCGGCCGGCCCGGCAAGTACTCGCCGGCCCGTAGCATCGGCGGCGAATTGGTTTAGCATGTCATTCCGCGAGCCTCCGCCAACGACGCGAATTTCGTGAAAGGTCGTTCCCACCAGGCCTTCCAGCGATTCGAGCACATGACGATACCGCAGCGCCAAACTTTCCAATATGCATCGTGTCATTGCGCCCGGACTATCAGGCTTGGATTGCCCCGTCTTTACACAGAAGGCCGCGATTGCCTGCGGCATATTCTGTGGCAAGACGAACGAGCTGTCGTCAGGGACGACCAAATGCTGCAGCGGCGGCTCAGCGGAAGCTTGCGCTAGCAACTCCTCGTATCCATGGACCGATCCTTGGTTCTGCCAATCGCGGCGGCAACGCTCCAACAGCCACAGCCCGGTGATGTTTTTCAGCAGGCGGACGCTCCCGGCCACACCCGCCTCGTTTGTAAAATTCAGGTTCATGGCGGCGTCCGTGACCACGGGACTCGAGAGTTCCGTGCCGAGTAACGACCAGGTGCCGGAACTGATCAAAGCTGTATGCTTGCCGGTTTCGACGGCCGCAAATGCCGACCCCGTGTCGTGGCACGCGGGAGCGATTACGCGCGTGCCGGAAAGAACACGGCTGCCCTCAGCGATTTGAGGAAGCACATTCCCCACTACAGTGCCAGGTTCGATCAGTCGGGGCAGGATGCGTGTCGGAATCCCGAGCTTTTCCAGGATTTCTACCGACCATTTTCCCTTGTGGACGTCCAGAAACTGGGTCGTGGACGCATTCGTATGCTCGCAAGCGATTTGCCCGGTCATCCAGAAATTAAAAAGATCGGGCATGGTTATCAGATGTTCGGCCATCCCCAGAAGCCTCGGTGTCTGGAGCTGAGTTGCGTACAGTTGGTAGAGAGTATTGAATGGAAGGAACTGAATTCCGGTGGTCCGGTACACCGTTTCCTGTGTCAGGATTTTTAGCGCCCGGTCCATCACGCCATTGGTTCTCGTGTCGCGATAGTGAAATGGATTTTCGAGCAGCGCGCCATTTTCTCCCAGAAGCGCGTAGTCGACCCCCCAAGTGTCTATGCCAACCGCATGAAGTCGATCCACGCCGTGGGAAGCGAGAGATTGCAGCGCCGATCTAATCTCCAACCACAGGCGCGGAGCGTCCCAGTGCAATCCGCCGCTGTAGAACACCGGCTCATTGCGAAACCGCGCGATTTCTTCGATAGTCAAGCGGCCAGCTTTCAGCCGCCCTAAAATCGCCCGGCCGCTCTCTGCGCCGAGGTCAAGCGCGAGGCAGGTGAAGTCGCGATGGGTTGTTGACATTTTTTCAGAAAAAAGTCTAAGGCGGCGACTGGCAAAGAGCAACCGCAATCACATCGCCGAGGTCGCTTGATCGGCCAAGCATCCCAAAGATCGTAGTTTCGCAATGCAAAATTATCTACCGCGTATCAAGCCGCGAAAATATGATAATATCCGGCAAAATTTTGACGGTTGTTTGTCCGCGCCGTTTTTGCCGGTGTGCAAATCATCTATGGAGACCCTTCCTCGTGCAAAGTGAATCTCGCAAAAGAATTTGTTTCTGTTTGCAAGTCAAGCCAGAACGGATTGCCGAATACAAGACGCGCCATGCGGCGGTCTGGCCAGAAATGCTTAAAGCGTTGAGCCATGCCGGATGGCACAACTACTCCCTGTTTCTTCGCGAGGATGGACTGCTGGTCGGATACTTGGAGACGCCCGATCTCGGACACGCTTTGCGGCAGATGGCGGCGGCGGAAATTAACAGCAAATGGCAGGCGGAAATGGCCGGTTTTTTTGAGGGTTCAGGTGTCAACGCGGACCAACAGATTCAGCCGATCGAGCAAGTCTTCTATCTGCCATAGCCATGCGTTTTACATTGCGACATGTTGAATACAGCCGAAGGCTAAACGAAACTCGACACTGGCGCCGCGGTTCTCTTGCTGCGCTCTTCAGTGATTCGCTCGAGGTAACCGCTTTCGCGGAAGGCCTGCAAAGGATTCTGCGGTAATCCATGCGAGGCCGCCCAATCGCGAATCGCGGGCCGGACGTCCGTCGAAAATGCCTCCTTGAGGCAATTTTCCGCATCCAGCAATGCGCATTTTGACTGATAAACCGCGAGCTTTTTATGATCCACAATGGCCGCCTTGGCATAAAGCTCCTGCGCAGTAGTCACAGTTTGGATCATGGCTTCGATCTTGCCTTTCAAATTGTGGCACTGGTCAATCATATAAGCCACATCCGCACGCTGACCCGTTTCCCACTCGAAAAACAATATCTCATGGAATATCCTAAAAATCTGATATGGGTCTATGGATCCAAGCGTCAAGTCATCGTCAGCGTAGCGGCGGTCGTTGAAGTGAAAGCCTCCCAGCATCCCGTCGGTTAAGAGCCACGAAACGATCTGCTCGATGTTTTGTCCCAGGTAGTGATGGCCGGTGTCCACGAGTACTTTAGCCTTGGGACCCGCTGTGTTGCACAGCGACAGGGCCATACCCCAGTCAGCGATGTCGGTGTGGTAAAACGCCGGCTCGAACGGTTTGTACTCAATCAGCATTCGTTGTGCGGGCGAGAGACGCGCGTGTAATTTCGCGAGCCCCTCTTCAAGCCATTTGCGCCGCTGACGCATGTTGGCAGTCCCTGGATAGTTCGAACCGTCGGCAACCCACAATGAAACATCCCGGCTCCCCATTTGCGCGGCGATGTCGGCGCTTTCCAGCAGATGCGCAAGCGCCATTTCTCGCGCCGCGCCATCCGGGCTGGCTAAGGAACCGTACTTGTAAAGTTGATCCTGAAAGAGATTCGGGTTTATGGAACCCGGACGCATTCCCTGGTGCCCGGCGAGAGTCTCAATGGCGCTTGCGCTGGCCAACCCCTCAGGCAAATCCCAGAGAACGTGCAGCGCAATCGTGGGGCAGACTCCGGTGACGCGATGGACGAATCCGGCATCGCTCAGTTTTTCTTCGATCGTGACCGCGGCGGCAGGTTGTAAAAATTTCCCGAATCGAGTTCCCGTATTCGCAAAACCCCACGAAGGCAATTCGATCTCAAAAGCATCGAGTGCTTCTGCGACAATCTGGTCTGTTCCTGGGGTCTGTGTCATCCGCTGGATCTCCACTCAGTGTTCGGCTCACCGACGCGTCCTAGCCATGGCGGATGCTAATACTTTTCAGAGATGATGTCCATTTAAGGGCGCCCGTACAGGAATGAACATTACCTGGGAATTGTCGTTTCGGCACATGGAACGAGCTATCGCGACAATCCCCGCTTGCCGTATCTACTTGACATCATTGGAATAGAGATTTTACGAATCGCGGTTTTGGTTTACAAAACCATTCTGCATGCATGTAGACCTCGTTTTGACTCAGCTCAAGGTGTAGGGTCCGGGAAACCGCGCTATCTTAGACAGACTCGGTTCACCCGAAAGTCTGTGGGCCGCCGCAAGTCATGCGGGGGTCGTGATCAATCCCATCAGCGTGTCGTTGGGGTAGAAATGATTGACGTTTTCCGGCGTGATCAACTGGTGCTTAACAAACACCGCGGGCGGCGCGGGTTTACGTTCTATGATGTCCAGTGCCAGCCGGATCAGCTGCGGTCCATACTTTTCTGGAAAGTAAGCGACCGAGCCAATTAGCCGCGTGTTGGCTTCGCGCATTTCGGCGCGGCCCTCCGGTTCGGCGTTCTGTCCTGCGATCGCACATTCCGAGGTTCGCCCAGCCTCTTGAAACGCTCGCAGCGCGCCCAGCGCCCCAGAGTCATTTGCCGCGCCGACCAATATGCGCTTTGCCCTTGATGCACGCAGATGTTTTCGCACTCCGTCGAGGCTGGCCCCGAACTGCCCGTCGCCGTCGATGTGGGTTACTTTGCCATGAAGGCTCGGTCTCAGCGTCTCGGTGATTCCCACAAGCGTCCCGAGAATTCTCGTTTGCGGCACCGACCCTGCCCTCCGAATTTCGAGCAGAAGAATCTCATCCACCGATCCGTGCCACTGTTTATTGGCCCAGCGGCCCAGGTACCGTCCCCCAACCAGCCCCGCTTCGTAATTGTTTGCGCCAAAATAAGTAGCGCCAGGGTGAGGAATATCGATCGCGATGAGCGGAATACTCGCTTCCCGGAACTTTGTCGCAATCGCGGGCGCGGCGCCCTCATCAGTCTGGAATTCGATGACCAGGTCGACCCCTTCGCGAATGAGATGATCGGCATTGCGAAGCGCGACACGCGGGTCGTACCGATTGTCGACCACTACTAATTCCAAATGGGCCGCCTCCGCTGCTGTCGCCAGGCTTGAGCCCACTTCCCGTGAAAACGAGGAGTCCTGGCCCTGCGCCGCATAGCCGATCCGGTACCTCCGGCTCGGCCGCGCGTCAGAGATAAGGCGATACTGGTTCTCGCCGACCTTTTCGATGAAACCGCATAACCGAAGCGTGTAGAGCATCCGAAAGCACATTCCCTTGTTAAAGCCCGTTCGGGCCACAACATCTTTGAGCCGCAACACCTCACCCTTCGATTGAAAACAGGTCATTACTTCAGAGGCGTGAACCAGAGACTTGACGACATAGTTGCTGTGCTTGGACTGGTTCACGCGGCCTCCCCAGTGAGACTTGGCGACGGTTGGCACATCGAAAACCTGGGGAGTTCCTGTGCGATATATCCCATGAACGATAAAGAGTTTCCTAATACCCGTTATGCATCCTGCAACTTCGCATTGGATAGATATCGTGCCACCACATTCTTTGTGCTCTCTAACTATCAAACAAAGGTAAACATGTCAATGAGATAGCTTTATATGCGTGGTTTCTCTTGTTTTGCAATGCAAAATATCCCCCTTTACGGCAGGAAGCCTTGACACAGCCAGAAACTACCGTAGGCTGTTGCAGTATTTTGAAATCCGGAAGGCCACAAATGCGCGGTCGCGGGAGGCTTGCGATTTCACGAAAAAGAATCGGGCTTCTAACATTTTTAGGTTTTGCGGGCAGCTGCGGCCTGCTTTTCGCCGGGCAACCGCCGGCGGAGTGGGTTGATCCTGCTACCAAACATTCCGTTATTCAGCTCTCGCAAGAGCCCGGCAGTTCCAGTTTCTACTTCCATCAAAACGCATACACGGCCTCCGGCGACAAAATGGTTATAAGCACGCCAGAAGGCCTCGCCACGCTCAATTTACAGACGCAAAAGATAGAGCCGCTGGTTGAAGGCCGCACCAAGGGAGTGGTTGTCGGGCGAAAAAGCCGCAACGTTTACTACTTCAAGGATGACGGCGTCTACGCGACCGATGTCGATACGGGCGGGACACGGTTGATTGTCACAGATAGTGAATTGCGGGGTGGTTCGGGCCTGACTATTAACGCAGACGAGACGTTGCTCGCAGGAAGCTATACTGAAGCCGGGAAAGAAACTCCACCCGGCGCAGCCCCGAAAACCGCCCCGCCGCCCGGCGACAGCTATCCTGGCAAAGAAGACATGATGGAACGCCGCCAGGCGGCGCACCTGCCAATGGGGCTTTACACCATCAATGTGAAAACCGGAGAGGTCAAAACCTTTTATCGCAGCACTGATTGGCTGGGTCACGTTCAGTTCTCTCCCGCCGATCCCACTCTCCTCATGTTTTGTCACGAGGGTCCCTGGCACAAGGTGGACCGCATTTGGAACATTCGCACCGATGGCAGCGGCTTGAATCTGATTCACAAAAGAACCATGGACATGGAAATTGCCGGCCACGAGTTCTGGAATCCTGACGGCAAGATCGTCTGGTACGATTTGCAAACGCCGAAAGGAAAAGAATTCTGGCTCGCGGGCGTCGTCCTGGCAACCGGCAAAAAGATTCGCTATAAAGTCGAGCGCGATCAATGGTCCGTCCATTACAACGTTTCTCCCGACGGAAAGCTCTTTTTGGGCGATGGTGGAGGCCCGAACAGCGTGGCTGCGCCCGGCAATGGGCAGTGGATATATCTATTCCATCCGAAACATGGTGCGCTGAAAGCCGAGAAACTAGTTGACCTTTCGAAACACGACTACAAACTGGAACCGAACGCCACCTTCACGCCTGACGGAAAATGGATTGTTTTCCGATCCAACATTTCCGGGGCGACGCAAGTCTATGCGGTCAAGGTGAGTAAAAATTGATCATTGAGAAAATGATCAGGAAACAATCCCGTCCAATTTTTTGCGTTGCTTTTTTCTTTTCTTCTCTCTTGAGCCTTTCAGCCAGTGCACAGCGACGCATGGAGCCCGGCAAAGCTTTATAAGGGTGGGCAGACGATCACCGTGCATTCGGAGCTGCACCAGATTCCTATATTTATCGGCGAAGGATCTCAGGTCGACCTTGGCGATCTGAATAAAGAATGAAATGACGCGCAGGCGGCCGCGCACTGATCTGAAAGCGTTCGATGAGCAAGTGAAGGCAGTTTGACGATCAGGCGAATCCAGCATCAGCGCACTGAGAGTTTGAGCAAAACTCTTTGGAGGGTTCTGTAATGTCAATCTCGCGTCGCGAATTCATAACTTCAGCTTCTCTGCTAGGTCTGGCGACCGTTGCAAAGGGCGCGTTTGGGCAGTCCTCCGCTGCGGACGTTTCGGCCTCGACGCTCCCCCCTTCCGATGTCCACGCTCCCACTACGCCTGCGGCGCGAGCCCTTTATCAGCAGATTGGGCAGAACAGCTGGAACGAACTTCATCTGCGGTTGAAGGTCGTGAACAACGACATCCGCACCCGCGGTTTGAGAAAAATTCCCGGCATCGAGGAGACCTTTCTCACCGGATACCCCTACAACGAATTTTATGATTGGGATCTTTATTTCGAGAACATCTATCTCTCTTATTACGGAGTCTGGCAATACTGCTTCACCAACCTGAAAGAATTTTTGAATCGCCAGCAACCGGACGGTTACGTCAATCGCAGCCTGATCAAGCAACGAGACAGCCAGCACTTCAAGCCGTTCCTGGCGCAACTGCTCGTACTAGGCGCCAAGCAAAGTAACAATGATTACGAATGGGTGCGCGGAAATTATTATGAACGGCTAAAAAAATATCTCGACAAGTGGTTCTCTTATGATGGCGACCACAACGGATTGCCCGTCTGGAATTCCGCCGACGCCGCGGGCACCGACAATCAGTGGAGCCGCGCCGCCGCGCTCGGAGCCTTTGAGATCGAAGGGGTCGATCTAGCTTCCTACTTGGTTCGAGAGCTGAAAGCGATGGCCGTCATCGCCCATCATCTGGGTCTCAGCGACGATGTAAAAGGCTTCCACAAACATTCCGAGAACTTGGTCAAACTGATTAATGATTCTTTTTGGGACGACCAGGATGGAATGTACTACGACCGTAACGAAAAGACCGGAAAGCTCGTGAAGGTCAAGTCCGCGACTTGCTTTACTCCACTATTCGCCGGGGCCGCGACCGACGCGCGCGCAAAGCGCATGATTCACGAACGTCTGCTAAACACTGACGAATTCTGGCTCGCATACCCGGTCGCCAGCTACGCGAAAACCGAACCCGACTATTACCAGGGTTCCCATCACGAATGCAATTGGCGGGGACCAACCTGGGCGCCCACCAATTACATGATCTTTCACGGTTTGATCCGGTATGGATACTCGCGCGAGGCAAAACAACTGGCTGATCGGCTCTTCGAAATGGCTCTGCTAAAAAATCCCGTGCTGCGCGAATACTACAATGCGGAAACCGGCGAAGGACTTGGCCAAACTCGTTTCTGGGGATTCACCGCGTCCTACTACGTTCTCCCGCTTGAGGACGAACTGAAGTATGACGCGTCAAGTTTGGAAAGAGAAGTGAGGCCGATCGTTTCGCAGGAACTTAGTATTCAGTTTCCAGGCTGACCCTCATCGTGCTTTCTTCAATTGCGCCCTCGCACTTCGTTCTCCGTAAACATTCCGCCTTCTGCGTCCTAAAACCTAACTGAATCGCAGTATTACATACCGGAACCTGTTCATTAGAGTGTTTCATAATACAAAACGTCGATTGAGGCGCCTTTTCCTCCTTCCGGTGCGGATTTAGTCGATTGTGGACACTTAACGATTGGAAACTTAGCCCATGGCCACAAGCCCAGCGTTTTATATAACGAAACTAATTTTGTACTTGAAAACTGCCGGGAGAA
>CAAGKR010090439.1_pt1 | contig 11121 bp, 9 predicted proteins | sample 2556971 | NCBI WGS metagenome assembly CAAGKR01 (sample SAMEA5207829, study PRJEB30636) | soil metagenome | biome: forest; feature: boreal; material: soil | place: USA | collected 2011-09 | depth 1 m
GAAGTCGTGCATGGTCCGTGGCTGCCGTGTACACGTCACCTGGGTTCCCCGTGTCTGCCAGTGAGCCGAGATCACGATGATACCTGTGGGGTGCGGCAAGCTTCCGGACAAAGCCGACAAAGCCTCTGTAAACGTATTTCGATCGATGATGTTCATGGGGGAGCCATGCGCCAAAAACAGCGCCGGCATCCGGTTTTTGTTCATCATGCCAGTCCCTCCATTCATCTGTCTCCAGGGACCTCCTCCGTCCACGCACGCCAGTCCGCCGACGCGAACAGTGTCCCTTTGTTGTCGACAGCAGCTTTCCCCAAAGATGCGATACAGGTCCTTCTGTCAGTATGTGTAAGAGCGGGATGATCTCCAGAAAACGACCCGCACGTCCGGGGATCTATGGAGTGGCAAACTCCGCTGTGAACGTGATCGTCTCTGCGGCCTGACCCAATTGCGAACCCACCGGTGCAACGCTGAGCAGTCTAGCGCCAGGAGGTCCGCCGCCGGTCACAGTCAGGGTGTAAACACCTGGGCGCACAAAGACTTCGTAGGGGACCATTGAGCCGGTCCACTGCTGCGCTCCATTCAATCGAAACGCGAGGCGTCCCGACCAGGCCGTCCCCTTCTGGGTCGCCTGAATATGGACAACGGTCTCACCGTCCGGTGCCGTGGCGCGCCTGACCTGCCCGAAGAAAATGGGCAGAACCATCCCAAAGACAACGCAGAACGCCAGGAAGACTGGCAAGCCGCGCTTCGCTTTTGACAGTTCCCCCGAATCGCGCCAGCCGGAGCGTGCCTGTTCCGACCTGGCCGAAGGCGCCATTTTGTAGCGGGATCGACCACGATAGCGGGCCCCGTCCGCGCTCCTGGATGGACGAGCACCTGTCGTGTATGAACTGCGTGACTTATAAAGTCTCACCTATTCACCATTTTCAGTGTAGCAGGCTTCGATGCGTTGCCAATCCTGGAGTAACGACAGACAGGGCCAGGCGCGCTGCCTGGCCCTGTCGAGGCAGTCTTCGAGTGTGAGACGCAACAACTCTTCAGACGCCCCGCCGGCTCACAGCGGCCGGCCGCAGGAAGCACAGAACTTGGCTCCGGGCTTTACCGGGGCACCACAGCCAGGGCAGAATTTCGGAGTTTTGTCAGTTGAAGGCGGGGAGGATGCAACCGTCGCATTGTCAGCCGTGGAAATTGATTTGGTCACAGAGGGCGAAGGAGCACTATCGGCGTCCCGTTTCACGTTCCAGCATGCAAGCAGAAGTTCGCCGAGCTTCTGCTCGGTTTCCACGGCCGTCAAGGCTTGATGGTTGGCGTCGAGACCACCATCGCGCGCTTCGAATCGCACCAGGTGGTTGGCTAATCCAGTCCCCGCGTTGAACACGCGATGCAGTGTTTGCTCCTTGCCACCACGCATGATGGTGAAAGCCAGACCAGCTGACAGTGTCCACGTATGTGCAAATTCCGCGCCCAGCAGATGCCCTGTCTCTCCATAAGCAATGACGTCCACACCCTTGTCCTTGCCGGCCGCGATCACGCCGTGGTCCACGAGGTAGCCGAAATCCTCGGCCCGCGGTTCCGGCAACACGCCGGCCAGTCCCGGAACCAGGACTACCACAGCGGGAAGCAGCCACCGGATATCCCCACTGGTCATCGACTCTTTCAGCCCAGTTCCAAACTCCGCCGCCGACACGACCCTGGATGTCTCCGGCTTGTGCGCCAGCAGCCCCTGCAGGTATCCGCGGCGAAATGTGTCGATTGCGTGACATGCCAGCAGAAACGACCCTGCGGACATAACCGGCGGCAACACATTGGGAACAGTCTCCATACATGCTGTTGCAACATTGCGAACTGACCATGCCGCCCACGCCCGGGGTGATTCGTGGACGAGGACGTCCCAGCCATCCCCGCCGGCAATGACCGAAACGACACTGTCCCCTCCGCTGCGTGCGGCGTACGAACGAAACCCTCCCATGGGCAACACACCTCCCCCGGTCACAACGTCGACACGGAGGTCAGGACGCGCCAAGATCGCTGCAGCGTCGGCAAATGCCCGGTCGGCTGCTGCGTCGCGAGCGACATCGCCTGGTTGAACAGAGCCTGCTGCATACGACGCAAGACGTTCTCCGAACGGGGAGAACGCCGTGGATGACAAGTGCAAGCTGTCGACGAACAATGGCCCCAAGTCCTGCAGTGCGATGTGACAAGTCAATATTGGTTCATACGCTGTCTGTATGCTCATTTGCAGTACCTCTCTCTGTTGTCGTATTAGCAAGCACCCGTTGCCAGTCTTCTGTGAGCACGGGTTCGTCTTCATCCGGCAAGTTTCCCTCGTCAAGACCCTCTATTTTGTCTCCATCCACCAACTGCCCGAATGCATGCGAACCAGCAAGCCCGATGTACGGGCAGGACGATGCGCCAGTCCTGAGCACAAGGTCACTATCTCCGGGCTGTATCCACAGCAGGCGTCCTGATGCCAGCCACGGCACTAGATCGAAGTCCGGGTCCGCATCCTGCGGCGGGCACTGCGCCCACCGCGTGTCCTCTCCAACAATTCGACATATTCTTGTTCCCCACTCGTCCACCAGAGGCAGCCCTTTGGGCAGCGCCGTGCCAAAGTAGCAGACGGCGTATCCGGTATGCAGCCCGATCTGCACACTCGACAGCACCGCACGAACCCCATCCAGGGCCAGCAGGCCGGGGATGACAAACGGGACCTCGGGGCCCGGAGCAACCGTAAACGGAGTGGACGGCCACGGGGCGCCTGGTTTCACGGCTCCCGTCATGACAAGCATGCTCTCCGGCCGCAGCATATCAGGACGAATGGGCTGGTCCAGATTCCACCAGGGTCCGTCCACGTTGCCAGTATCCATGTGTAATATCACCACGCTGCCGGTCCAGGGACACCGGGACAATGCCACCTCGGGCAGCGCCGTGGCATAGGCGTCTTCCGTTGAGACCAGTACGGCTGCAGCCTGTGACAATCGTTGCTGTCCTTGGGCATCATCCTCGGACGAGTCTGCCAGTACAGCCGCCGTCCACGCCTCAAAGGCCGTTCGCCATGCACCGACAACGTCCTCACGGTTTTTGTCGTTCCAGGTTTCACTCATCACGCGCCTCCAGGGGTGAAGAACGCCCCACTGACCTTTCCATCGGCACCAATGACGACTAAAGGCTTGCCACCAGCTCCATGGCTGGCGATGACGTCATTGTATATCTTCCACTCCTTATCGTTCTTCGGCACCCAGTTCAGGTGTGCTCCGTGTGTGTCTGTGACTGGAACGCCAAGCCGTTGCAGCTCTTTGATGATCTGCTGTTCCGTCTGTTGGCTGATGGGCGCACCCGTCGCAGCGTTGTTCAAGTGGAAGAGGTCGATGTCGCCGGTGAAGGGTTTGCCTGTCCCTGCATCAACGATCATTCCACCCTTCACCTCCACCTTGCCGGTGCTCACAAGCCTGTTGATATATGCCTCGTTCGTCTTGAACTCCGCGTCCCGCATCGCCTGTCTGGCCAACACTTCGCTTGTCATGCTGTCCTTTGCACTCTGCGTCAGTCCGGAATTCGATCCTATTTTGTCCAGCAGGTTCCGTACAGCCTTCTCATCCGGCTTGAAGTGCCCAATGCCACCTTCCATGCCCGTAGCGCCGATCTGTTGATCAATGAAGTCCAGACTCTTGTTCTTGATCCAATTCGGCTTGGGAACGCCTCCCGGAATACGGGCGATATTGGGAGGACGGACGGAACCCTCGACGCCGAATTCACCGAATATCTTCTGGATACGCTGCAGATACTGGTTGAGACCACTAGCTCCCTTGGGAACTCCGGTGTTCGTGAAAGTACCGGCAGCCACTTCCGCCGCTTCTGCAGCGTACTTACTGCCAGCCAGCAGTGCTTTGGCCTGTCCCAGCGTAGCCAGCGTCGTCCCGAGTTTGAACGTTCCCGCCAGCACGTTCGCGATCCGTTCTTCAATCGGAACCGACGGGTCCAGAATCTTGTTCCAGTTGTTCCAGCCGACCGACTCCTTCACGAATTCCAATGCCTTGCCCGGGTCGGTGACGGTCGTCCAGATTGCTGAAGAGATGTTCGACACGACATTCGATCCGATCTTCCAGACGTCGCCTGCGGTCCCGGTCACAGTGTCGACAAGGATACGTGGATTGGCTGCGGTCTCCTTGATGCCAACCCAGAGAGCGCCGGCATCCCGCTTAGCTCCGTCCCAGTACTTGCCAGGGTTGTTCCAGACATCCGACGCAACAGTGCTGACCACGTCTGCTGCACCTTTGACCCCGTTCCAGGCGGCATCGGACGCTCTTCCTGCAAGGTCCGCCAGACGCCTGGCCTCGTCTCCCCAGTTTTCCCAGGACCCCTGCGCGATACTGGACCACGAGAGCGCATCGACGCCTTCCTGCTGAGTACGGTCCATGTCGTCTCGAATGGACTGCTTTACACTATCCCTCATGGCCTTGATCTCTGCCGGGTTTCGGGGAGCGTCGTGGGGCAAGCCCAAGCGCCTCGGATCGATGCCGTTGCGATTCATGAGCTGGTAGGCAGCGGCCGGGTCGGAGATCAGGAGCCCCGCAATTGCTGCTGCCAGCGCTGGTTTGATCCCAAGTTTGCGAGCCATAGGCCACCCCGCGTTGTGGATGAGTCCACGGATCGTTCCACCGCTCTCTGACCATCCACTATCGTCGGCGGAAACCGATGCAGCGGACACGCACAGGAACGCCATGGCAACGATCAGCAGAACCATTGCGGCCTTGCGCCTTCTGCCGGTCACCGACAGAACAGAAATGACGGCGACGACGACCAGGCCACCCCAGAATGCCCAGCGTGCCCATGCTGCCGGGGTACGCATGAGGCCGACGACAGCAAAGCCAAGGATAGCGCCAGGCAGCACCAGATATGCGGCATCATGTTCCTGCTCAAGAGAGACGAGACGAACGTGGAATACCCGTCGCAGGTCGGCAATAGCTAGACGGATGATGGCCCATGACAGACTGCTGTCCCACGCCATCATCGACAAAAGGAAGCCGCCCGCCAGAACCCAGTTGAGCAGGTAGTTTCTGAGCAGTACTCCAACAATGCCTGCTATCACGGCGCCGCCAACGAGTGGAATCAGGCTGCGCTGTTTGAGGCTGCGTACCGATCGTCCCGTCCATATGGGAAAGAAGACGAGCCCCTTGAACCACGCGAAAGGCCGGGTGAACAGCCGAGTAAGACTCGGTGTTACAAACAAGGATACGGTCGTCCAGAACCAGACCGGCATGGACTGGAAGGCTCTCCATCGCGGGTCGGAGCTCCCCTGGATGCTGTTCATCTGGATCATGCGCAGAAACAGCTCCGCCTTGGCCCAGTTGGGATTGACACCGTTGTTGGGGCCGATGACGAGCCATGTGTGAAGAGCCCATACTCCTAGCGCTATCACGAGACCGCTCACGACACTGGCTGGAATGCCTTTCACCCAGTTCTTCGCCATGAGGGCAGCGAACTGCCACAGCGATTCCGGCGCCGGAAGCTCAGGTGCTGGAGCACGCCTCCCTCGCAGCCGCCCTGCAGGTGCAGTTGCTTGTGGCACCCCTCCTGCACCGGCTCCGATCCATGACCGTCCGTCCCATCGCAACCACTCTCCGCTCGTCACATCGATGGCCCACCATGTACCGTCCGGCTGCTGGAATCGCAAGGCTGTGACCTGCTGGAAGAACTGCTCCTGCGTGATGGCCCCGGCGGCAAGCTGCTGCCGCAGGAGCTGGTACTGCTGTCCTGCCTGGGAGAAATCCATCAACCCTCCTTCGCACAATTGGTTCGGTCGTCCATACCAGAGTCCCGTCCCTTCACGAGCGAGCGATGCCGCCCCGTCATCATGTGATCACGGCACGGTTCGGATGACCGCCCCGGTCATCCTGTCTACCTGATACCACCCAAACGTCGCTGTATGTGAGTTCCCGCCACCATCGTCAACGACCTCGTAGACATGCACGACGTATGCTGCCGGGTTCTCCGAATCAACCTCGATGATCTCCTCGCTCTGCGGGTTCTTCTCCTTCACGAGATTGAGCCAGTCGACAACATTCGGATTCGCAGCGACACGTGCGACTGCTTCGTCAGATGACCGGACCGGGCCGGGCGTGGACGGCCCCTCGCCGCCCGGTATTTGCGCAGGAAGAACCACGACTGATCCATCAGCAAGTACGCGCCCTTCCTTCCAGGCAGTTGCGGTCGAGTATTCGCTATCGGGTGGGGCAAGTGTCAACTTCAACTCTGCACGGTCGCCAGTAGCATTGATCTGTGCAGTCATCGGGGTCACGGCATCTGCCTCTGTCCACTTCCCTGTCACTATATCGACATCCAGATTTCCAAGGTCCGCAACGCCGATCTCTCCATCGATCGTTCCTTTAAGTCTGGTTCCGTTCAATTCCAGCCGGAGGACCCTGTCCTGGACATTTGTCGTCCCTTCCTCAGTCTGTATGACCCAATTGCCGGCGAAGGTTGCGAGCGACACTTCGCCTGTCACGACCGCAGACTTACGACAACCAGCCACTGCGAGAAGGGCCGTTATTGCCAGGCAAACTGTCAGCACCCTTCGCAACTCTCTCATAGTTCTCCCCATTCGATGGCGTTCAGCGTTTCACGGTCGATGACGGTGAGTCCATCCCGCGTCGCACACCACAGATTGCCTTGAGCGTCCTCGACCATCGATTTCACCTCGTCGCTGGACAGCCCATCGTCCATTGTCAGAACCCGAAACCCTTGCAGCGTCTGCACAGCCATGCCTTCGTACTCTGACCCCACAATGAGTGCTCCAGAACGCGTGACATAGATAGAACGCGCCTTGTTGCCCGCAAGCCCACCCGCCTGGTCGAGCGTCCTGATGACACGCCAGACGCCATCCGCGCCTCGACGCAACTGAACTGCTCCTCCCTGGTCTATGATCCCAGTACCCACCCAGACGGTACCGTCAGATGCCTGATATATCGAGACAACATTGTTGTGCGGCAGACCAGTATCGGTCGATACGATCTGGAAACCGCCAGGGCTCCGGATTGTCAGTCCACCACCGGGGGCAACATAAGACCCGAACCAGAGATCACCCTCCTGGTCTTCCAACATGACACGCACCATGTCGTCAGCGAGACCATCCCGTTTTCCCAGCACGGTCCACCCGCTCGCCGTGCGCAGCGCAGCACCACTCCATGTCCCTGCCCACAGAGCTCCCGCCCGTGTCACCAGAACACAGTTGACGCGGTTGTCCGGCAACCCTTCCTGCTTCGTGAACCATGTTGCCTGACTGCCGTTCCACCGAACCAGTCCGCGCTCGGAGGCAAACCACAAGGCTCCCTCCTGGTCAACCGCGATGTCTCTCACATAGGTCATCGGACGCCCGGCATCGACGATTGCGGTCACCGTGCGGGTCTGCGTGTCGATGGCACACACACCTTCCACTCCGCCGCACCACAGCGTATCGCCCTGCAGGAGCAGTGCAAAGACATCTCCCGGAGGACGCAGAATATGGATGCCACTGACCAGATGTGACGGTGCCGGCGGGGCGGCATCCTGTGGAAGCGAACACCCTGTCATCAGACAGCCCAGTATCACAAGGACGACGATGATCCTTTTCATGCCGATCCCTGAGCTGTGAGGCGACCATTCTCAAGATGCATCTGCCGTCCCCCCACCGTACGCGCCTCGCTCTCGTCGTGCGTCACGTAGACAAGAGCTGTATCGTGAGAAAGAACTATCTCGCACACGAGCTGCAGTAGCTCGGATCTGAGATCGATGTCCAGGCTTGTGAGCGGTTCGTCCATGAGAAGGTGCCGAGGATGTGGGGCGATCGCCCTTGCCAGCGCAACGCGGCGCTGTTCGCCTCCCGAAAGCTGTTGAGGCAAGCGCTGGGAAAGTTCCGCCACCTTGCAGGCATCGAGAGCTTCGATCATGCGCCGTCGGGCTTCGGGGCGCGGAAGGTCAGCCAGGCCATACAAGAGGTTTTGCGCCACTGTCATGTGGGGCCACAACGCCCCAGCCTGGAAGACAAACCCGATATCACGGTGTGACGGCGCCATGCGAATGCTCCTGGCGGCGCTGGCTAATTCACCGTTGACTCGTATGCTCCCTTCCGATGGCGCGACCAGTCCTGCCAGCAATCGCAGCAGGGTCGTCTTGCCCGCGCCGGACCGGCCCATCACGACGATGCGTTCGCCGTCAGTCACCGTCAGTTCCAGGTTCGACAGGATCGTCGTGCCTCCCACGGAGAACGCCAGCGCGGAGCATTCAATCATGCTGACCTCCATGCTCTGCGCCAGGACAGGAAGCCTGGTATGGTCAGCATCAGGACCGCGGCGAAGAGCGCCAGACACAGTGCTGATACGGTTCCGGAAGCACCGTAGTGCATGTAGTTGTAGATCGTGATTGCGAGAGGTTGCTGCCCCGGTGGCATGACCATGAGGCTCCCTCCCACCTCGCCGACCACAAGAACAGCGACGAGCAAGAGAGCGGCGATGAGAACGGGCAGAAGCATCGGTAGCCACACGCGAAGCATCCAGTCCCCGTGCCTTCGCTCAAACACGCGTCCAGCTTCCATCGCATCCACATCGGTCCGTGCCAGCCGTGCTCCGATCATCAGACAGGCAAACGGCGCAAACCGGAACGCCATGAGCAGTGCAGGTGTTATCTGGGCCATCCATCCTCGGTGCACAATACCGGCGACGAGCAGAACACCGGTTCCAGCCAAAGGACCGGGCAGTGCCAGCGGTATGAGGATGAGGGCACACAATGACTGCCCCAGTCGGCTACGGTTACTGATGAGAGGACCTGCAAGAATCGCCAGAATCATGCTGAGAGTACACGCGAAAAAGGCCAGCCGTACGCTGACCCAGGCGGACGGCGCGGCATCGACCACCGCAATCCACGTTGCACCGTGCAGTCCGCTCATCAGGGAAACGCAGAGACCCGCAACATCCAGCGAAAGCAGGAACGCTGCACACACACACAAACCCCGCGTCCAGCGCGACGGACGCCACACGGAATGCGTTACTCCTTCCATGGTTGCAGGCGCGGAGACGGCAGCGGAAATGCTTCGAATGGCAGGTATGAGTGCCGCCAGGCACACCAGAACTTGTGGAACGGCCAGCAACGTGACGTCCGAGATCCGACCCGTAGCGCTGAAGCGTGCGTACAGCTCCAGAGCATAGGTATTGACAGAGAACAGGGAGGGAATGGAGAGATCACCCATGCACAGCACAAACACGAGCAGGGTCCCTGACAGCAGCACCGGACCTCCAAGTGGCAGGACAACCCGCCACAGGGCGCGGTCCTGGGATCCCCTCATGAGCGCCGCATCCACGAACTGTGGGTCGATCATCGACCAGGCGGCCAGGGCTACCCCGGTCGCCAATGGCAGGTATACCATTGCCTGCACCCACAGCGCTGCTCCGAACCCCTGAAACGCCGGCAGTCTGATGCCCGTCACAGCGACCACCCGGCGAAGCCACTCGGCCGCGCGCATCCAGGCCAGTGCGTGGACATAGGGCGGGATGACCATGGGAACGAACAGCGCTGTTCTCAGCCAACCCATCCTTCCCGAGGCCGGCGGCAAAGCGAGCGACGCTGCAGTCCCTGCGATCAGGCACAGGACGGCTGTTGCCCCTGCAAGGGCACAACTGCGTGCCAGCAACACCAGCGTCCGTCCCGAGGGGATGGCCAGGCGCACCAGCGAAGGGTTGACCAGGAGAGATCGTATAGCATCCATGCCAAGTGCCACCAGGGGCAGACCGAACACGGCGAGGGCGGCCACGGTCCCTGAGAGGCGCCACCACCGGTTGCTCGTCGCCATCACTACTGTCCGAAGATTGACGTAAGGTCGGCTTTTGCAGTCGCCATCGATACCTGGATAGAACCCGGGTCCACGTCCATCCCCTTAATGGACGTTCCCGTCAGGGGGGCGATCCCTCCTTCCTGACGTGTCGACAACTGGCAATATCCCTCCTGCATGAGCGTGGTTTCGACCTCTTCGCTCAGAAGATACTGAGCCAGACTGTCGGCGTCCTGTAGGTGAGGACCTCCGCGAATCACCGCGACGCTCGAAGGAATGACCAGGGTCCCCATCCCTTTCTGGTCCGGAACGACTACGGAGACGGGGTCTCCCCTTTTGACCGCCACAAGAGCATCGTCCGAGTCCGTGATCCCCCACGCCAGCACTCCCTGCGCAACAAGGTCCCTGATCGTTGCATTGCCGTCGACAATTCGCACACCGGAGGCACTCACCTGCTGGAAAAAGGAACGCGCCCGATCTGCCCCAAGTACCGCGTACAGTGCTGCCGCATGCGCTGCTGTCGTGCCGAACAGAGGCATGGCCATGCCGACGCTGCCACGGGGATATGCGGAGGAGGCCAGGTCCATGACCGACGACGGGGTCGGCGCCTTGAGAACGTTCGTGTTGACCAGGAGGACGCGGAAGCGGGCTGCGTGACCGGCCCACAACCCCTCCGGGTCACGGTACCTGACAAGGATTCCCTGGCCGGCGGCGTCGGGAAGCCGCCGCAGGATGTTGTTCTGCTTCAGCATCGACATTTGTGTCGTTTCGTTGTTCCAGAACACATCACATACTGGGTGTGCCTGCTCAGCGATAAGGCGGTTGACGAGGCCGGTAGTCTTGGCAGCCTCGGTGTCATAGACTGTAAGAACGTGGATGCCAGTCTGGGCCTCGAAGGTTTTGAACACAGGGTCCGCATACCCTTGATCGACAGACGTGTAGCACACAACCACTCTCGCCGTCGCGCCACACCCGACGAAGAAAACCACTACTAAAACAACTATGACCCCGATGACCAGTGCACGGGTTCGCATATGGATCACTGGCCCCTTTCTCCTGTCAGGAGCGACGGAACAGGCTGACCAGCGCAGCCAGGAACCCAACCACAACAATGAGCATCGCTATCACCGACACCCACGCTCCTGACGATAGAAGTGCAGCGATTCCGCTGGACCCACCGGCGGATATCGCCACGACAACTGCCCACAGAAGCACCGCGTCGACGGCCGATACAGCCAGACTCGCCACGAAGGCAAGTGCGACGCTGAGCCCCCCGCGGGCGAACAACATGAGAAAGCCGCATACGATGATGGACAGGTCAACAC
>CAAGKR010408739.1_pt1 | contig 11117 bp, 9 predicted proteins | sample 2556971 | NCBI WGS metagenome assembly CAAGKR01 (sample SAMEA5207829, study PRJEB30636) | soil metagenome | biome: forest; feature: boreal; material: soil | place: USA | collected 2011-09 | depth 1 m
CGGTTCGCGGGCATGCCGTAAAAAATCACCGCGTGCGTCTGCGAAACGACATCGCCTCGGCTCACCTTGACGGCGCTCTCGGCCGAAAGCCCAAGGGTCCGCAACAGGGTAGAGACTTCGGCCTCCGCTTCATTCGATCCGACGATGACTTCCGCCGAGGGTGGATCGAGGTCGTCGAGCAATCGCCTGAGCGCCGTCGGCCGCGACGCGGGCGAGACCGTCACGTACTGAAGGGCGACAGGCTCGGCGTTTTCCGCCACGTCCTGATCGTCCATTCGCCTCGCCCGGCGCAGGTAGCGCTCGACGAATGCATCTACCCGGTGGTCGGCTGTGCCAGCAACGACCGTTCGAGCGGCGTCCCTCGGGAGCTCGGTCATCACCAGCTCGAGCGCGGCGGTCGCCTCAGGATCTCCCTCTAAGGAATCGTCCGCCCAGGCGAGGACCAGAGTTCGCGCGTCGCTCAGCTTCAGATTGGACGCCCGGATCATGTCGGCCAGATCGGAGGGAGCGCCGGCGATTGCCAGCACCGGCCGGTCCTGGATGAGCCTGGCGGCCCGCCGGGCGCTCGTCACCGGGAAGAGCTCGATTCCGCCGGGACCGGTAAGCCTGAAAACCGCCTCCGCGAGCGCCACCGCGCTCTCGGGATCGGCCGTCACCACCACGAGTTGGACGCCGCCGGCGGCGGGATCGACTCGTTCCAGCGGCCCGGTGAGGAATCGAGGCACGGAGTCCATGGACTGCGGCAGGATGTGGACCACGTTCTGGCTTCGGCCAGTCGCGGCCTCTCGCTCTTCCGATTCCAAGATTGTCCGCTCCAGGGGCGACATGGCGAAGCTTTGGCCGCGCCGATACTGTTATAATCCTTGGCGTTGAGCGATGCTCACCGCGGAGACGGAAGTATAGCATCTTCCATCGGACGTCGCCCACGCGGGCGCGCCGCGTAGCTGGCTCTCAACAACCCGCCAATGATCACCGCCATCGTGCTCGTCAAAGCCGATCCCAAGCTGATTCCGCAATGCGCAACGAAGCTAGCGGGCATCGAAGGGGTCTCGCAGGTGTATTCGGTCTCCGGGGAATGGGACCTCGTCGCGATCGTCGAGGTCACGGACTACGAAGGTGTGGCGAGCGTCGTGACGGAGCACATGTCCGCGGTTCCGGGACTGAGGAACACGCAGACGCTGACTGCGTTTCGCGCGTACTCGAAAAAGGATCTGGAGCAGGCGTGGGACATCGGGCTGGAGTGAAACCGGCGCACAGCGACCGCGGTGACAACGAGCCAGGCTGGCCGACATCGACTCACGCCGCCCGACGCTTCATCATGGCCGAGCTTCCGCGCGCAAGCGCGATGGAGTTCGCGCCGACTGACGGAGATGCTCGTCGCAAGGCAGAGCAGCCACCGGTTCTCGTGACGCCGAGCCTCATCGGAGGCGGCGCACTCTGTGCGATTCGTGTGGCACCGGAGCGCGGGGCGAGGCAGGAATCCGGATTTACAGGGTTTCTGGATGGTGCGCAGGGAGTTCACGTCGTCAACCATTGCGACGGCGTTCCCATTGTGTGGGCGACCGTGTCCGCGGCGGTACGAGTGCGTGAGAACCGCCGGCTCGTGGCGTGGCGGAGTCACGCGCCCGTGGTCGAGCGCAGATACTACATTCCGCTGCGTTATCTCGATGACATACCGCCGTCATTCCGCGACGATCCACGCGTAGTCGACACAGCGCGACCCGACCCTTCGGGTTCATTCCCGTCGCGGCATCCCGCGGCCCTCCTCGAGCGCGCGATGCAGAAGATCCAGCAGGACCGTGAGGCCCTCGAGCAGCGGCTGGCGGAAGCCTGGTGCGAGGCGGAGGCATCGGCTCTATACGTTGACGGCAGCATCACCGCCAGCGCTCTCGTGGCGTCTTCGCGGCTCGCCATCGGAGTGATCAAGAGCCACAACACTCTGTACGCGGAAGGTGACGCGTTCCGGGTGGTGGTTGGCCTCAGGGCGGGCGAGCGATCATCGGTTTTCCGCGTAGCGCCGAAAACGCGCAATCCGGTTGCCAGCTGGTATGTACGGGTGCGGAGCGCAACGGGGCGTGATGCGCTGTTTGGTCTCGTCCGGGTGGAGGCGTCGTTGACAGACGATCTCCCGGCGCGGGCAGACGAGATATCGCGATGGATAATTGCCGAGGGCTCGCCGCTGGCTCTCCCCGACGGGCGGTGGGACAAAATGAGCTATGGCATTCGAGACACTGAAGAATTTCTGAGAGCAATTTCTTGAGCGAGCCGCTGGGCCGAGTAGTCGCCACTGAACGGCGCCCGAACACTCCGCACGAATTCCATTTCTGGACCGCGCTCGATTCCCCTGTGGGGATCGGTACCATCGTGCGCGTCGAGGGATCGAATCCGGTGAATGGTCAGATCCCCCGTGTTTACGGGATAGTCGTCGAGGGGTTCAGCTACACGGATCTCCAGTCGCCGATGCACGATGTGCTGGGGCACGACGGATCGCCGGCAACTGCGGGATTCTCCGTCACCGAACGGGCAGAGATCCGTCTCTACTCGGCGGCGGTGCTCCGACAGATACCCGACGAGCCGCTGCAGCCTGTCCCGATGGGTGAGGTTCATCTCGCGGCGGAAGAGGATGTCGCCGTCGCATTGCGCATGGACGGCTATCTCAGGGAAGGCGCCAACACAGGAATCCCCGTCGGGGTCTATCGCGCCGGCGCGACCGATTCGGTGATCTACCTCGACGCCGACTTCCTGCTCGGCCCCGAGGCGGCGCACCTCAACATCTCAGGCATGTCGGGTCTGGCGACAAAGACGAGTGCGGTGGAGTGGCTGCTGGCGTCCGTGTTTGCGCATTTCCCCGAGAGCAAGGGCTCGATCGCCGCGGTCTGTTTCAATGTGAAAGGGCCGGACCTCTGCTTTCTCGATCAGCCCGGACACGTCGAGGACCGGGACCGCGAGCTCTACGACAAGATGGGCGTCAAGCCCAAGCCGTTTGACAAGGTTCAGTACTTCGCTCCGTACACGGCGAAGGGCTTTGCTCTCAACACCCTCCGCTCGAACGAGGCACTGCTCCATAACGTCACACCGCTCACGTGGGGGCTTCGCGAAGTTTTGCAGTACGCCGAGGTACTTCTGAACCGCGACGACATCGACGCCAAGGCAGACGCTCTGATCGATTTCATTTCGGAGCGCGTCGTCGATCGCGTCTTCGAAAAGGACAACTACCTCTCTCTCGACCACACCGTCCAGTCGTTCGGCGACCTCGAGGAGTGGTTCCGCGATCTGCTCCGCGGGCTCGAGAAAGCGAACGCCGAATCGTGGCGTACGCACCACATCGCGACGATAAGAAAGGTTCGTAACCGGTTGACCAACATCTCCACGCGCTGCGCCGGTCTCGTGACGGACGCGGGCACGGTCAGCGACCTCCCATTCGGGAGCTTCGAGGACCGGATGGTGTATGTAGTGGACGTAGCGACCCTCGAGGAGGACGCGCAGGACCTCATTTTCGCCCGCGTCGTGTCGAAGCTGCGTGAGCACCTGGAGCGGCGTGACCTGGGCGTCAAGCATCTGATCGTGTTCGTTGACGAGCTGAACAAGTACGCGCCCAGCGACGGCCAGGACACCTACGTCCGGAAGATGCTCCTCGACGTCGCCGAGCGCGGCCGGTACCTCGGACTGGTTCTGTTCAGCGCGCAGCAGTTCCGGTCGCAGGTCCACCGGCGCGTAGTTGGAAACTCCGGCACGTCGCTGTTCGGAAGAATGGACGCCGACGAGCTGGCGACGCCGGGCTACTCGGTTTTGAGCGCGGCGACGCGGACCAAGCTCGCGACACTTGAAAAAGGCCAGTTGATGGTGCGTCACCCACATTTCACACAGCCGATCTTCGTCCGCTTCCCGCGCCCGGCCGTGATGCAGGGAAGGGATGGCGTGGAGCGCTATCCGCAGGCCTCCGAGTCCGGACTGGATGTCGCCATCTACCGGTCGCTTCGGCCGCTCGACAATTCGGTCACGCTGCCGTGGGTTCAGAAGATCGTCGCCCTCTATGACGAGCCGGAGATTCTGCGCGCGCGCGACGCGACGACGCGGGCGAAGCCGGCAAACGTCAAAGCGTATTTCGAGGCGCAGTTCAGGAGAATCATTCCGGCGGAGCCGGCGATTGCGGCAGCGAGCGAGTCGCGCGAAGCAACCCGCGCCGTCCGGTCGCTGCCGATGGACGATCCTTATGGGTTCTAGAGTCAGTCGCGTGCTGTTCGCGGCGGCGATGGTATGCATCGCCGTGCCGGCAGCGGCGCCCGAGGCGGGAGCGCAGCCGGTCCTGCTGCAGATCCGTCCCCACGTGGGAGATACGCTCTACGTGCGGCTCGACCAGGAAGTCGAGATGACAGGCATGCCTTCCGGGTGCGGCGGCCAGCAGAACGCGTTACGCCCGCGCGCAAGGAACGCTCCGGCGGGTTGCGGCAATACCCGGACGATGACCACGCGGATGGAAGTTTACAGTCGTGCCATAGCGCGCAACGCCACGCGCGACGCGACCGACATGCTCGCCATCACCGATTCCGTCATGACGTCGTCGGAGAAGCGCGGACCGTTGCGGCGCGCCATGAAGCAGCCGACTGCGCGCTCTCCCGTCGAGATAAGGATCGCTACCGACGGCGGCGTCAAGCTCGGCGCCGGACCGGCGAGTGATGAGATACGCACTCTCTTCGGTCAGATGCCGGCGACACTGTCGCGCAAGGCGGTAGCCGCTGGAGAAGAATGGATTCACGAAATGCGCGTACCGCTTGCCCGGGAGCCGGGGGCGATGGGGCTCGTGCGCACCACCTTTCAGCTCGATTCGCTTGGCCGCGGTGGCGACATCGCATACATCTCGATGCGGGGCGTGCTTTCGCACGACCATGCCGACGGAAGTGATTCCGAGACGTCGGGCTCGCTGACGGGAACGATGCGGTTCAATCGCCGGCTGGCGTGGATCACCGACACACACGCGACGATTGACGTCTGGACGGACGTGAAGTCGCCATCGTCCGGGCAGCCGATGCAGGTGCACACGAGAGTCGTACAGTCCCTCCACGTTTCGCGCGGCCGATGAGGCTAGTCCACTTTTCCGATCTGCACCTCGGCTTCCGCCAGTATCAGCGGCAGACGCCGACCGGCATCAATCAGCGTGAAGCCGACATTGCCGCCGCATTCCGGAAAGCAATCGACAAGACGATCGAGCTGCAGCCCGACCTGGTGCTGATTGGCGGCGATGTGTTCCACAACGTCCGCCCCACCAATCCGGCGATCCTCCACGCGTACAAGCAGTTCTCGCGCCTCGTGGAGATGCTCCCCGATTGCGACATCGTCATGATTGCCGGGAACCACGACATTCCGCGGACGAGTGAGACCGGATGCATCCTCGCTCTTTTCCAGACACTCGGGATACATGTAGTCATCAACGAGCCGAAGCGTATCACCTTGCGTGGCGGCGACCTTTCTGTGCTTGCCGTTCCGGACGGCATCAGGCCGAGGCCGAGGCTCGATCCGAATCCGGCTGCGCGTCACAACATTTTGCTCATCCACGACGAGGTGGAGGGAGTGATCCGGAAATTCGGGGCGATCGCCGAGCGGGCGGTCGGAGATCTGACTCTCGACGAAATCAGGCCTGATCGCTGGAGTTACGTCGCTCTCGGTCACTATCACGTCTATCACAAGGTCGCGCCAAACGCCTATTACTCGGGTTCTCTGGAGTACGCCAGCACGAACGTGTGGGGCGAGGTGGACGACGAGATCGAGGCGGGTATTCCCGGGAAGGGATTCATCGAGCACGACCTCGACACCGGTGCGCACAGCTTTCATCCCGTGTTGCTGGCGCGCCGCGTCATCAATCTCCCGGAGATCAGCGGCGCCGGATTGAGCGCCGACCAGCTTGACTCGGCAATCCGCGATGCGGTGAATGCCTGCGAAGGCGGAATTGACGATCGAATTGTCCGCGTCGTTGTGCGTGACGTTTCCCGCTACGTCCTGCGCGATCTCGATCACAAGGCGATCCGCGAGTACAAGCGCCGCGCGCTGCACTTTCTTCTCGACGCGCGGCGGCCGCAGCCACTCCGAACCGAGGCGAGCGGAGCGCCGGGCCGGCGCACGTCGCTCACCGATACTGTGCGCGCGATGCTCGAGGGACGCGATCTGACCCCCGGAATCGATCGCGCGGCGCTCGTCGCGCTCGGCCTTCGCTACCTCGCCGAAGCCGACCGTGCCGCGTCGGTTTCCATTGGTGAGCCCGAGTGAAGCTCAACTCGCTCCGGCTGCACAATTTCCGCCAGCATGTAGCGACGGAGATCCAGTTCGAATCCGGTATCACCGGAATCATCGGCCCCAACGGATCGGGCAAGACGACAATTCTCGAGGCGATCGCATTCGCGCTGTACTCGATGGGACGGACGACACGCGAGCACATGCTGTCGCAGCATCCGGTAGGCCGCCCCCAGATGCGCATCGAGCTGGAGTTCGAGCTCGGCCGCCACAACTACCGGGTAGTTCGCGGAAGAAATTCGGCGGAGCTCTATCTCGACGGTGATCCAACGCCGATTGCCAGCACTCCGACGGCGGTGACCGATCGGCTGCAGCGCATCATGGGGATGTCGAAGGACGAGTTTTTCAAAACCTACTTCACGGGACAGAAGGAGCTCGCGGCGATGGCCGTGATGGCCGCGCCCGATCGCGGCCGCTTCCTGTCGAAGGTGCTCGGATATGAAAAACTCCGTTCGGCGCAGGACCTGGTCGGCGCTCGCAAGAGCACACTGAGCGCGGAGATATCCGGACTCCGCGAGGCGATGGCCGATCCGACCGTCGTGGCGCGCTCGATCGCCGAGGCGTCGGAACGGGTGCACGTGGCGACGGCCGCCGCCGAGAGCGCGGAGCATCGAAACAGAATTATTCAGGGGACGTTCTCGATGATCGCGCCTCGGTGGGCCCGCGCCCAGCATGATCGCGAGAAAGCGCAGGCGCTGCTGGCGGAGATCAACGCCAATGAGCGCGAGGAAAGCTCGCTCAAGCGAAACCTCGAGCGCGTCGAGGCGGAGCTGGCGACGATGGCCGATGCCAGGGCGGAGCTCGCCCAGCTCCAGCGGATGATCGAGCCGCTTCCCGAGCTGCGGGACGAGCTGGGGATTCTGGATGAGCTCTACCGCGAAGAAGGCCGGCGCAAGACGCTGATGGAGAGCGAGTCCGTATTGCGCGACGAGATCGAGAAGCTCACCGCGAGACATGCCGCGATAGAGCGCGCGCCGGCGCAGGAGGAGGAAGTGACTCTCGACCTCGAGAAGAGGCGCGCCGAGCTCGAGGAAGCGCAGGGCGTTCTCGAGGCAAAGCGGACTGAATGGGTCCGCGATCGCCAGGACGCGGAAACCAAGCTCAACGATCTGCGCCGGCAGTGGGCGGAGGTGAAGGAACAGCGCGAGCGGGTGATCAGCCTGGGGCAGGACGGGGCGTGCCCGACGTGCAGCCGCACACTCGGCGAGAGCCTGCATACGGTGGTGGAGCACCTGTCGGAAGCGGGGGAGACGCTGCGTCTGGACGGCATCTATTACAAGAACCGCTTCGAGCAGTTGTCGGAGATGCCATCGGAAGTGAAGGCCCTGGATGAGCGGCGCCGCACTCTTACCGCCGACTCCGGGGCACTCGAGCGGAAGCTGGCCCGCGTCCAGCTTGCGGTGCAGGAACTGAGCGGCGTCGTGCGCGAGATTACCGCCAAGCAGCGGCGACTGGAGCAGATGCGTCGCGACATCGCGGCGCTGTCGAAGGGCTTCGATTCGGCGCGGTTCGATCTCGTGCGGTCGGAGATCGCGCGGCTGGCGCCGCTCGAGGCGCGAGCCGCGCGGCTCATCGCTCTCGCCGAGCGTGAGCCGCAACTGGTCACGGAGCGGCAGGAATACTCGAAGTCGATCGAGACGCTTCGGTCGCTTCTCGGAACGCTCGGAGTGCGACACAAGCAGATGGCATACGGGGCGGCTGACGCGGACTCGATTCGGCTGACCTATGAAAAAATCTCCGCCGATTCCCGGGCCGCCGAGATCGAATTGCACAAGTCGCAGGGTGATCTGGCGACCACGCGTGAAGCCCTCGTCTCCGCACTCGCGGCGGGCGAGGAATCGCGGCTCATTCAGGCGACGGTCGCCGAGCGCGAGTCCGAGCGGCGTCTTCATGAAGAGCTGGATCGCGCGTTCAATGAGCTGCGCGCGCAGCTAAACGCGGAGCTCCGTCCCGAGTTGTCGGAGCTGGCGACCGGCTTCCTCCGCGAGCTGATGGATTCGCGCACGGCCGAGCTCGAGCTCGACGAGAAGTACAATATTCTCATCCTCGAGGACGGCGTCATCAAGCCCGTCCTCTCCGGTGGCGAGGAGGACATCGCCAATCTCGTGCTGCGTCTGGCGGTTTCGCAGATGATCGCGGAACGTTCGGGTCAGGCATTCTCATTGCTGATCCTTGACGAGGTGTTCGGATCACTCGACGAGAGCCGGCGGTTCAACGTCCTCGAACTGTTGCGCGCGCTCGGCGATCGCTTCGAGCAGGTCATTCTCATCACGCACATCGAGGCGGTAAGGGATGGACTGGATCACGTGATCGGCGTGCGCTACGACCCCGCGACGGCTGCCTCGGTGGTGGATCCCGTGCCAGACGGGGCGACTACTGAGCCGCTGCAGCTGATCCCGGTCGGGGTCGGTTGATGGCCGTGGCTCGCACGTGGCGCCAGCAGCAGCCGCCGGACGGACCCTACCGGATCCAGGATAGCGACATCCCGGTGCTGAACGCCGTCTTCAGCGACGCGTTCACCGATCGCTACCGGAAGGATGGGATGGCCGGCGTGCGGGTGCCGTATCTCAATCCCGCAGTGTGGCGATTCGCGATAGCGGATGCGCGCGATGGCGCGATGCTCTGGCGTGACGACCGCGGCAACATCGCCGCGTTCAACGTGACGCATCTCTCTGGGACTGAAGGGTGGATGGGGCCGCTCGCCGTCCATCCGGATTTTCAGGCACGGGGACTCGGCAAGACGATCGTCGCTGCCGGCACGGAATGGCTGAAGCGCCAGGACGCGCGGGTCATCGGTCTGGAGACCATGCCCCGCACGATGGACAACATCGGCTTCTACTCGTCGCTCGGAATGCTGCCCGGTTATCTCACGCTGACGGTGACGGTAGATGCGGCGTACGCCCCGCAATCTCTTCACGCACAGGCAGTTCGGATTGGCGGCCTGCAACCCCCGGATATCGACAGCACCGTCGCGAGCTGCCTCGAGCTTTCCAATTCACTCCTGTCGGGCTATGACTTTTCCCGCGAGATACAACTGACCGAGGAGCTGGCACTCGGCGACACCCTCGTCGTGATGCGCGACGGTATGGCCGCCGGTTTCGCGGTCGCGCACTCGGTGCCGCTGGTCGAGGGGAGAGTGCGTGAAGAGCTCCGCGTTCTCAAGCTCGTCGCCCGGGACAAGGAAGATTTTGATCTCCTCGTCACCATTCTCGCCGACCACGCGCGCCGCAGCGGCACGCGCCGCGTCGCGCTCCGCGTGCAGGGAGCGTATCCGGAGGCGTATCGAAAGCTCATCGCCCGGGGCGCGCGGGTCCGCTGGACCGATCTGCGCATGTCGCTCGACGGCTACTACGAGAAGCGTTCGGAGCGCGGAATAATTCTGTCGAACTGGGAAATCTGAGCGCGCTTCGGGCGCGCGTCAGCCGTGAAACAGAGAGCCGAGAGCTGACGCTACAGTGATTTCACGGAGATAGAGCAGCTCTTCCGGGGCGAATGGGACGGGTTCGACGCCCAACCCCGTCGTCAGATCATTTTCCGGAATGACGTTATCCATCTCCAGCAGCTCGAGCAGGCCGGTTGTCACCGGCGGCCGTGGCAGCATCTTCTCCGCAGCGGCGACAAGCGGCCGAATACACCTGACGGGGACACCAACGAGTTTTCGGGACGTGTTCATCGCCACCAGGATGCGCTCGGTCATCTGCCTCAGCGTGAGCGGCGTTGACCCGCCGATGGCGAAGGTCCGGCGGATCGTCGCCGGATCCTCGAGCGACTTCCGCACGGCGCGCGCGACGTCGTCCGCGGCGATTGGTTGAAAGCGGGCCGTCCCGCCTCCGGGAAGCGGGAACACGAGCGGCGAGAGCCGGATCATACGTGCGAGAACGTTCACGAACTCGTCTTCCGGTCCGAAGATCACCGACGGTCTGAGAACCGTCCACTTCAAGTCGCTGGCGGTGACCATGTCTTCGGCGAGGCCTTTGCTGCGCAGGAATCTGTACGGAGACGAGCTGCTGGCGCCGTTCTGCGACATGTAGACGATGCGACGAACGCCCGTCGAGTGCGCCACGGCGAGAATGACGCCGGTCGCGTCGGTATTGCTCGCCTCGTAGCTCTCACTGCGCTTCTCGATGGCGATCGCGGCGAGATGCACGACCGCACCGGCGCCGGTGAGGGCGGAGCGCATCATTTCCGCGTCGCGTATGTCGCCGGTCCGGATGTCCAGATCCAGATGACCCAGACGCATCGCCGCCTTTTTGGCGTCGCGGACTATTCCCCTCACCTTCCAGCCGGCCTCGACGAGCTGCCGGCACAGATGCGTGCCGACCAGTCCGGAGGCACCGGTGACGACCACCGGGAGGTCGCGCGAAAGCTCGTCGAGCTGCGGCTGCTCCGCCACGGTAGTCGCGGAGCAGCCGTTTGTTGCGGAAGGCGGGAATCCCATCAGCAGCTCGCTCGCCGGATTGTCGGTCACATTTGGCGGAGTGGAGCTGCTATTTGCCCGCGGGTGGTCTGGTGTTGCGCGCTCCGCGCACCGCGATCCGCCAGATCAGCAGAAAAACGCCGAATGTGAGGAGAAGATGGACGTAGCCCGGCGCCTCGGTGGTAAAGGTGAGGAACGCCCACACGACGAGCATGACCACAGCCCCGATTAGCCCCAAGTCCATTAAATGATTTCGTTGACGGTGAATTGCGGCGCTCGTAAATTATAGTCGTATCGAAGGTGTGTGGTTACACCTTTGAGGAACGGGGAGTTCACTTTTTGAGCCGATAAGTCCTTCGGGTGGGTTCGATAAATCGAGCTGACGTCATGCCCCAGTGCGGGGAAGGCGGTAGGC
>CAAGKR010441797.1_pt1 | contig 11113 bp, 7 predicted proteins | sample 2556971 | NCBI WGS metagenome assembly CAAGKR01 (sample SAMEA5207829, study PRJEB30636) | soil metagenome | biome: forest; feature: boreal; material: soil | place: USA | collected 2011-09 | depth 1 m
CCCGTCCGTATCGACGCCGTTCGCGGTGATCACCTGGAGGGGACGGCCGTTTGACGTTTTCATCGTTCGAGGAACGGATCGGATACCGATTCTCCGCTCCGGATCTGCTGGAGGAGGCGTTGCGGCACGGCTCCGCCCCCGGGCACGAGGAAGGGAAGCGGTCGTACGAGCGGCTTGAGTTCCTTGGGGACGCCGTGCTGAACCTCTGCGTCGCGCAGGAGATGTACCAGATGCTTCCGCTGGCGGGGGAGGGCGTGCTCACCAAGGCGCGCGCCTCGATCATCAACAACCGGAACCTGGCGAGAGTCGGGGAACGGATCGGCGTCCCGGCGTCGCTGCGAATCGACCCTTCCGTCCGTCGGAAGGGGGCCGGGGTCACTCGAAAGATGGCAGCGGACGCGGTGGAGGCGGTCATCGGGGCGATCTTCCTCGACGGCGGACACGACGCGGCCCTCCGGTTCGTGCGGAGCCATTTCCGGCTTCCGGACCTGATGGGCGCGCTGGTCGCCGGGTTTGACGCGAAGTCGCGGCTGCAGGAGTGGTGCCAGGGGGAGCATTTGCCCCTTCCGGCGTACACGCTCCTCTCTGCCGACGGGCCGCCGCACGACCGGCTCTTCCGGGTGGAGGTCCGGGTGGAGGGGCAGCCGCCGGCCGGGGGAAGCGGAACTTCACGCAAGGAGGCGGAGATGGACGCGGCGGCAAAAGCGATCTCGTTCCTCATGGCCGCCGACGGGGAGACCCCGTGAACCCGAAATCCGGGTTCGTCGCCCTGCTGGGCCGCCCCAACGTCGGGAAATCGACCTTGCTCAACCGGATCGTGCGCGCCAAGATCGCGATCGTCACGCGAAAGCCGCAGACGACGCGGGACCGGATCGCGGGGATCCTAACCGAGACGCGGGGGCAGATCGTCTTCCTCGACAGCCCGGGGATCCACAAACCGACGAAGGCGCTCAATTCCCACATGGTCCGCACCGCCTGCCGGATCGGCGAAGAGGCCGACATCGTCGCCCATGTGGTGGACGACCGTCCGCTTGGGAAAGGCGCCGAGGATGCCATGGTTCGGGGGATCCTCGAAAAGATTCCGGTCCCGCGCATCCTCGTGGTGAACAAGGTCGACCGGATGGGTCGGGCGGCGGCCGATGAGGTCCGGAAGAGTCTCACGCGCGACGATTTCTACGCCGCGTCGTTCCTCCTCACCGCGACGAAAGGGGACGGCGTGGAGGCGTTCGTGACCGCGCTCTTCGCGCGGCTGCCCGAGGGGCCGGCGTTCTACCCCGAAGAGGACCTGACCGACCTCCCGATGCGTTTCATCGCCAAGGAGGTGATCCGGGAAAAGCTCTTCGAGGGGCTCGACGAGGAGATCCCCTACAGCATCGCGGTGCGGATCGACGAATACAAGGAAGAGCCGGAGAAGAACCTGATCCGCATCCGGGCCGAGATTCTCGTGGAACGGGAGTCCCAGAAGGGGATCGTGATCGGGAAAGGCGGCGCGTTCCTCAAGAAGATCGGGACCGCCGCGCGCCTCGAGCTGGAGAAGGAGACGGGGTCGCGGATATTCCTGGAACTGTTCGTCGTCGTGGAACGGGACTGGTCGAGGAGCGAATCCATGTTGAGGCATCTGGGATATGAGCCGGGCTGAGTTCACGGTGGCGTTGGTGGGGCGCCCGAATGTGGGGAAGTCCACCCTCTTCAACCGGATGGCTCGGAAGCGCCGCGCGATCACGTTCGACCAGCCGGGGATCACGCGGGACCTCGTCGCCGAGCCGGCGGAGTACGACGGTCGTTCTTTCCTTCTCGTAGACACGGGGGGGTACATGACGGGTGGGGACGACGACCTCCTTCCGAAGATCCGCGGGCAGGTCCTGCGGGCGGTCTACGAGTCCGACCTGGTCATCTTTCTGGTCGACTCCCGCGACGGGCTGCTCCCCCTCGACAAGGAGATTGCCGGGATGCTGCGCGAGCGGGGAAAACCGTTCCTGCTCGCCGCGAACAAGGTGGACGCAAAGGAAGGCAGGGAAGGTGTTTCCCAGTTCCACGCCCTCTCCGTCGAAACGATCCATTCCGTTTCCGCCGAGCACGGAACGGGGGTATCCGAACTGCTCGAGGCGATCGTCGCGCGAATTCCCGCTCGGACCGACGCCGGGGAAGCCACCGACGCGAAGGACGCCGACCTTCCGCGGATCGCCGTAGTGGGGCGGCCGAACGTGGGAAAATCGACGCTCGTCAACACGCTGGCGGGGTTCGAGCGGGTGATCGCCTCGGAGATCCCCGGCACCACGCGCGACGCGATCGACGTGATGGTGGAGCGGGACGGAAGGAAGTACCTGCTGATCGACACCGCGGGGATCCGCGCGAAGCGGAAGACCGAAGGCGCGGTCGAAATCTTCTCCGTGATGAAGAGCCTCGACTCGATCAAGCGGTGCGACCTCGCGATCCTGCTGATCGACGGCCCCGGGGGGCTCTCCCATCAGGACCGGCAGGTCCTGCGCTACATCCTCGACGAGGAGCGCGCGGTGGTCGTCGCCGCGAACAAGGCCGACGTGTGGACCACGGAGGAGGCGCGCCGGAAGGGGATGCGCGCGATCGTGGAAGGGCTCGAATACGCCTCCTTCGCGCCCGTCGTCCCCACGGTGGCCACTTCGGGAAAAGGATTCCAGCAGCTCTTCCGGAAGATCGAGGAGGCCAGCGCGAACTTCCGCCTGCGCGTCCCGACGGGCCTTCTGAACCGGATGGCGCAGTCGTTCCTCTATGCCGTCCCGATCCCGTCCCCGCAGGGGAGGAACCGGGCTTTCTACATGACGCAGGTCGGGGTCGCCCCGCCCTCTTTCGCCGTTTTCGTGAAGGACCGCCGGGGGATCCCGGACTCGTTCACCCGCTACCTGCAGAACAAGATCCGCGACCGCTTCGGCTTCGAGGGGTCGCCCGTCCGCGTCGTCTACCGGGAGCGATGATCCGCCGGGCGTCGAGGGCGTTCCGTCCCATCACGGAGGGAGCGGCGATCTTCTTCCGGAACCACGGTCCGGTCTACAGCGCCGCCATCGCGTTCAACATACTGCTCTCTTCGATCCCGATCCTGTTCCTCGCCTTCGCGGTCACCGGCAGGATCATCGGGAAGAGCGACCTTCCGTTCGCGCAGCTCACGGAGCTCCTGCGCAACACGTTCCCGTACGGCGTGCGGGTGCTCGTGCCGAACCTTCGGCGCATGCTGGAGGCGGGGAGCGCCTTCGGGATCCTCGGAACGGTGCTGCTCCTCATATCCTCCTTCTCCGCGACGTCCGCAGTCCACAAGTCGCTCTCGGTGATGCTGATGCGCAAGCGACAGAAGCGGATCCTTCGCTCTATCGCGTTCCACGTCGTCTTCGTGATCGTCCTCATCGTGCTGACCGCGGCGGCGATCGTCGTGCCCCCCCTTTGGGAGGGGATCTTCTACCTCACGAAGGGAATGTCCTTCCAGATGGACCTCGCGATCCGGAGCCTGCTTCAGATGATCGCGGAGATCATCCTGGCCGGGATCATGCTGCTGGGGAGCGTGCTGAGCTACCGGTACCTTTCTCCGGGAAAGGTGCGGCTGCGCAACGCGTTCGCCGGGACCGTGATCTTCCTCGCGCTGGTGCAGGGCATCAAGTACGGCTTCATCTTTTACGTCAGGAAATTCAGCAAGTTGAATGTTCTTTACGGTTCCTTGTTCAGCATCATTTGTTTTATACTCGTTGCCTACCTCTTCGCGGCGGCGTATCTGTACGGGGCCTGCGTCATCGGGGTTCTGGAGCGTACGGGCGGGGAGGGGTCTATCCCGGAGAAGGAGGAAGACGAACCGGTTGCGTCGATTGGCGGCGATTGACATCGGGACGAACACGCTCCGGATGCTCGTCGCGGAACGAAGCGGGCGGCGGACCGTCCCGGTCGCGCGACGGCGGTCGATCGTCGGGCTGGGACGGCGCCTGCGGGAAACCGGCAGCATCGGGGAGGCGGAGTTCGAGGCGGGCCTTCGGGTGCTGCGGGAATTTCGCCGGGAGATGGAGCGGACGGGGATAGCGGCGTACCGGGCGTGCGGGACCGCCTGCCTGCGGGAGGCCGAAAACCGCGCCGACTTCCTCGAGGCGGCCGCGGGCGAGGGGATCGACATCGAGGTGATCGGCCCGGCCGAGGAGGCGCGCCTCACCTGGGAGGGGATCCGGTGGGCGGTCGCCGGCAAGCCGGGAGACGTGGCGATGGACATCGGCGGCGGGAGCACCGAGTTCGCCTTCGGGCCCCGGGAGGGGGAGTCGGTTTCCCTTCCGACGGGAGTGGTCGTCCTTTCCACCCTGCTGCCGCTGTCGGACCCGCCGGATCCGTTTGAGCTTCGCGCGGTGTCGTACTACGCCGAGCGGCGGATCGAGGACGGGACGCGGCCGTTCGGGGGCAGGAGATTTCGCCGGTTGATCGGCACGGCGGGAACGTTCACGACGCTGGCCGCGATGGAGCGGGGAATGACCCGGTACGACCCGGACAAGATCAACGGGGCGAGGCTTTCCGGGGCGGTTGTCCGGCGCTGGGCCGACCGGCTCGGGCGGATGACGGACGCGCAGCGGCTGCGCGTGCCGGGGATGGAAAAGGGACGGGAACGGTACGTCGTTTCCGGGGCGCTGCTGATCGTTGCGGCGATGGAGTGTTTTCGTTTGAACGGGGTGACGGTGAGCGACGCCGGGCTCCTCGAGGGGATCCTCGCGGGAGTCGGACGAAACGGGGGAGAGGACGGATGAAAAAGGAAACGGGGATTTCGTCGGCGGGGGGAATGGTGGAAGGGTTGACGTTCGACGACGTGCTGCTGATCCCGGCGGAGTCCGCCGTGATTCCGAAGGATGTTGACGTGACCGTAAACCTCACGCCCGACATCCGGCTGAACATCCCGCTCGTGTCCGCCGCGATGGACACGGTCACGGAGGCGGACACCGCCGTCGCCATGGCTCGCGAGGGGGGGATCGGGATCATCCACCGGAACAACACGTCGGACGAGCAGGCGACCGAGGTGGACCGGGTTAAGAAATCCGAGAGCGGCATGATCTCCGACCCGATCACGGTCGATCCCGACCAGCGCGTCGTCGAGGCCCTCGAGGTGATGAAGAAGTACCGGATCTCGGGGCTGCCGGTCACCCGGGACGGGAAGCTCGTCGGAATCCTCACCAACCGCGACCTGCGGTTCGAGACGAATTTCGAGCAGCCGATCCGCAGCGTGATGACGAAGGACGACCTCGTCACCGTGCCCGTCGGGACGACGCTTGAGCAGGCCCGGGAGATCCTCCACCGGAACCGGATCGAGAAGCTCCTCGTGGTGGACGGGCGGAACAACCTCAAGGGGCTCATCACGATCAAGGACATCCTGAAGATCACGAAGTACCCCAACGCCTGCAAGGACGCCCTCGGCAGGCTGCGCGTCGGCGCGGCGGTCAGCGTGTCCGGGTGGGAGGAACGGGTCCAGAAGCTCCTGAAGGCGGGTGTGGACATCATCTGCGTCGACACGGCGCACGGGCATTCGCGGGACGTCCTGCGGGTCGTCAAGGCGATCCGCACGACCTTCCGCGGGGTGCGGATGATCGCCGGGAACGTCGCCACGGGCGAGGGGACCGAGGCGCTGATCAAGGCCGGGGTCGACGCCGTCAAGGTGGGCGTCGGTCCGGGGTCGATCTGCACGACCCGCGTCGTAGCGGGCGTCGGGGTTCCGCAGTTCACGGCGATCATGCGGTGCGCGAAGGCGGCGAAGAGGAAAGGGGTCACCATCATGGCGGATGGCGGGATCAAATATTCCGGGGACATCACGAAGGCGATGGCGGCGGGCGCCTCTTCCGTGATGATCGGCTCCCTCTTTGCGGGGACCGAGGAGAGCCCGGGCGAGATGATCCTGTACCAGGGCCGCTCCTACAAGGTGTACCGCGGGATGGGGTCGCTGGAGGCGATGAAGAAGGGGAGCAAGGACCGGTATTTCCAGTCCCACGTCGAGACGGAGAGCAAGCTTGTCCCCGAGGGGATCGAGGGGCGGGTCCCCAACCGGGGCTCCCTGGCGGCTGTCGTCTTCCAGCTCGTGGGCGGGTTGAAGGCGGGGATGGGGTACGTGGGGGCGCGAGACATCGCAGAGCTGCAGAAGCGGGCGAGTTTCATGAAAATCACCCCGGCCGGGCTGCGCGAAAGCCACGTCCACGACGTGATCATCACCAAGGAAGCCCCGAACTATCGGGTGGAGTAACGCGTTGGACGGAAAGATCCTCATTCTCGACTTCGGGTCGCAGTACACGATGCTCATCGCGCGGCGCGTGCGGGAGCAGCGCGTCTACAGCGAGATCCACCCCTTCAACGTGGGGACGGAGTTCGTGCGCAACTTCGCGCCGGCCGGGATCATCCTCTCCGGCGGGCCGTCCAGCGTCTACGACGCCGACGCGCCGCGGATCTCCAGAGAGGTTCTCGAACTGGGCATCCCCGTGCTGGGGATCTGCTACGGGATGCAGCTGGTCGCGGACCTGCTGGGCGGAAAGGTCGGCCGGTCGGAGGACCGGGAGTATGGGGTCGCCACCATCCGGGGGCAATGGGGGAGCCCCCTCTTCCTCGGGATCGAGGAGTTCCGGCACGACATGGAGATCCCGGTCTGGATGAGCCACGGGGACCGGATCGACGAGCTGCCGAAGGGGTTCACTTCCATCGCGCGGTCGGGGAGCTCGCCGGTGGCCGCGATGTCGAATCACGAGGGGACGATCTTCGGCGTGCAGTTCCACCCCGAGGTGGTGCACACCCCGCGGGGGACGGAGATTCTCGCCAACTTCCTGTTCCGCGTCTGCGGGCTTTCTCCCGACTGGACGATGCACTCCTTCGTCGAGAGCAGCGTCAAGAAGATCCGGGAGAAGACGGGGGCGGAGGGGGTCGTTCTCGGCCTCTCCGGGGGGGTCGACTCGTCCGTCGCGGCGGTGCTCCTGCACAAGGCGATCGGCGACCGGCTCACCTGCATCTTCGTCGACAACGGGTTGCTGCGCGGGGGAGAGGCCGAGGAGGTCGTCCGGACCTTCCGCGACGCGATCGGGCTGCGGCTCGATTTCGTCGACGCCTCCACGCGGTTCCTCGAGGCGCTTGCCGGCGTGGAGGACCCGGAGCGGAAAAGGAAGATCATCGGGGAGCTCTTCGTGCGCGTCTTCGAGGAGGAGGCCCGGAAGATTCCGGGCGTCGGCTTCCTCGCGCAGGGGACCCTCTACCCGGACGTGATCGAGAGCATGTCGTTCAAGGGTCCCTCCGCCGTCATCAAGTCCCACCACAACGTAGGCGGCCTGCCGGAACGGATGAACCTGAAGCTCGTCGAGCCGCTGCGCGAACTGTTCAAGGACGAGGTACGCGAACTGGGGCGGGAGCTCGGGGTGCCTTCCCGCGTGCTCGCGCGGCAACCGTTCCCCGGGCCGGGTCTCGCGGTCCGCATCATCGGGCCGGTCACCGGGGAGCGGCTGCGCATCCTGCGCGAGGCCGACGCGATCGTCGACGCGGAGATCCGTGCGGCGGGGCTCTACGAGTCGATCTGGCAGTCGTTCGCCGTCCTTCTCCCGATCAAGACGGTCGGCGTGATGGGAGATTCCCGTACCTACGAGAACGTCGCCGCCGTCCGGGCGGTACACAGCCAGGACGGAATGACCGCCGACTGGGTCCGGCTTCCGTACGACGTGCTGCAGCGGATCTCCACGCGGATCATCAACGAGGTGAAGGGGATCAACCGCGTCGCGTACGACATCTCCTCGAAGCCCCCGGGCACCATCGAGTGGGAATGAAGAGCTTCGTTCACCTCCACCTTCATTCGCAATACAGCCTCCTCGACGGGACGATCCAGTTCAAGCCGCTGATCGAGCGCGTGAAGAAGCTGAAGATGCCCGCCGTCGCCGTCACCGATCACGGCGGGATGATGGGGGCGATCGAGTTCTACGAGGAAGCGCTGAAGGGCGGCGTCAAGCCGATCCTCGGGACGGAGATCTACGTCGCCCCGGGATCCCGCACGGAACGGAAAGTCGCCCCCTCCGGCGAATACGCCTACCACCTGATCCTGCTGGCGGAAAACGAGACCGGGTACGGAAACCTCATGCGGCTCTCCTCCCTCGCCCACACGGAAGGGTTCTACTACAAGCCGAGGGTCGACAAGGAACTGCTGCGAAGATACTCGGAAGGGCTGATCGCCACGTCGGCGTGCCTGCAGGGCGAGGTCCCGTTCGCGATGGGGACCGAGGGCGAGGCGAAGGCCCTCGAGGTTCTGGAAGAGTACAAGTCGATCTTCACCGACGGTCGCTTCTACCTCGAGATCCAGGACAACGGGCTGCCCGACCAGGCGAAGATGAACCCGCTTCTCATCGCGCTGGCGCGCAGGACCGGGACCCCGCTGGTCGCGACGAACGACTGCCACTACCTCAATCCCGGGGACGACAAGCTTCAGGAGATCCTTCTCTGCCTGCAGACGGGGAAGACGATCTCGGATCCGAGCCGGATGCGGTTCGGATCGGACCAGTTCTACGTGAAGACCGCCGAAGAGTTCGAGCGGGCGTTCGGGCACGCCGCCCCCGACGCCCTCGCGAACACGCTCGTGATCGCGGAGCGGTGCAACGTGAAGATCGAGCTCGGGGTGAACAAGATCCCCGAGATCGCCCTGCCCCCCGGGGTCACTGCGGACGGGAAGCTGCGGGAGATGGCGACCGCCGGGCTCGAACGGCGGCTCGAGGAGCGGTCGAAACGGGAGGGGGAGCTGCCGCAGGCGCTCGTCGAGGAGTATCGACGCCGCCTCGCGTACGAGCTCTCCGTCATCGAGAAGACCGGGTTCGCCAGCTACTTCCTGATCGTCGCCGACTTCATCGGCTGGGCGAAGGACGAACGGATCCCGGTGGGGCCGGGCCGCGGTAGCGCGGCGGGGAGCCTGGTCGCGTTCTGCGTCCGGATCACCGAGGTGGATCCGATCCGGTACAAGCTCCTCTTCGAACGGTTCCTGAACCCCGAGCGGGTGAGCCTCCCAGACATCGACTGCGACTTCTGCAAAAACCGGCGCGAGGAAGTGATCGCCTACGTCCAGCGCAAGTACGGGAAGGAGAACGTCGCCCAGCTCATCACGTTTGGGACGTGGAAGCCCCGGGGCGCTGTCCGCGACGTCGGAAGGGTACTCGAGATGCCGTACGCCGAGGTCGACCGGATCGCCAAGATGATCCCGGCCGACCTCAAGATGACGGTGGAAAACGCGCTGAAGGCGGAACCGCGCTTTCGGGAAATGATCGACGCGAACCCGAAGATCGCCGACCTCTTCCGCTTCGCGGGGGAGATCGAGGGGCGCAGCCGGCACGCGGGGACCCACGCTTCGGCGGTGGTGATCGCCAACCGGCCGATCACCGACTATTCCCCCCTGTACCGGCAGGCCACCGGCGAGATCACGACGCAGTACGGGATGGACCCGACCGCGCGGGTGGGGCTCGTCAAGTTCGACTTCCTCGGCTTGCGCACCCTGACCGCCATCGACGACACGCTGAAGCTTCTCAAGGAGCTCCGGGGGATTGAGATCGACCTGATCGCCCTGGAGCTCACCGACGCGGAAACGTACGAGGTGCTGGGGCGCGGTGACACGGTGGGGGTCTTCCAGGCGGAGAGCGCGGGATTCACCCAGCTCGTCAAGAACCTAAAGCCCGACCAGTTCCACCACCTGATCGACATGGTAGCCCTCCACCGCCCCGGTCCCCTCCAGAGCGGCATGGCGGCCGATTTCGTGGAGCGGCGGCACGGGAGGCGAAAGGCGGAGTTCCTCCTTCCTCAGTTGAAGGAGATCCTCGGGGACACGTACGGCGTCATCGTCTACCAGGAGCAGGTGATGGAGATCGCCAAGGCGCTGGCCGGGTTCACGCTGGGCGAGGCCGACGTCCTCCGGAAGGCGATGGGGAAAAAGGACGACGCCCTGATGGAGCGGCAGAAGGCCCACTTTCTTACGGGAGCGAAGGGGAACGGCATCCCCGAGGCGAAGGCGGTCGCGATCTTCGACCTGATGGCGCAGTTCGGCGGGTACGGCTTCAACAAGTCCCACAGCGCCGCGTACGCCCTGCTGGCGTACCAGACCGCGTACCTCAAGACGCATTACCCCGTGGAGTATTTCAGCGCCCTGATGACCTCCGAGTCCGGGGACACCGACAAGATCATCCGGTACATCGCGTATTGCCGGGAGAGGGGGGTCCCGATCCTCCCGCCGGACGTGAACGAATCGCGGTACGCCTTTTTCCCCTCCGACCGGGCGATCCGGTTCGGCCTTTCCGCGATCAAGGGTCTCGGGGCTTCGGCGATCGACTCCATCCTCGAGGCGCGCAGGGAGAGCCCCTTCCGATCCGTCCGCGACCTCCTCTCCCGGGTCGACCTGCGGAAGGTGAACAAGCGGGCGCTGGAGAGCCTGATCAAGTCCGGGGCCTTCGACTCCCTCGAGCCGGATCGCGGGAAGGTGTTTGATGAGCTCCCCGCCCTCCTCGAGGAGACGCAGGCGGAGATCCGGAGGCGCGAGTCCGGCCAATTCGCGCTCTTCGGGGAAACGTCCGGGGGGAAGTCCCGGAAGCGCGAACGGAAAGGGGAGGCCGCGGCGCCTGCGTGGTCCCGCCAGGAGCGGCTCACCTTCGAGAAGGAGACGCTGGGCTTTTACATCACCGGACACCCGATGGACTCGTTCGCCGGGGAGATCGCGCTGTACGCGAACACGACCACCGGGAAGCTCCCTGCGCTGAAGCACGACGCCGAGGTCCGGATCGGCGGCCTCGTCACGGGACTGAAGGAAAAGATGACCCGGCGGGGGGAGAAGATGGCCACCTGGACGCTGGAGGATCTCGAGGGGACGGTGGACGTCGTCGTCTTCCCCAAGCAGCTCCCGGAGTGCCGCGAGACGTTGGGAAGCCCGGAGCCCGTCTTCCTCGTCGGCAGGCTCAGGATCGAGGAGCAGGGGGTGAAGATCCACACGGAGGAAGTCTTCCGGATGGAGAACGTCCGGGAGCGGCTCGCGAAATCGGTGCACTTCCATCTCCTGCTGGACCGGATGAGCCCCGGGGACATCGCCGACCTGCGGCAGACGATCCTTCGCAACCCCGGGGAGAAGAAGGGATTCCTCCACGCG
>CAAGKR010351163.1_pt1 | contig 11112 bp, 13 predicted proteins | sample 2556971 | NCBI WGS metagenome assembly CAAGKR01 (sample SAMEA5207829, study PRJEB30636) | soil metagenome | biome: forest; feature: boreal; material: soil | place: USA | collected 2011-09 | depth 1 m
ATCGTCGAGTAGGCGAGGATGCGCTTGATGTCCGTCTGGGCGGTGCCGATGGTCGCGGCAAAGAGGGCCGAGACGCCGCCGATGACGGCGACGGTGGTGGCCGCGAGCGGTGCCCAGTCATACAGCAGGTGCATCCGGGCCACCAGGTAGACACCGGCCGTGACCATGGTGGCGGCGTGGATCAAGGCCGACACCGGGGTCGGGCCCTCCATGGCGTCGGGCAGCCAGGTGTGGAGTGGCAGCTGGGCCGACTTCGCCACCGCCCCCACCAGCAGCAGCAGGCAGATGGCCGTGATCACCGTGCCACCCTTGGGCAGCTGGTGGACGCGACTGAAGACGGCGCTGAAATCGAGCACGTTCAGGTTCAGAAAGATGACAAAGGCGGCGAAGACCATCCCGACGTCGCCGATGACGTTCATCACGAAGGCCTTGCGCGCCGCGAGCACCGCCGCCGGCCGGTCGTACCAGAACCCGATCAGGAGGTAGGAGCAGAGGCCGACGCCGCCCCACCCGACCACCAGCCAGACGAAATTGCCCGAGAGGACCAGCAGCAGCATGGCGAAGACGAACAGGTTCATGTAGGCAAAGAAGCGCGAGAAGCCACGGTCGGCCGCCATGTAGCCGATCGAGTAGAGATGGATCAGGAAGCCGACGCCGGTGATCACGAGGATCATCAGCGCCGAGAGCGGATCGACGTAGAGATTGAAGGGCACGTTGAAGAGGCCGCTGGACCACCAGGTGAAGTAGGTCTGGTCCATGTGCTGCCCCCCGATCACCTGCACCAGGATGGCCAGCGCGAACACAAAGGCTAGCCCGATGCTGCCGGCGCCGACCCAGCCCGAGATCCGGCGCGGCAGGAGCCGGCCGAAGAGAGCGTTGACCAGGAACCCGGCCAGCGGTGTCAGGAGGACCAGGGGCGCGAGCGTGCTCATTGCTTCATCAGGTCGAGCTCGTCGACGTCCATGTCCCGCCCAGCGCGATAGACCTGGACGATGATGGCAATGCCGACCACCACCTCGGCGGCCGCCACCGTGATCACCAGGAAGGCGAAGACGACCCCGTCGAGGGAGTTCAGGTAGCGGCTTATGGCCGCGAAGGCGAGGTTCACCGCGTTGAGCATCAGCTCGATGCACATGAAGATCACGAGCGGGTTCCGGCGGATGAGAAACCCGACGGCCCCCAGCGTGAACATGCCGCCGCTGAGCAGCAGAAAGTCGAACGCCGGGATCTGGCTCATTCGGCCTTGCGCATGGCGAGGTAGACGGCGCCCACGGCGGCCACCAGGAGGAGGATGGAGGTCACCTCGACCGGGAGGAGGAACTTGGTGTACAGGGCGGCCCCGATCGTCTGGATGTTCCCGGTGGCGGCGATCGCTTGCGGGGTGAAGGCCCCGGAACGTCCGGTGAGTCCCCGGTTGTAGAGGAGTGCGCCGAGGAGGCCGGCGAAGACGACACCGAAGATGACGCCGTAGACCCACTCGGTGCTGCCGCGCTGCAGGGTCAGGTCGACCCCCGGGTTGAGGAGCGCGATGATGAAGACGAAGAGCACCATCACGGCGCCGGCGTAGACGATGATCTGGGCGGCGAACAGGAACTGGGCATTCAGGATCAGGAAGAGGATCGCGAGCCCGAGCATGTTCGCCACCAGCGAGAGGGCGTTGTAGATCGGCCGGCGGAAGGCGACCACGCCGGCGGCAGTCACCAGCTCCCAGGCCGCCAGCAGCGCGAAGGCGATCACCACTTGCGGGGCTCTTTCTGGGCCGATGGCGCGGCGGTCGGCAGCGCCGTGTCGCCGAGGCTGGCGCTCAGGGGCTCCAACAGGTCCTCCTTGACGGCGATGAACTTGTCCGGGTGATCGTCGGCGAGGTCGTAGCGCGGCCCCATGGTGATGGCATCGTAGGGACAGGCCTCCTCGCACATGCCGCAGTAGATGCAGCGGAGCAGGTTGATCTCGTAGCGCTTCGCATAGCGCTCGCCGGGTGAGACCCGGTGCTCCGGGGTGTTCTCGGCGGCCTCGACCACGATGCAGCCGACTGGGCAGGCGATGGCGCAGAGCTCGCAGCCGACGCACTTCTCGAGCCCGTCGGCATAGCGGTGGAGGATGTGCCGGCCGCGTTCCCGCGGGGGCACCGGCTTCTGCCGCTCCGGGTAGGAGATGGTGACGATCGGCCTGGTGTTGTGCTTGAAGGTGGTCAGCATCGCCTTCGCGATATAGAGCGGCCCGGTCAGCACCTCACGGATGCCCGCCATTACACCGTCCCCCGGGCCGCGACCACCACGACCGCGGTCACCATCATCATGACCAGGGATAACGGGAGGAGCGACTTCCAGCCGAGCGCCATCAACTTGTCGTAGCGCATCCGCGGCAGGGTGGCCCGCAACCAGACGTACAGGTAGAGCAGCGCCACGACCTTGAGGATGAACCACCAGGGCCCGGGCAGGATCCCGAACGGCCCCCACCATCCGCCAAGAAAGACGGTGGTCGCGATCGAGCTGACGATGATCATGTTGATGTACTCCGCCATGAAGAAGAGGGCGAAGCGCATCCCGGAATATTCCGTGTGATAGCCGGCGACGAGCTCGGTCTCGGCTTCAGGCAGGTCGAACGGCGCGCGGTTCGTCTCCGCGATCCCGGCGATCATGTAGAGGAAGAAGGCCGGGAGCAGCGGGATCACGAACCACCAGGTGTGCTGGGCGTTGACGATGTCGACCAGCCGCACCGACCCGGCGAGGATGAAGACCGGGACGAGCGAGAGGCCGAGCGCCATCTCGTAGCTGATCATCTGGGCCGATGAGCGCAGCGCCCCGAGCATCGAGTACTTGCTGTTGGAGGCGTAGCCGGCCAGAAAGATACCGTAGACGCCCACCGAGGTGACGGCGAAGTACCAGAGGATGCCGATGTTCACGTTCATCACGTACCAGCCGATGCTGTGGCCGAAGAGGACGAGCGGCCCGGGCCCGCTGATCGGGATGATGGCAAAGCTGGCCAGGGCGGCGCACATCGAGATCATCGGGGCGAGCAGGTAGAGGAAGTGATCGCGTCCCGCGGGCGCGCTGCTCGACTTGAAGAACAGCTTGAGCCCGTCCGCCGCCGGCTGCAGGAGGCCCCATGGTCCAACCCGGTTGGGGCCGGGGCGTTGCTGCATGCGCGCCTGCACCTTGCGCTCGAAGAGGGTGAGGTAGGCGAAGCCGGTCAGCAGCGCGCCGATCACGATCGCGGCCTTGATCAGGGTGACGATCACGACCTCGGTCGTCATGTGCGCTCCGCCCAGAGGACGCGCTCGCCGCGGTTGACCGCCTCGTAGGGCGGGACGGCCCGGACCACGTCCTGCAGGATGTCGTTGACGCCCTCGTAGGCCCATCCGGCGCCGAGCTGGTTGGCGAGGTCCTGGAAGACGCGCCAGTCGTCGCGGACGGCGTCGGCATCGATCCCGCGTCCGATCCGCTGGACGCGGCCCTCCATGTTGGTGACGGTCCCGTTCTTCTCGGTAAAGGCGCGGGCCGGAATGATGACCTGGGCCACGTCATCCAGGGGCGACGCCTTGAAGCGCTGATGGATCACGAGCGGAAGCGTCGATAGCCACAGCGCCTCCGCCTCGGTCGGGGCGAAGGCATGCAGCGGGCTCGGGTCGTGCAGGTAAAAGGCCTTGATGCCGGCGTGGGTCCAGTCCCAGCGCGCCTTGCCCGACTGGCCATTCAAGGCCGCGTAGCCGGGACCGGCGTGGGGCAGGATGCCCAGGTCGATCGCGCCACGCCCGTTGGGCCCGATGGTCACAATCAGCCGGCGGACGCTCCCCTTCACCTTCCGGGCGAGCTGGCCCTGGAGCTCCGCCGCCTGCTTTTGGTTGGCCTGGGTGGCGAGGATGCCCACGGCCATCGCCTCGGCAGGGACGCCGTCGAGGGCGGCCTTCCCTTCCCCGCTGCCGACCTTGTGGATCGTCACGCCCTTGCGCTGGCTCTTGAAGAGCCGCAGGTGCAGCACCGGCGCGGCGTCGATCACCTCCTGGCCACCGAGCACGATCACATGGTCGCAGCGCTCGATGTCGGCAATCGGGAGGGTCATGTCCTCGGGCGAGGTGTCGGCGACCGCCGCGCTCCGGTGGTCGAGATGTGGCGACTTGAGCACCTCGCGCATCAGGCGCTGGAAGAGGAAGAGCTCCTCGTTGGTCGACCCGGGCGACGCCCAGCCGGCAACCGGCGCCCCGGCGCGCTTGAGGGCGTCGGCGGTGTATTCGAAGAGCTCCGGGTAGGTGACCTCCTCGAGCTTGCCGTCGCGCCGGATGCGTGGGCGCTCCAAAGCGGCGCGTTGGAAGCTCGGAAAGCTGTAGCGGCCGAAGTCGCAGAGCCAGCTGTCGTCGACCGCGAGGTTCTCGCGCGACTGGAAGCGGCCGATCTTGTTGCTCCGGGCGTCGATCTGGATGTTGCAACCCATACTGCAGCCGGGGCACACGCTGGCGGTGCGATCGAGGTCCCACGGCCGGCTGATGAAGCGGTACTGGCGCGCCGTGAGCGCGCCCACCGGGCAGATCTCGGTCCAATTGCCCTGGTAGTTGGACTGCGCCGGTTCGTCGTTGAAGGTGCCGATGATGGTGTGAACGCCGCGCTGGATCAGCGCCAGCTCCCGCTCGCCGGAGATCTCCTCGCTGAATCGGGTGCAGCGCCAGCAGAGGATGCAGCGTTCGCGGTCGAGCACGATCTTGTCCGACAGGGGCACCGCCTTATCGAAGTGCGCCTTCTCATAGACATAGCGGCTGGCCCCGGGTCCGTACTGGTAGGTCTGGTCCTGGAGCGGGCACTCGCCGCCCTTGTCGCAGATCGGGCAGTCGAGGGGGGGGTTGATCAGGAGGAATTCGAGCACCCCTTTCTGGTACTTCTCGACCTGGTCGGTTTTTGTCCGGATGACCATGCCGTCTAAGACCTGGACGGCGCAGGCCGGCTGCATCTTGGGCATCTTCTCCACCTCGACCAGGCACATCCGGCACACGGCCACCGGCGCCATCTTGGGATGCGAGCAGAAGATCGGGATGTCGATGCCGACCTTCTTGGCGGCGTCGAGGATGAGGGTGCCCTTCGGCACCGTGACTGGGACGCCGTTGACGGTGACCGTGACCTGGTCTACCTGGACCGCCGCCATCAGGCGACCGCCTCGGTCGGGACCTTCTTGAAGGGACAGCCCTTCTCCAAGACGTGCTGCTCGAACTCGTCCCGGAAGTACCTGATCACGCTCCGCGGAAACCAGGTCGAGGCATCGCCGAGCGGACAGAAGGACCGCCCGTCGATGTTGTAGCCGATGTCGAGCAGCAGGTCGATGTCCGACTGGCGGGCCGAGCCGCTCTCGAAGGTGTCGAAGACGTTGGCCATCCAGAAGGTGCCCTCCCGGCAGGGGGTGCACTTGCCGCAGCTCTCGTGCTGGAAGAACTTGACGTAGCGCCGGGCGGCGTCGACCATGCAGGTGGTCTCATCCATCACGACCATCGCTCCCGCGCCGGCCATCGATCCCGCCTTAGCAATCGCATCGAAGTCGAGCGCGACGTCGAGGTGCTCGGGGAGCAGCACCATCATCGAGGCGCCGCCGGGCTGGAAGGCCTTCAGCTTGCGGTTCTTCCAGACGCCGCCGCCGTGCACCTCGATCAGCTCGCGGATCGGGGTGCCATTCTCGACCTCGTAATTACCAGGCTTGTTGACGTGCCCGCTGACGCACCAGACGCGCGTGCCCTTGCCGGTCGGCGTCCCCATCGCCACAAACCAATCGGCGCCATTGAGGACGATGTGCGGCAGGTTGGACACGGTCTCGACGTTGTTGACCACGGTCGGCTTGCCGTAGAGCCCCTTGATCGCCGGGAACGGCGGCTTGAGCCGGGGCTCACCGCGGTACCCCTCGAGCGAGGTCAGCAGGGCCGTCTCCTCCCCACAAATGTAGGCACCGGCGCCGCGATGGAGGATGACGTCGAGGTCGTAGCCTTTGCCGAGGACGTTCTTCCCCAGGTAGCCGGCCTCGCGCGCCTCGTCGATCGCGCTCTCGAGCGCCTCGTACTGCGGCAGGTACTCGCCGCGGATGTAGATGAAGGCGAGGTTGGCCCCGATCGCGTAGGCGGCGATCATCACGCCCTCCAGGACCTGGTGCGGGCTGGTCTCGATCAGGTAGCGGTCCTTGAAGCAGCCGGGCTCGCTTTCGTCCGCGTTGCAGACGAGGTAGCGGGGGTACATGCCCTTGGGGAGGAAGCTCCATTTGTTGCCGGTGGGAAAGCCGGCGCCGCCGCGGCCGCGGAGCCCGCTCTTCTTGACGAGCTCGACCAGCTCGTCCGGCTGCATCCCCAGCGCCTTCTTGAACCCGGTGTAGCCACCGGTACGCTGGTAGACGCCGAACTGCTGCAGGTTCGCCACCCCGAAGTCTTTGGTGAGGATTGGCTTCAGGCCCATTACTTCTGCGTCTTCCTCCCGCGGGCGCCTTCGGCGCCACTGCGAACCTTCTCCCCTTTCACCGGCGCGACCGCCATGGCCTTTTTCGGCTTCGGCGCCTCGTGCGGCGCCGGTGCGGTGCGCAGGCGCTCGAAGATGGCGTCGACCTTCTCCGGCGTCAAGTCTTCCTCGAACCGGTGGTCGACCTGCATCATCGGCGCTCCGCCGCACGCGCCCAGGCACTCGATGGTCGAATGCCAGGTGATGGCGCCGTCCGGGGTCGTCTGCCCGTCGCGGACCCCGAGCCGCCGCTGGATGTGGGCCGCCATCTCGTCCGCGCCGCGCAGCATGCAGGGCGCGTTGACACAGATCACGACCTCGTGGCGGCCTTCGGGCCGCAGGAGAAACATGGAATAGAACGAAGCGGTCGCCTCGATCAGCGACGGCGGCAGCCCGAGATGCTGGGCGATCTCGGCCATGGCCTCATCGGTGACGTAGCCCTGCTCGTGCTGGACGGCCCAGAGCGCCGGCAGGATGGCGGACTGCTTGGATGGATAGAGCGCGGCCGACGCGCGGATGCGATCGACGGTGTCCTGACCCAGCGCCATGCTAGCGGTCGACATCCCCGAGGATGAAATCCATGCTGCCCATGATGGCGATGACATCGGCGACCAGGACACCCTGGACCAGCTGCCGCAGCGGCTGCAGGTTGCAGAACGAGGGCGGCCGGACCTTCATCCGGTAGGGCTTGTTGGCGCCGTCCGAGACCAGGTAGAAGCCAAGCTCGCCACGGGGACTCTCGACGAAGGCATAGACGTCGCCGACGGGGCCCTTGAAGCCCTCGCTCACCAGCCGGAAGTGATGGATCACCGACTCCATGCTCGTGCTCAGCTCCGTCCGCGGCGGCAGGGCGACCTTTCGGTTGTCCGTGAGCCAGCGGCCGCCCGGCAGGGTGTCCTTCGCCTGCTGCAGGATCTTCAGGCTCTCGCGCATCTCCTGCACCCGCACCTTGTAGCGGTCGAAGCAGTCGCCATTTACGCCGAGCGGGACGTCGAAGTCATATTGCTCGTAGCCGCAGTAGGGAAAGGTCTTGCGCACGTCGTAGTCGATGCCGGACGCGCGCAGCATCGGACCGGTCACGCCTGCCTCGATTGCCTGCTCGCGGCTCAGCGGCCCAACGCCGCGCAACCGTTCCAGCCAGATCGGGTTGTCGGTCAGCATCGCCTCGAAGTCGTCGATGCGGGCCGGCATGACATCGATGAACCGCTGCAACTGGTCGAGCCAGCCGTCAGGCAGATCCCAGGCCACGCCGCCGACGCGGGTGAACGAGGTCATCATCCGGACGCCCGAATAGGCCTCGTTGAGGTCCAGGATCAGCTCGCGGTCGCGCCAGGCGTAGAAGAAGCCGGAGTAGACGCCGAGGTCGAGGCCAGCCGTCCCCAGCCAGAGCTCGTGACTGCCCAACCGGGCCAGCTCCATCATCATCACCCGGATCGCCTGGGCCCGTGGCGGGACCTCGAGCTCCATCAGCTTCTCGACCGCGCTGACAAACCCGACGTTGTTGATCGGTGGGCCGAGGTAGTCCATCCGGTCGCTGAAGGTGATGCCCTGGGTGTAGGTCTTGTCCTCGAACGATTTCTCGAAACCGGTGTGCAGGTAGCCGATATCGGCGTCGGCATCGCGCACCACCTCGCCGTCGAGGCGCAACTTCACCCGGAGCACCCCGTGCGTGCTCGGATGCTGCGGCCCCATGTTGAGGTCCATCCACTCGTCCTGCTCCTCGGTGGCGGGACCGTGGCCCAGGGGCTCGATGAAGACGTCAGCCACGGATCGCGTCGGGCTCCAGCCCCTCGAGTTTCTGGTCACTGAAGATGACGGGCTCCCCGAAGGAGACGTAGTCCTTGCGTAGCGGGTACCCTTCCCAGCTCGCCGGCATCAGGATCCGGCGCATGTCGGGATGGCCCTCGAACTTGATCCCGAAGAGGTCGTAGGTCTCGCGCTCGTGCCAGTTGGCGGCCGGCCAGACCGAGGTCATGCTCGGGACCTGCGGCTCGGGCATGGCGGCGAGGGTCTTGATGCGGATGCGGGTCTTTAAGGCCAGCGAGCGGACCTCCCAGACCACGGTGAACCGCGGGTCGCGGGCCGGCCAGTCGACCGCCGTCGCATAGAGGAAGTAGTCGAAGCCCTCGGTCTGCTTGAGATGCTGCGCCACCTCCAGCACCGAGGCGGCCTCGATGACGATGCTGAGATCGCCGCGGAAGTCCGAGCTCTCCTGGAGCGCGCCCGGGAAGGCCTCGTTGATGCGCTGGACGAGCGCGTTCGCCGCGCCTTCGCTCATCGCCTCCTCGACCCCATTGGTGTTCGTCAAGCTGGACGCTTGACCAGCGGCTCGCCGCGAATCCTGCGCTGCAGCTTCACCACAGCGTCGATCAAGGCCTCCGGTCGAGGCGGACAGCCCGGCACATAGATGTCGACCGGGACGATCTTGTCGACGCTCTGGACAATGGCGTAGTTGTTGAACATGCCGGCCGACGAGGCGCAGGCGCCCATGGCGATGACCCACTTGGGCTCGGGCATCTGGTCGTAGATCTGCCGCAGCACGGGCGCCATCTTGATCGAGACCCGGCCGGACACGATCATGAGATCGGCCTGCCGCGGGGAGGCGCGGAAGAGCTCGGAGCCGAACCGGGACAGGTCGTGCCGGGGGCCGACCGTGCCCATCATCTCGATGGCACAGCAGGCCAGCCCGAAGAGCGCCGGCCAGATGGCGCTGGAACGGCCCCAGTTGATGACCTTGTCGAGCGAGGTGGTCAGGATGTTGTCGCCCAGCGCGTTGAGCGGGGTCGGACCGGCCGCGCGGCCGGTGGGGGTCGGCACCGGGCGGAGGGTCAGCTCCCCCATTCGAGCGCCCCCTTCTTCCAGACGTAGATCAGGGCGACGACCAGGATGGCGACGAAGACGCCCATCTCGGCCACGCCGAACCAGCCGAGGGACTTGAGGATCACGGCCCAGGGATAGATGAAGATCGCCTCGACGTCGAAGATGATGAAGAGCATGGCGGTCAGGTAGTAGGTGATTGAAAAGCGACGGCGAGCGCTGGACCGCGGGACGATGCCGGATTCATAGGGCAGGTCCTTGGCGGCGGTGCGCCGGCTGCCCGCCAGCCACGGCGGAAAGAAGAGCGCGATCAGGCCAAAAACGACGACCGCGGCTATGAAAATGAGCAGGGGAGCATAGTCGCTCAGCACGGTACGCGGCTGATATTAACAAAGGGGTCTTTGAATACAGCGCTCGCTTCGGAGCGGTGTTGCCGAATCAGGTCTTCGCCCTATGGCCGAAGATCTTCGAGCTCCCAGAGCGCGCCCGGATGGTGCGCCGGCGGAAAGACGCCTTCGGGATTTTCCTCGCGAAATTGCCGGCTGTGCTTGCGGAAGCGACAGACGGTGCACATGTACTGGCCCTCGGCCGGGATCCGGTCGCCCGGCTTGAAGCGGTCCCCGATGCGGATGCCGCGGCCAGGTTCACTCCGAGGCGCGGCCTCGCCCGGGGTCCAGGCCCCGCTGAGCACCAGCGGACGAGGTCCGACCGTGCCGTCGGAATCGGGCCGCTGGGACTCGGGCACCCGGGCCCTCGGTACGTAGGTGGGTGGCACCATGGCCGGCTGGCGCGGGTCCTTGGTCCAGCGCAGCGCGTTGATCTCCCGCATCGTGCGCTTCAGGTAGACCGTCTCCTTGATCTCGCTGACGTCGACGATCTCCGTATAGGGAATGAAGAGGTCGGGCTGGCCCGGGTTGCGGACCAGCATGTAGAGCTCCAGGGAAACGAAGATGGACTCGGCGGGACCCTCGAAGATCTCGCTGACCCGGCCCAACTCGCCATCCCGCGCCTCGACGGCGTAGCCAAGGCGGACCTCCCACTGGACTACGGGCACGGCGAATCTCCAAAGACCATGAACCGCGCGTATTCTAGTCGACGATCGTGGGCGACAAGAGGTTTGGCCCCAATACCGACCAGGTGGATGCCTTTTTGGAGCGGCTGCGCCGGCTGACCCCGTCCGACTGGGAAGCCGTGGTCGAGGCAGCGCCCGGCGTCGGCGCGATCCCCGATCTCGAGGTGTCCCTCTCCCCCGACTATTTCAAGGCACTCGAGGCGGCGACCCGGGCGGCGAAGCGCGAGGTCTTCCCGGGGTCGGAATCGGCCTTCTTCGACGCCATGCGGACGGCGCAACTGGTGGCCGACGGCAGCGAGTTCCAACCATCGACGCGCCCCGAGCCGGCCAATGCGGCCATGGTCGACGAGCGACTGTCGCCGGATGCGGAGGACGAGGCGCTTACCCGGATCATGTCGACGGCGTATGAAGAGGAATCGTGGCGCCGTGTGATGAACGCCTGCATGGTGGCGGCCGGCGCGCTCGTCATCAAACAATGGATTACGCCGGAGCAAACGGCGACGCTGATCGGGCCATTCGCCGAGCTGAGCTAGCTTACGTCGAAGGCGTCGCTGTCCCGGTCGAAGCCTGAGCCACTGGCGTGAAGTTTGTACTTGGTGGTGGTCGAGGCCAGGTCGATGGCGCAGCCGCTGAAGGTGACATTACCTCCGCTTGCGGTTTCCGGGTTCGTCGTGCAAGTGAGGACCGCCCCCGCCTGACCCGTGCCCGTCGTGATGTCTAACGTCACCGCCGTGGTGTTATCCGCGCTTTCCGGATTCCCGCCCG
>CAAGKR010096942.1_pt1 | contig 11110 bp, 10 predicted proteins | sample 2556971 | NCBI WGS metagenome assembly CAAGKR01 (sample SAMEA5207829, study PRJEB30636) | soil metagenome | biome: forest; feature: boreal; material: soil | place: USA | collected 2011-09 | depth 1 m
AGGCCCACCACCCGCAGGCCCACCACCCGGAGGACCCGCCGGAGGCCGCGACCCCCGGAGCACGGTCGGCGAGGCGCGCATGACCGTCGCGTCGGTTTCGACCTCGATGACGAGCTCGCTGTTCCCAATCTTCACGGTCCCATCGCGGACGAGCGTCACGGCCTCGGAGATCCGCTCGCCGTTGACGATTGTCCCATTCGTAGACCCGAGGTCCTCGACGACCACTCCGCCGTCGCGCGGGCGGAACGCCACATGGCGGCGCGAGAGCTCTGGATCGTTGATCGTGAGGTCCGCATCCTCCCGGCCGACCACGACATCGCGGTCTAGCTCGATCGTTTCGCCCGCAGCGGGGCCTGATGTCACCCTGAGTGTTCCCACGCGACGCCTCCTGTCAACGGGATTGCCGTGAGTAGCCGCCTGACCGTGGCTCCGCCTACAGCTCCGCCTTGCGCTCCACCAGGCAGCGCATCATCGTGCTCATGAAGAATGCCCGCGCACCCTCCGGATTCGACATGTCCCTGGGGGTCTCGAGCAGCGGATCGAGCATGGTCTCCAGCTCGCGGATCCCGGGTTGGCGGCCGAGATGGGGAGCCACCTCGCGCAGGTCCCCGTCGATCTCCATCACGCGCACGACGGTGTTGTCCTTCATGAACACCTGCGTCGCGAGCAGCGTGCCCTTCACGTTCCCCTCCTCGTCGCGAACGATCGGGTCGGGACTCTCGTAGTTGGAAAAGATGTCCACCACCTGCTGCTCGGTTCCCGGCTTGACATTCCAGATCAACGCCCAGTGCTGTGACAAGGTCATCCTCCTGTTTCGAAGTTAGGGTCGCCCGCTCGGTCGGCACGAGTAGCCGCGGTTCAGGCCACATCTGCGGGCCACGGATAGTCGCTCATGCCAGACATCCGCTCCTGAAGGCGATGATCGCGGCGATATCCAGCGTGCCGAGACCCTGCGCCGTGGCCGCTGTCAACATCCCCCCTCAGTGCCCAGTCTCTTTGACGACTTCAAACTTGGCCTCGGCAAAGCAGTCGCGCATCGGCTTGACCAGGTCGCGGTGCTCCGGGGTGCGCTCCCGCGCCAGAACGTGCTCCAGGCTCTCCCTCTCACTCATGATCAGCCAGCTGTCAGGATCGTTGGGATCCTGACAGAACCGGTCTACCACGTGTCCGTCGACAGCTTCGGCCACGAGATGGCGAATGCCCTCATACGACCGCAGGAACTCCTCCTGTGTCCCCCGCTTGATCCCGATCGGGAAACCGACGCGGCCCGTCTTCGCGCCGCTCACGGCTCCGGCTCCCAGCTGTAGAACTCGCGCGCCTGGGCATCCTTGGGCGATTTCCACGTCTCGGGGTTGTAGGGCTTGATGTACGGGTCCAGCTTCGCGGAGATGTCCTTGAACAGGTCGTGGTCTCTCACGTTGTCAACGGTGCTCGCGAAATCGTCGTCGGTCTCCACGAGGTGGATGTAGACGTCGTCCAGCACATACAGGCTGCGATGACGCACTCCGGTGATCCGCGGCAGCTCGGTCTCGTCGGACTCGGCGAAGATCCGTGCCACCTCCTCCTCGGAACCGGGCTTGATCCGCGCGATGATCAGGCCGCGCTTGACCGTCATGTCCCGGCTCCAGGCGCCTGAGCCTCGAGGCGCTCCTTGATCACGCGCATCTGCTCCTTGGTGTTCTTGTTCATGTATGCCTCTGCGTTCTCGTCGTTCGCGGGAGCCTCGGGCTTCATCGAGAAGTCCTGCACCCACTGCATCCGAGTGCCGCCGCCGATCTCCTCGAAGAACCATTCGATGTTCATGTACTCGAACGGGCCGGTCTCGATCCGCCGGGATTTCGACGAATGCGCCTGCGGGTCCGCGGTGCGCTCGGAGGTCCAGCTCCACACGTTCCCGTCGTAGTCGGGGTCGGGATGCGTGGTCAGGCGAAAGCGGACAGTGTCGCCGTCCTCTTCGAGGACCTCGGCCTTGGCGTACTCGCTGAACAGGCTCGGCCAGCTCTCGATGTCCATCATGCGCTCCCACACGAATTCGAGGGGCGCGTTGATCTCCACCGAGTTATCGGTGTGGGCTGCCATCGCGGCTACTCCTTCTCGGCCAGGCGGCGGTTGACGTAGTCGATCGCCTCGCCCACGCTGTGGATCGTCTCTGCGTCCTCGTCGGAGATGGTGAATCCGTATTCCTGCTGCATCGCCAGCTGGATCTCGACGAACGCCAGCGAGTCGAGCCCCATGTCCTCAAAGGTGGCCTCGCGGTCGTTGGGCACGTCGCCCTCGGGTATTCCGATGCGGTCCACCAGAAACCGCTTGAGGTCCTCAAATTCGAATCGCGCCGGATCGGTCAACGCCTTCTCCTTGTCCGTAGGTTTCGATGTCGATGGTCACGGGCGGCGCCAGCGACCGCAGGCGGGGCAGCTGCTCCTCCGCCGCGGCTCGGCCGGCGAGCAGAAACTGGTCGGCGAGGTGGAAGTCTCGCCAGTGGCAGGGGCCGAAGCGGGGGGTGATCACGACGTCGGCAAGCCCCGCGTGGGAGACGCTGTCCTGCAGCTGTGAGAGGTCCATCACCTCCAGCAGCGTGTCGAGCATGCCGGCGCGCCGCCGGCGCTCGGGAGACGGCTCGGGCGGGGGTCCACCGGGCCAGCGCTCGAGCGTGTCGGCGCTCATCAGGTTGACCGACACGGTGACATCCGCGCCGTCCTCCAACAGCGAGCCGGTTGGCACGGGCACGAGCGCCAAGCCGTCGACCAGACGGTGGCCGTTGACCTCGTGCGGCGCGAACACGCCCGGCAGCGCGGTGGCTGCCAGCAGAGCCTCCCAGAGCGTGCCGTCGCGCAGCGGGGCCGGCGCGCGCTCCGTGAGGTCGACGGTCATGATCGTGAGCGGGATCACGGTGTCAGCGAAGCTGCGCTCGTGCGTCGTCTCTCGCAACAGGCGCGTCATCACGCCGATGCCGGAGGCGCCCCCGAGCGACATCTTGAAGATCTCGTCAACCGTGGGCGGATCGAAGGCCTGTCGCAGCGTCTCGTCGATCTCGGCAGCGTTCGCGCCGAGCGCCAGGTAGGTCCCGACGATCGCCCCGATGCTGCTGCCGGACACGAAGTCGACCGTGTAGCCCGCCTCCTCGAGTACCTGCAGGGCACCGACGTGGGCGTAGCCCTTGGCTCCGCCGGCGCCGAGCGCGAGCCCGAGCTTGGTGCGCGTCAGGTGACGTGCGAGCCACGCGAGATCTGCTGGCGCGGGCGGATCCGCGCAGCGGCGGACCACGCGCAGCGGTGAATCTGGCGGCCACGAACGGCTCGCGTGCGCCGCCTGCTCTCCGACCAGCACCACCTCCACACCGCCGCGCTCGCTCTCACGGAGCGCGAGCTGGCCGAGCGCCGCCGCGTCACTCGCGCTAGCGACGAGCGCAACGACTCGGTCCACCTCTCCGAGCAGCGCCGCGATCGTCTCCGGCTCGAGCTCGGCTGACAGCAGGACCGTGGCGTTGCCGGCGACGAGCTCGTCGGCCGCCGTCACCGCTCCCGCGAACGAGAGCCGGCGGTCCAGCGCCGTGACTGGGCTCGGGCTTGCGCTTCCGGCAGCTGCGATCAGGCTGGCGCGAAGGCCCGCCATCGACGCTCCGGCCGCCACGGCGACCGTCTCGCCGCGCACGGCCTCCACGCTGCGCGCGCGGGCCTGGGTGAGACGGCCGCGCAACGTCCCGATCATGTTGACCAGGATCTGCGGGAAGGCCTGCACGAGCTCCGCAAACGTGTCGGCGTCGAGCTCCAGCGTGGAGGTCCGTAGACGGGCCACGACCGTCGCCCGGCGGACGTCGCCGGCGATCACCCCGACGCCGCCGACCACGTCCCCCTTGCGCTCGCGGGCGACGACTTCGGGCGCTCCTGCGGATCGGGGTGGGGCGAGGAGGTGGACGAGGCCACGGGTGATCAGCCACAGGCGGTCGCTGGGCTCGCCCGCGTGGCAGAGCTCCTCACCGGGCGCGAACACACGCTCGCGCATGTGCGTTGCGATCTCGCGCAGCTCGGGGTCGGTCAGGCCGGCGAACAGGGCGCTCCCGGCGAGCAACTCGAGCTCCGCGGTCACGCTGCCGCCGGCTTCTCGTTGGCAGCGTGCGCGAGCGCGCGTCGATCGGGCTTGCCCGAGGGCAGCAGTGGAAGCTCATCGACGACGCGGGCGCGGTAGGGCACCTTGTAGCCCGCGATGCCGGCGCGGGCGAACCTGATCACCTCGCCGGGCTCGAGCTGCGCTCCCGGGCTCGCGACGACGTACGCCCGCAGCGCCTCTCCCATCGTCGGGTGGGGCACACCGACGACGACAGCCTGGACGATGTCGGGATGCGTGAGCAGGAAGTTCTCGACCTCCGCCGGAAAGACGTTGAAGCCGCCGACCTGAACCACCTCCTTGCCACGCCCGGCGATCGCAAGGTTGCCCTCGTCGTCGAGCGAGCCCAGGTCGCCGGTGCGAAACCAGCCGTCACCAGCGGTCTCCTGCGCTGTCCACGCGCGCTTGTGATACCCCGCGGCGAATGGGCCGCGGACCTGGATCTCGCCGTCGCGGACCCGCAGGTCATACCCGGCGAACGCACGCCCGGCCGTGTGGTGGCGGACCTCGGGCGGGTCATCCGCACGGCATGCCGTCGCCGCGCCGATCTCGGTCATCCCGTACAGGTTGAGGATCCGCATGCCGCGTCGATCGAGCGCGGCGAGCAGCTCCGGCGGACACGCGGACCCGGCTGTGAACCCGGTCTCGAGGTCGAGCTCGACGTCCGTCTTCAGCAGCCGCGCGAACAGGGCCGGCGTGCCGTGGAGCACGCGCCCCCCGTGGCGGTGCATCGCCTCGAGAAGTGGCTGGAGCGAGGTCGTCTGGTCGACGAGCACCGCCAGGGCGCCCGCGGCGATGCTCGCGAACAGGCAGACAAGGCCGAAGGCGTGGGGGATCGGGACGACGAAGCCACACGCGGCGTCGGCGCTCGAACCGAGCAGTTCGGCGAGCTGGAGCCCCTGGGCCTCGCCCAGCGCGTGCGACACCAGGACGCCCTTCGGCTCGCCGGTCGTCCCGGACGTGTAGAGGATCGCCGCGATCTCGGGTCCGAGCGGCTCGGCGCGGGCGCCGGGTCGCGTGCGCGTCTCGGCGACGATCTCGCCGAGCTTGTCGAGCGCGATCCACGAGCGCAGCGTGGGCGTGCCATAGGCGAGCGCCTTCGCCTCGGGGCCCGGGTCCGGCCCGATCCAGACGACCGCCGAGGGCTCGGCGTCGACGAACGCGCGCTCCAGCTCAAAGCGGCGCAGCCGGGAGCTGAGCGGGACGGCGACGCCCCCGGCCTGCCACACCGCGAACAGCGAGATCACCAGGCCCGGCACGTTGGGGGCGATCAGCGCCACACGGTCGCCCGGCTCGAGCGCCAGGCTCGCCGCCAGCTGGTCGGCTCGCGCGGCGAGGTCGCCGAAGGTGATCGCCGAGTCGCCGTAGGCGACGGCCGGGCGGTCGCGGCGGCGGGCGCTGGTTGACCGAAGCAGCGAGCCGAGATGCGGTGAGGGCGCCACGGCGGCTGCGGTCGGTGCCACCGCGCTACTCGGCGCGGCGCAGCACGAGCGCGCTGTTGAAACCGCCGAATCCGCGCGCGTTGATGAGGATCGTGCGAAGCTCGGCGCTTCGTTCCTTGCCGGTGACGAAGTCAAGGTCGCAGCCGGCTGCCGGCTCGTCGAGGTTGATCGTCGGAGGGATCACGCCGTCGCGCATCGCAAGCAGCGCGGCCGCCACATCGAGCGAGGCGCCGCCGGCGTACAGGCGCCCGACCATCGTCTTGGGTGCCGTGACCGGAACCTCGTTGGTGCGAGCGCCGAACACCTCGCGAATCGCCTTGGCTTCGATCGCGTCCCACTCCGGATCGCCGAACGCGTCGGCGAAGATCGCGTCGACGTCCTGCGGGCCGACCCCGGCGTTCTCGAGCGCCACCGACATCGCGCGAGCCAGCTGACGACCGTCGGGGGCCGGCCTGCGCCAGTGGTAGGCGTCCTGGGTGGCGCCATATCCGGCGAGCTGCGCGTACACCTGCGGCGCGCCACGGTCGCTCGCGCGCTGGGCGCTCTCGACGAGCAGGATCGCACCGCCCTCGCCGGGGACGTATCCGTTGGCGCGGGCGTCGAACGGGCGGTACGCGTCGGCCGGGTCCGTCGCCGCGCTGAGGTAGCCGTTGCCCATCTGGCAGGTCAGAGCATACGGCCCGATCGGTGCCTCAAGGCCGCCGCTGACGATCGTGTCGTAGCCGCGCCTGATCGTGCGGCGCGACTGCGCCAGCGCCTCGAGGCCGCCGGCACCCTCGGCGATCACCACGCCGCAGGGGCCCTTGAGACCGTGGCGGATCGCGATCTGACCGGTGGTGGCGGCATAGAACCAGGCGATCGATTGGTAGGCCCCGACAAACCCGGGACCCTTGCCCCACAGCGCCCCGATCTCGCGCTGCCCGAACTCGTTGCCGCCGGACGAGCTGGCCGTGATCGCGCAGGTCGAGTACTCGTCGAACTGGGCCGGATCGAATGACCCGTCCTCGAACGCCAGCTGGGTGGCCGCCAGCGCCATATGGGTCCAGTGGTCGGTCTGGACCTGCAGTCGCTTCTCGATCCAGTTCTCGGCCTTGAAGTCCGTCACCTCGCCGGCCAACGTGGTCTCATAGCCGGACGGGTCAAAGCGACTGATCCTGTCGATACCGCTGCGGCCTTCGCGGGTCGCCTTCCACCATTCCTCGATGCCGATCCCGTTGGGCGCGACGACGCCGATTCCGGTGAACACCGCTTGCCGGCTCGCGTCGGGGCGGGTGACGATCACGTCGAGACGCTCCGCAGCTCGTCCGGCAGCGCGAAGATCATCGCCGATTGAAAGCCGCCGAAGCCGCTGCCGGTCGAGAGCGCCACCTCGATCTTGCCGCGTCGCGCCTGCTTCGGCGTGTAATCGAGGTCGCACTCGGGATCGCGGTTCTCCCAGTTGGCGGTCGGGGGCACGACACCTCGATCGATCGCGAGCGCGCAGGTGGCCATCTCGACCGCCCCGATCGCGCCGAGCGAATGGCCGATCATCGACTTGATCGAGCTGATCGGCACCTTGTACGCGAATTCGCCGAGTGCGTTCTTGTAGGCAGCGGTCTCGTGACGATCGTTCTGCTTGGTCCCCGAGCCGTGCGCGTTGATGTAGTCGATGTCATGCGGCTGGATGTCGCCCTGGGCCATCGCGTCGAGGATCGCCTCGGTCATCTCGGTCGCATCGGGCTTCAGGCCGGTCATGTGGAAGGCGTTGCCGCGGCTGGCGTAGCCGGCAACCTCGCAATAGACGTGCCCGCCCCGGGCGAGCGCCGACTCGAGCGATTCGAGCACGAGGATTCCGCAGCCCTCCCCCATCACGAATCCGTCGCGGTCACGATCGAACGGGCGGGAGGCGCGCGCGGGGTCGTCGTTGCGCGACGAGGTCGCCTTGATCGGGTCAAAGCAGGCCATCGAGATCGGCGAGATCGGCGACTCCGACGCGCCCGCGATGACGATGTCGGCTTCGCCGTCCTGGATCATCTGGTGGGCGTAGCCGATCGCGTCGATGCCCGAGGTGCAGCCGGTCGAGATCACGACAGCCGGCCCGTTCGCGCCGAACTTCAACGCCACCTCGCTGGCCAGCGAGCTGGGGACGATGCCCTGATAGACGAACGGCGGCGCGTAGGCCGGATCGACCAGCCAATCGCGGCCGCGGTTGGAGACGGCGACGTACCCGTCTTCGAGCGCCATCGTGCCGCCGACGGCCGAGCCCAGGCTGACCGCGAGCCGCCCGTGGTCCACGGCGTCGAGGTCGAGGCCGCTGTCGGCGAGCGCCTCGATCGCGGCCACGACCGCAAACTGGATGTAGCGGTCCTGGCGGCGACGCTCATGCTCGTCGAGGCCGGCGTCGATCGCGTCGAAGTCCGCCTCGGCGGCAATCTGCGAGCGAAATCCAGTCGCGTCAAAGAACGAGATCCGCCGCGTCGCCGTGCGCCCGGCGGTGATCGTCTCCCAGAACGCCTCGCGTGTCACACCGCCAGGCGCGACCACGCCAATCCCGGTTACCGCGGTGCGTCGCATGCAGCCCGCAGATTACTCGGTGTCAACGTGGCCCAGGTGGGGCCGCGGAGCCAGCGGGCAGAGGTGAAAGACCAAGAACGCCTCTTCGTCGCCGTCGTTGACGAGCCGGTGCCTGACATTGATCGGAACGAACAGCCCGTGGCCGCCGGGAACGTCATAGGCTTCGCCGTCGAGCTGTGCGGTCAGCGTCCCGCGGACGCAGTAGATGAACTCTTCGGAGTAGGGGTGATAGTGCTCGCTGATGCGATCGCCCGGCGCAAGCGTTGCCAGTCCCATGAAGCCGGTGGAGGACCCGACCGTCTTCGGGCTCAGCAGGGTGCGAACGTCGCCGCCTCGGCGGGTGTCGGCCGCAACGTCCTCGACGCTTCGCGTCTGAGGCTTATAGGGTGCTGGAGCCTGCTCTGACGACAACGCTGCCTCCCTCGTCATAGTCGGTCGAAGCCAGCAACCTATCGACTTCGGCGCGGCGGCGTCAATGGGCGCGTTCCCAGATGCCCGAAATCAGCGCGCAGCAAAGCCCGCCGATGACCAGCTGAAGCGGGTGAAGTCCTCGCGAGGAGCGAGTGCGCCGACCCGTTGGCCGCGACGGACGAACAGGATCGGCGCGCCACTCGAGCGGGCGAGCTGGGAGCGGGTCTCCCCCAGCCCCTCCTCTTTCCAGCGCTCGGACATTCCGACCACAAGCAGCCGGGCGCCGCGCGCCGCGGCGAGGATCCCCTCGCGTCCGTCCTCGATGAGGACACTCTCGATCGAGACCCCGGCGAACTCGCGCACCAGTATTCCGGCGTCGTCCAGGCGCCGCTTCACCGCCGGCGACTCGTCCGTCGAACCGGCGACGCCGAGCAGCTTCAACGGGGCACCGGCGGCGGATGCGAGCCAGGCACCGAGCTCGAGCGCCGACCAGTCGTGCGCGGCGCCGCCGAACGGCACGAGGATCGGCGCGCCCGGGCCGAGTCCGAGGTACTCGCCCTCGCGCGCCACCAGGACGCCGACGTCACACGGCGCGCGTTCGAGCACGGGCTTGATGTCGACGAGCGGTACGGGCTCGCCGAGCAGGGGGCGCTGGCCGTCGACCAGCAGCAGGTCGATCTCCCCGGACTCGGCCAGCCGCGCCAGGTCATCGCCCGGGTGCACGGACGAGAACGCCACAGCCCGCGCGGCGATCCCGCTCGCGACGAGCTCGCGCTGGGCGCGCTCCACCTCGTCGGCGGCACGACGCACGAGCGCGTTCTCGCTCTGCAGTCCACCCCGAACACCCGCGCCGCGCGGCGGGCGCACGAGCCGCGCCAGGATCAGCTCGCGTGGCGGCTGCGAGCGCGCCAGCGGCTCCGCCAGCTCCCGCAGCGTTGCCAGCGCCGCATCGGTCTGCGCGGCCACCAGGATCGAGCGTTCGGGCAGCGACAGCGCCGGGAAGGCCGCGATCGACTTCTCGCGCGACTGGACGAGCTCCTCCTCGACCGGCGATCCGAGCTCGTTGTGAGGGTCGAGCAGCGTCACCAGCGGGCCGGCCATGAACGTCGTGGTCAGCGCCATCAGCACCATCATCGTGAACAGAGCGTTCGAGATGACGCCCTGTTGCAGGGCGACGTTCAGCACGATCAGCTCGGTCAACCCGCGCGTGTTCATCAGCGTGCCGATCAGCGCGGAGGAGCGCCAGTCAAGTCCGCCGAGGCGAGCGGCGATCGCCGCTCCGACCAGCTTTCCGAGGATCGCGACGCCGATCAGCGCCAGCGTGATCAGCCACAGGACCGGTCGGTCGATCAGCCCGACGTTCATCTGCAGACCGGTGTAGGCGAAAAACAGGGGCAGCAGAAGGGTCACCGTGAAGTCCTCCACGCGGTGGGTGACATCCTCGGTCAGACCCGCGTTGCGCGGCATCACCATGCCCATCAGGAACCCACCGACGATCGCCGCGATGCCGATCAGCTCCGTCGCGTAGGCGGACAGCAGCACACCGGCGAAGATCAGCGCCACCCAGCCGGGCGGAACCCGCCCCGACTGGTCGAACGCGTCGGACACCCGTCGCAACAGCGGTCGGACCAGGAACGCCATCGCCAGGCAGAACACGATCGCTTCGCCGGCGGTCCTGGCCACCTCCCCGGCCGAGTTGGCCACTGCGATCGTCGTTGCCAGCGCGATCAGGCACCACCCGGCCACGTCATCGACGGCGCCGCAGGTCAGCACGAGCGCGCCCAGTGGCCGCTTGAGCATCCGCCGCTCAGCCAGGATCCGCGCCAGCACCGGGAACGCCGTTATCGACATCGCCACGCCCAGGAACAGCCCGAACGCGGCGAACTTCTTCGGCGGCCCGAGCAGCTGGTAGATCGGGATCGCGACGGCGATGCCCAACAGCATCGGCAGGGCGATACTGGTGTTCGAGATCGCCACCGCGTTGCCGAGGCGCGCCCGCAGGTTGCGCGGGTCGATCTCGAGCCCCACCAGGAACATGTAGAAGATCAGGCCGAGGTTGGCGGCGATCGCGAACGCCGGGATGACGTCGGACGGGAACAGCTGGGCCTGAAACTGGCGTGAGATCGCGCCGAGCACGCTGGGCCCGAGCAGGATCCCGGCGACCACCTCGCCCATCACCCGCGGCTGACCGATCCGCGTCGCGATCATGCCGACCAGCCGGGCGAGCAGGATCACCACGGCGACCGCGATGAAGAAGGCCGCCAGCAGACGGCCGAAGCTGGCGCGGACCCGCGTCGCCTGGAAGGTCTCGCCTGCCGGCGGCAACCCGGATGCGGTGGTCATCAGCGGCTTACCCGCGACCGAGGACGCCGCCGGGCGCGCCCGCTCGAGCGGGATCACGGTGACGTTGTTGAGGTTGAGATCGGCGGCGGTCGCCCTCAGCTGGACGCGGCCGCCAGCGACGCAGTCGATGTCGCCGGCGAGCGCCCCGCTGTTTCGCGCGTAGAGCACGGTGCCGAGATCCGCGCCGCCGGCGCTGACCGTGTAGAGGCGCCCGCGGCGGCTGAGCGCGACCGCGCCTCCGAGGCACACCGAGCGGG
>CAAGKR010526940.1_pt1 | contig 11105 bp, 12 predicted proteins | sample 2556971 | NCBI WGS metagenome assembly CAAGKR01 (sample SAMEA5207829, study PRJEB30636) | soil metagenome | biome: forest; feature: boreal; material: soil | place: USA | collected 2011-09 | depth 1 m
CCACGGACCGGCAAGTCACCTACCTAGTATCCGCAACGTCCGTCACGAGAGCGTTACGAAGATGGCGGTCGTCGACATCGCCCACGACGGCCAGGCTGACGGCCGAGTGTGGACGCCCGCGCTCGCCGATCAGCTCGCTCAGCGCTGCTGAATGTCACTTGAGGAGGCCGGTGTTCACGGGTAGCCGAAGTCGACGATCGAGCCGTCGGCGTCGTCAATCCCGAAGTATCCGGTCGCAGCTACGCTTGGGCTGGCGCCCGGCGGATATCGGTTGGTCGTGAACGTCCCCTCGGCCCGAACCGTCCACCGGATGCCGGCGGTTGCCGTGACCGTCAGGATGCGCGCCGGGCGGACGACGTAGCCGACCATTGACTCCATCGAGTGGATCCGGGCGATCACGATTGCCTCGACCTGCGCGGGCGTCATTCGCGGCGTGATCCCGGCTTCGATCGTGACCACCGGTGGTTCGGGGGTCGGCGAGGTCCTAGGGGCTGCGTTACATGCCGAGGTGAGCGAGGCGATCGCTGCCATCAACAAGAGGATCAGAACTCGCCTACCCACGTTCTCACCTCCACATCGTCGCTCACTCAGCGTCCGTGAATGTCACCTGAACCACTCACTCAGCGTTTACCGAATGTCATGTGGCATCCACGATCACTGAACGGGCTGCGTGGGTGGCGGGAACGGCGCGGGCGGAGCGGCGAACACGGTTCCATCTGGCTCCATCGTGACGAGAAGCGCGTCGGCCGACCCCCCGCGCAGGTGGAAGACGAGGTATCCGACAGTCGGCGGGGCGGAGGGACAGGGGCCGCCGGCTGGGCAGTAGGTGCCGAAGTGGTACTCGACGAAGTCGATGTCCGACGTCGCGTGGCCCGACGCCGGAAGACTGGCCCCGAGGGCGGCTTCACATGACGGTGCCCCCGGACTGGGGGTGGGGTCGCAGGCCAGGCGGACTCCATCGACCGTCTGCCAGATCGGCGTGGGAGCGGGTGACGGTGCCGTCGTGCATGCACCCAGGGCGACGATGCCGGCGATCGTGAGCACGACTCGTCGCATACGCATCCTCCTCTTCGGGACGCTCGCTGTCGATGTCGTCAAGGAAACGCTGATCGCGCTCGCTCAGGGTGCCGGAATGTCACTTGCAAAGTCGATCCCTCACTCGGTCCTGAGGACGAAGACGACAAAGGTGAGGCGAGCCGCTCCGAGTGCCCCCGTGATCTGCCAACAGCCCTCCGTCGGGAAGTCGACGCCGCTCGCCTGGAAGCCAGTCGATCCATAGCCCGAGGGGACATCCGTCAGGAGCGGCGGGGCCTCGGCATCGAAACGGCGGCCGGTGATGGCAAGCGTTCCGGGCACGAGTCGGTACCAGCCGAATTTCCAGCTGATCGACCCGTCGACGTTGATGAAGCGATGGTCGACGAGGATGACGCCGCCCGGCTGGATCGCGGTGACCCAGAGGGCATCGTTGCCGTAGGCGTTCGCAGTTCCGAATGGCTCAAAGCCGCTGCTCCGGGGAGCTCGGCCTGGCTTGGTCACCGGGCAATTCGCCGCGTCGGTCAGGCTCAGCGAGGACTTCGGCACCAGGGAAGGGCTCGCGCTCACGCTTGGTGTAGGCGCCGCTGCCGCCGCGTTGCTCTCAGTTGGCAGCGAGGTCTGCAATCCGGTCGGCATGCAGGCCGCGACCGCCAGCATCCCGAGGAGCGCACAGCGTAGAAGGCTCATTACCCGCCTCAGTGGGGGTGATGTCACCTGATCGCGATTCTGAGCACTCATCTGACGACTTTGGCTGTCCGTGGCGTTGGCTCCCGTCTTCCTAGGACTGGCCAGATTATCGCGGCGACGCGGGCGATGATCACTGGGTCGGTGACCTTTGCAGGCAAGCCCTGAGCGGCTCGGGTTCGCTCGACCCAGTCACGCACGACTTGAGGGTCTGGCACCTCTGGCGCATTGCCACCGCTGCCGAGCTCGCTCAAGGCCCGATCATGAACGTGACCCTGTCGCTCGGTCCTCGCTGACCGAGCTGCCAGACGAGCGTCGCCGTCCCGCCAGGCGCGTCGGACTGGATCGGCAATCGCATCTCGAAGGTCTCGCTCGCACGGCCTGCCAGCCAGCCTGCAGCGGCACAGTTGAGGGCGAGGGTCGTCTCGATGCCGGTGGGGCTGCCCGGCAGGAAGAGTCGTTCGGAATAGGAAGGACACAGGAACCCGAGGTTGATCGGCTTGTCGTAGGGCGACTCGTTCGTGAGCGTCACCGTGTAGTTGAGGACGGCTCCGGGTGCGATGGTCGGCAGCGGTGAGACCGTGACCTTGACCGGGAGCGAGTCGACGGGGTCGGGTTCCGGTGGCGCCGGGGTGCCCGGGATCGTGAAGGGGCCGTCGTAGGCGAAGGCCGGGTGGGGGGGCATCTGGGGCTGGCTGGTGCACGACGGGACCGGGATCGGGTCAACCGAGCCAACCCGCACCGCGGTCGAGCCGATGACGAGGTAGAAGCCGAGCGGGAGCGGAGGCTGGGCCACGCACCAGTCGGAGAAGCCAATCGTGGCGACCGCCGTCGACTCCACCGGCAGGGTCACCACCGCCGTCGGGTTGGACGCTGGGCCGGTCGAAGCGGCGAGCTGGCCGTGCGCATCACGCACCTCCAACGTCGGCGTGGCCGGGAGCGTGCAGTCGAGGTTGCCGACATTGAGGACGACGACGCCGCCGTGCTCCGACCCTGCCCCGGCGCTCCAGCCTCCGGAGAACGCGACGAGGTTCGCCGCGGCGCACCGCACTGATGTGGCGCCGCCCGACGACGGCCCGGGGACTGCCAGCGGGGACGTCAGCCCGACGCCCGACCCGACGAGATTGTTATCACAGCGCGGTACCTCCGAACGGCCCTGATCGGAGACTCGGACCTCGGCGCTCAACGGCGCGACGCCAGCGGCCACGGTGAGGCGAATGTGGAGGGGCAGATGCGGCGGCGGCAGGCACCAGTTCTCCCAGACGAGGACGGCTCCGGCGTCGCCCCCGGGAGACAGCGCCACGAGGCCGGTCGCAGCGCCCGATCCCGCCGCGGCGGCGATCAGCGAGCCACTGGCATCGAGCAGCTCGACCGACGGGGTGGCCGTCACATGGCACGGGTTCGAGGACACATTAAGGAGGGTGATGCCCCCGCCGAGCGAGCCCGTTGCGCCGCTCCAGCCCCCGGCCGCGAGCGCGAGGTCGCCCGATTGACAGGCTGCCAACGACGTCGGCTCGGGCGACGGCGAGGGTGCCGGGGTCGCGTCGATCCACGGGATCACGCCGACCGCAGCGGATGTCTGCGGCGCTTCGCTCTGACTGGGTGATGGCGACGGCACTGCCGAGCCCACAGCCACCAGCGCTCCGATGAGGACGACGGCGACGACCATCACGATCAGCGCCGTCGGCCGGAGGGCCGCAACGGCGCTCCCGGCCCGGCGAGTCGGTCCAGAGCGGACAACGTTCGTCGTGATCGGAGCGAGGTCGAGCTGGCCGCCGTAATGGGGCTCGTCGGGAGGCTGGTGGCGGAGGAGGTCCTCGATCCGTTCCGGTTTCATCTAGTCGTCCTCGGCGAGCCGTGTGCGAAGGGTCGCGATGCCGCGGGAGGCGTTGCTCCGGGCCGACGATGGGTCGATCCCGAGGACGGTCCCAATGACCTCGAAGGTGAGATCGACCCGGTAGCGGAGGTAGAGGACGGCCCGTTGTCGAGGCGGCAGGCGGTCGACCTCGGTCCAGAGGGCCACGGCGTCGTCCGCGCCGTCGATGGGCTCGATCCGTGGTTGGGCGTAGCGGTCGAGGAACGCCTGCCAGCGGCGATGAACGCGGTGACGGTCCATGGCGAGGCGGTAGGTCGTTCGGAACGCCCACGCGCCGGGAGCGTCGACAGCGACTCCCCGGCCGAGAGTTCGCCAGAGGCGAAGCAGCGCGTCTTGAACGACCTCCTCGGCTTCCTCGTCGCGGAGCCCCAGTCGACGGGCGAACCCGAACAGCTGCTGGCCGCTCCGGGTGTGCACGGCATCGACGATCCGCCGCGCCTGAAGGTCCCGTGCCACGTCATCGCCCACCGCCACCATGTCCGGCACGACTGTCACACCTTCACTGACGCTCCGCGACGCCGAAACGCTGCATCAGCGGTGAAATCGGACGTCAACGAGGTCGTCGAGGCGGTCAGAGACAACCGGCTTGACCGCGAATGGGACGTTTGGTGTATGCCGAGAGACGGTCGGGCCCAGTCGCCGGTTTCCGCGTCCAGACCACCAGCGGCCGCGTTGGCTGATGACCGGGCTCGCTCAGGTACCGCAATGTCACCTGCGTCCTGACGCGGAGGTCGCCGTCACCGGATCGGCCCGGTCTTCACGAGACGATCGGACTTCGATGAGGAGATAGGCGAGATCCGCTGGGATCAGCCACCAGCCGCCCTCCCAGCCGAGCAGGAATAGGACCGGCAGGAGCCCGGCTGCGTAGCCCATTCGCAGTGTGCGGTCTCGGGGCAGCCGGGACCGACCGACGAGGCGGATCAGCCCAAGGATGACGAGCCAAACCGCGGTGAGGGGCCAGACCATGAAGCCGGTCCCGACGAGAGGAATGCCGAGCCCCAGCAGCGCCAGGAGCCATGGGACCGCTCGAACGCTTGGCCGCATATCGCCCCTTTCCTATGTCCGCAGGCGCCATCAGGCATGATCGCCCAGGGTGTGGGTACGTCATCTCAAACTACGACCCGCACGTTGGTTGCAACAGGCCCTACGTCGAGACGATAATCGGGCGGATGCGGGGCCGGGAGCTCGTTCGGCGAATAGACAGGATCAGCAGGCTCGTCGCTACGCTCTGGGTGGCCTCGGTCCTAGCTGGGTGCTCGACCCTGCTCGGGCCATCGCCAGCTCAGCTGCCGAACCTCGGGATTTCGAACGAGACGACGCTCACGGTGACCCTCGCGGTCAACGGCGCCGTCATCGCGACGTTTGCTCCGGGAACGGCATCCAGCGCCATCTCGGCGCCGCTCCCGGAGCTGCCGTGGATCGTCGAGGCGCGCTCACCAAGCGGCCGCGTTCTGACCTCCCTGACGGTTCACGCGGGAGACGTCACCAGCACCGAGGGTCCCGACGGCAAGTCGTCGTCTCGGAGCGACGGAGCCCGGGTCGACCTCTCGTGCGGGCGCCTCGACATCTGGGCCGGGATGCCGATGAACGGGCCGATGCCCGGGCCAGGCACGCCCGGCGATTGCGGGCCCTGAAAACGTATTCGGGAGTCTGACGCTCGCCTCGATCAGCGTCGTCGAATGTCACGCGTCGCGCTGTTCGACTTCGAACCGCCATCGGCCGTGAATGGGCTGCTCGGGGATGTCGAGCGCGATTGGCCTGCCGCTTGGACCGCCGAACCGCTCTAGGACAATGTCAATGCGTGCGCCTGCCGGCGGGGCCGGAATGACCAAGCTCTGACCCTCCCATCGAAGGGCGCTCCCGCTGCTCTGGGCGGGTCTGACGTGATACAGGGATCCAGCGTCGTCGGACATCGAGACGATGGCATCCATCAGCACGATGTTCTGCGGCGGATGAGCGCGCCAATAGAGCAGGGCGCCCGTTTCGCGAACCTCGATCGCGAGCAGTTCCACGGTTATCCCGGCGGCTTCGACGACCTGGCCGACGGCTAGGACTCTAACGATCGGGCTCAGGACGATGTCGTAGTAACGCTGCGCGTCCACCGGCACACCTTACGGCAGGCTCCTCAGTCAGCGTGACGTCACGTGGGACCTGGAAGGACTTCGACGGGTGGGCAGGCGAGCCTGTCACCGCCGCTGTGGCGATGTCATCCGAAACCCCCGAGCTGCGGGGCCTCCGCGCACGTTGTCGCACAACTATCGAATCACGTTGGACCATATCCAACCATCACTTGTCCGTACGAGACCGACGGCTACCACAGTCTCCGTAGTGGTTACCGTCGCGACGAAGTCGCAGAAGTGTGCACCAGGCGGGCCGCCCGACGGCGGACAGGTCATGAGCGCCGTAGGCGCCTCGATACGCACGGAGATAAACGGCCCGTGTGGGACCGCAAAGGTCCCTTCGGCCACGGCGATCGCCTTCGCGCAGTCGTCCGCCACAAGCGGTCCACAAGCGACTGAGAGCGATGGGCTCGACGACGGGGCCGGACTCGCGGATGGGCTCGGCGAGGCCTTGGATGTCGGCGTGGCCATGCAGGCGACGACGACGACCACGAGCACCGTGCTCAAGCCCAACGGCCCGAGTCTCTTGATCATCGAGGCCAGAGGGCCATCCAGGAGATGCCCCCATCTGCGGTCGCGTACAGGCCGGTGCGGGATTCGCAGTTGGACTTGAAGGTCAGGCAAACACCCAGGAAGACGGTTGCCCAGCCGTGCTCGGCGTCGACCATCCTGACGGACTCGATCGAGTCGGGCAGCCCGACGACCGAGCTCCGATCCCACGTCTGACCGCCGTCCGCGGTTCGCAGCAGCTCCGATCCACTCAGTCCGATCCAGCGTTGCTGATCAATGAACGAGAGCGCAGAGACAGGGATCGGCAGCGTCTTGGCGACGGTCCATGAGGTTCCGGCGTCCACCGTGGCATAGACGCGGGACACATGCGTCACGGTGGTGTCGTCCGTCTGGAAGTCCGCGAAGAGCAGCCCGGAGCGCCCCGTGAAGAAGACGGGCTGACCGAAGAACACCTGGGTGGTCGCCGATTCGGGTGGCTGAGCGAGGCTGGCATCGGCCCACGCGGCGCCCCCATCGTGAGTAACGACAATGCCCGTCACACGCAGGGCATTGACGATCACGCCGTCGGTTGATGTGCCGAAACCGACCATTCCTTCGACGCCGTCGGAACCCCGGCCGGTGGGGCGGTCGGCCGACCACGTTCGGCCCCCGTCTGCTGTCCAGAACAGGTCGCTGTCGTTCTTCCCCTTCGCCTCGTTCCCACTCTGGAACGCGAACCCGTGGGTGGCGTCCAGGAAGTCGAACTGGACCCCGGGCATGATCTCGCCGAAAACGGCGAACCGGGCTTTCGGGAGCTGCGTCTTGGCCCACGTCCCACCGCCATCGTTCGTGCGCAAGATGTCGACCCGCCCGTACGTGGTGTCGCTCGCGCTCGTGAAGGCCTCATTCATCGCCACCCAGCCGTGCGCGGCGTCCACGAAATCGACCCCGAGCAGGCCGCTCGCGAACCCGTCCGGTGGCGTCACGTCGCGCCAGGTCGACCCACCGTCGGCGGTGAGCTCGAGCCGTTGGCCGGCTACGGCCCAGCCATCGGCCGCGTCGATGAGACCTGAGTACGCCACATCGGGCCCGGGCGGGAGCGGCGTCGCCACAAGGCCTATCGAGCTGTCGCCCGAGGACGGCGGAGCGCCGAGCGAAGCCGGGATCACCGAATCACTAGGCGCCGGAGATGACTCAGCTGCGCCGGAGCACGCCGTCACGAGCAGCGAGGTCGCCGCGACCAACGAGAGGACGCGCTTCACGGGTGCTCTCTCATCGTCACAAGACCCATCTCTACGCACCGAATGTGGCGTCGGCCAAATCTTGCGAACGGCATGCGCCGACTCAATGACCGATCCATACGGCCCACGAGTTCCCGATCGAGGCCACGACGAGCGTGGTCGTGGCCGCGCTTGCGGCAGGGAAGTTGGGATGCTGGACAACGACGATCCAGGCTCGCGAGATATCGGCGTTGGCGGCGACGTCGGTGTACACGTCGCCGAGATAGGTAGCCGACAGGAGGTCGGGATTCTGGGTCGGCGGATCGATCCGGTAGGTCGAACCCCCGGCCGCGTTGTAGGCGGACTCCTCCCCCTGGAAGGCGGACTCCGTCCCGATCAGTCCCTTCGAGTAAGCGGAGAGCAGGGCCCAAGCCGTCGGCCAGTCACCTGACGCTCGAGCAGCCTCGAACTTCTTAGCGGTCTGGAGCGCGGCCGCCACGTCGGCGTTCGAAGCAGCCGCTGACGGCGACGGAGCCGCGGTCGGGGTCGGTTCAGCGAGCCAGATCAGATTGGGGTTCGACAAAGCGTTCGGATCGACGACCGAGCTGCCGAAGGCGACGAAACGTCCGTCGATACCAATCACGCGCTCCATGATGGCTCCGGCGAAGCTCGGGTCGTTGGGCAGCGCGGTCCATGACGTGCCTTGATCCGTCGACCGCCAAACGATGGGCGGACTGAAGCCGACCTGGCCTGGCGGCGCGTCCAAGAGCCCGACTGCGAGGAGGTCCGACCCGCTGACGGATACGTCCGACATACCTCCGGAGGGTGACGAGGCGCCGGACCCGTCAGGTGTCGTTGCCGCCATCCAGCTTCGGCCGCCGCCGGCCGACCACCAGGCGGCGGGCGTGTCCGTGCCATTGGAGTTCACGGGTGGCTGCTGATAGCCGACCGCGATGAGCCGGTCGCCGACCGCCACGATCGAGCGGATCGGATTTCCCAGTCCGCCGGCATCGGCGATGCCAGTGACTCGATCCCAGTGCAGTCCGTCGGACGAGGTCCAAATCGGCGGAAGTGGAGGAGAGGAGCCAAACGCGTCGTGGATCTCGCCCCAGGCGACGTAGCCGGAAGAAGTCCTCCGCACGCCGAACATCACGCCTCCCTCGAAGCTCTTCTGGTTCGGCACGCGAGTCCAGTCGGTTCCGTTCGATGACACCCAGACCGCGGCGCCTCGGGCGCCCGGGAGCTGGGTGTTGCCGCCGGGATAGCCGTCGCTGCCGACGGCGACGAAACCGTTAGGGCCGGCCGTGACGGATTCCATCGACGCGTCGACCATACCGGCCGAACTGGGCGCCGCCTGCCAGCGAATGCCGTCGCTTGACGTCCACGCCCGCGCGTCGCCCTTGCTGGCATCAGCGAAGACCGTGGCGCCTACGGCGACGAAGCCTGTGGAGCCTTCCACGATGCCGGAGACGCTGGAGAAGTAATTGGCCCGGGCCTGCAGCAACCCAGGATCGGCCGGCTCGACGGTCCAGGCGCGGCCATCCGTCGAGGTGAGGATGCGTGCCTCTTGGCCGACGCCAATCGCGATCAGGGACCCGTCGGTTCGGCGGATGACGGACCCAACTGCGTACGTCGCGAGCTCACCCGACGAGCTCACGAGCGTCCAGTGATACGGCCCCGCGGCCGTCGGGATGATCGGTCCGGGAGACGTCGGCGCGGTCGCTTGGACGGGCAGGGATGGCGATGGCCGAACCGGTCTCCATGGACCAAGCCCGGCGATCAGGCCAGCACCGAGTGCGAGCGCAGCAGCCGCCGCCACGAGGACGATCGCCAGATCGCGCCGCCGGGCCACGGGTGAGAGAAGTCTCGGGCGTTCTGTCCCGTCGTGCGCGCCCGCCGGGCTCGGATATCTGGCTGGTACGGCTGCCAGGAACTCATGGAGCGAGGGTGGCTCCGCGATCGTCGGAGCCGAGGTGAACCACTGCCGCAGGCTGCGTTCCGCGCGCTCCTCGTTCATCGGATCACCTCGGGTGGGTCGGCTGTCTCGAGAACCGGACGCATGGCCTGCAGCCCGTAGTGCAGTCGTGATTTGACCGTCCCAACTGGGAGGCGAACCCGCTCGGCGATTTCCTGAAGAGACAGATCGCGCCAGAAGCGCAGGACGACCACCACTCGCTGCTCCGCTGGCAGCGCGGCCAGAGCACGACCGACCTCATCGCGCGCGAGCTGGGCCACGAAGGGGTCGGTCCCCGCAAGCGGGGGCGCCGTGTCCAGGTCGACGAGGCGGACCCCACGCCGGCGTCTGATCCGATCCAGACAGGCGTTCACGAGAATGCGTTCGAACCACGGGCCGAATCGGGCCGGGTCGCGCAGCATCGGCCAGGCCTTCCAGGCCTTGAGCATCGCGTCCTGGGTGACCTCTTCCGCGTCCGCCGCATTGCCGAGGATGTATCCGGCCGTCCGGAAGGCACGCCCGAGCTCGCGATCGATGAGCCGAACGAAGAGAGCAGTCCGCGACGGATCCGCTCGGCCAGGCGTCGAGCCGGTCTCCAAGCTGTGGCGGCCCCTTTCGATGGTGCGGTCCGGAACATCTCGTACGACGATTCAGACGCAGGAGTCGGGGCGAAGGTTCAGGTGGAGCTGATGAGCCGTCTCGTGCATTGCAACGGAACGCGATCTAAGCGGTGATCGTCCCCTCCATCGCAAATCAGAGCTGGGAAGAGCCCTGCCCGACCCGTCCCACCGCGCTCACGGCGTCGGATTGGCGAACCCCCAGAGCAGCTCAAGGGCCGACCCGCCGCTCGGGTTGTCGCAGCGGGGCACGAAGGTGCCTTCCGGCGGCCCGTCGAAGGGGCCGGTCACGCTGCCGCCCTCCGGGAGCTCGATACGGACGCGGAGTGGCCCGGGGGCCTTGCCGCACCAGTTGGACCAGTCGTAGGCGACGCTGGCCGCGTCGCGAACACCCGGCGCGAGCGTTGCCGGCGGAACAGGATCGGGATTGGGTCCCTGCGGTGTAGTCGCGAGGGTCGTGCCGTCCGCGCGAAGGAACTCGACGCCCTTGGGGAGTCCCGAGAGACTGCACGGCGTGGAGCCCACGTTGGTGAAGAAGAGATCGGCGTGGGCTGTGCCGGTTCCGCCGGGGATTCGCCCGCCGCGGACTTGGAGCGCCGAGGCCAGACAGGTAGGTGGCAACGAAACGGCGGTTGTCGGCGATGGCGCCGCGGTCAACGTGACCGGCGCCCACGTCTGTCCGCCATCGCCGGTTCGGAGCAGTCCGGCGTTGTGCGCCGCTCCGTTTCCCCAGAGCACGATCGCGGCGCCCTGGAGCGGGTTCCAGAATCGGAGGCGTAAAGCCGCGCCAAGGCCGCTCGACGGTGACTGCTGCCATGTGGCGCCGCCATCGGCGGAGGTCTGCAAGAGGCTCGAGCGCGAGTCGACAATGACGAAGTGCAGCGGGCCGATGACAGCCACCCCGCCTGGGCCGGTCTCGTCGAATGGCATTCGCGCGGCCAACAGCCAGGTTCGACCGCCGTCGGACGTGCGGTAGAAACGGACGTCGGGCGGGTTGTCGGTCGAGGCTGCCTCGACGGCGACGGCGCCGTCGGTCCCGACGAAGACCGGCGGCGCGACGAGCGTGTCGTTGACGTAGATGTCGCCGACGAGCCCCGGCAGGCGGGCATC
>CAAGKR010369274.1_pt1 | contig 11103 bp, 14 predicted proteins | sample 2556971 | NCBI WGS metagenome assembly CAAGKR01 (sample SAMEA5207829, study PRJEB30636) | soil metagenome | biome: forest; feature: boreal; material: soil | place: USA | collected 2011-09 | depth 1 m
GCTCACGCAGGCCAAACCTGACGAAAAGGCGCGGCCGGCCGGACGCAAAGCGAAACACAAACCCGGACGCCAGGCGGACTACGAAAGCCGCTCCGAAGAAACTGAGATGTGAGAGGGCCCTTGCCTATGAATGAAATCGGCCGGACCTTCATTGCGAGTTCGCGTGCTTACTTTGCCGCAGACTACCTGCCGAAGATCGAGCGCTGCCTGGATCTGCTCACCGACGAGCAAATCTGGTGGCGCGCAAATCCGCAGTCAAACAGCATCGGGAATCTCCTGCTGCATCTGAGTGGCAACGTCCGCCAATGGATCGTTTGCAGCCTGGGCGGCGCTTCGGATCAACGCGATCGAGATTCAGAGTTTGCCGAACGCAGCATCATTCCGCGCGATGAGTTGTTAGCTCGACTAAAGCAAACGCTAAGCGAAGCTGACGCGACGCTGGCGAAGTTCGACCCTGACAAGTTGCTCGAAAGACGAGTGATTCAGGGACTAGACGTCACGGCACTCGAAGCGATTTTTCACGTGGTCGAACACTTCTCGATGCATGTTGGCCAAATACTTTACATTACGAAGCAACTAACGGCACACGATCTACACTTCTATGATTTATAAGGACCGGCGGCGTGGCGGCAGATCTTTCCACTATGTTCCTTGCAGGCAACGGCAATCGCCGATTTCTTCGGATCGACCGACAGCCGCATAAGCCGAACCGTGGGAATTGACACGCCAAATCCGGGTACCGCGAAGAAACCGAGGCGGTTTGACAGGGAAGTACTCAATCACGTATAAGACCTGTTTGTTAGGGAAGGTGAACGAGAACGATATGAGCTTCGGCAGAACCCATCATAGCCACCATTTGCACCATCATGCCAACCATCATTGGCACGAGGGCAGCGTGCTGGCGATTGTGATGCGGAGACTCGAAGCGATCAGAGAGTAAACAGGATCACAACAAAGCTTATAAACCCGCTGCCCGTGATGAACGTGGCAGCGGGTTTTTCTTTTTTGAGACTCTGATAGTCAAGCTGTTTTTTACTGAATTATGTTTGAACCACTTTCCAAAATTCCGGCGGGGATGCGCTATTACTCCGGTTCGGAAGCGCGATTGAGGCGGGCGATCGAAACCACCTTAATATCGATCTGCGATGCCTGGTCTTACGAGGAGATCACGACCCCAACCATTGATTACTATTCTCTCTTTGAGCACGGCATGGGACGCTCGCAGGCCCATAATGCTTTCAGATTTAGCGACACGGATGGCAGCATGTTGGCGATCAGGCCCGACGTTACCTCTCTGGTCGCGCGCGCCGCAGCCACTCTTTTCGCCGAACGTGAGCGGCCTCTGCGCTTGTGTTACGTCGCGCCTGTATTCCGCCAACAACCTCAGTCTCACGCGGAATGGAGAAGAGAGTCGACGCAAATCGGCGGTGAACTGATCGGCACCAACAGCAGCGCGGCCGATATGGAGGTGCTGGCAATTGTCTTTGAAGCACTGGAACGTCTGGATCTGCATCGCCATTCATTGATCACTCTTAACGACGTCGAAGTCTTCAATGGCATCGCCGAACACTTGAAAATCCGTGCGGAGGCGAGAAACGAGATGCGCGACCTTGTCGATACGCGCAATGCTGCTGACCTTGAGCGCTTCCTCGCCGGGTACTCTTACGCGGCAGACTCTCGGGCCTTCGCGCAACTCGTTCAGCTTTCGGGAAAGCGCAATGTCTTGATTGACGCTCGCCGGCTGATAACTAACCCCCGCTCGCAAGCTGCGCTCGGTCGTCTTGAGCGTTTGTGGTCTGTGATCGAGTCGCTTCAGTTGGGGGATCGTTTCGAGATCGACCTTGGCGATGTCTCGCGGCTCGACTACTACACGGGTCTTACTTTCAAAATCTATGTCAGCGGCGCCGGAACACGGGTCGGAAGCGGCGGGCGTTACGACGGGTTGACTGCGAGTTTTGGCCGGCCGGAACCGGCAGTCGGCTTCGTGCTTGAACTTGATAAGTTGACCGACGCGTTGATGGGCCGGTCTCATGATTCAGCCTTACTGCAAGAACCAATTGAAGCGACACAAGCAGGCGGCGAAAGTCTGAATGAGTTATTCGCCGCCGCGAGAACGAAAAGAGCACAGGGTGAGCGCGTCCTGCTTAACACAAGCGAGGTGATGCAATGACGGATTTGACCATCGCCATTGCCAAAGGAAGACTGCAAGCGGAAACGCTCGATCTGTTAACAGGCGCGGGCTTCATCTTTTCGAGCGAAGCGCTCTCGTCGCGCCGCCTCGCGGTTGACGACGTATCCGGACGCTTTCGTTTGATCTTTGTGAAACCCGCAGACGTTCCTGTTTACGTCGAACATGGAATCGCAGATTGCGGCATCGTCGGTCGCGACGTACTGCTGGAATCGGACGCCGATCTCTTGCAGCCGCTGAGTGTCAACATTGGTGCTTGCCGCATCGTGGTCGCTGCGAAAGCCGATGTTGCGGTCAGACAGGTAGGGATGGTGAGAGTCGCGACCAAGTATCCGCGAATCGCCGCCCGTCATTTTGGGTCTCGGGGCGTGGCCATCGATCTGATTGAGTTATCCGGATCGGTCGAGCTCGCGGCGGTACTTGGACTTGCTGATTGCATCGTTGACCTCGTCGAGACCGGGAAGACGCTTCAGGAAAACGACCTTAGCATTGTTGAAGTAATCACCGAATCGACGGCGCGCCTCGTGGTGAACCGGGCCAGCCATCAACTGAAAGCGGAAGCGGTCAACCAGTTCATCAAATCACTTCACGAAACATTGCGGAGGAGGGCGAGCGGTGATCGAAATCATCAATAGTCGCGATCAGCAGCAACTGGCTGACAAGTTACAGCGCATTCGGAATCGCAACGTCGTCCCCAACGCCGATTTGATGGGCCAGGTTGGATCGATCATCGCCGATGTTCGCCAGCGGGGTGATGCCGCGCTGATCGATTGCGCCGCGCAATTCGATGGTTGTGTCATGCAAGCGTCCGAACTCCGGATTAACGAGCAGGAGTTGCGGCAGATCGCTGCGAACGTCGATCCCAGCGTGACGGATGCGTTGAGGGAAGCTATCAGCAACGTCAGACGCTTTCATGAACACGAGCGGCAACAGTCCTGGGAGATTGAAACAGAACCGGGTGTTCGTTTGGGACAACGCATCACGCCGATCGAGCGCGTGGGCTTATATGTTCCCGGCGGAACGGCGAGCTATCCCTCGTCGGTAGTGATGAACGCCGTGCCCGCGCGAGTCGCCGGCGTCACGCGAATCATAGTAGCGACACCGCCGCGTTCGCTGCGAGAGAATCCTGCCGTAGCTGCTGCGCTCTTGCAGCTCGAAGTCACGGAAGTCTATGCAGTTGGCGGCGCGCAGGCGATCGCCGCGCTCGCTTACGGCACCGAGACTGTGCCGCGGGTGGATAAGATTACTGGACCGGGAAACCGGTATGTGGCTGCCGCGAAGAAGCTCGTGTTTGGCACAGTTGGAATCGACTCGATCGCCGGGCCAAGCGAAGTTGTGATCATCGCCGACGACACGGCGCGCGCTGATTTTGTCGCCGCAGACCTGGTCGCTCAGGCTGAACACGATGAAGATGCTTCGGCGCTGCTGATCACAACAAGCGAGCAACTTGCCAGAGATGTTGCGGCTGAAGTTTTTCGCCAGATGGAATCCTTGCCGCGTCGGGCCTTGGTTGAAAAATCATTTGCCCAGTATGGCGCCATCTTTGTTGTCGCCGATGTCAACGAAGCGTGCGCAATCGTCAACGAGTTAGCTCCTGAACATCTGGAGATTATCACGCGTGACGATGATGCAGTGGCCGCGCTGGTTCGTCACGCGGGCGCGATCTTTTTCGGTTCATGTACTCCTGTAGCAGTCGGCGATTATTTTGCGGGGCCAAACCATGTGTTGCCGACTGCCGGAGCGGCGCGATTCTCCTCAGCGCTTGGTGTTTACGATTTTGTTAAGCGTACCAGCGTGCTGCGTTATTCGCGTGAAGCGCTGAGACAGTCCGCTGAGAAGATTGCGACGCTGGCTAAAGCCGAGGGCTTGGACGCGCACGCGCGGTCGGTCGCGATCAGGTTGTATTAGGTAGCAAGCATGAGAAACTCACTGGACAGGATCAAGCCCCAGGTGCGCGCCCTGCAGGCGTACGCGCTCTCGCCGCATCGCGGGCGCGTGAAGATCAATCAGAACGAGAACCCTTGGGACGCTCCGGCGCGTATCAAGGAAGAGACGCAGCGGCGACTGGAGACGCGTAAGTGGTCGCGTTATCCGGATTTCCTACCTGCGAGTTTACATGAGCGCCTGGCAGAGTTTTCAGGCTGGCGACCGGACGGCATCATTGCCGGAAATGGATCGAATGAATTGATTCAGGCGCTCTTGATGGTTACGGTTGGACCAGGTAAGCGCGTGCTAATTGCCGAGCCAACGTTCGCGCTGTACCGGCAAATAACTACCGTGCTTGGCGGCGAAGTCGTAAGTGTCCCGCTTACTACCGAACTAAGTTTCGATGTCAGCGGGCTGCAAGAAACAGAGAGTGAATTGCAGCCAGATGTGACGATCCTATGCTCCCCAAATAATCCAACAGGTTGCGTGCTGAGCGATGAGGATTTGCTCGCTTTGCTTGGGTCAACCAGCAGCCTCGTCGTAGTTGACGAGGCTTATCACGAATTTGCCGGGCATTCAGTTGTGCCGCTGCTGCAGGAGCACGAAAACCTCGTCGTGCTGCGAACCTTCTCAAAGGCGATGGCGATGGCGGCATTGCGGGTCGGATATCTGCTAGCCGCGCCGGAATTGGCATCAGAAATTAGCAAGGCCGTGCTGCCCTACAACCTGAATGCTATCTCGCAGACTGCCGCCGAAGTGGCCGTCGAGTTGTACGAAGATGAGTTGCGCCCGCTGGTGCGAAAGATCATCGCTGAGCGCGAACGATTGTTTGGCGAGTTGACCCTGATTAAGGGACTTGCGCCCGTGCGTTCGCAAGCGAACTTCATGGTGGTGCGCTCGTCAATGGACCCAAAGCAAGTTTTCGCAGAGTTGCTCAAGCGCGACATTCTGATTCGCGATGTTGGCGGCTATCCGATTTTGAGCAACTACTTCCGTTTGAGCGTGGGCACGCCGGAAGAGAATGATCTCTTGCTCGAATCATTACGAGAAATATTTGAGGCGCGCAGGTGATACGGATGAAGAAAACTCAACCACTACGAACGGCGCAAAGAGAGGCGCGAGTTCAGCGCAAGACGAAAGAGACTGACGTGCGGGTCAAGCTCAACCTCGATGGAGATGCCCGTTCGCGCATCAGCACTGGCCTGCCTTTTCTTGATCACATGCTCGAGTTGTTTGCGAAGCACGGACTGTTCACTTTGGAAGTCATCTGCCAGGGCGATCTGGAAATCGACGACCATCATTCGGTTGAAGATATCGCGATCACGCTCGGTCAGGCTTTGACTGAGGCGCTCGGCGACAAGGGAGGCATCAAGCGCTATGGCGAGGCAATCGTGCCGATGGATGAAGCCTTATGTCGTTCAGTAATCGATCTCTCCGGCCGTTTTTATCTGGTTTATGAAGTGCAGACACGACGCCAGAAGATTGGGAACTTTTCAGTTGAGCTGGCGGAACACTTCTGGCGATCGTTTGCTGAGACAGCGAAATTCAATTTGCATATCGACTGTTTGCGTGGCCGCAACACACACCACATTCTCGAAGGCACCTTCAAAGCCACCGCGCGCGCATTGCGGCAGGCGGTCGAACGTGATTCGCGAATCACCGGTGTGTTGAGCACAAAAGGAGTTCTTTAGAGTCGTGACGCAAGTAGCCATCATCGATTACGGCGTCGGCAATTTGCGTTCAGTCGAGAAAGCATTTGCCGCGACCGGCTGCGCGGCGGTCGTGAGTTCGGATGAGCGCGTGTTGCGCAATGCCGACCGTTTGGTACTGCCGGGAGTTGGGGCCTTCGGGGCCTGCATGAACGCCCTTACTGAACGCAGATTCGATGGACTGGTGCGCGAGCGGGTCGCCGCGGGAACCCCGTTGCTGGGCGTGTGCGTGGGGATGCAGTTGCTCTTTGAGGAATCGGAAGAATTTGGCACGACGCCGGGCCTGGGACTTTTGCGCGGGGGTGTTCGTCGTTTCTCAGACGAGCTGGTGGTACCGCAGGTTGGGTGGAATCAGATTCGTCAGAGGGGCTCGCATCCTTTGTTTGAAGGAATCAAAGATTCTTCCTTTTTCTATTTCGTACATTCCTACTATTGCGAACCGGGGGAAGGCAAAGTGATTCTGGGCGAGACGGATTACGGCGTGGCTTATGCATCAGTGGTCGCGCACCAGAATCTTTGCGGAGTGCAATTTCATCCCGAGAAGAGTCAGGCAGCAGGACTGCGATTGCTGTCAAACTTTGCGCGTAGCTGATTAATATGCTGGCCAAACGAATCATACCGTGTCTGGACGTGGATCGAGGCCGCGTGGTGAAGGGAATTCGCTTTGTCTCTCTTGTCGATGCGGGCAGTCCGGTCGAGCAAGCGGTAAGGTACGACGCCGAGGGCGCCGATGAGCTGACATTTCTGGACATTACCGCATCTTCTGACAAGCGTGAAATTGTCGCGGACCTGGTCCGGCGTGTCGCCGATGAAGTCTTCATTCCTTTCACGGTTGGCGGAGGATTGCGGTCGTTGGAAGATATTCGCGCAGTGCTTCGCTCGGGCGCCGATAAAGTTTCGCTCAACACCGCCGCGATTGAGCAGCCGGAGTTAATCAAAGAAGGCGCCGAAACATTCGGCTCGCAGTGCATGGTAGTTTCAATCGACGCTCGTCGGCGGGATGCGGACGATGCGAGCAAAGGCTGGGAGGTTTTCACGCATGGCGGCAGACGCCCCACCGGTCTTGATGCGCTTGAGTGGACTGCGCGGGCTGTAGACCTTGGAGCCGGAGAGATTCTCTTGACCAGTATGGACCGCGACGGCACGAAAGATGGTTATGACATTGAACTCACGCGGGCGATATCCGATAGCGTTCGGATTCCCGTCATTGCGTCGGGCGGCGCGGGAAAGCTCGAACACTTCTATGAGGCATTGAGCCTGGGCGGCGCCAGCGCCGTGCTGGCTGCTTCGCTCTTTCATTTCGGCCGGTACAAGATTGCGGAAGTTAAGAATTATTTGCGCGAGCGAGGAGTAGTTGTGAGATGAAAGTTCCGATCGACAAAATCAAATTTGATGAGCGAGGTCTCGTTCCGGCCATTGTTCAAGACGCCACCACATGGCAAGTGCTGACACTTGCTTACATGAATGCCGAAAGCCTCAAACGAACTCTCGAGACAAGTGAGACGTGGTTCTGGTCTCGCTCGCGCTCGAGTTTGTGGCACAAGGGCGAGACTTCCGGCCACACCCAACGCGTGGTGGACATTCTCGTGGATTGCGATAACGACTCGCTCACAATTCTCGTCAAACCGAATGGTCCTGGTTGTCACACCGGCGAGCAATCCTGTTTTCACAACGCACTTCAAGAGGCAAACGACTCGCCTGAAAAGATCGCGCGCGCAGGGCCCGATCTTGGCGCCGTGCTCAATGACCTCTACGCTCTGGTTGAATCGCGAAAGCGAGACCGGCCTGAAGGCTCATATACGACGTATCTGTTCGATCAGGGTCTGGACAAAATACTCAAAAAAGTCGGCGAAGAATCAAGCGAGACTATCATTGCTGCAAAGAATGAAAACCCGGAAGTTCTCGCCAGGGAAGCCTCCGATCTTCTCTATCACTTGATCGTTCTCATGGTTGAGCGCGGTCTGATTCTGGAAGAAATTCGTGACGAATTAGTAAGCCGCGGAAAGAAGAGGGATGCTCAGTGATCCCCGATGCATCGGAACTTAGATCGCTCCTGGACTTTGCCGTGGAACTTGCTCGCGATGCCGGAGCGATCACGTATCGCCACTTCAAAGGATCGGTCGTGGCCGAACGCAAGGCTGATAATTCTTTCGTGACGGTGGCGGATCGCGAGGCCGAAAGATATCTGCGCGCGAGCATCGAAAAGGCTTTTCCCGATGACGCGCTTCTGGGTGAGGAGGAAGGCGAGAAACCGGGCGGATCAAATCGTCGCTGGATTCTGGACCCTGTCGATGGCACTTATTCATTCGTCCATGGAGTGCCGTTGTACGGAGTATTAATCGGCTTGGAGATTGGCGGCGAGCCAGTGCTCGGAGTAGTTAGTCTTCCGGCGCTGGATGAGCTTGTTTACGCCGCGCGCGGCGTCGGTTGTTTCTGGAATGATGGGGCGGCGCGGGTCTCCTCAACTAAGTCTCTGAGCGACGCGTTACTGCTGGCAACGGATTTTGGCACGTGTGAGCAACACGGATTTGGTCGAGCGGCAGAAATCCTTCAAAACCAGGTCCACGCGCGCCGCACGTGGGGTGATGCTTACGGACACGTCCTCGTCGCCACTGGCCGCGCTGACATAATGCTTGATCCGATCATGAACGTTTGGGACTGCGCAGCCCTGCTGCCTATTCTTGAAGAAGCTGGTGGAACATTTACTGATTGGCAAGGACAGAGAACGATTCGTGGCGGCAACGCCATCTCGACTAACGGAGCGCTTTTCGAGTCGGTGATGACGGCGATCAGGAACAGCGAGAAAAACTAATGCTGATCATTCCTGCGATCGATCTTCAAAACGGAAAATGCGTGCGTCTCTTACAGGGGCGAAAAGAGACGACTACTATCTATGACGGTGATCCAATCAAAGTAGCCAAAGACTTTGAACTGGCCGGCGCGCACATGCTGCATATCGTCGACCTCGATGCCGCTTTTTCTGGGCGGGTCTCACCTAACCGTCTCCTGCTTCGAGAGATTATCCGGACAATTCAAATACCTGTGCAGTTCGGCGGAGGACTGCGCAAACCTGACGACGTCAAGGAAGTTATCGAACTAGGAGTGAGGCGGGCAATCGTCGGCACACTCGCCGTTGAGTCACCAGAAACGTTGAAAGAACTCGTGCAAATCTTCGGCAGCGATCGCATTGCCGTTGGAATTGACGCCAAAGATGGTGAAGTCATGGCGCGCGGATGGGAGCAAGCGGGAAAGATTCGAGCAGTCGAACTGGCGCACGTTGTCGCCAAAGCGGGGGTAGAACGCGTCGTCTATACAGACGTAGCACGCGATGGCATGCTCACGGGTCTCAACATCAAACAAACTTTCTTGCTGGCCCGGGAATCTGGTCTGAAAGTAACGGCCTCAGGCGGCGTTTCATCACTTAACGACATTAAGAGACTTAATGAGCTAAGCGCGTTCGGCATTGACAGCGTGATTGTTGGTAAGGCTCTCTATGAAGGGCGCTTTACATTAAAGGAGGCATTGCAAGCCGGACTTTGAAACCTTCATGAAAAACGTGCTGATATCCTGGAGTGGCGGCAAAGATATTTGCCTGGCACCACTGGTTGAAGGATTGATCTGCGATTTAGTGCGCGCCACGTCAGCTGGATCTTTTCCCTCCGGTCAAGAAGTGGTCAACTCTTTCTCGGAGAGTCTGTAAACAAAGGTAAGGGAAGCGGTTGTGATTCCGCTTCCCGTCTCGATGCACACCGGACAGATAATCATGATGGTCAAGATGTTCGCCGAGGTTGATCTGGAGTTCTACGATTTCACGGACACGAAAGCAGTGCTGACATGGAAGTCGGCACCGTAACTTCCCATCCGCAGTTGCGATAGACACTGAATTTTGTGCTACGATTCCCGCCGGCCAGTAATCTTGAGTTAGACGCAATAATTGAATCACACTTGAATTATATTTGGAGGCACCTTTTCTGATGACTTACATCGTTGCCGAACCCTGCGTGAACTGTCGCTATACCGATTGTGCTCTGGTTTGCCCGGTGGACGCATTCCATCTTGACGATGACATGTTGGTGATTCATCCGGAAACCTGCATTGACTGTGACGCGTGCGTTCCCGAATGTCCGGTCGAGGCTATCTTCGTCGAGGACAAGTTACCGTCGGAATGGTCGCATTTCACCAAGATCAATGCCGATAGGGCACTCAGCGGTTTGCCCACGATCAACGTCAGACTGGATCCTTTGTGCCAGTAAGTCCCCGTGAAAGTAATTCAGACCGGCGCGCCGGTCGCGGCCAACCGAAGCGGCTGTCGCGCCCTCTTAGTATTCCGGAACCCGCCTTGCAACTGAGTTGTAGAATTTCAGACTTCCAATTCGTTGCCGCTTGTTTCACCGCACGCGGTGCCCGGCCGATGGAGTTTGAATTTTAGGATTTGAAAACTGAAATGAGAAAGAGCACAAAGCGTTTAGTAGGTGGATTAGCGTTGGCGGCAGGAGCAATGGGAGCGTTTGGTGCAGTCGTGCTGAGAAAAAACCGCAAATTAAATCGCGCCGGCCGCCGTGAAAGAGATAAGGCCGCCGATTGTTGGGCGCGACCAGGGATGGAAGTAGTTTTTCGGGCTGAAGTAATGCCCGGGCGGCACACTCTTGAACGCACTTTTCACGTCACGAGTTTACTGCCCAGTGGACGCGTGCTTTTGGATGGAGTCGCCGGCGAACACACCGAGACAGAATTTCAACCGATCAGATAAGGTTAGTTTCCTGGTAAAGCCGTCAGTCCCTCACCATTCATAGACCCGCCCGATTTCCATCACACTCAGATTATCCATTTTCAATTCCGTCAATTCGCGGGCGACGGTTTCTCGATAGGCTGGTTTCAGATGCACCGCTAGAATGTCCATGCCGTTGTGGCTGAGCTTACGAAGTTCATCGCGCAACATGACCGGCGTGAGGTGCTTCGAGGCTTCGGCCAGCGCGCGCATTGAGTTCGGGAACGAGGCTTCGATGAACAGCGCTTCAAGGTGTGGCGCCCGGCTGGCGACTCTCCAAAACTCTTCCGTCTCGGCCGTGTCTGAACTGAAAGCGACCGTGACCTTGTCGTCAGAGATGAGCAAGCCTACCGTAGGCACGATGTGATTGACGGGAATGGCAGTCACTGTCAGGTGTGCGACCTGGAATTCTTTGCCGACCTCAAACGGCACATATTCCATCACCCGCCCGCGTTCGTTCTTCAGCTCGTCAAACCGCGGGTAAACATTGTCGTTAAAGACGTCGCGCTTCA